>OBEQ011188491.1_pt1 | contig 28507 bp, 23 predicted proteins | sample 1670901 | NCBI WGS metagenome assembly OBEQ01 (sample SAMEA104232315, study PRJEB22302) | groundwater metagenome | biome: forest; feature: aquifer; material: groundwater | place: USA | collected 2011-08-07 | depth 5.4 m
GATCCGTCAGCGTCTGTTGTGCGGCGACGAGATCGGATTCGGCCTGTTTAATTTGAGCGTCGAGATCGGATCGGACTATGGCAAGCGCATCCGCGTTTTCTTGATAGGATGCGATGTTTCTTTTGATCTGCGCCTCGGTGTTCGCCAAAACGGCGGCTTCGGCGTCTGAGGTAAGCAGATCACAATCATCCTGGTATTTTATAAGATCGGACTTGAGCTCCATCAAGGTGTTTTTCAAATCTTCTTCCTTGGGATCCGTTAAATGATCAAAGGTGATTTTGAGATCGTTCTGTACGGATGTTGTGGAAAAATGGAGCACACCGCCGTCTTTTTGAACCACCTTCTGGAGGAGTCCGTTGTCAAAATAAGTGGTGCTCTCGTCAGTTTTAGAAAAAGTGCTTTTGATCTTACCGTCGGCGCTGTAAACAGATCTTTGTCTCGAGTTTTCGAGGATGATTTCAAGCGTGTTGCCGGCGGAATCTTTGTTATAGGTGTAAGTGACGGTGTCCGAGCCGTCTTTGGATTCGACTTGGGTAATATTTCCGGCAGCGTCATAAAAGATCTTCCTGCCGTCTGGGGTGGTGATTCCAAGGACTTGTCCGTCTTTGAAGACTTGGATGGAGCCGTCATTGAGGTTGAGATCGGCGTTTAAAATACTTCCGTTTTGACCGAGCTTGATGTTATCAAGGAATGTCCCATCCGATCTTTGGACTTGGGAGAGTTTGTCTCCCACGTATTTTAGGATATCTCCATTCTGGGTGGTGAGACTGAAACTTGTGTTGAGTGGGGGCGGATCCACGGGACCTTCCAGGGATTGCAGGAGGTTCTGGTGGTTTACGGCGGATTGATTAGCGCTTTGAGAGGCGAAGTCTTCGGCTCCCATTCCCCTTCTTTGAGCTTCTTCCTCGAAGAAGGACTTGGCTAGGGCCTGGATCTGACGGGCATCGGCCCAGAGGAGTTGGGTGTAGGAGAAGGTGAGGACGAGAAGGCTTGAGACGATTTTTTTGAAGACTCGGCTGAATTTCACTCGGGATCTCCTTGAAATGCAAGGATACATTGCTATTTTCTATTTGTCAAGTTTAATTTGATTATTATTCAAATTAAAGATCAAAAAAATATCAGTGTAATTTTGAGAAGTTGAACGTGATGTATTCCCGTTTGTTTATTTTTCCCTTCTTATAAGCCGAATAAAAAGCTTCTGTTATCTCGGGATCGAACTGTGATCCGGCGCACTTAAGTAACTCCTGAAAGGCGGCTTCTATGGCGCTCTTTTCCTTGTAGGAGCGCGCGGTGATGATAGTGTCGAATGAGTCCGCGACCCCGACGATCCTTCCTATAATAGGGATGTCCTTGCCTTTAAGGCCATGAGGGTAGCCCTTGCCGTCAAAACGCTCGTGGTGGTAGAGGGCGCCGTCTGCCAGGCCTTTGAGACCTTGGATCGGTTTAAGGATGTTTCCGCCGATGTGGACGTGCTCTTTCATCTTGTCAAATTCTTCCGTGGTGAGCTTCTGGGGCTTGTTGAGCACATTGTCCTTGATTCCGATCTTGCCTATGTCGTGAAGCAGCGCCGAAAGCTGGACCGTCTCCATGAATTCCCGGTCGTACTTCATCTTACCGCTATCGATGAGCTCTGTGGCGATAACCAGGCTGTAGTGTGAGGTCCTTTCAGAGTGTCCGTGAGTGTATTTATCCCTGGCATCCACCGCGGTCGCGAGCGCTATGGCAGTATCTATAAAAAGCTGGTGCTCTTTGTCGTAGGCTGACTTAAGGTCAAAGATCAGCTCAGCGTTCTTGACCGCCATCGCCACGTCGTTAGCGAGAGTCACAAATAGGCTGATCTCTTCTTCCTTGTAGGGCTGACCCGAAAGTTTCTGTCCCAGGATCAGGATGCCTATCAGCTCTTTTTTGTAGAAGCTCGGCACGCAAACCAAGGCCCTGAGGTAGGTCATTTGCTTCAGGATCTGATCGTAATGGATCGCCCGCTCTTCTTTTTTATTGACCATGATCTCAAAATTCTTGAGATGCTCCACCTCATGAAAGACGAGCGCTTCACGCCTGGCGAAAGCACCGTTATTGTCCGCGTTCATGAAGAAACTCACGAGGGCGTTTTTCCTCGGCAGGCGGATGTATCCGACCGGGATCTTTATGCCACCCTCGCCTTTACTGTCGATGAGAACGTACTCGTCTTTTTGCCTCTGGTGAAGCAGGACGGCTACATGGGTGACACCCATCTTGCGGTCGATGAATCGGGTGATGATCTTAAGGAGGGTGATCGGGTCCTTGACCCGGATCATGCCTTTGGAGGCGTTGAGGAGAGCTTCCTGATAATCCACGCGGGTGTACACAATCCCTCCGCTGTTGCCTGTCATTCACTGTCAGCCGCTGTCATTTCGAGGCCGATGCCGAGAAATCTCCGCTTTAAAAGCTGAGATCTCTCATTTCATTCGAGATGACAAATTTTTTCTGACAAATTATTAAAGGTGCTTCACTTTTTCTAACACCGTATTTTCCAGATACTCCAACATCAAAGGTTTTGTAATGTAATCGTCCGCGCCGAGCTTCTTGGCCTGTTCGATGATATCGCTGTCGTCGACCGCGGTCACCATGAGGACCTTGACCGAAGGCTGGGCTGCCTTTATTTTTGGCAGATACTCAAGCCCCTCTCCCTCACGCCGCATCTTAAGATCCATGATCACGACATCCGGCAGGTCTTTGGCAAGCTTCTCCATTGCCTCATCTCCATTGAGCGCGATAGATACTTTGAACCCACGCATTTCAAAAAATGATTTCACAAAGTTACAAATATCGATCTCGTCATCTACCACTAGCAGTTTAGGAAGTTTTATCATTTTTCACCTAGTAGGTTGTCATCTCGAACGGCCCGCTTGTCATCTCGAACGAAGTGAGAGATCTCAGTTCTTAAAGCGGAGATTTCTCGGCTTTTGGCCTCGAAATGACAGCGTTCTGCTTTCGTCTACCGTCTCCCCAATGCCTCATTAATCTTCTTCTCCAGATCCTTAAGCGACGTCAGCGGCTTATCAAAACAGGTGTACGCACCCATTTCGATAAGATCAGACCTCATTTTGCCTTCCCCTTCCGACGCCGTGATCATGATGCATTTGGTTTTGGGGTTCAAAGCCAGGATCTCTTTCATGACCTCATCCCCGTGGATCCCGGGCATCTTCATGTCGATCAGGCAGACATCAGGCTTCTCCCTCTTGGCTATCACAAGTCCATCTGAGCCATCGTTGGCCACAAAAACCTTATAACCTCTCGGACTCAAATAACTTTCGATCAAATTTGTAAATTCCACTTCATCATCAATGGTAAGGATCTTAGGGACGGACATTACGCGGCCTGTACCATCGCGGACGCCACCACGGGAAACCGAAGAGTAAACGTCGTGCCGATCCCCGCGTCGCTTTCCACAGCAATAGTCCCTCTATTCTTCTCAACAACCTGCTTCACGATAAAAAGCCCAAGCCCCGTACCTTTGCCCGGCGCTTTGGTCGTATAAAAAGGATTGAATATCTGTCCGATCTTATCAGGAGGGATACCGCTGCCGTTGTCAGCGATCCTTACGATCGCGGCGCCGTTCTGAGAAAAGCCCGACACAATGATCCGCCCGTCCTTTTTGTCCATCGCCTGAGCGGCATTTCGGATGATATTAAAAAGTATCTCCTGGACCTGTTTGTGATCCGCGAGGATCGCGGGAAAATCTTGCGGGAAGTCTTTCCTGAATTCAATATTGCTGAGCTCGAGATCGTGGCCGATGAGGCTGATGACCTCTTCCAATTCTTTTTGGACATACACTTCCATCATCTCGTCCTTTTTGGAAGGCTTCGCGAAGCCGGAAAGCTTCTTCGTGATAGCCGTCGCCCGGTCGGTTTCTTTGATGACCTTATTCATCACATCCGCCGTGATCTTGAGCACTTCTTCCTGTGTCTTATTCTTATAGAACGCGTCCCGATAGTTGAGCAGGAACATCTCGCATTGCCCACGAACAATGCCCAGAGGATTACATATCTCGTGATTGATCCCCGCCGCCAAAGTCCCGATGACCGCCATCTTCTCCCTCTGAGCCGCCTCAGCCTGGGTCTTCGAAAGCTCATCGAAAAGACGAGCGTTCGAAATAGCGATCGCCTCCGTACGCGCCAGAGTGTCAAGAATGTCGATATCCTCCTGTGTGAAATCTTCCCCGGACTTCTTTGCGCCCAGAGCCAACACGCCAATCAAATCATCATGAAGCAAGACCGGAAGACAAAGCTGGGCGTTGAGTTTCTTGAAAGAGTCCTTGAGGGGGCTTTCGCCTTCGATCTTGTCAGCGGCTTTGTCCTTTAGGATAGGATGGTTGGCGGCTTTGATGTAGGTGATGAAGGTGCCTCCTTCGTCAAAGGTGATCTCCTTTTCTTTCACACCGATGGTAGCGGCCATTTTATAAAGTTTTAGATCTTTCTCATGAAGAAGGATAGACGCTGATTCAAGCTTGAGAATGCGGATCAATCCGGCTACTGTTTGATGAGGTAATTGTTGTATATCAAGAACGGTCAAAACTTCATTTGTAAAAGTCTTTAGTAATACACGATAATCATATTTTTTTTGGAAGAGGAATTTTTCTGTAGCATTTGTAAGAAAATTCTCAAGTGGTCTTAGAGCTGAAGTAATAATCAAAACTGTTGGAATCATTGAAGTCCATTGATTCCAACCTAAAGAGTTTTTAAAAAATTCTTGTCCGATAATGGTTACAACTGAGAAAGTTCCGTACACAAATGCAAATAAACCGGCAAATACAGCTGTACGTCTTACTACTAATTCAATGTCCATTAATTGATGCTTCACAATCGCATAACCAATAATGGAAAGGAAAATAGAAATAGATATAAATCCAAACGGATAGATTTGGAAACCATACGTAGGAAGAATATCAACGGATCCAGTATATGCAAATGCGAAAGCTAGAAAAATATATCTTGCCTGATTGCGTTTTATGGGATCTATTTTTTTATATTTTTTTAAAAGTAGTGAAAAACTACCTGCCATGTAGCCAAAAAACACAATCAATAGAATAAAGCTCATCTCTTTCCATTTTGGAAAGTAACCCCAAAAATATTTATATACATCAGAAATAAGGAGATCCGAGAAAATAAGTAACGCCCCCAGCATCAAAATTAAGAAATAACCTGCCCTATCGTACACTGAGATTTTTTCTTCCAGAAAAGCTTTTATAAACATAAAAACATTAATTGAGATAAACAAGACGCTGAAATTGTCAATTTTAAACCAAAAAATCGCTGCTTCTCGATTAACAGAAGAATAACCAAATGCCGTTGGTACTAGCCACATGCCCACGCTCAAGCAAATGTAAAAAAACATCCTATTGACTACAGAGCTTTTATCTTTGCTGAAAACAAAGGCTCCTGCTAAAACCATAAACAAACCAACAATAAAAACCGGCACAGCTTGAATATTAAACTGGTAATTTGACAAATTTATATGCTCCATGAATCTTTATACCATTTTCGAAATTATTCTGGTTTACTAACGCAATTCGTTTAAAATTCTCTATGTCGTTGTCAGTAACAAAACCGGCACGATTCCGGAACAATGGAATTCTAATACCAATTTTTGAAGCAGCCTCTCTTAGCTTATAAACGTATTCTATGTCAAACGAACCGACTTGTTTACCTTCAATACCAAGCCACAGCAAAATAAGTACTTCAGCCAAACAACTGTAAACTTCACTATATGTTTTAAGATCAAATTCAAAATTTGTATTTAAACCTGGCACTTCTGCGACGCCAGATTCAACGACCATTACGTCTGTTCTAATAAATGGGATTTTTGATGAGACATTCCTTGGTTGCGCAGCGTCAATAATTAAAGCGCCTGATCTCAAATGTTCCGACCGAATTATTGTTCCCGGGGAATTTGTGGTAACAATAACTACTTGAGCCTGTTTAATGTCATGTATATCTGTAGATAGACTCAATGCTTTATTTGAAAACGCTTTGATGTAGTTCGTGGTTAGTAATGCATCTAACTTAGTTTTGTCCTTATCGATCAATAAAAGCTGATCTGTATAATCCATTAACAAACGCGTACAGATAGAACCTACAGAGCCACCTGCGCCAACAATAGCAACTGTACACTTGGAGATGTCAACCGAACAAGCATTTGCTAGCTTAATTGCATTTGTTACAGCAATTACTGAAGAAAATGCTGTTCCTGTTGTCATGCTAAGATTTGTCTTCTTAGCCAATAACTTTCCATCATGTGTAACTATTGGAACGAATGCACCCAGCCCAACTATCTTTGCGTTTAATTTTTCTGCCATTTTTATGATTTTTATTAATTTTTTTATAGCCGACTTCCTTCTCATAACCAATAGACGAGTGCTCATAGGACAGAAAAGAACAATTCCTTTAACTTCACGACCACGATTATCACGAAAACCTGTTATTTCAGAGCCCAAAACAGGCCATAGAAATAGGCTAATAATTTTTAAAAATTTATAATTCATCGATTTCAAATTCGGGTATTGCCTTGCTAGGTCTTCAATGACAAGAGGATGTCCTACGAAAGCAAAGTCATATTTTCCAAGAACAGTACGAATTATCCATTTGGGGAAAATAAACACCAATAAGTCTCTAATAGCCTTTAACCAATTCTTCATGATTGCCCTATCAGCAATAAATAACCCAAGCCTTTCAGCCTGGGTTATGAGTTAATTAATGCTTGTTGTTTTGCGCCGGTTGTTTCTTGGTCTGTGATCCAGCGGTCTATCGTTTTGCGTTTGAAGCGCCAGTGCGATCCGACTTTGAAGCCGGGTAGTTTGCCGGTTGATGCGTGTTTGTAGATGGTGAGCGGCTTCATCCGGAGGTATTCGGCGAGTTCTTGGACTGTGAAGACGCCGTCAGTCTGACTTGCCAATGCGGCCTCCTTTTAGTGGTGAGCGTAGTCGAACCACTCCCTGCGACTTTGTGTACGTTATTTAGCTTATGGGTTCCTAAGTTATCAAGGAGTTTATCGCATTGGCTTATCTTCTGTCAATATATTTTTAACAAGATTTATCAAATACTTTTGAACTTATTAAAATTCATATAATAACTACATATAGTATTCAATTAATTCGACGCACCAATTTGTTGAGTAAAGGCACTTGAAATCAAATTTTGTTGTCAATCCGACCGAGCCAGAGGCGGACCCGCCTTCGGCGGGCGCTCAGTCGCCCGGGATGACAGGATTCGAGAGGACAGGGCTCGAGAGGTTCGAGAAGGCACTTGAATCTTTCGAAAATGAGCTGTTTCTTAGAAAAAAGCCGTTTGAGATTTAGTACCTTATGATACAAAAACTGAAACCGTTCTATTGCAAGGGCAGCATGATCGTAAACGTCGTGCCTAGCCCTACTTTGCTCCGGACGCTGATCTTTCCGCGGTTCTTTTCGACGATGGAGTGGGTCACGGCAAGCCCTAGGCCCGTGCCCTGCTCTTTATCAGTATAGAACGGGTCAAAAATGCTGCTTATTTTGTCCGGCGGGATGCCACAGCCGGTGTCCTGGATCGTGATCTTTAGGGACTTGGCCTCGGTTACTGCTCTGATGGTAAGCTCTCCCCCGCCTTCTGGCATCGCATCCAAGGCGTTCATGATGATATTAAGCAGCGCCTGCTTGATCTGATCGGGGTCCACAAATGCTTTTGCGCCATCCGGTGAGACGTGGACTGTGATCCCTTTTTTTAATACCGTGCTAGATAGAAGCTCTAGGATATCCGTGACGATCTTCCTTATGTCCGACAGCTTTGGGCTTGGATCTGCCGGTTTGGAAAACAGCAGTAGGTCAGAAACGATCTCCTTGACCCGCGCCACTTCCTGTTTGACGATCCGTGAAAACTTCTCCCGAAACTCCGGGTCATTGTATTTCGTCGGCAAATAATCCGCAAAGGTATTGATCGCCGTAAGAGGGTTCTTGATCTCGTGAGCCATACCGGCGGCGAGGATACCGACGCTCTTAAGTCTTTCTCTGCGCTCGAGCTCCGTTTCAAGTCTTTCTTTTTGCTCGGAGATCTCGCCGATAGTCCCCTTGAAAAACCTTCGCTCTAGAATGCGGTGAAACCAAATCTCAAGCGGTTTGAAAGTAACTGCTATAAACAAGATACCAATAAAACTCATCAAAAGAGATGGGGTTTTGTTTGTCGCCAAAAAAAATGAATAGAATAAAAAAACAATCAACAGATAAACAAGCGAAATGACTACAGCTAAGCAAGAATAGTAGAGCGTCTTTTTAATGACGATCTTGATATCCATAAGCTGGTGTTTCACAATCGCATAAGAAATGATCGCCACATAAAGCCAAACAAAATTTGCAAGAACGGGCTCAATGGGCACACGATAAGCGGTAAGAAATGTTGATATTCCGCCGACATAACCACTTGTGAGCGCGACCAGGATATATTTTACTTGATTTCTTTTGGGCTCGGATAAGTAAGCAAGGCTTTTGATCAGCAAGTACTCTGCATAAAAAAAATAAAAGAAAAAATGAACGGTAAAAAAATGATATAGGGGCTTGACCGAAACGAAATAATTAAACTTAAGAAATGGCGTTGCGCCTGCGAAATAATCGGTAAAAAAAGCGAATAAGGTTATTAAAACGGCGTTGAGGTATCCAATCTTAAAAAGGTTATTCGTTATTTTTGATTCGGTGATCTCTTTGCAAAAATGCGCGACTAGAACACACATGTAAGCGGCAAACACATTTAACAGTTTTGAATATAAAACGGCTGATTGAGGATCATGAGCGCCATACGTAAGCGCTGAAAAAAGGCTCCATCCAGAACAACAGAAGCAAGCCAAAGCCCACAGTCGAGCGGGCTTGCTTTGTGAATTCTTATAAATCGTGAAAAGGCCAAGAATGACGGAGGAGAGGCTAGTAAATAAGAGGCTATAAATATAAACTTTCATTTAAGTAAAGCTACCTCCTATATGAGATTTCTCGCCCCGTCATTCGACGGGGATCGAAATGACAAAACTCATTTGTCACGGCGGCAAGCTAATCTGTCATCTTGAACGCCCCCTTTGTCATCTCGAGCGGAGCGAGAGATCTCCGTTTTGTCAGGAAGCTACTATATGAGATTTCTCCCCCGCCATCTGGCGGGGTCGAAATGACAGATGGCATTACACGCACCATCATATTCGAAAATCGTGATTTACGCGAGGCGTTCGAGGGTGTAGCCGTTTGGGTTTACGACGAAATCTACGTTGGGGTAAGCGGGTTGGGCGGAGGATACCTCCGTCATCTCGGCGGACCTGGCGATCAGTCTCCGCATGGCTCCGTCGTCGTTTACGTCGATGATCTTCCGGACCTCGTCTTTGGTGATGCTATTGCCCAACGTCAAAAGGAAGCGCTTCTTGGGTCTTTCGTTCGTGCGTATCAGTACCTTCATGGTCAGATCTCCTTCATCGTGATGTGCAAGGAGTTTGGCATAAAGTCTAGAGGGTTTCAAGTACCTAACTCAATTAATTTCAACTTGTTATGAGACTTATTTAAAGTATTGACTGATAAATATATGAATTTGTTTGGTTTTGCTAAGGGTGCCGCACGTAGGCCTCAAAGACCTTTTGCCCTGAGGGCCTTTAGTCCATTACCTCAAACGGGATCGTTCCATAGCCGACCCTTCCCCATTGGGTGCCCCAGGAGTTTCGGAAGAGGAAGCGTTTGGATTTTTGATTGAAGCCTATGGCTAGGACGGCGTGGCCGCCGAGCATTTTTTATTTTTTCTTGGGGAGGGGGATGTCGCCTGTTCTTAGGACGCGGATGGTATGCAGGCTTTCGTAGATGGCGAAGCCGAAGACAAAGGGATAGCCGTCGGCGAGGCAAGTGAGGCGCTCACATCCGCGTAAACCGAGTCGAGACGATTGTCCAAAAACTCGATGTTTCCCGTAAGCGACTGAGCGGTGCAGCTTCCGAGTCTGCCCTGGTCTTCTACCTTAGAGCAGAATTTCGTGAGATTAGCTTCTTTTGGCAGACGAACTTTAGGACGTATCGATTTGTACAAATAATCGCGGCCGTCGGGGATATCCGGGATCCAGCCGTAGCTTGTGATCATTTGTATCCTTTTAATTGTCATTTCGAGCAGAAAGAGAAATCTCCGCCTTTATCAGGAACGTACTATATGAGATTTCTCGGATTTCATCCTCGAAAAAACAAAAAGGCTCATTTGTCATCTCGAACGAAGCGAGAGATCTCCGCTTTTTTATGGAAGCTACTGTATAAGATTTCTTGGACTTAGTCCTCGAAATGACGAGTCATAGTCACCAACACCGCTCGAAATAATAGGTCCATGAGGCAAAATCGACTAAAGAGGATAATGAGAATGGCGGTTTTAACATCAAAATAATCGGATCAAAAACAGATTTGGCGGAGATTTGCTTGCCTTCAATCCAGCGTTTGTTTTCGCCATACTCAAAGATAACTTTGACATGCTTGGTAGGTCCACCCATGCAGTCGTCGTCCTGATGGACAAAGAGATCCACGATCACTTTGCCGTTTTGTTCCCGCATCGAATTAATGATGGCTCTGTCGTCCAAAACTCCCGAAGCGCGGTGTACGAGCTTTTTGCCATCATTGATCAAGAAAGCAAGCGTATACCAGTCCGCATTTCCTCCGCTGTTTTCAGTATAAATAACAGCAGCGTCCTTCAAACCGTCATGATTGAAATCTCCATATACATAACGACCTTCATATTGAAGATAATATGACAGAAAAACGTGATCGACCGAAGTATAATGCCATTCATAACTACCATCCACCAACGTTACATTCTCGGAAAAATTTGGAGAGTCACTCAGATAAGTCATATTGCCGAATACTTGATGCGCCAATCGCCTTGATTGATATAGGAAAAAAAATATGACACTTAAAATAAAAAAAGGGATGGAGACCGCTACGATAAATTCGGATCTTTTCAATCGCATATGAAGACGCGACGGTCATCGAGCGTGACCCAATGGCCTTCCGTACAGCGGTATTCTTTTTTTGGGTTTTTTTCTTTCAGGTTCTTATTGGCCGGAGACTTCAGGCCAAACTCAGCTTCGTATGGCAAGACCTTCGGTATGTATTGTCTCGTCTCTTCTGTCAGGTACATTTCCACATCGGACCATAGCTGAGGATTTTTGCCAGCTTTTTCGGCCAGACGCTGGGCTTTCACGATACTTCCTTCGCCAGCGTTGAAAGCGCCTAGAATAAATTTTTTGCGTTCTACCGGGTTCTTTACTCCTATGGTCTTTCTATTCTTATCTAGAACTGTATCTTTGCTGAAAAAAGTATGTAGATCTTTTAGATACCGCGCAGAAGCGGATGATGCAAAATCAATGTCAAAGCGTTGATCATTAGTCTTAGTTACAGTCAGCCCATACCGTCTGGCGGTATCCGAGGAAAGTTGAAAGTGTCCGGCAGGCCTAATCGATCCACGCTCTCCCATCATTTTGGGCAGACCGAAGCTGCTTTCCTGTCCGTAAAGGCCTTCCAAAGTATTTACGGTCAAGTTGTCATTAGAATTAAAATATCTGGAAGCGCTCTCAAGCGCTTTTTGGACATGATCCGTCTCCATCTCAAGCCAAGCGTCTACATTAGATTTTTTTGGCATTCTGTTTCTCCTATGTTATGTACTTGTCATTTCGAGCAAAGCGAGAAATCTCCGCTTTTTATTCTCATGAAGCTGCTATATGAGATTTCTCGGCTGTGGCTTCGAAATGACAGGAGAGGTCCGTCATCACCGGATTCAAGCTTTGAATCAGCTTCAGCTTCCTGCTTCGACGGTAATCTTTGATCTGTTTCTCCCGTAGGATAGCGCTTTCAGGATTATCCGCGCATTCATAGTAGAGCAGTTCGTTGAGATTATAACGTTTTGTAAATCCTTCGCTGAGTTTGTTCTTGTGCTCATAGACCCGTCTAGCCAGGTCATTGCACATGCCTGTATAGAAAACCGTTTTGTATTTGTTTGAAAGAATGTAGACGTAATATTGTCTCCTCATCTGTCATGTCCATCTATTGTCATACCGAATAACCCACTCTTGTCATTTCGAACGGGGTGAGAAATCTCCGCTCTTTTTATGGAAGCTGCTATATGAGATTTCTCGGATTTCATCCTCGAAATGACAAAGAGCCTGTCTTCTCGAACACTCCCATTCGTCATCACAGACACTCCCACTTGTCATCTCGAGCAGAGCGAGACCTGCCTGCCGGCAGGCAGGGATCTCCGCTTTTCTTACCTAACAGGAAGCTACTGTATGAGATTTCTCGGACTGCGTCCTCGAAATGACAAGAAGCCTTTTTTTGTCATTTCAAGTTTCATTGTCATTTCGAGCGAAGCGAGAAATCTCCACCTTTTTCTTTAATAACAGTATGCTCCTTTATAATCTTCGTAAACGTCTCCGCATACAGTTCTAACTTTTTTGCGCCGACGCCGTAGATTTGGGAGAAACGTTGAGGGGTGGTGGGTTTTTGGGCGCACATGTCGATGAGGGATTTGTCTGAGAAGACTACGTAGGGCGGGACGCCGAGTTCGTCGGCGAGAGATTTGCGCTTTTTGCGGAGGATTTGGAAGAGGTCTTCGTCGTAGTCGGCGGTTTGGGGTTTGAGTTTTACGATTTTGGCTTTGATGATCTCTTCGGCTGGGGGGAATCCTAGGATGGGGTCATTGGCTCCTTTTAGGACTCCCCTGCCTGCGACGGTGAGCTTTAGGGCGCCGAAGGCTTCTTGGTCTTGCCAGATGAGGTCTTTTTGGAGGAACTGGCGGATCAGGGAGTGCCACTGTTTAGCGGTATATTGCTTGCCGGCGCCGTAAGACTCGAGGCGGTCGTGACTGAATTTCTCTACTTTTTGAGATTCGGAGCCGCGCAGGACGTCGATGAGGTGACCCGCGCCGAACCGCTCGCCCGTTTCGCGCATGCAACCGAAGAACTTAAGCGCGGATACCGCAAGATCGAACGTCGCTTCTTTTGGGCTATGGCAGTTGTCGCAGTGCCCGCAGGCCGCGGCTTGGAAATTTTCTCCGAAATAAGTGATGAGCGGTACCCGGCGGCAGAGTTCGGCCTCGGCGTAGCGGATCATTGAGTTTAAATGCATGCCCGCCACCTGTTTTTCCTGATCACTCCCTTTCTGATCGATCAAAAAACGGATGTTGTGGATGTCGCCATAGCCAAAAAGAAGGAGGCAGTGCGCCGGCAGGCCGTCTCGTCCCGCGCGGCCGGTTTCCTGGTAGTACGATTCGATATTTTTCGGCAGGTCGTAGTGCAGGACGAAGCGGACGTTGGGTTTATTGATCCCCATCCCGAAGGCGATGGTGGCGACCATGATCTGGACGTCGTCGCGGATGAAGCTCTCCTGGTTCCTGCTTCGCGCTTCGGGTGTGAGGCCCGCGTGGTAGGGTTTGACGCTAAATCCCTTCTCCTCAAGATCAGCCGCTACCGAATCTACCTGCTTCCTTGAGAAACAGTAAATGATGCCTGACTGATCCGGGAAACGCTTCAGAAAATCGACGGTCTGCTTGAACGGTTCGGATTTGGGGATGACCTCATAGAATAAATTGGGACGGTTAAAGCTCGCGATGAGTTCCTGAGCCTCACCGATCCCGAGACTTTCGCGGATGTCTTTACGGACTCTTGGTGTGGCCGTAGCTGTCATCGCAAGGCACACGGCTTGTGAGAACCGTCCCCTGACTTTCGAGAGCTGGCGATATTCCGGACGAAAATCATGACCCCAGTCCGAGATGCAGTGTGCTTCATCGATCACGAAGCATTCGACCCGCGCGCCTTCGAGCAGAGTCAAAATATCCGGCCTTAAAAGCGTCTCCGGCGCCAGAAATAAAAGTCGTGCCCTTCCGCTCCGGACCATCTCGCGATTAAGCTCATACTCCTCTTCGTCCAGCGAACTATTGAGAAGCGCCGCGTCCACTCCCACGGCATGAAGCTGTCGTACCTGGTCTTTCATGAGCGAGATGAGAGGCGAAACGACGACGGTGAGACCTTTAAAAATAAGCGCGGGAATCTGATAGCAGAGAGACTTCCCTCCGCCGGTAGGCATGATGAGAAGCGTATCCTTCTTCGCCAAGACCGATCGGATACAGACCTCCTGCAGAGGCCTGAACCCGTCGTAACCGAATACGGTCTTTAGAATACCTTTGGCTTCATTCATAGTGTCGGAGACACATTGCATTGAAAGCAATGTGTCTCCGGAATTGCGGAACTGGGTTTAGGTTTGGTCGGTCTTTTTAGATGGGCTCGACTGTGTCACGTGCTCAGAAACGGACATATTTTTTATTTTGCTGTCCGCGCCATACCGAACCGTGTAGATCGTATGCTTCTCCTGCCCGGCCACTAATTCGACAGGGGTCCCTACGGCTTCCCAAAGACCAATGGTTAAAACATCCATTGCCCCGTGGAAAACAGCGCGGCCTGCGCTGGGCTGATTACCCTTAACAACATCCCATGAATCAACCAAGGTACCATCCGAATCTGTCACAGTCGTCTGAGGAGGCCCCAGCCTGGCAATGACAGTATCTCGTGAGACGCCTACGGCAAGAACAGAGGTGTCTTTCGTTTCTTTCCCGGACATCGCCATACCGACAGAACAACCGGTAGCAATGAACGGCATTAATAATAAAACCACAAAATAAACGAGCTTTCTCACAGAACCCCCCTGTTATGTTCTTTGAATATCGCGCGGCCGGATAATTTTCCAGCTTGACGCCTTACCTTTAAAACGTTCAGCTATTTCTTCAAGCATCACCCGGTCAAGGCTCTGGTCGGCCTCTGAAAAATACAGAAGACTCTCATCACCCGCGATATCTTTGAAATACGAGTAGGCCTGCGCATTCACTTTTTGATCAAATTTTTCCTTCAACCATTCGTCATAACTCGCGTCCAGGAATCGATCGACTTGATCCTTACCACCCACGCACACAGAATCTGTCACTGGCCAATCAACATTAAAATTTCTTTTGTACAGAGCCAGCTCCGAACATCGGGTCCGTCCTTTTACTTTCGAGACCCATGTCATATTTTTTACGCCACCGTGAGCGGGAACTCTATAAGTCGTGAACTGATATTTTATCGGACGGCTAAGATATGAAAGCGTGAATAATACCCCCGTGCAGAAAAGAGCCAGAACGATCATAGCTCCAATAAGAAATCTCAATCAAGTGGCATAGCTTTTGGGGGAAGGTCACTAACGATCCCAACTCTAAGCAGCGAGTTTCTCGTTGATGTCTCCCACGATCTGCTTCATCGCGTTTTGCAGGGACTGCTCAAGAGTCTTACCGTAACTCTTGGCGGTGGCAGCCCAGTTCAGATTGTTGGCCTTACCGGTGTATTTCTTGTCAATAAGAACTGTATCATTTTTTTTGAGCACGACACCTACGGTTACCGTACCTTCATATTGCAGAAAAGAATCGCAATAAACCGTAAGTACTTCACCTCCGGCGACAAGCTCTGTCCTGTCCTTTGCAACGATATAACCTCCGTTGCCAAGCTCGGCCTTGAGCGCACTGGTGATCCATTGCGCGATATCCGTGTCAGTCACCACATCGGCGGTTTTTATCCCTATGCCATTCCGCACATGACCGATAACGTTCTTCTCGGTCCGTTCATCTTTGAAAGTCTCAACGTACACGGTGATATTTTTGGGTTGAGAGTTCGCCGTGACGGGATTGTACTCCAAAAGCGGTCGCCTGGTCCCAAAAGCGCAGCTTGCCAGAAAAAAAGGCAGGCAGCCGACGATCATGATCGTCATCATGTTGAACTTTTTCATTTTTTCTCCTATTTAGTCGATGTCAGACATGTCACTTGGGAGGAATCTAACATAATATTGATTTTTTATCAAATTAAATAATTCCATCGAAGATCAGAAGAGGATCCCGACTTTGGCCCCGATCTCCGTGGTTTTGTTGTTTGGTTCGTAGCCGTAACCCACGAGGACGCCCGCGTAGGTGACATTGGCCAGATCGGACTCGTCAATTTTCCACCACCGAAAGAACGGCTCGATCAGGATGTCGAAGTTTTCGCCTTTTTTGACCGCTTTGAGGGAAAATCTCGCCCCATAGCCGCTGTCCTGGGAGTTTTTGACGTCGTTGAGGCTTGCCACCGCGCCGCTCAAATGACTGGTCTGTTCTCCGCTCCAGAAAATATCATATTCACCGCTCGCGCCAAAGGACCAACCGCCCCTTGCTTCGATCATAAGCTCGGCTCCCAGCGGACCGTACCAATACTTAGACTCCCGCTCATAACCTCTATGCCCCGTCGATGTGACGCGACCCGCCGAGTCATCGTTCAAGTACCGGTAAGCAGCGCCAAAGAAAGGTGTGAGCGCGATCTTCCCGTCCTTGAACTTGAAGTCCGGTCCTCCCAAAAAGCGCCCCTCGTAAGTATAATCATCCAGATTGTCAACCGACCCGCTTCCGTTTGAAGTGTAGTCGACTTTTCCGGTGGCGTAACTCCCCTCGATCTTGAACATCCACCAGCGGTGACTGACAAGAGACCCGCGAAGGCCGTACATCACACCCTTATTTTCCATGATCCCCGGCTCTTCGTATTTGAAGTGATAGATCTCCGGCGAGATCTCCCATTCTGTCTTTGGAAGTGCGTCCGCGAACAAATTCGGCGCAAAGGCAAGAAACAGTGCCAACAAAGATAAAACTTTTTTCATTGAACTCCTCCGGTTGTTATTACACTCGCGATCGCCTCGCCCATCTGTCTGTAAACCTTCACGGAAGGATGCAGTCCATCCGGACTTTCTTTAAGATGAAATGAATTCAACGGATCTTCTGCAGCCTTAAAAGTGTCACAGAAGATGAGGTTATGATCTCTGCTGTACTCGCGGATCCAATCGTTGACCTCTTGGATACGCGCTTGGATCGTCCGTTGAGCTAGATTATAGGGCAAAATCGTGCAGGAAACTATTTTGATCTTCCTCTGCCTTGAGATCTCATACATCCTGGCCAAGTTCGCTTTCACACTCTCAGCCGATCCGCCTTGATACAGATCAATGACTCCGGCCAGAATAATAACCACGTCCGGTTTAAATGTCTCCAACTCCTCTTCAAGCCTAGCCAGGATCTCATCTGACCGCTCTCCATTGATCCCGCGGTTGACGATATTCCACTCAGAATGCTCTTTCATCATCCAAAAAGCATACTGACTCTCTACATCCCCCTCCCCATCCGGCGGCGCCTCCGCCGATGACCGAAACCCCGGCGTCCCCGCCGTAGTCGAGTCCCCGATCGCCAAGATCTTCAAACCTGTCTCCCCAAAAGCGACTCCTTGAAACAACAAAACCAGCAAACCCAGAACAAAAGATCTTCTCATCGGGAAACGGTATACCGATAAGCCCACCCGATCAGCACCGCCTGCAAAGGCAATCGTACCCACAACACCCAATCCGGCACCCCAGGAAACACCCCCGGATTCAAAGCCATATGGACATTCGCCGGAAACACTACCACCAAATAAAGTATGGTACCCCAAGCCGCCACCCGAGAAACCCCCCGCACCAAAAGCCCTACCCCCAACCCCGCACAAACCGCCCCACTCACCAACACCACAACTTCAGGGAACGGCACCCAAGGCGGGACGATCCTCACATAGTTGCCGGTTTTCATAAAATGCGCGACCCCCGCCGCTATAAAAAATCCCGCTAAAAGCTTCTTCAAAAGTATTATTTAAAACGAAGCATTCTGAAAAATGGGTTGATGAATAAAGACCTAAATTTCCGGTCATTGTCCAGATCGTCCAAAGTAATCAGGGGGTCGGTCATGGTCTTGGCATCTCCTAGCACGACCTTCATGGCTCTTCTGGTCTGACCGGCATTGTTCTGCTCCGAGGCGTGAACTTGAAACGCGTCAAATAAAATGATACCGCCTTTTTTGACGGGAATGGGCTCCATTTTTTCGGTCAGCCGCGCGGCAACATCTTTCGTGATGTGTTGCGCCAGATCGTTTTCTTCTTTGACGTGGGGGTGAATTTCCGCAGGAGTGTTCAGTGATCTGAAATCCGACAGTCGAACGAATTCACTTCGATCCAATCTCAGGCAGCCCATTTGTTTATCAATGTCATCAAGGGCGATCCAAAACGTCATCATCGAGACTTCATTTTCTACCGTGATCCAATACGGCCGGTCCTGGTGGGGAGTCGTCGCGGGACCTCCCGCCGATTTGTACAAGGGATAGGCGTGGTGGATGGCCGGGAGCCGCCATTTTTTATTGAGCGGGAGCTCTTTTTCGATATGCCTCAGGATCGAGCGAAGGTAATCGAACCCGCGCTGCTTCTTGAAGAATTTTTTTCCGCCGCGGACGAAATGCCGGTCCTCAAAAACATTGTCTAAATTCGAAAAATGCTCTCTAAGCGCCGCGACCAATCGGCCATCGAGCGGGCGATCGAGCCTGGTCCACATCTACGAAACCCTGACGCAGTACCATTTCCAAGGCATGCTGGGCGCTTTATGAAACTGAAGCGTGATCTCCTTATTCATCGAATTATAGATTTCCCAGAAAGCCGCGGTTTCACCCGGATATCCTTGATGAAAAATCTCATCGAACAAGATGATGCCGCCCACGTTCAAACGCCTGAGACAAAGATCCAGGACTTCCTTCGTCGAGCTGTAGAGATCGCAGTCCATATGAATGAGCGAGAATGAAAGCGATGGATTCTTTGCCACGAAGTCGCCGACCGTGTCGGAAAACCACCCTTGAACGATCTCGCAGTTCGAATTTTTTGAACAAAAACGCAGCAGGGAGTCCAGCATCTTGGAGCCGTCAAAGCCTCCCTCCCGCATTTCACCGTGTTCCGCGCCTCCCGTGCGGGCCAAGTCGACCGACTCGTTCAGCTTTGGCAGTCCCTTGAAGGAGTCAAACCCGTAAACCGACTTGACCGAAATCTTATGATAGCGGGACTTGTTGAGAATATTATTGATCCTTACGAGAGCCTTGAATGACGCCCCGGAGGCCACCCCAAACTCGGCGATATCGCCGGGGATGTCCACGGTCCTCTCCATGACGTGGCAGTACATCATCAGCTGCTGCCACTCCTTATCCCCTCCCTCACTCTCAAAAATTTCCAGATTTCTCCTATAGGTGGGAGGTAGTCCCTTTTCAAGGACTTTCTTCTCTTGCTTTTTCGTGAGCCCGTTCTTTTTATGAAGTTCGTACCCACAACGATCAATGATCGTCCTTATCAACGTCCGCATTTTACCCCTGTAAATTAACAACACCCGTAGAGAATCCCATTAGTATACATTAGGAGATGTAGTCCGGTATATTTGCTTTGTTTTGGGTTTCAAACCTGTCCCTTTGGTAGACGGTACCGTTCTAGAGTTACTTTTAAGATTTAATGTATTCATCAAGATCTTTTATAAATTTTCCCATGACATTTTTAACAGAGCTGATTAACGGGTCTGTACAAGACATATCCATGTTAAAAATGCCTGCTTTACCCTCACCGGAATAAATACTGTTCAAAACTTCCTGTCCTTTATCCCTAACTTTAAATCTTATTTTTAAGTCCGCCTTTCTTTCTGTCCCAACATTGCAAACAGCGGATTCTAGTGCCGCGTCAATAGTAAGGTCGTGATCGTTTATAATTTTTTCGTAGCCTGAATTTTCTAGCTCATCTTCGAGAGACTTCTTGAGCGATTCTATCATCGCCTCCGGTTCATGCACATCACCGAATCGCATATTGTATCCATTATAGACGCCACCGAGCTTGCCTTTTTCGGATTCGGGTCTGGCATCTTCAAATTTTTCGACCCAGACAGAGACATTTTTAGGAGCTTGTCTAAGGGAGGCTAACGGTTTATATATCATCTTTGGAGTTGCCGCACAGCCGTTTAGCAGGATCAAAGACAAACAAAAAAATAACGCTAGTCGAAAAAATCGGTGAGGCATATTTACTCCTTGCTTATTCGTTCGAATTTATGTTGATCTCTGACCTTTTCTTCTTAAACCTTTGGGGGATATATGGATTCTTGGCTTTAGGAATTTCTCCTTTAAAGATATCGTCAAATGTAGACATAAGCCGTCCCTTTTCATTAACGTCCGTACCGCCTTCAAATCCTTCCCGATACCAAATAAGCTCGCCGGTCTTCGAGTCAAATGCAGACATTTTAAAATCAACGCCGGAATAAGCATGCCTTGTCCCTATCGAAATCATTCCCGTTAAAGCCGCTGTTGCAGCCACCCCGGCCGCAGCTAAGGGTACTTGAATCCGTGGATCAGTTTTAAACTCAAAACCGCCAAAGCATTGAACAAAAACCAACAGATCAGCATTAGTGAATGACCGAAGAGCCTCATGCGAGGGTTTTATACTGTAGGGCATCATTTTCTTTTTGACAAACAGGCCGGCTTCAGAATAATTAAGCACTCTTTCCCAGGCTGTTTCCACAGCGGTTTTATATTCTGGAGAAGTTGAAATGCTTTCAGGTAGCTCACTTTTCTCCAGCGTATGATACCCGCTCTTTTGGAAAGCGCTAATGGCCGCTTCGCGGATCGCATTTACAGGCGGAGACCCTGCTGGAGACGGATCTTTTAAACGTTCATGCTTATAACCAGGCTGGCCGCTAAAAAGTTGTGGCTCAATAATGAAAACGGACGTCATTTCCTGAAAAATCCCTTTTTTCTCATTAGAATCCGTAAGCCAGCCACCCGAAAAACAATTTTGGCTTACAAACGAAAAAAGCATGGCAATTAAAACAGGCTTAATATTTTGAATAGGCCTACGCATTTTTTATTTGCTCATTACCAAGGAAAATAATCCGATTGGATCAAAACTTTAGTTGCGCGGCCTTTGGTGCCTTCGGCTTTGTCTTTCTCGAAGGCTTCTCGGACTTTCATGTATTCAGCGTCCACGGGTCCCGGTTTAGGGTCTCCGGCTTTGCCTGTTCTGAAATAAACGAGGACCTCATCAATGAAAGCTATTCCAGCATCCTGATCGCCGATGGTATCGTAGAGGCGGAGAATTGTGCCAATTTGAATAACACTGGTAAGTTTATATCCTATAGGAGGCAACTTATTAGAATAGCGAGCCCCTAACGTTTTAATATAGTCGTAAACATATTTGGGATCCTTTGTATTTTTATATTGGATCAAAGCCTCATATTCTTCCTTTTGATCCATGAAATGTTGATTTCCTGCAACTAATGGCAGAAGTTTTTCTATTCTTTCAAGGGCTTTATCATATTCTTCGCGCATAACATGAATTTCTCGAATATATGACTCCGCAAATCCGTTCGGCCGCCCTTCATAAAGCCAATATTTAGGGTCATTGGCTTTGTGAAACACCTCTAACGCCTGATCATACTTGCCAGAGCGAAATAAAACCTTGCCCTCTTTTTCCAATGACCGCGTAATTGCCAATTTCTCCTCGGAAGACATCCCTTGGATTTTGGATATCTTTGTCTCGGCTTTACCCGAATAAACCATTCCAATACCCATTAGACTCATAATAAAAAAGCATAGTAACGGGATATTTTTAGACCTAATAATCATGGCTTTCCCAACCTGGCAGTTTAATAATAAAACGTCCATTGTGATCTTCAATAGAAGCGCCATGTTTGACAGATGCGTCTTCCGAAAGATACCTGAGTAAATCATCAGCAGTTTGTGAATGTCCTACCACATCCGCCACAAATGTACTCACCGTTTCATTCCACTCCCTATCCGAGTAATTGAAAAGATCATTGAAGACCCCCAAAATCCCATCGGGTTTATAATAACGCCTCATGTAATCGATGTGACTGGCGCCTACGATTTCTATATTAAATAGCGAGTGATCACGGTCTGTAGTGCTGTATCCGCCTATCTTATCTCGATAACCACCGATAGCATTTCCATTAATAGAGAGTTGGCTCAATATATCTTTCGAACCGTAAATATTGGCAATGAGTTTGACATGCGTGCCGGTAAGAGACTCTATTGCTGACCCGTGAAATTTCTGGTCGATCTGATCATGCAGACCCTGAATCTTTTCTTGGTATTTCTGATAGGCTTCCTGGGGCGTTTCGCTCGCTATGAATCCCATGATGTTTTCTATGAATTGTTCTCCCAAAACTACTCCAAAATTTTCATAGATCATCGCATCCAAATTTTGAAGGGTGGCCCGAATGACTTCTTTTGCTATGTTCGTCGGATTGGACAAATAATCCGCAGCTTCAACTATCTTTACCAAAAGATCCTTTAAGGCCTGCTCGACGTTGATCGTTGCGGCACCCAATGCCACGAAGCTTTTGACATTATAATCTGTATCGCTGATTCCGTCATATTGTTTGTGGGTAAGAGTTTCCACAAGCGGGATGAATCCTCCTGAGTACCCGACTCCGACGATATCGCGAAGCCTTTGGCTTTGGCCATGTACGGAAAAATAGCCGTTTAAACCCGCCTTGATGTCATCCACAAGCCAACTTGCCGCGTCCGGGTCGGCTACTTCGGCAAGCCAGGATAACACGTCGCTTGAAGCATGAATCAGCGTACCGGCAACTTCCGTTCCGATCATGGACAAAACCGCACCAACAACACTCTCTTCGCCGGCGGTACCAATCGTGTCCAAAATAGCTTTTATAATAGGAGAAGAGTAAAAAGTCGATGTCGTGATGATGTCCTCGCCTGATATTTGTTCCTGGCTTTGAGATACCACGTCTTCTTTCAAATTTAAAAGATACTCCGGAGTACCTTCTTTTTTGGTTTTGTCGTTCAGAATGCCATTCACAAGGACATAAAGCTCCTTGTCCAGGCTCGGCTCTTCTTGTTGCGCTTCCCCGCGGATGATTTCAGCTTCGGTTTCCGTAAGTTGCCCGTTTTCAAATCGGAAATCAAAGTGAAATGGAAGATTTGTGAGTTGTGGTTCGGGATTAGAAGCCGTAACGGGGTCGGTAAATTCAATAGGGGCGAAGAATTCGATATTCCCGAACTCGGGCATCGGTAAAGACCCGTTATCTACATAGCCTATCTCGGGATCATCAAATTGAATTTTCAAAACTGGGGCGCTTTGATCATATAAGTCCCAGCCAATCAGGCCGTCCTGCTCGTAATTTTGCTGGATAATGAATCTGTCTTCGACGACTTTTTGATAGTTTAGCGCGCGATAAAATGATTTTCCGGACTCATCGAAGCCAAGCCCTTTTATAGTGGTGATTCCATCTCCGAAACGTTCCGTAAGGATATCTTTTTCAACGTCATAATCGATGGAGGAGCTCCCAACTTTATAGTGCCATACCGAACCATCAGTCGTGACCTCTCCCGCGCTGAGGCTAGTCTCATCTCCATAGACTCCTTCGACAGTTTTTCTCTGAAAAAGATCATCCGCTTTACTTATGGCATTTTTAAAACCTGCCTCAGTGATCGTTCCACTTCCTCCGCTTGCTTTTGCGCCAAAACCTGTGATACTTCCGAACGCTTCAGAAATGCCACGGCCAAAATTCAGAATCCCGTCCGTAAGGCCTCCTATAAGTTTCTCACCCAAAGTTTCGCCGTTTTGGAGACTGGAGTCTGCGCGGTTAAGAAGATCCGTGATGAAATCCCTCGCATAAACCGGCAAATCCAACTTATCCATTGAAACCTGTATTCCAAGTCGGACTGTGCCAGCCACAAGACCTTCTTGCACCGCACGAATGGCATTTTCTCCCCAAGTCTTCCCTGTTTCAAATCCCGTACCCCCTATTACACTTCCGATAGGGGCTCCGATGAATGAAGCCACGCGCGAATCAAGACCGGCCATCTCTCCGAGGCGGGTAACGCCGTACTGGGCAAACGAAGAAACTAAGTCCGATCTTATGTTGGAGAAAGCGGTGGCGAGATTAAAAGTATCTCCTGCGGGGATCTCAATGGCTTGACCTTGGATGGCCGCAAGGGATAGGCCTATGATATTGGTAAAGGTTGAATCAAGCCCAAGCTCAAGACCCAGTTGCCCGATCTGAGTGAGCGTGACCACTTGTTGGACGCTGGATTGGATGTTTTGTGCTTGGCTTACAACGATCTGACCTTCTTTATTATAGGTATTGCCTTTCAGTCCGCCTACGATGGCGCCGGCAGCAAGCGACCCCGCGAAGCCGGCTATGATGGGACTTACGCCGATGGATTCAAGGCCTCTTGAGACCCCATAGTTAATTCCCGTTGAGATGGCAAGGTTGACGATCTGAACACCAATATTTTGGGCGGCGAATTCAGGTCCAATGCCTGGCAGGAAGCTAAATGCCGTATTGATGAACCCCACCACACCGTCATACACGTTCATAAAGAACTGTCCGACCTGACCCAGGCCGGCCGCGAGGCCATGAACAGCGCCTTCAAAAAATTTGCCCATGTCAAAATCATTAAATCCGATGGAGACGGCAGCGCTAATACCAGCGATCCAGTCCCCTTCGACGACACTGGTCACAAAAGCGGCGGCTCTGAAGGCCCACGCAAAAGGCTGTAGAGGCGAAGGAACGACCTGAACGACCCAAGCGACGAGATTAAGCCAGCTCCCCCAGAAAGCGCCACGGATGGATTTGGACTCTTGAAGTGATAAAAGATGAGATTTCTCGCCCACATTCTGTGGACTCGAAATGACCGAGACAGCAAGGCTTGTCTCGAGCGAAACATAACCCTTCCAAGTTTTTAAAAATCCTTCTTTTGTAACTGTCAGAGATTCGTTGTGTTTATCCTCCCCGATCCCGGGGTCGATGTAAGTGATCGTATCGTCGGTGATGTCGGTGACAATGACGTAGTGATTGGAGTTTATGTGGGCGATGACCCTGGCGGTTGAGTTGACTTGATAAATTGCATTCAAATCTTGCCAGGTAAGGTTGGCTCCCGATAGGCTAAGTCCGTAGAGAGAGGCAACTTTGTTGAGTGAGAAGATAGAGATGACGAGGTCTCCGTCGTCTAAAGGAGAGATGACGCCGGTAAGGATATCGATCAGGATGCACTTTTCAGCAATGTCTTCCCTGGCGTATGAGATCCCCTTTTGATCCAAAAGAGATTCAAGACTTAAAAAGGCGGATTGGCCGAAGTGAAGGCTTCTTGATCCAAGCCAAGTAAGGATCTTTTGTGAGTCAGACGAAGTGAGATCGATAAGTTCATCTGGACTTAAACCCAATGAGGCTACAAAGGCTTTTTTGTCCTGGTCTGATCTTAAGAGGAAATCATTTATTTTTTGGGTGACTTTTTGTTTGACGTGCTGAACATAAGCTTGCCTTTCCTGGAGTTCGGGCAGGGACTCCAGATATTCGGTCAGTGCTTGAGTGATTTCTTTGAAGATGGGCGTATGGACGGTGACGGTCTGATAACCTGTGGCCTCAAGTTTTATATCCCCAAAACCCGTGACAAGTCTGTCATAAGAGCTCAGATCCTTAAAAGGGATGGCGTCAGAATATCCGGCTTTAAGCAGGAATTGGGTGTAGGCATCCGGAGAATACTCCTCGTCTGAGGCCGAGGTGAGATCTGAAGTCCAGCGCGCCAGCCCTTTGGAGATGCGGACGTTGTTCAAGTTTCCGTTCAAGCAGTAGCTGGTCCTTCCCCCAAGCGTAAGAGGCGCGCTGATATCCGTTAAGTCTTTGAATGAGAATGGGACATCCCCTTGAAGGGTCTTTTTCTCTATGCCGTTGATGAATAAACGGCCTGTTTGGCCTTGTCTTTCAAAGGCGATGTGATACCAGGTGTCGGGCGAAAGATCCCAATCGCGGCTCATGATGTATTCGGCTTGAAGGCCGGCGCCGGGCTCGAACTGGATCTTTAAGCGATTTCCGCTGGCCTGTTTAAAGATCTGCCAATAGCTTGTGTTGGATTCATACTGGTTTATTAAAACTTGAGTTCCCGAGAGGCTCTTGAATTTGACGTTCAGGTCGATGGTGAAATCCCCGGTTCCAAAACTCCAATCGGGGCTGTCAGGGACCATGAGAGAGTCGCCGTTTCCGTCAAAGGAAGCGGAAAATCCAGTAGGTCTCGCTTCTTGGGAGACAGTCTCCCCCACGATGATCTTCCCGGAATCATAATCGATCTTACTCACCCAATCATCGTATTCTTTGGAACTTGGGTCTCGCCCTAGAATTCTCCGGTAGTGGTCATAGACAACGGGCGAGATTTCTTGCCTTAGAATTTCTTTCTTGAGACCGACCTCTTGTTTGTCGAGTTCGTCAAAGGCTTTTTTGGCATCAGTTTTGATCTTATTTGATAGCACTTCGACCTGGGCGTCGAGGCCTGCGTAGGCATCGGCTTCGGAGCGGTAGACTTGGGTGAGGCTGTCTTGAACGTCGTTTAAGTTCCCCTCCGCTTGGGCGAGGACGTCGGCTTTCTGGTTTCTTTGCTGTTTGCCATTAACCTCCATCTTTTGGATGCGCTCATGCTGTTTTTGGGCTTCGTCAAGCTGGATGGTGTAAAGATTCTTTTGGGTTTCGGCAGTCGACTGGATATTCTGGTAGGCAAGATTCTTTTCTTTTGCAAGGTCCAAAAGGGCTTTGTCTCTTTCCTCTTCGATCTTGAGTTTGGATTTTTTGATCTCATCGGGAAGGGTCTTTCGGGCGTTGGTCAGAGAGACCTTCTCTAGGTTGCCTTCGGAGTCATAAAAGTATTCGATGAGAAGGTTTCCTTCCTCATCGAGGACTTTACTCGGTTTATTCTTTTCAAAAAGAGTCGTGGTGCCATCGGGCTTCTTCTGGACTTCCAGAACACCTTTTGAGGAATATTCTTTGGAGGCTATCAAATTCGGATCAAAAACAAGGTCACTTAATGTTTTCTGCCATGCGGGGAAGTCCTCGGGGATGGACACGCTCATCCTGTCTTTCATGGGAGCCTGGATGAACAAGGAAGCTTCAGTCCCCAAAGAAGTCAGGGTGTCTTGCAAAGATAAAAGAGACTGATCGGCCAAGGTAGGCTGGATCTCCCAGATCACGCTCGTGCCGCCGGTGGAACCGCCGCCATTGGCATAGGCGCTCGTGGTAGCCATCGCCCTTATGGCGATGACGTTAGGCACATTGACCGAAACTTCAGCGGGGTTCGCGGTATTGGCAGAGGCAGACGATCCGCTGCCTTCGTTGTCATTCGGAGACGACCTAAGATAAGTCCCGGGAACAATGGACCACTCGCCCGTTACCGCGTCTTTCACCTGTATATAACTTGAGGCAGAACTGCCATTATTGTCATTGTCTTCGGAGGAATGAGAACTGACACTCATCTGATAGAGGATCTTTGTGATGGTTTGCGGGCTTGGGAAGTCGTACTCTGATTTTAATGTCCCCAAACTTCCCGTTGTTTGACCGGAGCTGAAATTACCGTCGTAGCTGTACTCGCCATTTGAGCCGCCTTCGGTGAGATGGGTCGTATTGGCAAGGATCTCTTCAGGAGTTGGAATACCGGGAAGCTTTAACGCGACTAGGTTTGCGGAGGAATCATATTTAAGAAGAGGGCCATTATCTTTTTTGATCCAGACTGCGGTGAGGTTGCCATTTTGGTCTTGGTCGTAGGCATAGGTTAAAGTCCCAAGATTTGGAATCAGGGCTTTTACGAGTCTTTGATTCTCAAAGTAAAGATGGGTTCCGGTGGGGTCGATCTCTTCGAGGATGCCTTGGGGGCCGAAGACTTTCTTGTGGGCGGTGGATAGAGTGACCGTCGCTCGCTTTAGGGAGCTACCCTCTATCTCTATACCTGAGAGGATGGAACCGTTACTAAGACGGATCTCTTTGGCTTTGCCTTCTTCGTAGAAGGCTTTGATACCATTTGAGAGAGTCTTTTCAGAGAGTTTCTCTTCGATAATCTCTTCTTCCCCACTGGTTTGGGCATCCACATTCAAGTGATAGGAATAAGTATAGGTCTCTCCATCTTTTTCCAGTTTTAAGAGTTTATTCTTGAGAGAGGCCGGAGCCATCACTTCGGGTTCAGGGATGGACCAGCGGCCTTCCAAGTCCTGGACTTTGGAGAATACTTTGAGTTTCCGAGCGGTTGTGTCCCCATAGGTGCGCCTGACATTTTCTTCATCGGTGACGATCGTCTTATCACCCTCGTAGGCATAGTTGTGGGTGTGAAGAACTCTGTTGAATCGTTTGACTTCGACTTTTTTGACTTTTTGATCTTCGTTGTAAGAATAAAGAGAAAGAACGATATTTTTCTTATCGAGAGAAGTTAAGAGTAAGGATTCTTTGTAGACTTTGGTGGTCTCTTCTTCCAGATCTTCGATCGTGGTGATCTCTTCGTTCTTGTCGTCAAAGGAATAGGAGTACTCGAAGGTAAGGACATTGTCTTTTTTAATCTGGCGTATCTTGCCGTATTGGTAAAGAACTTCGAGAGTATGGGGGTTTTCCTCTGAGGCCTGGATCACGGTGCGGGTGGGGTTAGAGTTTTTGTCGTAAAAAGTTTGGGTGTCGCCTTGAGTGAGTGTGTAACTTCCGTCTCCGGCGTAAGTGAAGACCTGGGGGGCGCTATTGGGAGCTAGGATGCGGTCTATTTTTTGATTTGTGTATTCAATGATCTCATTATTCTGTTTGATAGTTCTTTTAAGA
>OBEQ012227210.1_pt1 | contig 28484 bp, 29 predicted proteins | sample 1670901 | NCBI WGS metagenome assembly OBEQ01 (sample SAMEA104232315, study PRJEB22302) | groundwater metagenome | biome: forest; feature: aquifer; material: groundwater | place: USA | collected 2011-08-07 | depth 5.4 m
CAGCGGGCCGAGCGATTCAGAGAATTCAGATTTTACGCCAACAACACAATGGGCGTCGCTAAGCGACGCCCATTGTATGACTTCCGATTTCTCGGAAAGTCAGATTGCGGTGGGGGCGGCAGGATTTGCACCTGCGTAGGCACATGGCCAGTAGATTTCACTTATCCTGTGGTTTCCCAGAGGCGTGGACTATATCTTTCCCGTAGAATTAATCTGTGCGGGACTCTGGTATCTAGTCTCTACGGAGCTCCTCGTTTTGTACAAGGTTCCCACGGTATTACCTTCGACTTTACGTTAAGGTTTCACCGTTATCCCAGAGAGTTTCAATCCGCCTTTCGACAAAAAGCTGCCTTCCGACAGTCTACCCTCGTTGACTACTTGAGTACACCCCCAATAATTTGTTAATTTATACTAATTCTTTTACTAATTTTGAATTTAATAAAAGGATTTTATTCAAAAGTCTTAAATCACTATACCTTATATGCAACACGCCGTAAGCCATAGTTCTAGTATTCTTATCATTAAAATCTCTTATATATGGCTTAGTAAAACTTTCCCGTTTAACTTTTAATGTCTTACACCAAAATTCAATTAACTTTTCTGAGTTTTGGTTAGAAAAACAATACAAGTAAAATCTTAATCTTTTTTCATTGACTCGACATATTTTCCTCAAAAACTTCAAAAAAATCTTTAACATCTGTGGATCCGAATTTGCAAAATCAACGGTTTTATTAGTCTTGGCTCCCTCTCCATAATAAAGCATTAGCGCAGCAATTAAAAGCTCCCTTTCTTTATTCAATAGCTGATCTTTGAATCTATAAGATAATGGGCTTTTTAAAAATTTTAGCCTATTGTACTCAAAAACAGTTCTCCTCTTAACGCCTAATTTATCCAATATCCTATAAACCTGACGTATATTTAACCCTACTTTTTTTGCTATATCCGGACCACCCCACTCTTTTTTATAAAGAGCTTTAACAAGCTCACTTTCTCGATTAATCATTAACTCATTATATCACAGCGACTGGCTATACGCCACACCTTAATGACAATGTACTGCCCCTGGAGCCACCTGTCAGATTCGAACTGACGACATCCACTTTACAAAAGTGGCGCTCTACCAACTGAGCTAAGGTGGCTTTATTATATCACATTTTACCAGAGAAATTAGAGCTTGAGAAGATTAGTTCTTACTATTCACTCTCTCCAGAGCCGATGAGAGCTTTTGCTTGAGAGATTCATCTTGAGGACTTAGTTCTATTGCCGCTTCATAGGATTCCTTACCATCAACGAAATTATTCATCTCAATATAAAGATCGCCTAATTGTTCATACAGTCTTCCATCTTTAGGATTCTTGGCTATCTCGATAATTAAACGCTCCTCCTCATTCTTAAGAAAAGTCGTGCTCATAGTAGTCGGACCGACCGCTGTATCTGTTTTATGATTTTCTATTACTTCCCCATCGGTTTCTACCATTCCGGTTTCCCTGGAGGCGTGGCCGTTCAATTTGTCATTAAGATGGATTCTCCTGATTTTCTTTATCAGGACATCGGATACTCTATCCATTCTGAGAGATAAAACCCTGGCTTTCCTTAAAAACTTCTCTATTTCAACTAACCAATGACCCCTATATCTACTAAATTCTATTCTATCGATTAGAACTTTTATTTCGGGAAAAAAATCAGTACCATATGACTTCCAACTAAAACCAATGACAGCACTCTCACCATTTCCGTTAGCATTGAGGATAGACAGTTTATTAAGATAGCCTTTCTTACGAAATACTATGACCGCTACTCCGACAGTAGAAAAAATAAGGAATAAAATGGGTATAAGTAAGAACATATTAATTCAAGTTAAATCTCGAATATTTCGAACCGATCAATCTGTATATTCTCGCCCAATTTAGCAATATGCTGATTAACGAGATCCTTAACTGTGATATCCTGATCGCGAATAAAAGCCTGCTCGAGGAACTCCTCGGCACTTCCTGGCTTCATAGCAGCCACATGCATCGCCAAATCTTTGGCTAACTTTTGAAATTCCAAATTTAGAGCCACAAAATCAGTTTCGCAAAGTAATATAATCATCGAACCAACTTTACGAGTATTATGAATATATGATTCAATCACTCCTTCTTTCACTTGACGAGATGATTTTTTAGCAGCCATTTTTACTCCTAGTTCTTGGAGTACTATTCTGGCCCGACCCTCATCTCCTTCGGCTTCGATTAAGGCCTTTTTAATCTCGTTCAACGAAAGCCCCGTACTGTCACGAAGACTCTTTATTTTGTCTATTTCTGTTGCCATAATTATCTATGAGCGTAGCGCCTGCCTGCCGGCAGGCAGGCGTAGTAAAAACTATCTTACCAACTCGTTACTAAGAGTTTCCACTATTAAGTCCACTGACTTTTTAGATCGGTCATTGGCCGGAATTGCATAACTAACACTTTCAGGATTAGCATCTGTATTGGTAATAGCAATAACTTTAATCTTGGCAATCTTAGCTTCATGAACTGGCAAAGCGCTCTCTTTTAGAGAAGAAACAAAAACTACATCGGGAAGTTTGGTCAGCTTACGCAAGCCACCAAATCTCGTCTGCATCTTCTTCATTTCCCGTTCAAACATTAATCTTTCTTTCTTAGTGTATTTATCTAATCCTCCAGATTTATGCTCATGCTCCATCTCTTCGAGTCTTTTAACTCTGCCTGATATAACTTTAAAATTTGTAAGGGTACCGCCCAGCCATCTATCCACAACATAGGGCATATTCAGAGACTCAGCTAACTTTTTTACCGAATCAACTGATTGTTTAGTAATAGCAACAAACAGTATTAAGCCATTATCAGCCAGAATTTGCTTCATAAATTGGGCGGTATTTTTAATCTCAGACTCAGTTTTAAAAAGATCGATTATGCAAATACCTTCTTTAATAGTAAAGACGTATTTCTTCATTTTTGGGTTGAACACTGTTTTTTTGCGACCAAAATGCATGCCCACCTTTAGCATATCCTCATAATTCATTTGTAATAATGACTCTGGCATAATATCTGCAAATAATACCAAATCTTGCTTTTAAAAGCAAGTTGTAATAGAATATCTTACATAATGAAACAAGACACCCACCCACAATATCACCCAGATGCCAAAATAAAGTGTGCCTGCGGGAAAGAATGGACAATGGGCTCTACCGCTAAAGAATCGAGCGTTGGCCTTTGTTCTAAGTGCCACCCCTTCTATACTGGCACTGAGAAGATAGTTGACACGAGAGGAAGAGTTGAGAAATTCAAGAAAAGAATGGAAAAAGCCCACACCAAAACTAGGGCTAAGTAAAACATGTCTAACGAGGCAATAATTGAAATCCGAGCAGGAACTGGCGGCGATGAGGCCGCCCTTTTTGCATCGGACTTATTCAATATGTACAAACGCTACGCCACTAACAAAGGTTGGGGATCTGAAGTTATTGATTATAACCAGAACGGTGTGGGCGGTTACAAATCGATGGTATTCGAACTGAAGGGACCGGGGGTTTTTGACAAAATGAAATATGAATCGGGCGTTCATCGAGTCCAGAGAGTGCCTAAAACTGAGAAGTCAGGCCGGGTTCACACTTCAACTGCCACTGTAGCCGTGTTAGCCAAAGCAACGGAAAAAGAGTTCCACATTAGACCTGACGAGCTAGAAGTGAGCTTCTCTCGTGCTGGCGGCCCCGGAGGCCAAAATGTCAACAAGGTAGAAACCGCAGTCAGAATTACCCATAAACCATCCGGCATTGTCGTCTCCTGTCGTCAGGAAAGAACTCAACATGGAAACCGAGAAAAGGCACTAGATCTTTTGCGAACCAAACTTCTTGAAATAAAACGAATTGAAGAAACCGGTAATGTGACTGATGAACGACGAAAACAAATCGGCACCGGTGATCGTTCCGAAAAAATTCGTACCTATAATTTCCCCCAAGATCGGATTACCGACCACCGTATTCAAAAGAGTTGGGGCAACATTGACCGCATTCTCAACGGTGATCTTGATAAGATTATCGACAAATTAGTCGGCAACATTCAACAAGGTTAATATGGAACAACTCGACATCAAATCCCCCATCTTTACTCCCCGACCCGGCTGGGGCGGCAAATTAAAAAAGTGGCTCTCTCGCCACTTTCCTTCAAGAATCCTCCCCGCCCTCGCCTTCTCAACTCTAGCAGTCGGAGTTTATTTGGTTTTTGTTAAATAAAAAAGCGACCTACTCGGCCGCTTTTTCTGGAGTAGCTTCTTCTGCTGGAGCTTCTTCTGGTTTCTCCTTCTCTATTATCTTCACATCCTCAACACCAGCAGTAGGAGCGGCCAACTCGGCATCGAGCTCCTCTTGAGATTTAGGTTCTTGGACAGTGGCCAAGATAGTATCAGCATCAGCTTCTATTTTAACATCCGATCCCAGATTAAGATCTTTAACTAGTACGTGATCACCAAAATTCTTAAGAGATGAGATGTTTACTGATATTTCATGAGGCAAATTCTGAGGAAAGGCCTCAACCTCAAGCTCGTTTAAATTTCTAACAAATATACCGGCCAAATCCTTAACCGCCGGAGACTCGCCAACAAAAACAACCGGCACCTTAGTTTTAATTTTTTCAGTCAAACTAACCTTATAAAAATCGGCGTGGATTATATTATCCTTAACCGGATCCTTGGCCACATCGTGGATAATAGTAGGATAGGTATCCTTACCAACATGAACATAAACTAAGGTTGATTCTCCTGCTTCCTTAAGTACTTTCGAGAAATCCTTAACTGGTACCTGAAGATTAAGAACTTCCTGGCCCTTTCCATACAAAACCGCCGGGATAAATCCGGAATTCCTTAATGCCTTAACCTTACTACCCAAAATGGTCCTCATATCGGCATTCAATTCAATTTTGTGCTGTGCCTGTGCCATAGTTGTAAGTTTTATTATATTATCAAAAATACTTTCGTAAATCAAGTAAAAGCCGCCAACAGGCGACCATTGAGTTATTGATGGGGCGAATATAGCTGAGGTCAAAGAGGGCTAGTCCCTGAAGCGATTATTTCCCCATAAACATTTTGACTTTTGCAGAGACAACTTTTTTCATTTCATCTACCCCAACTTTTAGATACTTGTAGGGTGTAGTTTCACCAGGTTTGTCATGAAGAGCTTTGTGGAGGCCTTCGGTATAAGCCACCCGAAGTTCAGTATTAAAATGGACATTGGTTACACCAGCTTTAATAGCTGCTTGGACATCTGAATCTTTGAGCCCCGATGCCCCGTGCAAAACATAATAAACCTCGGGAACTGCCGCTACGATAGATTTAAAATGCTCGATATCAAGTTTTTCTTCTTGGTCGGTAACAATTCCGTGGATATTGCCAAACACTGTTGCCAGCTGATTGACTCCCGTCTTAGATACAAATTCTTTGGCCTCTTCTGGTTTTGTATAATCGGATGAACTTATCTCGATTTTTTTCTGAACCTCTGACGAGCCCCGCAAGTACCCTATCTCACCCTCAACAAAAGTGCCCTTCCCAACCGACTTAGCATATTCAACAACTTTTTTGGTTGCCGCCATATTATCCGCAAAAGCCATTTTTGATTCATCAATTATTACTGAATCAAATCCGGCATCTATCGCCTCTCGGCACTTATCAAAACTTTTAAAATGATCGGCATTAAGAAATACGGGAAAGTTATAATGTCTCCGAACGGCTTGAACCAAAGCCACCGCTTCATACATACCAACAAATTCTACTTCACCCTCAGAAGTTCCCACCATCACTGCCGGAGCACCAGTATCGCGAGAGGCCTCAACAATTCCCTTCAAAACATCCTCGGTAGAAAAATTAAAATGGCCAATTGCATAATGGCCATCACGAGCTTCTTTTAAATATTCGTTTAGAGTTTTCATAACTATTGTAGTAGTAATTACCTTTTATCTTTTGCTACCGCTCGGATTCCCAGCGAGAATCCTCACTGTTTTTCGTCGCTACCTCTTTTGCTTCGCAAAAACCATGCCCGTTCGCTCCTCGAAACGCGCAAGAAGACAAAAGGCAATTACTACAGTTAGCGGATATGGATGTCCTCGTAGCGCGCATCCGCGACTGTCTTGGAGGGGCGTGCTTTAGCCGCCCCCAGAATCTCCATAGCGGGCAGGGTCCCTGAGTCTATCGAAGGGGAGCGAAGGAGCGGCGCAATGAGTCCCGTCGCTGGCGGGACGAATGGTAGCGAGAGGATATCCGTATCTGCTAACCATCTATAGCTCAATGAATCCTTTAATGATATTTTCCTCGATCATTCTATTCATCGTTTCCCGACCCATATATTCGGAGAAGATTTTATTCCAGAGAGCTTCTTGGTGGTGATAGAGATATTTAATGTGCCCCTTTTTAACCAAAGACATGGCCAGATCGATAAAATTAAAACTCACAATATGATCTTCTCCGTTCCTATCTTTAAATTCGCCCCCTACAAAATCAAGTCCTGTCCAGCAATTCAAGCCAAGCTCTCCATCATCTTTTTTCATCATCCTCGCTAATCGGCTAAAATCACCTTCCGCTCTGTACCAATGCTCGGCTTCTGGATTAACATGAGGCTCGAATAATCGTGGATCATTTTCGTTATCTTTAGCTAAATATCTCTGAACAATACGCCAGACTACTTTGCCGCCATTCATGATCTGACCTGAAGGAACATCTCCTCTTAGTAATGATCTAAATTTAATATTGAAATCTGGATCACCCATGAACCGCCTAAACAATCCGGCATAGAACGGAACTTCGTGTAAATAATGCAGTATCAAAGTAAACATTCTTGAGGTCTCACCAGGAGAATCAATGACAATCGGCGTAACAAAGATGACTCCAAATTCTTTTAAATGACTGACATTGTGATATTTCTTGGCAAGAAATTTCTCGGCCACCTCAAGCCATTTGTGATCCAGAACTATCAACTCTACATCTCTTTCTTCAAAATCACTCGGTGTCAAACCGGTATAGGCTTCGTCAAAAAACTTGTGCATCCATTCTTCGCTTTGAGCAAAACGAAGAGCGCTTACCACTGACGCGAAACCTTCTTTTTCAACTAATTCACCCACCGAAGAACATTTAAAATGTTCCAGCAGATTGTCGGGTTTATATTTATTAAGAAGCTCAATCGCTTTTTCTTTTTTCATGAACAGGCCCTTGGGAGGAGTGAAGGTTTGAAATGCAACCTCACACATCTTTCCGCATACTTTCGACATATTGGCCAAATCCGGCTTATCAATGAGTTCAAAAAGATGCTTGTCGACATGGGTAAGCTTACCTATTAGAGCGGCGTAAATTTCATCCGCAGTTGCATCTTCGGGTAAACTCAACTCTACTAAACTCTTTTTAACTAGTATATCGTTTTCTCGTGAAATGGCTTCAATTACTCCTTTCTGGCCAGTTATCCCCGCCATTTTTTGATCCAAATCTAAAAGATCCCCCGCTGAAATTCGAAGAATACGAGCTAATTTTGAATAGGATTGATTCACTTTAAACTTTCAGATTTCTTTTACCTTTACATCTATCAACGGCCATGGTCCCCAATCTCCACTCTTTAAAATCCCGGCCTTCGCCCCATATTTAGTCACCACAGAAGAGGCATTAGCAGTTCCAAATTGTATCGCCTTGGTTATGTCACCCGACCTAATATATTCTACCACGAAACCAGAACTAAACGCATCCCCAGCCCCAGTACGTTCAATGACCGGGGAATCAGGCACTCCAGCACTGTAAACATTCTTACCATCCGAGACCACAACCCCCTCTGGGCCCTTAGTCATGACAAAAATCCCTCCAACAATGTCGTCCATAAATTTAAAAATTTTGACTTCCTCTCTATAATCTATACTGGCGAGACCGGCTGCTTCTTCCTGATTCATAATAATAACAGAAAAGTTTTTTAAAAGCGGTTTTAATTTTTCCAGACCGTGAGCCAACTCTTTACCGCCGGGATTAGTGGCAAGCTTTATAGTATTTTTTACGGCATGATTGACCAAGCCTTGAAGGACATCAAAGTTCCCTCCCAAACTATCAAGGAAAAACCACCTTGAACTTAGCTTATCAAAAGGTATCAATTCAGGCTTAAAGTGTTGACCCTCGCCCTTGTAAGACAAGATGGTTCTTTCTGCATCAGGATGAACTAAAATCACAGAGTAAGCAGTAAAATCATCATCATGTTTTTGAAAATACTGAACATCTATCCCCTCACCGGAAAGTTCTCTTACAATTTCTTCGCCGTTAAAATCCTGACCGATAACACCAATATTAGCAGTATTTAAACCTTGCCTAGCAAAAGTAACTGCCGCATTAGTTCCGCCGCCGCCAGAAGCAAAGGCGATCTTTTTCATCTCAATTTTTGAACCCGAACCAAGGCAAATTGCTTCTCCAGTTGGAAATTCATCAATCTTAAATTTCTTCAGCTCATCAACGCTGAAGAAAACATCTCTAGTAGCTGAACCTATAGAAATTATATCGTACATGATTTGTTTAATTCTTCTATTGCTTCACCGACATTCCTGTTCTCTAAAAGTATGTGTCCCCCTACAACAATTATAGATGCTCCTGCGGCTACTGCAAGTTTGGCCGTTTCCAAATGCATAGAGCCATCAACTGCTATTGATATGTTCGGGTATTCATTTTTAAATTCCCGGGCTCTCTCTAAAACGCTTTCTACAAATTGCCCTCCCTGAAATCCCGGATGGACAGTCATAAATTGCACAAAATCAATTTTATTTATAAGGTCCTTAAACTTACCGGAATCGGTTTCAGGATTAAAAGCTAACCCAACCTTCCGCCCATTCTTATGTAATTCGTCAACTAACACCGTCAGGTCGCTTTTTGATTCGGCATGGATTATAAACCGATCGGCATGAGTACGGATCCACTCTTTCAAATGTTCCTCTGGTTTTTCAACCATCAAATGAACATCAAACTTCAAGGCTGATTCTATCTGCTTTATTTCATCATAACCGGTAATAGTTTTGTTTGGAACAAAAATTCCATCAGCTATATCAATATGGATCCTACCAGTATAAGATTCCAACTTGTGCACTAATTCCTTGAACTTTTCAGAAGAGTCAGTAAGGATTGCGGGAATAATTTCAACCATAGACTATTTGATTAAATTGGGTGGAGTTCTACCCTCAAGCGTTTCGATTATATTATCCACTGCCATTTCGGCCATTTTATTGCGAGTTTCTTCAGTAGCCGAGGCAATGTGAGGAGTTATGATGACATTATCAAGCTCTTTCAAGTCAGGAGTTATTTCCGGCTCAAACTCGAATACATCAATAGCTGCGCCACGGATAAAATTTTCTCGTAATGCTTTGGCTAATGCCTTTTCATCAATTATTGGTCCACGTGAAGTATTTATTAAGTAAGCCGATCTTTTCATTATTCTTAGACGGGCCTCATTTATAAGATGGTGAGTGGAATCAAGAAGTGGTACATGAATAGAAACAAAATCACAGAGAGGCAGAAGATCATCTAACTTCTCGGCATATTGAGCACCAAATTCTTTCTCGAATTCGGGGTTTGACTTTGGATCAGTATAAATAACTTTCATATCAAAACCCCTAACCGCATGATAAGCCACCCGAGAGCCAATTCTCCCCAACCCAACTACCCCCAGCGTCTTACCGGAGAGATCGGTTCCTAACAAAAGATTCGGTCCCCAAGCGTGATATTTACCAGCTCGAGAAAATCTATCGGCCTCACTTATCCTGTGAGCAATGGAAAGCATTAGAGCGAAGGTGTGCTCAGCAACAGTATTAGTAAGCACTCCCGGCGTATTGGTGAGCACGATATTCCTCTTCTTGGCTCCTTCAACATCAAGATTGTCAAAACCTACTGCATAGTTGGCTATTATTTTAAGAGTTGGCAGGCCGGCGTCCATAACTTCGCCGTCTATTTTGTCGGTAAGTATCGACAATATTGCGTCGGCGCCCTTGGCTCCGGCAATCATCTCTTCCTTTGTCGCCGATCGATTCTCGGCTTTTTCATTGACCACAACTTCATAACCCTTTGATTTGAGAGCTTTGATACCGGTTTCGGGAATCATCCTTGTTACAAATATTTTTGGCATATGTTTTTTAATTATTAGATTCGATCTTTTTTATTTCTTCGAGGCGTCTTTCATATCTTTCTTCTTTGCCGTATTTTGCTTCAAGAAAAGCTTTAGCTATTTCAATGGCTTTGTTCTCGCTTAAAAAATCGGCCGATAAAGATAAAACATTCAAATCTTCGTCATGGACAGAGGCCCGAGCTTGCTCCGGCTCTGATATCGTTCCAGCACGGATACCATCTATTTTATTTGCTGTAACATCAATGCCCACCCCTGAGCCACATATCAATATACCGCGACTTTCTTTATCTGCCGCAACCTTTCTGGCCACCGCCTCGCCGAAATTAGGATAGTCATCGTCTTTATTATACTCAAAAGGACCAACGTCCTCATACTCATATCCCCATTCGGTCAATAAGCTTTTTAATTTTTCCTTCAACTGAAAACCTCTGTGATCTGAGCCAATGTAAATCATTTTATTTTGTAAGTGAATTCAAATACTGCACCGCACTCAGTGTCGCTGTACATCCTTGTCCAGCCGCAATTACTATCTGCTTGAATGGCACATCTGAAACATCGCCAGCCGCATATAATCCGGGAATATTTGTTTCGCATCTGGTATTGACTTTTATTTCACCGAACGGATTTTTCTCAACATTATCAGGAACAATGTTTGAGTTAGGTACCATGCCAATATGGACCATGATGCCGTCTGTTTTAAGTTCAAATTCTTTGCCCCCTTTGTCGGTGTATTTAACTCCGGTTACAAATTTGTCACCAACTATTTCTTTCGTCCCAGTTTCATATAATATCTCGACTTTATCTTTCGGCTGAGCAGTTAATTTTTGGATAAGAACGTCATCACCCTTAAAAGTTGCATTTTTATTTATAACATAAACTTTTTTGCAAATATCAACGCCCATAAGGGCCGATTCCAATGCTGAATTACCGCCCCCAACAACAGTAACTGTCTTGCCAGTAAACAATGGCATGTCACAGGTTGAACAATAGCTGACACCCTTATTCCTAAATTCCTTCTCGCCAGGAATGCCAAGTTCGCGAGGATGAACGCCAGTAGTAACTATGACTGCTTTGGCCACATAATCACACTTCAAAGCCCCCTCCTTGCCATCGGGCATCTTTTCTACCGCCATTCCAGCTCCACTACCCTTTTTAGTAGAAATACAAAAAGTACCGTCCTCTTGCTTGGTAATTTTTTCAACCGAAACACCCTCCTCAATATCAACCTGGTAATCCTGAAGGTGTTTTTTAAATTTATCAGATAAGGTAATACCATCAGTCATCCCATCTCCCGGCCAGTTTCCTATTTCTCCAGATGTAGCAACTTCACCTCCAAAATCCTTGGTTATTATTTTCAAATTCAAACCTCGTCTAATGCCGTATATTCCTGCAGTCGTTGCCGCCGCCGAACCACCAATAATGAGCAAATCGAGCATAAAGAAAACTCTAAATCCTAAGTTCTAATCTCTAAATAATCTCAAATTTCAAAAGTTTTAAAAGTTTTTGAGATTTGGATTTTGAATTTGTTTAGAAATTAGGGTTTAGATATTAGATATTACTGTGATTTCTGATAAATATATTGTATCATATTTATTATGAGCAAGAAATGGCTAATTATAATTTTACTGTCGCTTGGCCTTTTAACTCGTTTTGCCTTCTTCGGTAATCCAAGCGAAACTGTGTTTGATGAGGTTCACTTCGGTAAGTTTATTTCGGGTTATTACACCCGCGAATACTTCTTTGATATACACCCTCCCTTGGGTAAGTTAATGATAGCCGGATTTGCTAAGTTGTTTGATTTTAAGCCAGGTTTTACTTTTACCGACATCGGCAACCAATATCCGGATCAACAATATATGATACTCCGTTTTCTGCCCTCTCTAGCCGGAGCTTTACTGCCTTCTATTATCTTTCTTCTTGCTCTAGAGATTGGCCTAGCACCACTCTACGCACTCACAGCCGGAATGCTCGTTCTCCTTGATAATGCAATCCTGACTCAATCGATATATATATTGATGGATGCCTTCCTGCTGTCATTCGGGTTTGCTTCACTATTATTCTACTTTAAATACAGAAACGGCAAAGATAATAAGTATCTTATTCTTTTCGCAATATCAGCCAGCCTCGCCGCTTCAATAAAATGGACGGGGCTTAGTTTCTTTGCTCTACCCCTAATTTACGAGTTCTTTAATTCTTTAAGAAACAGACAATATAAAAGTATTTTCAAACTGGCCATCCTACCCATAATCGCCTTTTTAATATATTTTGCCTTCTTTGCTATTCACCTGAAAATTTTGAATAAATCTGGTACCGGAGATGCTTTTATGAGTATGGGTTTTAGGAAAACATTGATTGGCAATCAAGTACCAAAAGAGGAATTAGCGAGTGAAGCTAATCTATTCCAAAAGTTTTCACAGCTAAACATTGAGATGTATAAAGCTAACCAAGGACTTAATGCTGGCCATCCCTATGGAAGCGCCTGGTATACTTGGCCGTTAATGTCCCGACCGATCTTTTATTGGGTTCGGGACAATGCCCGTATTTATCTAATGGGAAATCCTATTATCTGGTGGACCACGACTTTAGCAATCATATTTTTACTGACTAGCTATATTTACAATTTAAAAAATCTCCTTAAATTTCTACCGACTTTCTTGATAGCCGGATATATTTTAAACCTATTGCCCTTTATTGGAGTGAAGCGGGTAATGTTCCTTTATCACTATTTCACCGCTCTTATTTTTTCTATTCTTATTCTGGCGTATCTATTGGACAAACAAAAAAGCTCCAAATGGGTTGTTGGAACTTTAATTGCCCTGAGCACAATGACTTTCATATACTTTGCCCCACTAAGCTATGGGCTCAATCTATCGCCCAAAGCCTACGAGTTGCATGTCTGGCTCGCCAGCTGGAGATAGAAGTTCTAAAAATTAAAAAGAGGGATGTTAATGCCCTCTTTTGTTGCCCCAATAATACATTTGAAGCCTGGAAGTAAATTGAAGCTCATGATCATTGGCTACTCTTTGAACACCTATATCAATAGCAAAATACTCCTCTCTGGTCTGGGCCTGGGGCATTAAATAGACCCGATTTTTATTTATCCCATACCTTGAAATAAAATCCTCGATCTCGGGCAAATCACCCTCTCCGCTAACGACAAACTTGAAATTCGTCTTTTCGTTGGCTACCAACTTTTTCAAAGCTTCTGGTCTCTCACGCATCTCGAGAGTATTATCTTCGCCTGAATTGCTTGTTTTCGGACTGCAATTTATCTGATCGATGATTTCAAGAAATTCATCTCTTGGTTCTATGGTACCGTTGGTTTCTATCTCCGCCAGGTAACCATCCAATTTCAGCATCATCAACAGAACAATTAATTTATCCTGCTGAAGCATCGGCTCGCCGCCAGAAATAACAATTTTCTTTACATCCGATCCTAGCCTTTTGAGCTCCGCCATGATTTCAACATAAGACATTTCATGAATTTCTTTCTTTGAATCAAATTTTCGAGGATGTTTGAATAGCGTATCTTCCCAATTCCAGGTCTCCGGTGTATCGCACCATATACAGGCAAGATTACAGCGACTAAGCCGTAAAAAAATAACTCTATCCCCTAGAGACTTCCCCTCGCCCTGAATAGTCGGCCCGAAGATTTCGTTGACTTTCATAAAACCAAATCCTCTTTTTCAAGTATCAAAACATAAAGCCCATATTACCATGGACTTCATATTAAAAACAGGCCCTTAAAATAAGGTCATTCTAGTTCTAACTTCTTCGCCTTCTGATAAAACTCCTCAACCTTATGCCAGTTGAGATTATCGAAAAACAACTTAATATAAGCTGGCCTGTCCGAACCAGTGTCGATAAAATAAGAGTGTTCATAAACATCCATGCATAGGATCGGTACCGTTCCCCAGATACCGCCGTGATTCTGAGCATCGCAGGTAAAAATTCGTAATTCCTTTTCATATATATCCCAAACCAGTACCGCCCAACCGCGGGCAGACATTCCACAGGCAGAAAAATAATTCTTAAAGTTGTCGAAGGAACCGTATTTTTCGGCTAATCTAGTAGCCACCTCGCCTCTTGGCACACCATCCCCACCAAGGACAGAAAAATAATTCTCATGAAGGTAAACCCCATTATTAGCAAACGACTCCCCGTTTTTAAGCGCTCGTAGTTCGCTGTATATCTGATTACCTTCGGCCTTCCCACTTTTAGCAATCGGCCCAAGTTTATCCTTAATATCATTGGACTTGTCCACATAGCCCTTATAAAGTTTGCCGTGATGAATTTCCACAGTTTTCTGTGAAATTCCCTTTAGTGAATCCGCGCTATAAGCTAGCGGTTTGAATTCTTTTTTTGACATAATGATACCAATCTCTAAATCCTAATTTCTAATCTCTAAATAATCTCAAATTTCAAAAGTTCTAAAAGTTTTTGAGATTTGGATTTTGAACTTGTTTAGAGATTAGGGTTTAGATATTAGAAATTTTAACTTTTTAATCCGAGTAGCTTGTCGATTTTTTCTTTATCAAAACCAATCACAATCTTTCCGTCGATATCTAAAACTGGCACACCCATCTGACCGCTTTTATCTATCATCTCTTTCTGGGCATTTGCATCAGACGAGACATCTACACTCTCAAAAGCTATTCCTTTCTCGGTCAAATACGCCTTAGCTCTTTTACACCATGGACAGGTTGGAGTTGAGTATATTTTTATATTAGCCATACTTGATTTCATTATAAACGATTAGACTCGAATGAGGCAAGCCCCCCACATCTATGACATAGATGGGACAGGACCTAGCAGATTGATTTAAACGACGATAAATGGTATCATATTGCCCAAGTACCTTGGCAACTAGGGGGAGGTCAGCTTCTGAGACAAAAAATATTGTTTATCGGAGCTTTTCTAATTATATTCTGCACCTATTCGGTCATTGGCCAACAACAATCTCCTGCCTCAAGTGAAGAATTTGCCTCTTGGGTTATGAGGGAGGTTATAAGCAGGGGCACGCAAAATGAGAATTTAAAAAGAAGCTCCCTGATTTATAAAAAAACAATAAGAACCTACGATCTTAAAAAAAATCCTTCGATATCGAAAACTACCGGCGACCCCGATAAAAACATTAAACCCTATGATGTTAAAATATATCAGATAACAAACAATCCTAAAGGTAAGGCACCGGAAAGATTAATAGAAGAAGACGGTATGAAGAAAAACCAGATAGAAGACTCTGGACTAGACATAGCCGATCTTTATAGCGAGATACCAAAAAGATACAGATTTTATTTGCAAGGCCAAGAAGTAATCAATGATAGGGCTTATTATATAATAAGATTTGAGTCGCGTTTTCTTAGAGATAAGAATACGAATATATCAGATGACGATATCATAGAAAAGGGCATGAATAGGATGGAAGGAACCATGCACATTGATGTAAAAGATTTTTATTTATCCGAGCTGGACGGAATAATGGTCTCGGGCTTCAGAAAATTTTTAGTGATAAACGCCCATGGATTTTCAATCAAAGTGTGGCAGGAAGTATTTTCAGGAATAGCAGTTGTCCACAAGATTCAGGTTGATAAAAACTATTCTGTTTTTGGAGTTGATTCTTACTACAGATCCATCTATGAATATTCGGATTATAAAGATCTGCGACAGCCATAATATAGTAAAATCCCGCTTCAGCGGGATTTTTAAAAATGACGAATTTCAGAATTCTAAAAAAAGATAAAAATTCAAAAGCCCGACTGGGTCTTTTAACCACGCCTCATGGTACGGTCAAAACGCCTTCTTATGTGATGGTCGGCACTTATGGCCAAATAAGAAACCTGTCTTCTCTAGACATCAAGAAAACAAAAACCCAGATGATTATTGCCAATACCTTTCATCTATGGAAATCCGCCCTTAAAAATAAAAACCGGGATAAAAGATTACTGACTAGATTCGGCATAATTCCAACAATGACCGATAGCGGCGGCTTCCAGGTACTGTCTCTGGCCTTCGGCGACAAAATTAAGGTTGGGAAATTCATGATAGGTGACGCTAAAACAGACAAGGATTATAAACGCAGTAGAATCAGAATTACTGAGAATGGTGTTTACTTTAAAAAACCCAACGACATCGCAAGTCGTCTGGTTTGGGAATTTCTCGGCCCGGAACTATCTATAAAACTCCAAGGTAAAATCGGTGCTGACATAATTTTCGCTTTTGACCATATTACTTCTCCCCTAGATGACCATAAATACAACAAAAAAGCCGTGGAACTAACAGATAAATGGGCTCAGATCTGCCTTAAAGAACACGCCAAAAACCAAAAGAACAGAATAAACAAGCAAGGCCTATTTGGTATTGTCCAGGGAGGATTATTTAAAGATCTGCGGATTCAGAGTGCCAAATCCATAGGTGCCATGCCTTTTGATGGTTTCGGCATCGGTGGTTCCTATACGAAAAAACAGATATCCAAAGTTCTCAAATGGATAACGCCCCACCTACCAGAAGAAAAACCGCGCCACCTTCTTGGAGTTGGCAAGATAGAGGACATATTTGAAGCCGTCTCAAGCGGTATAGATACCTTCGATTGTGTGATTCCAACCCGTGAAGCCCGCCACGGCCGACTCTACACGAAGACCGGCAATATTGATATCCGTAGAGGTTATTTTTCTAAAGATAAAAAGGTTATAGAGAAAGGGTGTGGTTGCCAAACTTGCAAAGCAAAGATGCCTCGCCACGAGATAAGAAAACTCATCAAAAGCCATAACCGGATTTTGAATAATTCTGGTCAACGCTACTGCCTAATGCATAATATGTGGTTTTTCAATAATTTGCTTCAAGATATCCGAAGCTCTATAGCTAAAGATAAATTCAGAGAATTGAAAAATAAATTCCTAAATAATCGTAAATAAAAAGTCCCCGATTGGGGACTTTTTATTTACTGTTGGGATGGAACCATCGGAACACTTTTCTCATTGTGTCCGGGCATCTTTTTTGAAAAAACATACAAGTAGAGAATCTCAAGAATACCTGCCGTATTTATAACCAACAGTGCAATGAACCACCATTTATGATCGTGTTTAGCCGCATACCAAAGAGATTGATATTTCCAGTAAAGAGTCCAAGCGACAAGAAGTAGCATAAATCCCCCGAACATCATTCCGCCAAAAATATTGAAACCAGCCCCACCCCAGCTCATAGCCCCACCGTCATTCATGTATTTATAAAATTCCGCCATTTTTATTTCTTATTTCCTTAAGTTTCTTAATGTCTTGAACTACTTTATCGTGTTGTGTTTCAAGAATAAAATCAACTTCAGAAAATGCTTTAACCAAATTTTTAAAACCTTCCGCTCCTATTTTACCATCTCCGATGTGGTCATGTCTATCTTTACGCTCGCCAAGGCCAACCATAGAATCATTGGCATGAATAACTTTTACTTTTTCAAGACCGACCGTATCTTTAATTGTCTTGATAGTGGAATTGAATCCTTCCTTTGTTTTAATATCATATCCCCCAGCAAACATATGAGCTGAATCTATACAAACACCAATCTTAGGATTATCACCCCGAATATATTCTAACTCTTCAAAAGTATTGCCGATTGTATTCCCGGCTCCAGCAGAAATCTCCAGTAGAAATTGGGTGCTGCCCTTATATCCTTTCATGATTTCCTTAATTCCATAGGCAACCAGATTAAGAGCCTCATCTCTGGGCGTATCTTTAGCACTTCCCAAATGAGTCATCACACATTTAGCCCCAATGAGACTACCCCGCTCAAGTTCTTCGCGAATCACTCTTATAGAAGCCTGTCGAGTTGCCTCCTTAGCCGAAGCAAAATTAATATAATAAGGCGCGTGGATATAGCAATTCTCCTGACCATGTTTGGTCATTTCCTCTTGGAATTTTTTAATTACTTCGCCGTCAATCTTCGGCGCCGCTCCACCCTGTGGCGACCGTGTAAACATCTGAAAAACCTCACAACCCAAATCTGCCGCTCGTTGAGGAGCATTCACTATACCTCCGGCAATAGATACATGACAACCGATTCGCATAGACTAAATGTAAAATTAAAAATAGAAAATGTAAAATGTATGAAACAAAAATGGAGCGTACTGGGTTTCCCCATATACGCTCCGCTAAACCTACCGAACGACCAACGCCTCAGTGATCGCCTTAGCATATGCCTCACGGACAACATGATTGCGTATCCGCCAAACATCTGACTCATTCTTGAAATTACCGAGCTCGATTAGAACCTTTTCCTTGATACGATTCTCGCCGCTCAAGATGAATAGCCGACGAATCCCATGATCTCTATCGCCGCTTTCGACTACTGGATCATCGTCCCGCAACCGCTTGGCATTCCCAAAGGAACGCTCAAGAGATTTGGCAATCTGCAATTCAGTGTCAGCAGCAATAATCCGGACGCCATCGTCTCCGCCTCGTCCCCGAACATCGAAGTGGATCGAGATCCATGCCTGACGATGCCTAGGATACTTCTGCTTAATCGAGTTTCCCAGACGAAGGCGCCTACGGAGACCAGCTGTTCCTGCCCTAACGACTGTACCGTCCGTGGTAAATCTTTCGGTTCGCATATCAGGAAAAACGATAAAAGGTTCCCAACTGCGCTCACCGACCCTGTCCGTCGTAGTCATGATAGCAAGACCACCTCGAGCTTGAATCATTCGCCGGACACGAAGGGCTACATCAAAGACATATTCATCCTCAACAACGCGCTTGCCCTGGAAAATCCCAGATGCTCCAGGATCCATTCCTCCATGGCCTGGATCCAAAACAACTACCCAGCCATGCAGTGAACCTTTCCGAGTCTGTGCTGTCATAGTCGTGTCCATTGCCACGACAAACGCACACACAACAAGAACAGTTTTTCGTCTCACCCTGTCACTCCTTCTGTAAATCTACTTTTTATGATTATATCATACTTTTAAGAGAAAGTAAACACTTAGCAATAAAAATAGATTCCGAGGCAAAGATGGATTATCTCTGTGCTTATTTTTACAAAACCCCCTCGTTTTTGAGTTCCTCTAAAATATCAGCGGGAATAGGTATCGCTTTACCGACAGGACTAACTCCGGGATACCGCCAAGCTGAAATCACTACCTTCTTACTTCCCCTCCGCTGATACATCGTCCAGACCTCTGAAGGTTTATTTTTATTTGTGCCCGGTTGCATAACCGCGGTAGTGTTTTCAGCAATACCATCCTCAACCCTTTTTGGATTGCGGATAATCCTTTTCACTCTATCCGGCGACAAACCATAAAAAGTCATTTTGCGAATGACATGATTTGTCCAGTGATATTTAGGGTCTTTTTTTAATAACTCAAAATTCATATCTCAACGATATCTTATCATCACCGATAATTCAACGCTTCGCCCAATCAAAAACCCCTTTTCAGGGGTTTTTGATTGAAAAACAGATTAGTACCTGTCTCCACCTCGACTGCCGCCACCGAATCCGCCTCGGCCACCGCCGAATCCGCCTCGGTCACCGCCGCCACCACCGAAACTCCTTCGCGGAGGTCGATCGGCCAACGGTCTGGCTTCATTGACAACAAGCTTTCTGCCCTCGTGCTCTTTCCCGTTCAAGCCATCGATTGCAGCTTGAGCCTCTTCATCATTTGTCATTTCAACAAATCCGAAGCCTCTAGATCGGCCGGTCATCTTATCGATGAGAACATCGGCTTTCTCTACTGCACCGTATTGCGAGAACAAAGTCTGCAAATCGGCACTAGCACTGTTGTAAGGCAAATTGCCTACATATAATTTTTTACTCACTTCGTAATAATATTTCACCCACCAAAAAACCTTAAATAACATTAAGGAGTCTGATTGGTAAAAATACTGTGTATTTAGTAGGAACGACCTCCCGGTTTAAGCCCCACGCCACAAGGGTGTAATGGCCTGCTCCTGCTAAATACTTAGAGGAAACACACACGAGAAAACCTACGATATATCTATCTTATCATACCCCGGCTTAAAAATCAAGCCCAAATAGACTATACTGAGAGTATGTTTAAACAAGTCCTAATTATCATAGGTATAGCTACAGCACTACTCATTTCATCTTCATACTGGTCATTTAATAGCGACTCGGAAAAAAATGTTCAAAAAATAAGTGATATTAAAAAAGAAATCTATATTAAAAATATAAAATTAGCCGTTGATGTGGCCGATGAACCACATGAACAAACTCGGGGCTTGTCCGGTAGAGAATATATGGCCGAAGACGAGGGGATGATTTTTATCTTCCAGGAATCAATCATTCCGCCCTTCTGGATGAAAGACATGAAATTCGGGCTGGATATAATATGGATAGATTCCGAAAATACAATAATCGGAATAGAAAAAAATGTGTCTCCTGACACATTTCCTAAAACTTTCTCTCCCCCTTTACCAGTCAAATATGTCCTCGAAGTAAGCGCCGGCTGGTCGGATAAGAATAAAATTAAAATAGGTGATAAAATGTTGTTTTAAATTCGTCGCAATGGCTACTGCCTTTCGCTACCGTTCGAGTCCCCAGCGAGGACTCTCACTGTGCTGCTCCCTCGCTCTCTCGTCCGCCGTCTGGCGGACTCGAACCATACCCGCTCAGTCGCAGATGCGCGCGATAAGGCAGATAGCCATCGCTCCAGCCTTCGGCAGGATTTATAGTGAACCATTTCCATCCCACTTTCAAAACCACCACTGTATCTATTGAACAAATGTGGATGTTCTCGCAGAAATCTAGTCATTAAGCAAAGGGATCTGTTCCTCTGAAACAGTAGAAAGACCCGAAGCGGCCATGGATCCTGAGGGCTTTTGCCCGAAGGAGAGCGAGGGTCTGGACAGAGGCGAGAGCCACACGGTGGGTGGCTCGGAGCCGCTGTTGAAGAGGGATAGATTCCTTTGCTGGTAAGCGACTATTCCACCTTTTTACTCCAATCGAGCCATTCTTTTATCTTCTTGAGTAATTTTCTGCCCTCGTGAGTGATACAAATTATAATTAAACCAAACCCCACTATGATCAAAGGATAAAACAGAGACCAAAAGCTTCCGGGGAAATAAATAATACCAAGATTCCTTAACAAAAAGGCGAGACCGAAAACGAATATTGTAAGACCCACAATGTACATTAGTTTAATTATAATTGGCAACGAGGATGAATGCAAGTATGCAATTCATCCGAGCGAACCAATTAGGCGGATTTATGAAATAAATCGCCTATACTATCTCTTCTTACCCACAACAAGTTGCGTCAGTTGCCTAACTAATCCCCTCACCTGCTGACGATGATGTTTTTCTTTAAGAAAATGCCAAGCTGGTGGAACCATCGATGCCAAAATTATGAATAAAATTATCGGTACTAGATAATGATCGACATTAGGTATCGTACTTCCCATAAAGTATCCGAGAAAAGGCATACCCAGTCCCCATATTAACCCGCCGATTAAGTTATAAAAAAAGAATTGACGATAATTCATTTTACCAGCTCCAGCCACTATTGGTGCAAATGTTCTTACCACGGGTAAAAATCTGGCCAGAACTATGGTTTTGCCGCCATATTTTTCATAAAAATCCTGAGCTGTTTTAAGATGATCTTTGTGAAAAATTATTGAGTCTTCACGAGTAAATATTTTAACGCCAACCTTTTTCCCAAAAGCATAACCAAAATTATCACCTAGAATCGCTGCGGTAAAAGTTAAAATAGCCAACGGTATGATATGAAGAAAACCCTGGGAAGCCAAAAACCCCGCTGTAAAAAGTAGGGAATCTCCCGGTAGAAAAAAGCCGATCAAAAGACCGGATTCAGCAAAGATAATAAAAAACATCCCGACATAGCCAGCGGTTTTAACTAAAGTAATTAGATCAATACCGAATAGATACTCCATTGATTAATCTAGTGTAACATATTAATATATTGAACAAAGCACCTTTACAATAGAGCTACTATGGACACAGCGGGGTTTAAGTTCCATCTTGATAAAGATAATTTTTGGTCTAATTTAAAATACTGCCTCGGGATACTTGTTTTAGATTATTTTATTATAGCTGCTTTGATTGTAATAGCGTATTGCTGGTTCAGCCAAGAAGAAATTGCATCAATAATATTAAAATATAAGCATGGCTACCAAAATATTTTCTTCGCTTCATTTAAAGAAAACTACTTTAATGTCATGTGGTATAAATCTTTAATACCGGCCGTAAATGAAGAAGTGCTATTTCGAGGACCTATTTATATAGCTATAAAACAAAATTTTAAATTAAAAGTTTTTAGAAATGTCACGACTCCAAGTTTAGTATTGATGATGTTAATTAGTAACTATCTATGGGTTTCTTGGCCTATCGGCCATCCCTACAATATTCCAATATTCATTGCGGGCCTACCGTGGTATTGGTTAATTTTTAAAACACGTGCCTTGTGGCCATCTATCCTATGCCACTTCCTGGCAAATATTTCTATCTACATCTTCATACAAATTTTTCTATATTTTAAAATAATCTAAAATGCCCCCGCAGAGGGGGCATTATTCACTTCTTTTTATTATTAGCCCTAAAGAAGATTAGGGCTACGACCACAATGATTACCAGCCACCAGAAGCTGGCTGAGTTTAGGATACTAAATATGCCGAATATCGAAGCAGAAAGCTGGGAGGTCATCTCAAAACCCCAATAGGGTTTTGAGATGACCTCTTAATATTCATTAACCTCATTATACCATTAAAGAAGCTGGGAAAACAAATAATCCCGCCACGGCGGGATTATTCTAGTTTTTTATGAGCGTCTACTCAGCCATATAAAGAATAGGGCTATCAAGACAAAGAGAGGTAGAAGCCACACCCAGCTATCTGGAAGACTGCTAAGAAATTCAGCAAACAGATTGCTTCCTTCCGGCAATGGAGATTCTGATGGAGCTGGCGTCTCGCTTGGCATAGGGGTCGGACTTTCTCCCGTTACTTCCGGAGTTGGAGATGGCTCACCGCCACTTGAATTACCTGAGCTAGATGATCCCCCGCCAGATGTTGATCCTGATGGGCTAGGCGTAGGTGTTGAGGTTGGAGTAGGTGTTGGGGTCGTACTTGCACCGGCAACTGTACCACCGCCTGAAGGAGGATTAGAACCAGGACCATCAAGAATTATACCAGTTGGGCTACCCCCACCGCCTCCACCACCATTGTTTTCAGGTGTCGGAGTCGGAGTCGGAGTTGGAGTTGGAGTTGGAGTTGGAGTAGGCGTAGGAGTCGGACTAGGAATTAAATGGTTCAAAAATACTAACGGTCTTTTCTGATTATCAAAATTAACATTCTGGCCACTTATATCAGTAAACACATCAAAGAATGAGTCTCTCTCCAATTGATTACCTCCCATATCGATCTTGTAGGTAATATCGAAGAATGAATCTATATGCCCAGGTGAAGTCATTAACCAGCCATCTTTCTTAGCTTCAAAAACTTTATAGTTACCGGACTGATCTACCGTGAAATGAGCGGCACCATCAAAACCAGTCAAAGATAGGGCAACAATCTCAATCGGTATTTGCTCGCCTTGAGCGGGAAGAGTGCGTCCTAAAGCAATGGGCCAATTCCGTAACGGAGGTTCGTTATTTTCTTCTCCATTTTGAAGTATGCCATCGCCATTTATATCGTTATATTTATAAACCGTTATTGTCATCGGCTGGTCATCGTTAGTAACAGTACAAACCCAGGCCTCCTGTTCATTGAGAATAACAGAACCATCGGTCGTAGTAGTTTCTCCATTAGTACAGCTGGTACTTGTATTCTCATAACCGGAAACTTCATCTTCGCTAATAGTATAATCGGCTGGCGACAAGAAATTTGCTTCACCATTTTTGACATTCATAGAATCATCTTCTTCTGGTGTTATATGTAGTGTAAAGCTGTCAGCTCCAAGTTCGCCTCCATTATCGTTTATAACATTTTTAATTACAGTGATTGCGCCTTGTCCGGTAGGAATATCGCTATTGGTAACTGTGCAAGTAACATTGGCATTGGAGCCAATTGTACCCAAGAGACAACCTTCACTTTGGGACATCGCATAATCTGCACCACTCTCCGGGCCAGATTCTCCAACACTATAAACACCAGGATCCAAAGTAACGGTGGTACCGCTTTCATCACCCGAAAAAGATTCATCAGAGACATTCGTACCAGTAACATTTATAGTGAAGTCAGAAGAAACCGCGTCGCCAATGCCATGATTCGTAACGACCTTAGTAACCATAAGCGTGGCCGGCTTTTGTTTATTGGTTACGACAATTGTCATGTCCTCTCCGCTTATTGGAGTAAATTCACCGCCGTTAAGTATATTACCATTGTGGCTAATGCGAAGCAGATCAAAGTCAGGATCGCCTATTTCTGTAAGCGTATGACTGCCAGGACGAATTCCGCCATAAACAGCTTCCAACCCTTCGCTAATTGCTTTTCCTATTTCTTCATCGTCAAGTTTTACAGTAAAACTATGATCATCTTCAACATTAGTTTCTCCATCTGGAGCTACCACATCTTTTTCTACTGTCACAGTAATCGACTCGAAATTACCGAAATTTTTATCAGTTGCAGTGTTTCCGTCTTCGATTGTTAGATTGTAACCATAAGAATCGTCGCAGTCAGAGCCAGATGTTGGCCAAGTCTGTATCCATATAGGTTTTAGAGTTTCACAAACCGTATAATCACCGTCTTCCAGTTCATTAAAGATATAGTACCCTTCGTCATTGGTTGTAATTGAATCACTTGCATCACCGCTCAAAACGATAGTCCATCCGGATAGAGCAGGCTCACCTTCATTCCAGCTACCATTGCCATTCAAGTCATTAAATTTGTAACCGGAAATGGAACCTTGGGGTAATATATGATACGTAATTTCTAATTTAGGACGTTGAGTTGAGTCGCTATGTTCTTTAGACCTGAATTTACCCTCACGTGACTGGGAGTTACTTTCAGATTGATCCTTCACCGTCCAACCATAATTATTATAAGAACCATTATATATGCCCAGAACATCAGACGTAACATCCCACGACTTGTAAATGTTATCATCGGTACCCGTCGTTACTGTTGAAGTTGCGCTAGTAGCAGTTGAGGGCTTATTGTGCCAAGTCAATTCTCCGGAAGGATTATTGTCGTGCCCACCATTTCCTTCAATCCAATCAGAACCAGTCACCCTATAAACCCCATATGTTCTATTATCAGACGGAGCGTCTTTCATATATAGGGTCAGGGTGGCAGAATCAATTACATAGTCGCTAGGAAGAGACGGTAAATTAAATTCTAGGAGCAACCTCCTGTTATCTGAATTATTCTTTGATTTAACTTTGAGTTCTGAGTCATTCCCATGATTTTCAGAAGTAGCGGCTTGATCAACCCACCCATCTTTTGACGCTCCAACACTAGCCGTATCGGCATATGCAGAGTTAAAATTCGTTGACCATAAAACTAAACCAAAAACCATGGTCAATATAGTAACCATGGAAACATATCTCATTATTCTGAGCTTCGACCACGAACGTAATCCTTTTTTCAAAACAGTATGCATATCTATTATTTGCCCAATTTTTTAATTATTATATAAAACCCAACAAATTTAATAAATTTATTCCTATTACACAGGAACGTCAAGTATCCCAAGCTACTGGTTAATTATATGTAAAAACTTAGTGAGTCAACAGCACGCAAGTAGTAACCTACTGATAAAAACTAAATTTAACGATGGCTAAAAAGCTAGAGATTAAAACCAGAGAATGTAAAATAGCCAATTATATAAAATGTGGAGAATGAAAGCCAAAACCCGATTCCAAAAAGAATCCCGCTTCTTACAATATCTTCTTTCTGTCCCTTAATTTTGATGGTCAGTAGATATATAAATCCAGCCACAAACCCATATGGGATAGTAGATAACATAAAATTACTTGATAGATTTAGGCCCAATAAAAAATCTGCGAATAGAATACCGCCGGTAAATAAACCAGATGATATAATAAATAACATGCCAAAACCGAAACCAATAAGTATTTTTTTTAGTGTACTAAAAGCCATAATATATCCTCTTTAATTAAGCTATATGCCTCTTTATTTATCTGCCCTTTATTATAACTCTTCTCTAAATCTTTGAGAAATTGAATTGCCAACACCCTATCAATCTTCTTCTCTAGACGCTGGATGCGTTTTTCTTTCTTCGAACCATCTGGGAGTTTTTCGATAACCTTAACTATTCTTTTTTCAATTTTAACAGCTTGGCCTATCCTCTTAAGATATGAATCTCTTTCCTTAATGGTCGATATCCACCCTAATTTATATGCCCGATTAATATCAGACATTGTGCTTTCGTAAGTGGCTATTGATACAAAATCAACGCTTTCAGAAGATTTGTTTCCTGCCCCATCTTGAGCAGTTACAACAAAAGAATGCGAGCCAAGACGAGAAAAGAATAAATCAATGCTCGGTGATACCCAAATAAAGCCATCAAAACTAGCTGACGCATAAAAGAATCCTGAATTATCAGTTACAGAAAAATCAACTGAAATACTGGCTGATCGTGCGTATTCTCCGGCCGTTGGAGAAGTTAATTGAATCACCGGTGCTTCTTGATCATGATAAAGAATTTGACTCCCATCAGAAGAATATCCGATATCCGCTTCGCCGTCACCTTCTTCATCCACATCAAGATGGCTTGAACTGGCAATATTAGTAAATTCAAAATTTGCCTCTAGCTCAATATTATTTATCGGAATATCATCATAAACGACTGATCCACTAACTTGTCCGTTTTCCAGCTCTTTAACTTTAAAATCAAAACTGCCCGTTGCATAAGCATTGATCTTAATTGAATATCCGGTTCCATCAGGAACAAACACGAAACTATTATCCCCCACCTGAATAAAATCGCTGTCAGGGATATTTGTTTCTATTTTTCCTTCAGATGTTAGGCCGGTATGATTCCCCAGACTATCATAGACATTAAGGTTAACCGGGCTGTGAGTACTGAATCGCAAACGCCTTACTTCGTTAATAACATTATCGCAATCAACCGATGTTTTTGATACACCAACAGGCAAAGTTGGCTCGCTATCCGATGCGATAAAATTATAGAGTAGATCAATCGTTCTATCATCGCTTACCAAACCGGTGTGATTTATCTTCGTTTCCGGATATGAAACAAAGTAATTTTTACCAGGTACATGCTCAGCACTTATAAGAGGCACCGTCCCATCCCCGCTTACCGAATCAATATCAATAGACCCATCGCTATCTAACTTAAACGATCCTATCGTATCGTACTCTCGACATCCTATGAGGTTATAAACACTAGCCGACTGTGGCAACCAACTGTCATGTGATTTATGAAACTGGTCAGCAATATTCAAAAGACCGCTATTCCGATGATCTGGCAATAACGGGTCAGAAGCCATAAGTTGTCCCGTTTGGTCATAATCAAGAGTTACTTGGTCGTCTTGAACATATGGACCGGCTTCAGAAATATACTCTCGACTAGGCAATAACTCATATACCGCTGACATATTTTGGACTATATCTTTGGCCTTGTTTTTATTTAAACCAAAAACAAGTAGCTTTATATCAAAATCATCTCCATAATTTAAGACGTTAAATGCTTTAGGCGAACCTAGATGAGGCGTTCCAACAAAAACAAGTTTATTTACTCTGGCATCGCCTTTTCTCATTAAATAATCCTTAACCAATAGACCTCCCATACTATGAGCAATAATATTGATTTTACCGGTGGGAGAATTATTTAGGGCTTGAGCCACAACTAAATCTAACTCTTGAGATGATGTCTCTATGTCTAAACGCCAATCATAAGGAAAAAGAAAAAGATCGATACCTAACTGATAGCCATTATCTTTGAATTTTTGGATTAGATTACCATATTGATTAACCCCAAATGCACTATTAATAATTTCCCCGGTACTAATATCAACAACCCCCTCTCCTACACTATTTAGTTTTAGGTCATCAAGAAAATCATCTGTTTTTGAAAGTGCCATAGATGTTTCATTAACCCATACCTCTTCCCCATCAGAAACTCTATTCAATCTCGACCCTAATATCCCCGGCACGATAATAACTGGCTCCTTATTCGGTGGCGCCTCTGGCCCTTCCAGCCTCAGAGCTGGCTCATAACCGACGCTCTCCTGCCAAAAACCGTTAGCTGGAACGTACTGCCAGAATGAGGTTTGGGGATATGAGATCTGATTGCTAATCTGGGAAACATAATTGCCAGAAGCACTTGGTTGTTGGGTTCGAGTTAAAGTAAAAGAGTAGCGGATATTGGAAGTAAGATTAAGACAAGGAGAAAAAGAAAAAGCTGTATAAACAGTTTGATTTGGAAG
>OBEQ010605236.1_pt1 | contig 28482 bp, 36 predicted proteins | sample 1670901 | NCBI WGS metagenome assembly OBEQ01 (sample SAMEA104232315, study PRJEB22302) | groundwater metagenome | biome: forest; feature: aquifer; material: groundwater | place: USA | collected 2011-08-07 | depth 5.4 m
GACACAAAAGCGTGGCCGTGTTGATGGTCTATCGGGATCGGGAACGGAATGTCCAAGGGAAGCTGGCTGAAATGGTCGCATCAAAGGTGGCAATTTAAGTTTATGCAAATCACGGTTATCGTAAACAAAAATAACCTCTGTGAACGAAGGGGTTCCCACGCCTTCTCAGGGCGGTGCAGGCAAGGGTAATGAAAGGTGGTCAACAAGATGCGTGAATACCTGTTCCGTGATGGTTTGGGCTTGTCATCAGGCGGCCAGTTATATTTATGGGATCTACAATAAAAAAACCGTTCTCAAAAACAAATGGCTCATGGATTCATGACCTGACTCCTAGCAATCCGAAGAAAGCGTCTTTTGCTTTTCTCTGTAATATTTTTATCTTTCTCACACAGCGTCATCAGGCACTGATAGATAAGGGCAGTCTCCATAGTTTTAAAAATTAGGCCAATTGCACCATTTTGATCCACGAGCGAATAAACTATTCGCCATTCACGGTCATTTCTTGATTTAACCCATCCTGCCTTAGTTAATTTGGCCAGTTGATTCCAGATTCCTTGTGGCTTGGCTTCAAGATGGGAGCTTATTTGTTTAAGGGAAAGACCCCCGTGAATGAGCAGAACATGTAATACCCGGAATCTAGTTGGATTGGTCAAGATTTTAATAAATTCTATTAGTTGGTCTACTTGCGTTTTGGCAAGGAGTGACCTTCGAAGAGCATGATTTGGGGGAAAGGATCTAACCTTTATTGGACTATTTTTTTGGTCGACCTTAGATAACCGCATATATCTCAAGGAGATTTCTTAGAATTATCATTTACACGATTATGTTTATCAATTTTTCCAAAGTCAAATGTTTCCAATCATAAAACCTTACCATTTTGTGCCTTCAAAAAAATTCCCTTAAAAAACACCGTAATAACAAAAGTAATAAACAAACAAGTTCCAAAAAAGGGGGTGATTCAAAATGAAACGGTTAACTGATTTTAGGGTCCGAATGATCTTGGCTGCGCTCGAATTGTTCCACCAGCCTCGTACGGCCATTTTAATTGGCTTTCCCTCTATACCGGGAAAAATCTCCCAGGGAGACCAAGGCGAATGGTTCGTGTTTCCGGACGCGAGAATGTCGTTTGAAGATTGGTTGGTAAGCAAGTTTACCCCATTCCTTCATCGACGCGTCCAAGCAACGAAGAAAAAACCTGTCGTGCCTCCGCCATGTAAGACGTGGTGTGTTTACCAGCCGAATTTGGCTTGGCAGGAATTTCTCAAAACGCCCGAAGGGCGGATGAGCGGATTGCAGTAACTAAATTCAATGTGACTCGGTGCCTTGAGCGCCGAGTTCAAGGAGCGGAAAAATGAAAAAAACAGAAAAGAAATCGAGAGCGAGTTTGGAACCACGGTTAGATGCGGCGTTTGATTATTTGTTGGATTTTGATCGGTGGGAGGAAGCTCATAGCGACCTCATGCATTTGCTGGGTAGGATTGCCGCTACATTCCAATCCGGGGCCGATTTTTCAATTAAAGGCTTGTCGGCTAAGCACCGTCTCCTCTTGGAGCGCCGGTTGAAAAAGTTTCTGGCTGTTTCAGATCTGTTTGATCCGTCTATTTTTGAAATAGACATGCCGGAAAAATAAATCGGCTGATCATGACGGTTGAACGGGCTGAGCAGAATTGTCTGCTCAGCCCAAGGGTGGAGGCTAAATTGGGGAAGGATTGGTTGGAAATTGAACTGGATAACTTGGGAGATAGACCTTCGATCTAGCTATATAAATATATAGGGCACGATTTCCACTCCTTCTCCCCCTGCGATAAAAATCCTGGCCAAACTGAGTTTTTAACGTTCTCTACCCCTTATCAACTCTCTCACTATCAATCACCCCATATATCTCTGGGGCTGAGAGAGTTCCGGCAGTTTGGTCACGATTTCCACGATTTCCAGGAGGGGGATAAGCCAAACAGGATTTGACCTTTGTTGGCCCAGCTCAAGGTCTTTTGAGTAACCGAGAAACATGATCCACGTGGTATTTCACGCGAAACCTCCTCCAAATCAGTTTAACGATCCGAGAGTGCGTCCAAGAACCCATTCCGAGCCCATGTCGCTGGGGTTGGGTATTTCGAACGGTATTCTTTACCCAACGCTCTTGAGGCTTAGAGAGCATACGGGGGCGTCCTGAAATAGGTCGAGAAACCAAACCAGTTTGGCCTCCATGGCGGTGCCGTGCCACCCACCGTCGAATGGTCCGTTGTTCAACACCTAGTTTCTCGGCAATCCATTTCTGGGTCCGACGCTCTTGCGTCCAACTAATAGCCTGCGACCTTCGGGCTTCGAGATAGGATTTGCGGGGGCGGCCAGAGGACCAATTCCAAGCTGGATAGTGACGCATGCGATAGGACATTCTATATACAGCATACATTCCCCATTCCTCGAAAATACGCGAAAGCGCTAACCCTCAAAATAAATATATCCTTGCCAAACAATGAGTTGGGCTGACGAGCGCCCCAAAATCTATTCATCGCGCCCATATCTAGGGGAATTCAAATTTCAAACCTCCTTTACCTACAGGGGGCAGAGCAAAACCATTCCCAAGGAGAATGATATGAACAATCAAGGTATTGGGCACGTCGAATCATCATTCCAAGACGGGCTTGGAACTCCAACGAATTGCCGACGAAATATTATTCGTCGCACAGCGGCTGGGGTCGAATTGGTGTATGAGGGAGGCGCCCCAGTCAGGATCTCCATGCGAGGAGGATGGATCATTATCGCCACGCTACTGATGAACCCGCATCAGGCCATCACGGCCCAGCAGCTGGCGGCGGGATTTGCCACAACCGAGCCATCTCATCTTTCCACACAATTGGGGGATATGAACGAAATCGTGCGATCACGGCTGCTTCGCGAGTGGCATTTATCCACCATTCATGACCTGGGCGATGCCGGCGAGGAACTCACTCCGGAGACCACACGGAATTATAAATCTCGCCTCAGGACCATTCCTGAGGAGATCAAGGGATGCAGTAACCCTGACAAAATTGCGGAATTACAGCATGAAGCCACGTGGCTGGAAGATGAGTTGAGCCGAGCCCGTGGGTTGAGCGGACGAACGCGGAAAGCCGCGGATGTGTCTGAACGAATGCGAAAAGCATTTGCCATCGCCATTGATCGGGCGATTCAAGACCTTAGGCCCATTAAGCCGGGGCTGGCTCACCACCTTGAGGAATCCATTGGGACGGAATCGCCCTTCAAATATGATCCCCAGAAGGACCGGTGCTCCCCATGGGAATTGGAAGATGAAACCGTCAAAGAGGGTGTGGCGCATACATCTATAGAAGATGGTCATTATTGCCAGGAGGTGAAAAGATTTGGAAGGTAAACAACCAGCGGTCGTTCGTCCGATGAACCCGACCCAGAGGCGGTGGCTAAAGCTACAAGCTCAGGGTATGAAATTTACCGAGGCTGTCGATCAAATTATTAGAGAAGCGCACCAAAGTTTTGAAGCGGGGAGAAATAAACCCAGCTGGAACTAGCCAGACTCATTGAGTGGGGCAGCAAGGCAGGACGTGTAGCGCATTACATTATAGAAGGCAATCGCAACATCAGTAACCCCGGGCAATCCTGCAATCCGGAGAAATGCAATTCAAAGGTGAGGAAGGGATTTGGCGGCCAGATGCCGCCAAGGTTTCCACCCACTACCTATATAAGGAGGCCAGACGATTATGATGTATTTGAACGGCAAGCCCCGCGACTATGAGCAAGATTTGCGGGATTACGAAGACAAAGCCAACCGCACCCCACGAGGGCTACAACTTTTTGTTGATGAAGCTCGGGCACGGGAAGAAGCTCGGGCTCGATCCTTGGCTTTTCAAGTTGAATGGCTTCGACTCTATTATTCCACGCCTCGTTGCTACGACTGCCATTCTGCCATGAACATCGATGAGGAGTATTGCAGAGGGTGTGGTGGAGAGCGCGCGGGAAATTGTCGGCGGTGTGGGGAATCTGGTGTGAAACCCTGTGTAGCGTTTTGCGATGATTGCGGTCGAGAGATCTATGGAAGGTGGTGGCCTCGATGAGCACGGCCACATCTAATGCCCCAGTGTATACCGGGCATACCGATTTCTTGGTGTACGGGACGGTTATTTCTATCGAAACCGAAGGGAACTGGCGGCATGTGACTGTTTCGACCTCTTGCGATAACGGTGTCTTCCCTTACACTTTTTCCGCCCATAGAAAGAGCCCATTCTATAGCTTGCTGACGCCAACCTTGATCGGTAAGGCGGTCGAGGTGGAATGGCAACCGCTAAAGCTGGTGTATCCAAATTGGGCGAATGAATACGACAAGATTATCCGTCTCCGCATCACCCATCCTGCCGTGGTAGCCAAGCAACCATGTGGATTTTCTTGGTCCGTGGTTGGGACCGTTGACAATCTTGACAAACGGATTCCTGGGGAATATTTCGGGTCTGTCGGTTGGACGGTTGGCTCGGGGAAGTATACCTATTCCGATTGGACTGATTTCTCGATCCTTCCTCCTTTTACGACGGCTTTGCAGCACATCACCGCGGGGGAACACGTAAGGATTGGGGGCGTCGTCTGGGGACCTGGAATGAGATTTTTGGCAACGCACCTTCAAGTATTGGGACAAGTGTTGGAGATGACTCCTGCGGAGAGAGATTTCCCTCTTCAATGTGTCTTGATGAACCGCGAAGGGGAGTTGGTTTTTGAAGGCCGTTGGGATTGGCCCCCGCAGCCACCATTGGAGTTATTGGAGTTCGACCTATGAGTGGGGAAAAACAACTGCTACCCATCGAGGTGTTTTATCAATCCCACGTAAACGGATTAAGTGGGTCAGGAACAGAACGTTCGGGGCTTTGCCCATTTCATGCTGATACCTCCAAATCATTTTCAGCCAACATGGAAACGGGGCTGGTTTTTTGCCACGCGGAGAATCGTGGTTGGAACCTAGCTCAATTTGCCGAGGAATTGGGGGTACCACTTCCCCCGGAGCTATCTACGCGGAACGCCTCATTCTCATCCGAGACCACCTACACCTATGTCAACGAACGTGGAGAAATTGTGTATCAGGTTCTCCGAGGGGTGCCGAAATCTTTTAGGTGTCGTCGTCCTGATGGGCAAGGCGGATGGATTTGGAATCTGCAAGGGGTCCAACGCATCTTGTATCGTCTACCCGAAATTCAAACCGCCGAGTGGGTACACATCGTGGAAGGGGAAAAAGATGTGGATACCCTCAGAGCGTTGGGATTGGTCGCCACGTGTAACCCCGGTGGGGCAGGCAAATGGCGGTCGGAATATAACGAAGCTTTACGAGGAAAGAAAGTGATCCTCTTGCCCGATCACGATGAGCCGGGGCGAGCGCACATGGAGACTATTGCCCAGCAATTGCAGGGAGTCGCGGCGGAGGTCCGGGTCGTCGCGTTAAACGGGCTACCTGAGAAAGGGGATGTTAGCGATTGGTTGGGTCATGGCCACACCAAAGAGGAATTGCAACAACTGGTGGACACGGCACCGATTTACCAACCTGTCTCTACGGGCATTGATACTCTTCCGCTCATCTGTTCAGCAGATATTCCGTCCCATCTCCTGACGGAGGGGACGACGTATGTCGTGGATCGCTTGATCCCTCTATGCAACCTAATCTTTTTTAACGGCCCACCAGGAGTGACCAAGACCACCTATCTCATCAACATGATGTGGCATGTCGCGGAGGGCATTTTTTATGATGGGAAGCCGACCCTTCAACGGAAAGTCGTGTTTATTGACCGAGAAAATTCATTGGGGTTCCTTAATGATCGTTTTATTAAAATTGGCCGGTCTAAAAATTTCTTCGTCTGGACCGCAACCTGCGATCCACAACCTCCCCTACTACCAGACATCAAAATGTATTTGCCGTTGGCCAAGGAAGGCTGGGTTATTGTCTTTGATAGCTTTCGTCGATTCCACAACCGTGACGAAAACAGTTCTACGGAAATGGCATTGGTGATGAATGCGTTACTCGATTTACGCAACGCAGGCGGGACGGTGGTGGTGTTGCACCATACGGATAAGGCGAATTTGATGGGTTACCGAGGCTCATCGGAGATCCTCGGAGCCACAGACGTTGCATATGTAATGGAAAGGGAGGGGAGCTAAGTGCGGATTACATTACGGGCCATTAAACATCGTCATTCTGCGGAGTTTAAACGCACCCTGGAAGTTCAGTTGGAGCCAACCATCGTGTACCGCGATGTCACACAACAAGAAATTATCCAAGTCCAGCAGGACCACACTTCCGTCTTGGTGGCCATGGCATTATTGTTAAAAGATTTTCATCAGCTACATCAGCGATGGCCGAATCAAAAAGAGGCGGTAGAAGTGGTGCTCGGTAAAGCGTTGGTTCAGGGTGGTTCAAAGAAAGTGGTGGAGTATTTGAACCGTGGAGAAGGTAAGTACTGGTCTGTAGAGATTGGGTCACGAAACGAACACCGATACGTGGTGATTGAGACCACTCAAGACGAAGCGAAAGTGGCCCAAGTACCTTTGTCACCGACGTCTCCTATACCAGACAGCCTGACAGTAAGCGTCAACACCAGTAAAGAACCAGTACCAGAAATAACGTTAAACGCGCAGGGGGTGATCTAAATGATAAACATGAAAGCGAAAAAGTATGAAAACCCACCCGCGAAAGTATTGCGGGTGAAGGTCCACGAGGTAAAGGAAGTGCCGCCAGCGGCAGCCCATACCGAATGGGGGCCCCGTCTTCGGGTGACGTTCAAAACCCAGGACGTGGTGGATTCGGAAGGTAAGCCCTTCCTCCTCTTTGATTATTACGGTCGAAGCGCCTGGAATCAGAAAACAAAGTTATTTCAAACGACCCAAGCAATTTTGGGCCGGATGCTGACTGTGGCAGAACTGGAAAACTTCGAAGACCTGGACGGCCAACTTATCGGCATGCCGTGTCTCGTATCCATTAAACACATTCTCAAAGCGGATGGGTCGATGGGTTATAAGATCGCGGACGTGATGACGGCTGAAGCGGTTCCCGCCCTCGCATAAGGTTGGCGGGTAAAAAGAAGGGGGTGCCCCGTGTAAAGGGACACAGGCAACGGAACAAGGAATCATGGCGCCGGGGTGGGATCCCACCCCGGCCCAATTCTTTTTTTTAACGTGCGCGTATCTGAGTCGAAATCAATAGGAGGCAATTGTCATGGTGAGAAATGCTCATTTCTTAAATGAGGAAGATCGGTTTATTTTTCAGGGCAAGTTTCAGGTGCCCTTTCTTCTGACCCAGTGGGACGAAGCGGCAATCAATCGGTTGTATTGTGTTGACCATAGGATGATGACAGACAATATCGAAAAACGGAGTCTCCTGAAAACGCTCCTGGAGGGTATTTTAGACGGCCGCATTCCAATCCCTGGGTTTAATCGCAGGAAGCGATGTATCCTCTGCGCCGTAGGTATTGGGGAGTTGGGTGGGGAATGTTACCCCGACACTGGCTACCAGGGTTGGACTCTAGAATTTTCAGATGGGCATTACCTCGACATTGAAATCGGTCAGAAAAAATCAAAATGAAAATTCATTTAGCACCACGCGAAGCGTGATCATGCGTGAGGCCCAAAAGTGGCCTCTATCTTGAAGGAGTTGAAACCCATGGTAGGACTTGAAGTAGGTCGGGATTATTCCGATGAAGCCTTGGAACCCAGATTTCGCCGGGCGATTCAAGAATGTCATACCCAGCTCCAAGCGCTAGGAACGGATCCTTGGTCGACTCTTGAGCGGGCCGAGTTGGAACGGCGGTTGGAGCAATTGGAATATTGTTTGTCGTGTGTCGAAGAAGGTTTGGCGATGAAACGGAAATTAATGTACAGCAAGTAATCAACACGCTTGACGAGGTGTCGGGTCAGCTCTAGTTGGCCCACCTTTTCTTCCTCGCTTTGAGCGCATTCGGGTGGCTGAACGCCAGTGGTGCGTCCACCGCCTCAACGCGGGGAAAAGTATATGGAAATTCAGCAGGACAATATTCACCAGCCAGCGTTCCTGGGTATCAAGGATGCAGCAAACCTCACCGGCCTCTCGGTTTCCACTTTGTACCGATGGTGCGAGGAGAAGAAATGCCCACATCACAAGGTGGGGAAACGGGTGCTGTTTAAGTGCGAGGAAATCCTAGCGTTCATGGAGCAATTTCATGTGAAGGCCACACGAGCGGAAGAACTCGTCCGTTGAGCCCTCGTCGGTAAGATCGGGAAAATATCGGGACATCATGTCACGATTAGCGATATCCCCTTGGAAAGGTAATCACCGATATCACGGTCGCCTTCGAACGGGGGAGTATCTGAATTGTAGCCTTGGGACCAAAGATAACCGGATCGCACGCCAGCGTTACGGAGAGTTGGATTTTTTGGCGCAGTCGGGTAAAACCAAGGCCGAGCTGATCGAAGCGTTGTGGTGGCTCAAATTCAAACGTATTACCACCCCACCACTCACCTACCGTCTGATGATGGCGAAATATCTCAAGCACTTAATGGTTTTGGGCGGCAAGAAGGTGAGTTCCATGAAATTTTATGTCCATTATGCGAAGCATCTTGTACGGGATTTGGGCCATTTGAAAATCCATGAAGTGACAAAAGCAAAGGTGAATGAGTGCCGCATGAAGTATTCCCAATGGTCGCCCAGTACTCGGAACCGACTGATGGCCGTAGGGAAAGCCTCTTACAATTTGGCCGCTCGGGAATTGAATTTGGTCAGGAAAGAGGACAATCCCTTTAATGTTCAATTTGAAAGAGAGCGCGGGGGTCGAACTCGTTCGTTGACGCTGCCTGAACTTCACCGTCTCTTAGCGTGCTGTGTTCCCTCATTAAGCGATATCGTCATCGTCACGGTGATGACCGGGATGCGTGCCAGAGAAGTGTTGCGATTAAAGGTGGGGGATGTGGATTTTGATGCTCAAACAGTTGAGGTGGTGGCGGCTAATGCCAAAAGCGGGAAACGACGGATTATTCCTCTTACTCAACAAGCCCGAGATATTTTCTGGCGGTGCCGCGCTTCAAAGGATCGAGCGGCTTATGTTTTTGGCCCCGGCGACAAAGAACCTAGCTACAACACTGTTCAAAAACAATTTGTCCGTGCAGTGACCGAAGCCAAACTCGAAGGTGTAACGATCCATATCCTTCGCCATACGTTCGGAACGGATTTAGCTCGCGTGAACGCCCACCCCGAAACCATGAAGAGCCTCATGGGTCATTCGGATTTCAAAACCACTGAGATTTATATCCACGGTGACATGGAGAGTAAACGGCGTTCGGTGGAAGCACTGGGAAAGTATTTTGGGGAATTGAAGACAAAAGCCTAAAACCAAAGCACCATCACGAACGTGATCATCAAATTTTCATCAAATAATTCATGAGAAATCCGGTTAAATAGTATGAAGTTAGATGAAGACGCGGAGGACTACCTTTTCGCGGATTTACGCATGGATTGCAGAAAACCTTTGAGATTTATGGAGTTCCGATGGCTTAAGAAATCAGGTGACCCTTAATTTTGAGTCCAATGCGTCTGCCAGTTCCGCCACCCCGGCGTGTTGCAGAGGAGGTATTCTATCGTAGGAGTTTAAGAAAATCGAGATGGTGAATAAAAAATGGAAGAGGGATGCTTTTGAAAGCTAAGATCGAAGTGCAACCTTAAATTCCTTCTTGCAATGCGGACATGTCACCGTCATTTTTAACTCAGTTTTTGGGATCTTTAATTTCTCGCTACATCCAATACAGGCTATGATTCGATACCGATTGGGATCAATTCTCCATGAGGAGTCCCATATTTCTGTTCCATCAAGAAGGGGTGCCACTTGGATTCCTCTAAGGCCCGCTACTATCTGCGTCCAGATTCCTGGTTTTCGTCCATCAAAGAATTTAAATGATTTAATCCACGTATTCGTATAATGGCCCTCGATGCGATCAAATATTTTTGATCGACTGGCAGTTTTCAATTTTTGGCATTTGTAATACGCATAACAGAGTAGCGGCTGTCCCAAATATGGAAGACTATCTTTTGATATATGAATCGGCTTCGTGATTTCTTCCACAGGTTGATCAACTGCTCCATTGAGCAGTAGCTTGCCGAATCCCACGTAAATCGCAGTCAGATCGGTTAACATTTCATTCTCAAAATCCTTCGAAGGTTTAATGCGTCTGAACCTCATGAAGTCGTGCGTTATTTCATGGGCGATGATGCGGCCAACATTACGAGGTCGATATAATTGGGTGACCCCCAATCTGATTTTTGCCTTCCGAGTTGAAGATGTCTCAATATCAGCGGCAGAATGGATCGTTCTATTGAAATATTGAGACCCACTTTGAAGATCCAGAACTGGAATATCCGAGTCACTTACCACTTCAATTTCTGGCACAGAATTCAACCCGACGTGTTTACAAAGATCGCTCAGCAATTCATTGAGCCGAGATTGGTTTTGGGCTTTTCTGTAGAAGTCATCTAGCTGTTCAAACACGGGAAACTGAGTGCCCCCTAGCACAGAATCAAGATATTCAATATGCTTCTCAATCCAAGCTTTATTCACGCTTAAAACTAAAAGATCTGTTCCTGAATTTCTGGAGAAACGTAAGGCGATATCTTTAAAATACCATCGATTTGTTCCATCGCCATTGCCGGTAATTTTCCAACGAATTGAATGGTGCCATCGGCATATCGTCCTTTTAACACTTCGTAAGAAAGGTTTTGGACTTCCCGGCACACAATGGCGGTATCGAGGGGAAAGAACGTAGCTGTCCCACGTGGCACGACGACCGCATAACGCCTAAACCAAGGAAACACTTTAATCTTCTCCACTTGGGAGGTTGTGAGGACGTGATAAATGGCTTTGTCAGGAACAAATCGGTGATTCAGGAGAATGATAAATTTATCTTTTGGACCGGTTTGCAATTTTGGGTAATTACCAACACGAAGAACTTCTCCCCGAGCCAAGAACTTGTCAAATAATTGATCTCGAACCTCGCGAGGGAGGTGAACCATTTACCGGAGCGCTTCGAGCAGTTCGCGATCCTCCTGACTAAATTCCAGATAAGATAGCGCCTCTTCTTTCGCCTCTGGGTGATCAATGAAAAAGAGCCGGTAATCAATCATCTCTGATGGCCTCGTATCCGTGTAGGCTTTATGTTGGTGGGTCATTTGGCTTAATGTAGGCCCGCTTTGGGTCCCGTATTCCTTGATGATCAAATCCAGTGATTCCACCTCAGAGCGAGCGAGAGCTTTCAATTCTGGAGGAGTCGTGCATTCATATTCCGCACGCTTTGAATCCGGGCTTTTCACCGTGATGTACTTTAGTAAATCCTGACTAAACTGATCTGACTCTACTTCTGGATTCCCTGCGGTAATGTCTGCCACCGCTTCTAAGATATCCAAACCTCTACTTGGGACAGGGCCATATTGAAGTCTGACATACATATCTCCCAAAATCGGTGTGCCATGCTTGACCACGTGGTCGCGATCAGCTAAGTATAGAAGCTTCACAATTTTCATCCTGGTAGAAGGGCCGACGTGGGCGAGTATGTACGCCACCGACTCAATAAATTTGGATGGAGAAAAAGTGAAGGACGTAAATTTCATCCCCATGAGTCTATGATTATAGCCAATTTTTACCGAACGAAGTAAAGTTATTGGTCAGAGCATCTTGTCCCATTCCGCCACACTTCATCTCACTTAATCCCGTGTATTTGATGGAAATTTGATGGTTCCGAAAAGTCCTCTGACTCTGAACCATCCCGACAGGAAACATCCCTCAAGTCCGTACAGTTAGCCCAACCGAATTTTTGGAGGCGGAATACTCAAAATCCACCGGGGGCAACCTCATAAGAGTTCGACTCTCTTCCCCGGCACCACGCTTGCCGTCCCGGCAAGCGAGAGCAGTGGAACAATAGAGCAGGGGATCAGTCGAAAGTGGCACTGCGGTCTACTGCTCCACTGTTCTGCTGCTCAACTCTAAAATCGACTCTCTTCCCCGGCACCAAGCCCGCCACGGCGGGCTGGAGCAGGTGAGTAGCGGATCAGTAGAACAGCAGAAATGCGAACCTGCGGTCTCCCTGTTCCACTGATCTACTGCTCGGTTTTGAAATCGACTCTCTTTCCCCTACTTTTTCTGGCGCCAGTTTTCTGTTTGGAGATCCGGAATACGCTGGAAATCCCGCAAGTTGTTGGTCACCAGCACTGCCCGATGATGAAGCGCGAACGAAGCGATGAGAATATCAGCATCCCCAATGGGAAGTCCTTTTCTTTCAAGATCGGCTTTGGTTTTCCCAAAGATTTGATCCACTTGGGAAAGCGCATCCCAAAAGGTGAAGCGCTGGAGAAAGGCGGACAAAAGATTCAGGTTGCGGTCTGCATAATGAGATTTAAAAGCACCATAGTACAGTTCCGCCGTCGTCATACCCGAAATGGCGATTTGGTCCCATCCCACTTGCTGGGCTCGGCGTTCAATGTCGAGGTCGCCTTTGAGCCAATACACGCAGGTATCTGTGTCGAGTAGATGCATTATTTCGAGCGTAACAATGGAGTGCGGTGGGATCGAATGTCATGAATAATTTCCTCTGCAGATCTGTCATCTTGCCATTGCCCGCAAAAGCCGGACTCTTTTAGGGATCGAGAAGATTGGCGGAGGAGAACTTCCAAAGCCTCTTGAACGATTTCCGTCATGGATTGACGGTGGAGGGCGGCATATTGAGAAAGTCGGTGCTTGAGGGGAGCTGGCAAGCGAATTTGAAGAAGCTCCAATCCATATTGCGGGGAATAAGATTCTCGAACCATTTTTCTTTTCATACATGCATGATATCATGCATGTATTATTTAAGTCAATTTAACGCTTGAAAGGGAGGTATTGGTGGAGCGCTTCTTCGAAGCGCGTCAGCTCAAAATCCGGAAAGAGACGGTGAAGCGCCGTCAAGTCCACCATCCCGTCCATCGTGACGAAATCCACGGCCTCGGGATTGAGGGGCGGTCCAGGGAGAAATTGCAGGAAGCTGGCGATGAATTTCATGAACGGTTTAGGATGATGCAGGAGAAACCGACGCTGGCCGAGCACTTTTAGAAGACGACGATTTATTTCGTCCATGGTAAGCGTTTCCGGCCCCCCGATTTCAATCGTTTGATTTTTAGCTATTTCTTCTTTGAGGCAACGCACGACGAGGCGTCCGATATCCTCGACGTAGACCGGTTGAATGCGGCATTGGCCATCCCCGATAACAGGCATGAAAGGGAGAAATTTGGCAAAAAGAACAAATTTATTGAGTGAGTGGTCTCCCGGTCCGAAAATCCACGAGGGTCTGATGATCGTGCAGGGCATGCCGCTTTGGTGAACGGCATTTTCCGCCATGGCTTTGGCGCGGAACCAAGGTTCCTGTTTGGAAGGATGGGCACCGGCGCCACTCAGGTAGATGAAGTGTTGAATGCCCATATTTTTTACGGCGCTCACCACATTCTCGGTTCCCTGGCCGTCAATGGCGAGGTAGGTGTAGCCCTTGCGGGGATTTTGGATGGGGTGATTGGGAAATTGGACGCAGTGCACGACTCGATCGCATCCTTCAACCGCCAGCGTAAGAGTGGCGGGTTGTCGCACATCTCCCGTAACGGCCTCTACGCGACTTCCAAAAATCCGACGGATTTTTTCGGGATCCCGGCCCATCACACGAACCTTCTCGCCCTGTCGGAGCAAGTGAGGGGTTATGGATCGGCCTAAAAAACCCGTTCCCCCCGCCACGAGAATCATTGGATCCCTCCCTGTTGACCTATTCTATACCACGCCGACGGACTGGCATCGCAGGCCATTATTCCTTATCATAAGAACCTTCATGGATACGACTCCGACATTGGATCAAATTCAGTGGATGACCCCTCCGCTGGTTTCTCCGCTTAAAAATCCGGCGCTTGACCAGGAGGTTAAAAAGGCGCTCGGGATGATCCCGACGATGATGCCGTATCTCTATTCCAATCCTGTCTTCGTCCGTGTGGGTATTGCCGCCCAGCAATATTATCCCCTGCATTTGCCGGGGGATTTGGGGCCGCTCATTCATCTCGTCGTGTCGCAGGACAATTCGTGCCGGTACTGTTACGGCGCGGTACGGAGTATGTTGAAATTACTCGGCTACCAGGAAGAATATATCCGTCAATTGGAACAAGAGCTGACCCTTATTGAATTAGAGCCGGCCCAGAAGAAGGCCCTCGAAATATCCAGAAAAATTTCCCGGACGAATCCTCGCCCGGGCTCCATTGATTTGAAGGATTTGGAACGCGCCGGCCTCAGCCGGGTCGCGGTGAAGGAGATCGTGGTGGAGGCTTCCCTCACCTGTTATTCCAACCGGCTGGCGACGTGTCTCGCCGTGCCGCCTGATGCCATTGAAAAGATGGAGAAAAATTTCATCATGAAAATATTTCGGCCCCTCATCGCGAAGAAGATGCGAAGTGGCATGAAGCCGAATCTGGTTCAGAAAGAACATTCAGGCCCTTATGTCGGACCTTGCGCGGAGCTCCTTGATTTGTTGAAAGATCTGCCCGCCGCGGCGTCGTTGCTTCGCACGATCCTGGAGGCGGCGTGGTCCTCCCAGGCCATTCCTCGGCGCACCAAAGCCATGATGGTCGCCGTGGTTTCGCGTTCTTCGGGGTGTCAGTCTTCGGAAGCCGCCGCGTGCCGCGTCCTCGAAGCTGAGGGGTTTTCACCAGCCGACATCCAACAAATGTTGACCCAGTTATCCTCCGATAAATTGACGCCGTTGGAACGAAAACTGCTGCCGTTGGCCCGCGAGACCGTGCGCTACCGCCCGCAGGAAATTCAACAGAAATTCCGTGAAGCGGCGGCGGGGGAACCGGACGCCGTGATCGTCGAGATCGTGGTTACCGCGGCCTTGGCCAATCTTGTTTCCCGCCTCAGCCTGCTCCAACACCTGAATTGATCTGGGCGATCGGCGGCCTCCTGGCCGCCGGCCTCTTGATGTGGCTCGCGATTTGGCATATTCAGGCTCGCCGCCAAATCGGAAAACTTGAACAGGCGTTGGAATCGGCTTCCCGAGGGCTCGAACAACTTCAGCACGCCTTTGAGCGGTTTGCTCCCCAGCAAGTGGTGGAAGAAATCATCGCCAGAGGGTCGTCCACGAAGGGCGAGCGGCGGGAAGTCACGGTGTTATTCGCGGATCTGGTGGGTTTCACCGCCATGTGCGAAGCCCCGGATCCTGAGCAGATTGTGAACGTGCTCAATGGCTATTTTCAGGCGATGAGCCGGGCCGTCACGACGTATAGCGGACGAGTCTCCAAGTTTATCGGCGATGGACTCATGGCGTTGTTCGGCGCCCCGGAGCCCAATCCTTGGCAAACAATTGACGCCGTCAAAGCAGCCTTGGCCATGCGGGAAGCGTTGGTGGAGTACAATAAAAAGTTGGCCGAGCAGGGAATTTCTCCGTTGGCCCTTGGGATCGGGATTCACAAGGGATCCGTGGTCGCGGGCGTGATCGGCAGCAGCGAGTTGATGGAATTCACGGTGATCGGAGATGTGGTGAACACGGCTTCGCGCATTGAGAGCCTCACGAGAAAACACGGCGTGGATATTTTGGTCAGCGCGGAAGTGCGAGAGGCGTTGGATGACCGTTTTGTCGTTCGCGCCATGCCGCTTGAAGAAGTGAAAGGCAAGACCGGGAAGTTAGTCACCTATACGGTGGAGGGATTCCATGAAAATGTTTCTCGATAAATCGCGGTTGAATCGGAATCCCATTAAGCAGTTTGCGGCCTGGTTCAATGAGGCCAAACGGCGGCGCGGCCTCCTTCTTCCCGAGGCCATGTGTCTTTCCACCGTGGCCTCGACGGGAGGGCCGGAGGGTCGCATGGTGTTACTCAAGCAGGTGGACGCCCGGGGTTTTGTGTTTTTTACCGACACCCGTTCTCCCAAGGGGCGTGCGCTTCGCCGCTCGCGTCGCGTCGCGCTCACGTTCTATTGGTACCCGTTGGGACGTCAAGTCCGGATTGTAGGACGCGCGGCGCTTGTGGCCCCCCGAGAAGCGGACGCCTACTTCCGTACGCGTCCTCGCGGGAGTCAAATGGCGGCGTGGGCTTCTCGTCAAAGCGAAGAGTTGACTAGTCGAGCCGTGCTTGATCGGCGGGTGGCCGCGTGTGAAAAACGTTTTGAAGGCCAGCGGATTCCCCGCCCGCCTTATTGGAGTGGTTTCCGGGTGGCGCCGTCCGCGATCGAGTTTTGGCAGGAGCGATCCAATCGCTTGCATGATCGATTGGTGTACGTTAAAAGAAAGGGTCAGACATGGCATATGAAAGGTTTGTATCCCTAAGGAGGAAGACATGACACTGGTTCCGGAAAAAATTCAGGAGATCAAGCGGTTGGTGAAAGAGCAACCCATGGCGTTAACGATCATGATTGCGAGGAAGGCGGGGGTGACCGAGCGGGACGTGTTTGAAGCGCTAGAGGGCGAGACGGCTTGGGCGCTTGATCCTCATCGGTTTGAAGAGGTCATGAATGTCTTGACGGCGTGGGGAAAAGTCATGGTCATCGTCAAGAATCCGTATGCGGTGATGGAGAGCTTCGGCCAGTTGGGTGGATATACGAAAGAAGGAGGGTACTTCAACGTCAAGACGGAAGACATTGATATGCACATCAAACCCGAGGGCATTGTCTCCATGTATCTGGTGAATAAGCCCGCCCATACCGATGGCATGCCCACGCACTCCGTGCAATTTTTCGATCAGGAGGGACACGCCGTGTTTAAGGTATTTTTGACGACCACGGCCGGGAATCGTCGGCCGTCCGTCGAGGCGCAGGCCGCCTACGAGAAATTAAAAAATGAGTTTGTGCTTAGCCTGCTGACGAAAAGGATTATTTAATTAAAACTATACACGTCGAGGTTGAGTTTGTGAAAATCTTCCAGCTCGACGACCTTGCACTGTCTCATCATGCTGATAAATTGGAGCTGGAGGTAGGGTTTTGACTCGGCATCGGCATTCAACATCCGATAGAATAATCGGATAGGCGTTGGAACGCCGGGCGTCAACCAATCGAGATGGATCATAACCCATTGATTATACACAGATCATCCGCCTGGGCGCAGGAATCTCCGGGCTTTGCCCGGGTAGGAATGCGCTTCGGCGGATGTCCGCCAAAGCCTTGGCGGAGGCGGACGGCAAGGGTACCACGGGCTCTGTCCGTGGGGCTTCCATGAGGCGGGGTATAGGTTTCTGGTGCTTGGTGGGGTGTGCGGCCTCGCTGGCGGCGGAAGAGCCGTCGGCGGGTTTTTCCTTTCATCCGGGCCACATGCTACAAACCGGGGGATTCGGGCTGGTGCTGGGGTCTCAAACTCTGGTGGAAGCGTCTAATACGCGTGATCTCTTGCTGATTTCTGGGGCGGTGTTGTTTGCCGTCGGCAGCGTCGTGTTGTTGGCGGCTCCTCCGCCGGAAACGCCTCGTCCCGCTTTAGTGATACCGGTGGTTTCTACTCCACTAACGCCTCTCCGTTCTCCCGTACCCGTGTGGACGCCGCCTTCGGCGATTCAAGCCTTGAAAGGGATAGTAGGCCTATCTGTTCGAGAGGGGATCGAAATCAAACGGATCACCGTGGCGATCGCGGCGCCGCTCTTACAATTTGATCAGGGGTTGGAGATTTCGCCGGCGGCCAGGGCCGAGCGCGTGCTGACCACTTTGGCGGAATCCTATCGGGAGATGGGACGGTCCATTCTGACTTTGAAGGTACACGCCAACGTCACGGCCGATCCCGAAGCGGATCGGCGATTGAGCGCGGATCGTGCGGAAGCGTTGAGGGCGTTCTTCACCGATCGTGAGGGGTTGGAAAAGGATCGCGTGGTAGGTCTCGGCCTGGGTTCGAGTCAACCGCTTGTCCCCGCCACTCATCCGGAGGCCATGAGAATCAACGCGCGAGTGGAGGCCCTGTTTCAGGGAGCGGAAACGATGGATCTTCCATCGCCGACGCTACAGGGTCTGGCGCAGACCGCGGGCGTCCAAGTCCGGAAGGATCTTGAAGCTATGGAATCTATGATTATCGTCGGTGAGGAAGCGGTCTTGTTTGATGTAGGGAGCACCAAGCCTCACAAGTCGAGCGATCGCGCATTGGAAAAAATCGCCGCGGCGGTGCGTGAAGCGTCGACTTCGCCCGGAAAGGTTCAGGTGAGAGTCGAAGGCCACACGGATGCGGTGGGGACTCCGGAGTACCATCAGCGACTCTCCTTAGAGCGGGCTCAAGCGGTGGTGCGACATCTGGTCGTGGTCCACAAACTTTCGGACGGGATGTTTGAAGCCGTTGGCTTTGGGGCCACCCAACCGCTCGCCGATTCCGCAACCCTCGAGAATCGTGCCAAAAACCGCCGCCTCCAAATTATCATCAAAAAAAGCCTCAGCCAATAAAGCCCGTACAGGCTATCAGGCCGTAGGAAAACCACGCATGTTTTTTTCACCTTCAGCCTATCTAATATCTACAGCCTGTGTTTGGCTGAATTAATAACTAGTGAAGGGAGATTCCCGGGTATCCGTGGCAATGCTATTAGCCCAGAGTTCTCCACTCAGCGATTTGTAGGCCCAGCCGGTGCCGATGGCATTGGGAAGACCCGTCACGGCGTTGACGGCATTGGTATTTCCCAGCGGCGTAGCTGAAGCCGGCGGGAGTTGCGCGAGAAAATTGGTGTCGGCGGATCCGACAAAATCGCTGGTGGAATCAATGGAAGTGGGAAACACATTTTCGTTCCTTCCGTAGTAAATGGTGACCGCGGACCGGATAGCGCCAATGTTGCTTTTCGTGGCGCCTTCCCTCGCCCGTTCCAGGAGTTGGGCAAATTTGGGAATAGAGACCCCCGCGAGAATGCCTATGATCGCCACGACAATCATGAGCTCAATGAGGGTAAATCCTTTTTGGCGGAGAGATCGAGGCACGATGGGAAGGATTATAACACCGGCCTCATGTGAGAGCGATATTCTCAGAAGAATTTGTTACAATTGCCCCGAACAAGCGAGCGCTCGTAGCTCAACTGGATAGAGCACTTGCCTACGAATCCTAACAGCGGGTTGCAGGAACCCACGCCATGACAAGCATCTTTTGTGGTTCCAGCAGGAAATAAAATTTGAGGTAGGTTGTTATCATCGTTTATGACACGACTTGAAACGGGTTGATTACACAAATCTTACACAGTTTTGAGGTCAGTTCTCGCCTTGGGGATGTTCGGACATCTGAGGTGGAGAGGATAATTCAATTGTCTTTTGGGTTTCGGCGTCCAGTTTCTCCTGATAGGTTTCGTCCCACCCCTTAAGAATTTCAAAATATCGAGTCAAGTTCGTCAGCATTATTTCCGCATCGCCATAGCTGATGGGAACTTTGGACATGGGCTGGAAAGTTCGAATAACTCTATCTAACGTTTCCCGTGAGTACTTGGACGACCAATTCTCGTCACCATTTATATTTTGGGATTCCTTCAGCACAAGGTAATTCATTTTCTAAAACGCCAACCGATGTTTGGTCCTATATACCGGTACTTGATCGCCACCAAAAGAGAAAGTTAGGTATTCCCATAACATTTCACCGTCAGGAGCATTTTTAAGCGAGCCATCAATATCCACAAATACCGCCTCAGAAATATAAAGTTTGTAATCGGTTTCTCTTACGGAACTCAATTTTGCGGCAAGGTTCGGCGCTCTACCAATCCAAGATAAATCGTTGGACCCCTTATGGCCAACTCGGACGATTAACACTTGTCCGGAGTCAATTCCCACCCCATGAATAATGTCAAACGGTCGTTGTCCTAGCTTTGAAAAGTGAGCTTGGAACTTATGATTGATAATATTTTCTACTGCGTACCGCATTTTCAGAGCACATTTTACCGCCATTGTATTTTTTCTCGGTCCAACAAACACTCCTAATACCCTGTCCCCATCAAAACTTACAATTTTTCCACCATGCTGGGTTATTAGTTTGCTCATACTTAGTAAAAATGCCCTGATTATTTTGGCCGTCGTGCTGTGGTCAAATTCTGAGGCAAGAATTGAAGAATTAGCCAAATCTGCATAAAGAAAAGTGGCTTCAAGTTTTGTTGCTCCTCCAACTAAGGCGACAGCTTCGGGTGTTGGCACAACTCTACCTTCTTGAATATTTAACCAACGATAAATAATTTGGTTTACATCGGCTGTTAATTCCTCATTTAAATTCGTTGGCTTGGGATACGCAAAAGGATTTGGCTTTGTCGGTTCAAGCATTGGCAACGTTGACTTGGCAGGTGGAAATACCATTGCGTCTCTCAATAAATCTTCGAGACTATTTTTAAATGGCAAAAGGGGTACAGGCGGGGGAGGATTAACCGCCAATTTTCTTTGCAACATCAAGGCGTTTAATAATGCGTCATGTTCTGATTCAAAAGGTCTACTCATAGAAACATCCTCCTTATTGAAACATCCTCCTTATTTTTATTGCAAAATATAATGACCAAAAAAACCAAATCCCAATCCCACCAAATAACTAGCCATGGTCCCCACCATCACATAATCTGCGAAATCGCTTTTATTGGAGTTATCTGGCGTTCGATAAATCATCACTCCCGCCTTCAAAGCAAATAAAAAAACACTTTCACCAACATGTCCGCTTATTACGAGGAGGGCTACAATCATCCGTTCTAAAATGCCAATCCATTTAGACGCCGCCAATCGCTCCTGTGTTGGCAGAGGATGTTTGATGCCAGTTAGTTGGAGAATAATAATGGTGAAGAGATGACCAAGTGCACCTGCCAAAGTAACAATTAATGCTGAGAGGAAAAATGTTTTCATAACGAATCTGAAAGATAGATAATCCAAAGTTGAATCATTGTTTTTTTATTACGTGTCCAATTTTTCCCACGACAACTCCCTGCACATTTACTTCTTGGTCGCTTCCAAAAACGATCGGTGGATAATTACGATTGTCAGGCATTAGCACTGCTTGTCCATCGGGAGATTTATAGAACCGTTTGAGCGTGTTTTCTGAATCCGCTATAGCCACCACTATATCGTTGTGCTTAAAAGTTTTTGAAGGATTAACGAGGACGTAATCTCCCGGATGAAACGTTGGTTCCATAGAGTTATTTTTGACCTTTAGTATGTAACTCAGACGATTCGGGACGTTTGACACAGGAAGATACATAAACTCGCCTTCGCGCTGTTCTTCCTCCGTGAGCGGTCCTGCCATGACAGTACCCCGAACGGGCACTGGGATGAGGTCTTCCAAAAGTTTTATTCCACGGCGCTTTCCCGGTTGTCTGCTGAGATAACCCTTTTCCTCCAAAGAGGCGATATATCTTGCTAAAGCGTTCGGGTGGCTGTAGTTCAATTCCTGATTGATTTCTCGAAGGAGGGGAGCCTCGCCATGTTTTTCCTGCCAAGATTTAATGGCGGATAAAACCTTTGATTCAGTAGGCGTAATTTCTTCTTTACCCATATGTTAATCATTATTATGCATTTTAGTGTGTAACTATTCCACATAAAAAGCTAGAATGGAATCAAATGAAAGTGATGATGGTGTCGCCTCAAGCAATTTGTGATATAGATTGGGTAAGAAGATGAAAACTATGAAGAAAAAAATAAAATACAAAATCCCAAAAACCAACTTTTCCATTAGGGAATTTGATACGAATGGGTCAACCAATGGCAAAAATGGTCATGAGGGTAAAAAGTATAATTTAGGCATGGCTGGACGAGGATTAAAGTTGTTAGAAAGAAAAAGTACGCGACCCTTAAAAACAGGAAAACATCCGATGAAGTATTTGAAGTTTTCAAATTCTAAACGGCGAAACCAGAAAACTAGAAATGGGATGGTTTCCGAAGCCATAATTGATAGTTTCTTAAATAAGATTATCTGTGGTGACACGGTCGAAATAATGAAAGGGATACCTGATGGTTCAGTCCCTTTGGTGATTACTTCACCACCATACAATCTCAAGAATTCTACAGGAAATGGAATGAAAGATGGTCGTGGTGGTAAGTGGGCGAATGCCGCTTTGGTAAATGGGTACTCCCACCATAATGACTCTATGCCACATGATGAATATGTAAAGTGGCAACGAGAATGTTTAACTGAAATGTTAAGGATAATTCCAAACGATGGTGCGATTTTTTACAATCATAAATGGCGTGTCCAAGGTGGGTTATTACAGGATCGTCAAGACATTGTGAAGGATTTTCCTGTTCGTCAAATCATTATTTGGAGACGAAAGGGCGGATTTAATTTTAATGCAGGATATTTTTTACCCACTTATGAGGTGATTTATCTTATTGCAAAACCAAATTTCAAATTAATCCCTAAAGCCAACGCTCATGGTGATATTTGGGAATTTACACAAGAAATGAATAACGAGCACCCGGCCGCTTTCCCTGTGAAATTAATTGATAGGATTGTTTCTTCAACGAACGCCAAAATTGTTTTAGACCCCTTCATGGGCTCCGGCACCACAGCTATTTCCGCAATTAATTTTAATCGGGATTATATTGGGATAGAAAAATCTCCTGAGTACTGTGACATGGCACGAAAGCGAATCAAGCAGAAACAATCGCAATACCAGCTTTGTTAGTTTTGACAAGAAAAATTAAAAAAAGAAGAGAAGTTATGCTGAATTTGGAAGTGACTTTAATCCGCTAGAGAATAGGAATCATTTCTTGATAAGCATGAATCAATTTGCTTTTTGGAACACGTATATGAGGTCCTCTATCATGAGGTCTTTGACCGCTACCAATTACTTGGTCAATGCAGAAATCAATAACTACAATTCCATTTTCTACAAGTATTGGTAATGGTTTAAGGTTTTCGAGAAGAAAAGCTCGAACATAATGAAATTTTTCATCCGTAGAATTTGCTGTTCCTTGTGTTTCTGCTTCGGCAAGGATAATCATTTTAATTTTCTTTAAAGATTTTATTAAATTCCAAGTACAAATATATTCTTCGTGAAAATACATGCCCAGATTGTGATTATCAATCCCCTTGAGTCGAAAGCCAAGATTATTTTGACGGGTTCCTTTAACGGTTGTAAAAAGTTTCTTTTTCATCACGCCTTTTTGCCTTCTTGATTCTCTTTCATATCCAAATCTATTAAATATTTCAATTGGAGTTAGACCTGAGGAAGTAGTTTTGTGACAAAGTGTTAATGTGCTGGACCTTTTTCTAATGCCTTTTAACTCGAAAGTTCCGAGGTCAGAGACAGAGAGATTGTTTTCTGTAATTTTGAATTCCTTTTCCAGAAGCTGACCTACAATTCCATCATCATTACGATGCATGCCATGGGGAATTGAAATGAATCCTTTCCGCTTAATTTTTTCTAGCTCTACTTTAATTTGTTGGAGGGTGTAAACTTTGCTCATTTCTACTAATCCTTAAAGAATAAAAATGGACCTACGGGCAAATAATGGATGATGGTATGGGAATATTTGAGACTCACCGTTTGATGTTACCGATTGAATGATAGAAATGGAAGTAGCGGTGTTATGTAGGTTCTTGACGGCAGGATAAACACGCAGTAGACTTTAACTAACAAGCGGCGAGTTAAGACATATTGCTCCGCTATATAAATGTGCTAAAAAGTCCACGGTCGGGGAATTAGAACCCACGGGCTCTTTAGCCTGTGGGTTTTTGCATTTTAGAGACCTCAGGTCGTGGCAAGGAGGAAGAAATGGAAGAAGGACCGAAAAAGGTATTGAAAACATTTTTATGCATTCCGAAAGAATTGGTGGTGGAAGGAAGACCTGAACTACGAGCATTCCCGCTTTGTGTTTTGTTCATGAAACAGACGATTCGGGATAGAAGGCACCTGTTAGGAGCCGCGCCGTATGATCCGAATTTGTCAACTTGGAAGGAGGAGGGGGGTCAACAATCCTTAGTGTATTTGAACCGACTTAATCCACTTTGGAACTTAAAAATAGACCATTCCCTTACTGACGGTCGATACCATGCCGAAAAATTCAAAGGGACCTCATGGATTGGTGAAACTGATGGAGGGAGCGATTGGGATCAATTCTTCATTCACCTTTCCTTGCTGGGATTAGCAGAAGGTGAGCGATGCCAACTTCGTATTACGGAAATAGGGTAAACTCCTAGGATGAGTGAACTTACTCCTAAATATCGTGAGGAAGGTGTGTACTCGACTCTTGGAGAACACACCCCCTACTTATTTGATTTGATATGCCCGATCAACACTTTGGCGAGGCAGTAAAACTCGACGGTTGTTTCTGAAGAGTACTCTAGTATTCTGTCACAGAATACTATAGCTTTGTGTGACAGATGAAATCCCATAAATCCTTCAAAAGCATTGAGGATAGGGTCCTCGCAAAGTTCATTCGTCGTGGCCGCGGATCGGTATTCTTTGGCGCAGAGTTCCTTGATAAGGGGAGGCCGGATGCCGTGCGCCAGGCGCTCTCCCGCCTGGCCCGCGCGGGAACCATACGAAGGATAGGGACCTCCCTGTATCACTATCCTGTCATCAACGCCAAACTAGGTGGCGAATTGCCGCCCTCGGCGGACGCGGTGGCGCAGACTATTGCCAGGCGAACCGACAGTCGGATCGTGGCGGCGGGCGCCTTGGCGGCCAATCTCCTTGGGCTTTCCACGCAGGTCCCGGCCAAACGGGTGTACCTCACGGACGGGCCCTCGCGGAGCATCGCCGGCGGGTCCTACTCGTTGAGTTTCCGGCATGTCTCTCCCCGAAGAATGGCGGCCAGAGGGGTGATTAGCGCCATGGTTTTTGAGGCGTTGCGGTATCTCAAACAAGAGCACGTGACCGAGGAAGTGATAACGCGACTACGGCGCTCACTCCCGCTTATAGCGAAAGCTCAGTTGCGCCGTGATTTGCCGCACGCCGTGATTTGGATGCGCCCTTTGCTGGAACGGATTCTAGAAGCGAGAAGTGAGCCATGGACTCGGTAGCCAAGCAGTCGTCACGCGAACGCGCGCAGCTGTTCGAAGCGGCGGAGGCCAAGCACACTCAAAAAATTGCCGCGCCGATCATCGAGAAGGATTTTTGGGTCTGCTGGACTCTGCACAGGATTTTTGAGGTCCTGCAATTTCACCCGCAGTTGATTTTCAAAGGTGGTACGTCATTGTCTAAGGTGTTCAAGGCCATCGAACGCTTTTCCGAGGATGTGGACCTATCCTTGAGCCGACGCGACTTAGGATTTGTCGATGACCGGGACCCGGAACAGGCCGACCTCACCAAGAAAGAGAGCCGACGCCGACTTGATGGCCTCACGGCCCAATGTCAGCAGACCGTCCGCGATCGACTGGTGCCGGTCCTCCGCCAGGATTTCTCCACGGTCTTGGGTCCTTCCGGTTGGACGGTGGAACTGGATGCTGATGATCCGCAAACCGTGGTATTTTCCTATCCACCGAGCCAACTCTCCCGCGCTCTGCCGTATCTCCGACCGGCCATTCGCTTGGAAATGGGGGCCCGCTCCGATGATTGGCCGACCATCGAGGCCGAAATGACACCTTACGCGGCTGAGGATTTTCCAGGGATGTTTCTCTCGCCAACTTGCCAGGTGCGAACACTGGCTGCCGAACGGACGTTTTGGGAGAAAGCGACCCTGCTCCATGCTGAGTATCATCGCCCTTCAGGTAAGCCCTCAAAAGAACGACTCTCGAGGCACTACTACGATCTGTACTGTCTTTCTCTATTAGAGATCGGGCACCAGGCGCTCGATCGCGTCGACCTCTTGAAGCGGGTGGTTCAGCACAAGCGATTGTTTTTCGCCCAAGCCTGGGCAAATTACGAAACCGCCACACCAGGGACTCTCCGCCTTGTTCCTCCCTCGGAGCGATTGAACGCCTTGCGACAGGACTATGACGCGATGCAGACGATGATTTTCGGTGAACCTCCCAGGTGGGATACAATCCTTCAGAAGCTGAGGGAACTTGAGGACCGTATCAATAGCCGCTGAATGCCTCAATCAATGAGAAATTGGAGGTTGGGGAGGGGTGTGACAGCGCTGGAGCGTAAAAGGTATATGCATATCGGTGACGGACCGTTAACGGAAGCCCTGGTGAAGCTGGATCGGCACTTTGGCGAGGCAGTGAAACTCGACGGTTACTCGACGGTCGCGTCTGAACAGGGAAGTGAAGATTAAGGCAATGAGTTTATGATTGAGTTTGCTACAATTACCAGCGGGCACTCGTAGCCTTGCGCTACGGGCGCAAGACCCATTATAGATAGATGATTAGTGCGCTCGTAGCTCAACTGGACAGAGCACTTGCCTACGAAAAAGTTCGGAGTCAATTTTCAAAAAGTGAATTAAAAATCAGTTAGGCTGGGTCTCCGTTTCCCGCGTCATGATTGACGAATCAACGGGTGCCAGTTTGATCGATTTTGGAACGCGTCTATGAGCGTCAGTGAGTGCCAGTTAATGCACCATAAACTCGACGGTTACTCGACGGTCGATGAAAGGCGTTTTCCACTCCTTCGTTGGCTCCAATTTTTGGTAAATTTTCGATTCGACCCAAAAAACAATAGTGGTACCCCCCTCCCCAAAGTCTTCTGGGTCCCTTGGATCCTTTCAAAAATCTGTGATTATGGATGGATGGTAAAACCTTATTAATCAGCCAATAAAGTGAGGTTAGAAAGGGTCCTGGTGATAAGGAGAAGGATTGGCGGTGTGATTATTATCATCAGTTTCGTGAAAGCTCATAAGAGTTCGTGCCGAGGAGGCCAGCGGCTCCATATCCGGAGTCAAGGTCCGATTAATATATATAGGATCTCAGTAAATCGGCAGAGGGGCTGGGAACGGGTGGCGGCATGAGCCACCTCCCGACTTGATAATACTGATTTTGGACAGGAGGATTTCAGTACAATAATGGTGTGATAATGCGGATTGGATTAAAAAACTGGGGCCAGAATCGAGGAATATTCCCGGAATGGAATTGCGAATTTTAGGTTCCCTTGTATGTATGGTTTTTTTGACATCGTACGAGTCAACCTTGGCGCATGGGGCCGAGGAGGCCGTACGACAAACATTGGTGATCGGGAGTTCTTCGGAGGATCCTTCTCCGCTACTGGTTAATCTCACAGAAAAACTTCGGATCGTGAATGGTCAGGATAAGTCCGACCTTGCTTTCCAAGTAAGAAGCTGGTGCGAACATTCCACAAATGCAAATGATGTTACGTTTTTGCTTTCGGTGTTTCGGAAAGGTGAAACTAAATATAACGGGTATTTAACCGAAGCCGTTATTTGGGGGCTGGAGATGTTGAAGGATCGCCGGGCGATTCGTCCGCTTGCTGACCGATTGCAAGAGCTTGAAGTGAGAGGGACCGAAGGGGAAGACTTGGTGGGGGCATTGAACGCATTGGCAGGCGCTGATGCTGTACCTATTTTTTTAAAAGTTTATGCTAAAAAAGATTGGATAATAAAAACTAGAATTTGTGAGGCGGCTGCTAAAATTGGAGTGAGGGCTAAGGCTTTATTGCCGATATTGGTAGATACATTGGAACTTCAGGGAGAAGACCCCATGGTAAGGTGCGCTGCGGCCACAGCCCTAGGCCGCCTTGAGGATGCTCGAGCTATTCCTGTTTTAAAACGTGCGGTGAGGAATGGTGATGAGAATGAAAATGTCAAAACCTCCGCGGTCAATTCACTAGTCAGATTGAATGACCGATCCCTCGCGCCATTTTTGAAGAAGGAGTTGTTGAAGACAAAGCTCGTAAATTCCTTTCACCAGGCGGCTTTCTCAGCTCTCCAGACCTGGACTTTGATTGGAGATCTTCCACCGACCGTTCAAAAAAAGGTGGAAGAATCTTTTCGAGGTGATTAAATAGGGTGACCTGACCCCAATTCTTGGACCCCGTGACCAAGACACTGTGCATCATGGGATGAGCTGCTGCTTTGGTACTCCTAAGCCTTATTAACCGCCTTAGGGAAAAAGTGCTAACATTAATTTCATTATGAATTCCCGTCATTGGATCAAAGGACTTCTGGCAATGGGCCTCCTTTACCTGAATGGACAAGTCAACGCTGATCCCCCCTCTTTCTCCTGTGAAATCCACGGTCCTCTCTTTTACGTAGGTTATCCAACCACCAACGATCATTTTGATTTCTTTTCAATCACGCTGGTTGCAACGGTGACTAATCTTACTGCACACACACTCACCCAGGGGTCTATTTTTCTCACGCTAAATCACAATCTTTTAGTGGAAGCGGCCGCAAGGGATAATATTTCTACAGTCCGCCTATCCTTGGAAAATCCTTCAATTCCAGATTGGAACACGCCTACCATCTACCAGATCATCACCACCCAATGGCCTACTCATCACTCGTTGCAGCTCACCCTGTTGATTCGCGGGCCTACGGATGAAAGTGATTTTGATCAATTGCACGTATTTGCTCAAGGAACGCTTGATGGTTTTTCGTAACTACTCAGGTCTCCCCTGTCAATAAAAGTGTAGCTTCAGGGCTCACGGTCCCGTCCTCGTGCTTCTCGGTGGCGGCCTCCCGCTGGAGCAGA
>OBEQ010175412.1_pt1 | contig 28475 bp, 27 predicted proteins | sample 1670901 | NCBI WGS metagenome assembly OBEQ01 (sample SAMEA104232315, study PRJEB22302) | groundwater metagenome | biome: forest; feature: aquifer; material: groundwater | place: USA | collected 2011-08-07 | depth 5.4 m
CTGGATCGTGTGGTGGATTTCGTCATCGAGCATCCTCTTGAAGACGATCTCGCGGGTCTCTTCCGGCGTAAACGGCTTGAGCGGCAACCTGGCGTTGCCCAGCTTGGCGGGGTCCAGCCCATCGAGATCTTTAAACTCACGCTGGAAGCGACGGGAGAGTTTGGGAATCGTGATATCGAGCGCATCCACGTCTTTATCCGGATTTTGCGTCTCGATTTCAACCACGAGGGAATCCGGACGTCCAGTGCCGCCCCCCATCGGCCGATATTCAAATTCCATGCCCTCGCTTCGGATGGACTCCACGAACTCTATAAAGGCGGGCGTGCCTATGACGGATACGGTTTCGCGCGCGTCCGTGCCGAAATACATGCGGCGCAGGCCCCGGCCGAGCGTCTGCTCGGGAAGAATCTTGCTCTCGGAACCGTACGGACGCAGGCCGACGATCGTGGTGACATTGCGCACATCCCAGCCTTCCTTGAGCATGAGGACGGAGACGATGGCCTTGTGACGATTGTGCCAGGTGTCGATGGAGTTGGCTTCGCCGCGGAGCCTCTTCAGCTCCTCCTCGTTTTTGCCGGAGGCGGCTTCAGAGATTTCGCCGTTGTTCTTGGTGTGGATGACGAGGACGGCGCCTTGCAGTTCGGGACAGATCTTTTCGAGGTAGGCGCCGACTTCGTCGCAGTTGCGGGTATCGTCCACCATCACGAAGAGCACGGCTTTTTTTCCAAGCAGCTCATGTTCGGCATAGCTCTTGCGCCATTCCTCAACGCCGAGTTGCAGATAGTCCGCGTAATGCTCGGTGAAGATGGCGCTCGTGTGCTCGTGGAGTTTTGCGCGGCTGGGCGCGTCCGGTAGGACGGGATGCTTGACGACGTTCTGGTGAATCGCCTCGACGAGAGGGTAGTCCGAGACGGTCTGGGCGAAGATTTCGCCGCTGTCGTGACGAGGTGTGGCCGTGACATCCACCTGCAGCGCCAGGCGGCGATCTTTCTGTCGCATGCGGTGGTGGATGTCTTGGATGGATTTGAACCACGCCATCTTCGGGTTGTGAATGTGATGCGCTTCGTCGTTGAACACGGCGAGTTCTTCGATTTCGCGAACGATCTCACCGAGGTCGGTTTTGCTGTCGGTCGTTTTGCCGACGGGCCTGGCGCCGAATGGTTCGAGAAAATAGTCGCGCAAGTCCCCATCCTCCAGCGAGGGCTCCGGCACGTCGCCAACGAAGACGCGGTGGATGTTCGTGAGAAACAGATTGCCCGTATCGCGAACGACGCGCACGTCATCCTGAATGTGGAGCGTGACCTGAAAATCGTCGTTCCAGTTCCTCCCTTCGTGGCCGTTGGGGGGAAGCACAGGATCGCTGAAAAATATGTTCCGCGTTTCGAAATCGGCGCGCAGACGGTCGAGCACGATGATGTTCGGCGCAATCACGAGGAAGTTACGCGACAGCGTAGAGTCTGGTTCATAGAGCTTATGGAAGAAGCTCCAAGCAATGAGGAGCGAGAGAACCTTTGTCTTGCCGGCGCCGGTCGCCATCTTCACCACATAGCGCGGCCATTCCTCATCGAACATGCCGGCCGAGACTGCGCCGGAGGCGTCGAAGCGCAGCAGATCGAACTTGTCCCGCACGTGACGCGCATCATACAGCCAGATGATCGTCTCGACGGCTTCTCGCTGGGCAAAGTAGTAGCGAAACAGTGCGAGCGTGCCATCCGCCTGTTCCTGCCGATGCTCGGTGTCAAACCACCAGCGCAGCAACGCGAGCGACGTGGCTGAAACACCGGTATAACCGGCGCTACGCCATGCGTGGACCTCTTTGCGGATGTTGGCGACAAACGGCGGGAGCAGCTTTTCGTAGGCCGTACTGCGCATCTCTTCCGCGGCTGGAAACCACCGCTGGTCAGGTAGCAAGACGGCATAGGGCGACGTGGGAAACTCAGGATGAAGTGCCATCGCTGCGTGTTTAGCTGGAGTAACCGGGGCCGGTTCTATTTTTCACGAAACCGCCCCCCCGCTGCTTCGCTCTGCGAAGCAGAGCGTGCGGGGGCAGGCAGACGCCGCCAACGTTTCCGCCATCCGCCATAGAACTTTGTTGGCGGTTGACCGTCTGGAAGGTCACGCGTTGAAAAACGTGCCCAACGGCACGGCGATGAGTTTTGGCCCCAGTGCGACCACCGCATCTCCGCCATAGAACACGATTCCTGCCACGAGTCGCTCGCCCCACTGGGCATGGAGCGCCTGAAAGGTTTTCAGCACTCCCCGATCGATTGACCGACCCCACTTCGCCTCGATGGCCACGAAGCGCTGGCCGTGCTCGATGAGAAAATCCACTTCCTGGCCGCTCTGCAAGCGCCAGCCATAGAGCCGCATCGGCACCGGAGCGAGGCTGATCAGCTTCTGTAGCTCCTGGGCCACCCACGTTTCAACTAGGGCCCCCAACTTGGGAGCGTGTTCCAGCGCATTGACCTCATGGAGATCCAGCAGGTGCGCGGCCATGCCGGTGTCGCTCCAGTAGAGCTTTGGAGCTTTCGAGAGCCGCTTGGAGACGTTCGTGAAGAATGGATGGATCAGGCTCACTTGATACGTCTGCTCCAGCACCTGCATGTAACGGCGTAGCGTCACGTAGGGTAATCCGGCATCCCGCCCCAGATCAGCAAAGTTGAGCATCTGCCCGCTCCGCGCCGCAGCCAGCAGCATCAATCGACCAAACTCCGGCAATCGCTCGATGGCCGTCAGTTGCACGATGTCCCGCTCAATGTACGTCGTCCGATACGCCTCAAACCACCGCCGACGCGCAGAGGGTTGCGTGGCCAGCGCCGGATCAGGATAGCCGCCGTGCAGGATGCGAGTCAGCAGATGTCGGCCGGATCGAGCATGGTTGACACGAAGGCTTCGGAGAATCGCCGCCGGATCTTTCGCCTGGAACAACCGCGGCAGGATGGTCGGCGCCGATGGGCGGCGCTGGAGCTCCGCCTCGGAGAACGGATGCAGCCGGTGCAGCGCCATCCGGCCGGCCAGCGTCTCGGAGACGGTCTTCAGGGTGAGGATGTTGGCGGAGCCGGTGATGAGAAAGCGTCCAGGGGTGCGATGCTGATCCACCTGCAGCTTGATCGCCCGCAACAGATCCGGGGCTCGCTGGATCTCATCGATGGCGACCGGGCCGGGATTCGCGGCGATCAACCCATCCGGATCGGTGAGGGCCGCATCCAGCGTGGCGCGGTCATCGAGGGTGAGGTAGGCGGCCTTCCACGCCCCATGACACAGCGTCTGCACCAGCGTGGATTTGCCCACTTGGCGAGCCCCGGTCACAAGCACCACCGGAAACTGCCCCAACGCCTCCCGGAGGAGCGGCTCAAGATGCCGTTTGATCATGGTTAAATATTATCCACTGAACGGATAAATATCAACAGAAATCTTGGTAAGTGGAATCATAGGCGAAAATAGTTGGAACGGCACTAGGCCCGCTCAAGGAGCGTGAGGATCTCCAAGTGGTTGGTGTGGGGAAACAGATCGAACGCGACCGCCTGGCGCAGGCGGTAGCGGGGAAAGCCGCTGGTCAGCTGCTGCAGGTCGCGCGCCAGAGCCTGCGCGTTGCAGGAGAGATACAGGAGTTGTTTGGGCCGGGCCGCCAAGAGCGAGGCGATCATCCGCGGATGCAACCCGGACCGCGGCGGATCGATCACCACGAGGTCGGGCTTGGCCTCCAGAAGCCAGAAGCGCTTGTTGGCCAGGACGTCTTCGGCGCGCCCCGCGTGGAACTCCACGTTGCCGATCCCGTTCGCCGCCGCGTTGAGCCGGCCCATCTCCAGGTTGCGCGCGTCGCTGTCGATGCCGTAGACGGTGCGAAACTTCGAGGCGAGGTAGAAGGCGATCAGCCCGATGCCGCAGTACACATCCCAGGCGACTCCCGAGGGCGCGTGGCTGGCCCACTCGCTCAGGCGCTGGTACATGCGCTCGGCTTGCACGGGGGTGGGCTGCAGGAAGTTCATCGGATGGAGCTTCAGGTGAAAGGGCCCGATGCGATCGTCCAGGTACGGCTCGCCCCGCAAGAGAAAGAGCTCCTCGGGCACGGCGACATCCGCCACCTTGGTGTTGACGCCCCAGTAGACACTGCGCACGTTCGGATCGCTCGCCCTCAGCTCCTGCGCCAGGCGCTCCAGGATCGCTCGATCACCCTGGGTCGTGACCAGGCACACGAGGATGTGGTTGGTCGCGTGGCTGGTCCGAATCACCAGGTAGCGCAAAAACCCCTGGTGGCTGCGCGGATTGTAGGCCGAGAGCCCCTCGCGCTGCGCAAAGGCGCGCACCTGCCCCGTCAGCCGGCTCAGGGGCTGCGGCAGCAACAGGCAATCCTCCAGGTCGACGATGCGCCAGAAGGAGCGCGCCGCGTGATAGCCTAACACGAGCTGGCCGTCGAGATTCCCGAACGTCAGCTCCGCTTTGTTCCGGTAGCGCCAGGGATCATCCAGCCCGACGACCTCAATCGACAGCGAGGGATCGAGCGGGCCGAGGATCCGCAGGAGGCGCTGCTGCTTCAGCGCCAGCTGATCCGCGTAGGCGAGGTCCTGGAGCGTGCAGCCGCCGCAGGTACCGAAATAGGGACAGGGGGCTTGCACCTTCGCAAACGGCGCTTTCTCTTGCACCAACACCCGATCAGGGTTCATCTCACGTCGCGCTCCCGCGTGCTCATTATAGAGGAGTCGGTGGAACGGTTGTTAGCCATATCGACGACGCGGGCGAAAGACCATCGCGAATGCCAGACCGCCCGCAAACCCCCCGATGTGCGCCCACCACGCGACCCCCCCAACGTCGGCCATGTGGCCCATGGTCATGGCGCCCTGGAGCCACTGAAGGAGGAACCACAAGCCCAGGAAGACAAACGCGGGCAACTCCACCGTCGGCCACACCAACCCCAGCGGCAGGAGCGTCACGACCCTCGCAAATGGGAACGACAGGAAATACGCCCCCAGGACCCCGGCAATGGCGCCGCTGGCGCCGATCATCGGCACCGTCGCGTGCGGGTTGGCCCACACCTGCGCCGCCACCGCCAGGATTCCGCTGCCCAGATACAAGACCACAAAGCGGCCGTGGCCCACGCGATCTTCGACGTTGTCGCCGAAGATCCACAGATAGAGCATGTTGAACCCCAGATGTATCAGCCCGCCGTGCAGAAACTGGGAACTCACCAACGGGACCAGCCGTCCGATCCACCCCAGCCCCTCGCCGGGAGCGCCTGACATCCAGGACGCAGGCACCACCCCGAAGCGGTAGAGGAACGCCTCAAGGGCGGGACCCTGCCGCCACTCGATGAGAAACACGGCGATGTTGGCCAGGACCAAGAGCCGCACGACCCAGGCCGTACGCTGAGCGGGAATGGTGTCACGGATGGGAATCATGCAACTTGAAACTTACCACTTATTCTTATCGAGATACCGGAGGGCCTTACGAAACACCCTTCGCTCGTTCTCATAGCTCAGCCGAGCAAGCGCCTTGTCAAGCGGCAGCCACCGCGCCTGCTCCACTTCGTCATCATGCTGCGCGGGATCACCCTCGCGATAGCGCAGGAGAAAAAAATGCACCCGCTTGAAATACCGCACCCGCTCCTCAGGGACGGCGAACCGATAGGTGATGGAGCCCAGGGGCACAACGAGTTCTCCGACGAGCCCGGTCTCCTCCCGCACCTCCCGCAGGGCCGTCGCCAGCAGGGTCTCACCCGGCTCGACGTGGCCTTTCGGGAGCCCCCACACCAACGCGCCCTCTCTGCGCCGCGCGATGAGGCAGACCTGGAACCGGCCCTGCTGTTGGCGGATGATGACGCCCCCGGAGGACACTTGGCGCGCGGTCCGATACCGCATGAGGAGGAAGGCTAGTGCCGTTCCAACTATTTCCAACTATGATTCCACGACTGCGTCCCGACGTGACATGGCGGTGCTCATGACTTCAGCGTGAGGTCGTAATAGTTGGAACGGCACTAGACGGAGGCGGAAACCCCGACCAGACTCAAGCCCGCTTCATCGGCGTTGGTGATGACGGCGGCCTTGTCCAGCAGGATCGTTTTGTGGGATTCCACCGCCACGCAGACCGCCCCGGCTGCGGCGGCGACCGCGATCGTCTGGGGACCGAGGATGGGCAGGTCAAAGCGCATGTCTTGCTTGGGCGAGGCGACCTTGACGACCACGAGTCCGGGGCCCGCCAAGTGGCCGGCCCGCGTGATGGCGGCATCCGTCCCCTCCAGCGCTTCCGCAGCGACGATCACGCGCTGCTTGACGACGACGGTTTGCCCGATGTCCAGCTCGGCCAGCTGCCGCGCGGCGCGCATCCCGAAGCGAATATCCTCCTGCTCCTCGGGCGTCGGCTGGCGGCGCGTGAGGGTCCCCGCGGGACAGAGACTGGATTTCAAGAACGTCGAGGAATCGAGCAACTGGATGCCGTCTTTGGCGAGCCGCTCGGCGATCGCGCCCAACAGGCCGTTCACGGACACATCCTTGACGCGGCTTAAGATCGACAACGCATCCGCATCGAAGCGGGCCCGCGGATCAAACAACACCTCCTTAGTGACCTTGCCCGCCATGATCGCCTGGGTCGTCCGGTGCGCCTTGAGGCGCTCGACCAAGCGACCGAGCTGGCCCACCATGACTTCCTCATAGGCATCGACGTGACCGGCCAGCGTGGGATCCACCCAGCCGCTCAAGCCGATGCCCACCACCTTGAGGCCCTGGCGCCTGGCTTCGTCGGCGACATGGAGCGGAAACGATCCCCCTCCGGCGATGATCGTGCACGTGGAGGAATTAGGCACGGCAGACGCCGCGTGTGGACTGCCGGATGAATGCCAACAGATGGGCCACTTCAGGGCAGTGATGGTCTTCGCGCGCCACCTGCTCCAGGGCATGGCTCATCGACAAGCCGGATTGAAACAGCGTGCGGAAGGCCCGGTGCAGATGATCCTTCGTCTCGGTGGCCGTGCCCGCCCGCCGCAAGCCTTCCCGGTTGAGCCCGAAGACCTTCGCCGGAGAACCCACGCACGTCGAGTAGGGCGGCCCGTCCTGCACGACCCTGGGGCAGCCCCCGATGATCGCCAAGGTCCCGACGCGCACGAACTGATGAATGCCCACCAACCCGCCGATCACCGCCCCATCCTCGACGACGATATGGCCCGCGAGAGCGGCGCTGTTGGCGATGGTCACGTGGTCGCTGATGAGGCAGTCGTGCGCGACATGGGCATAGGCCATCAGCAGGCAGTCCGAGCCGATGACGGTTTTGCCTCCGCCCCCTTTGGTGCCGGGGTTGATGGTCACGTACTCGCGAATCCGGTTGCGATCCCCGATGATCAGCTCGCTTTTCTCCCCGGCGTACTTCAGATCCTGCGGGATGCTGCCGATGACGGCGCCGGTGAAGATCTGGCACTCGTCGCCGACGCTCGTGTAGCCTTCCAGCACGCCGTGGGCCCCGATGCGGGTGCGGGATCCCACCTTGACGTGAGGGCCGATGACCGTGTAGGGCCCGACTTCCACGCTCTCGCCCAGGCTCGCCTGCGGATCGACGAGGGCCGTCGGATGCACCATGGATTTTTTACTCATTCGCCAAGACGAACATCAACTCGCCCTCGCAGACGACCTTGCCCTCGACGGAAGCCGTGGCGATGATCTGCCCGATCCGGGGGCGCAGCTTGCCCAGGTGCGCTTCAATCACCAGCTGATCGCCCGGCACCACGGGCTTGCGAAACTTCACCCGATCCACGGACATGAAGTACGCCAGGCGCCCCTTGTTCTCCGGTTTGTTCAGGATGAGGATCCCACCCACCTGGGCCATGGCCTCGATCATCAACACGCCCGGCATCACCGGATGGCCGGGGAAATGCCCCCGGAAGAAATAGTCATTGATGGTCACACACTTCAAGCCCACGGCCTTGGTCTGTGTCAACTCGATCACGCGATCCACCAGAAGGAATGGATAGCGGTGCGGCAGGATCTTCTCGATCTGCATGATATCCAACCGCGGCCCCACCATGACCTCCTGGGTCCCGGATTGAATCGAGCCCAGCTTCCACTGCTCCATGGCATGGGCGAGCTTGTGCAGCATGCGGACATTGAGCGGATGTCCACTCTTGATTGCCAGGACATGCGCCCGCAGATGGGCGCCCAGCAAAGACAAATCCCCCAGCAGATCCAGGATCTTGTGCCGGACAAACTCATCCTCAAAGCGCAGAGTGTTCTGGATCCCCCCGCCGTTGCCGATGACGAGTGTGTTCTCATAGGTCGCGCCCCTGCCAAACCCCTTGGCCCGCAGCGCCTGGGCCTCCTCTTGGAGGCAGAACGTGCGCGCCGGCGCGATGACCTCTTCGAAGGAGGCGCCGTTGGCCGGGCTGAAGCTGGCGAACTGGGCCTTCAGGAGGGGATGGTTGTAACTCAACGTGTAGGAGACTTTCAGCGCGCGATCCGGAAACACGGCGATCGCGGAGTCACCCTCCTCCAAGACAATCGGTTCCCGGGGCGAAAAGAACTTCCGCGGGGCCTCTTGGGGGCTCACGCCCGCCGCCTTGAGCGCCTTGACGAAGAGCGCCGCTGAGCCGTCCAGTCCCGGCACCTCGAGCCCCGAGATCTCGGCGTAGACGTTATCCACCCCCAGGCCCCACAACGACGCCAGCAGGTGCTCCACCGTCTGCACCTCGACCCCGTCCTTGGCGAGGACGGTCCGGCGTCCCAGGCTCGTCTCCACCGCGTGGGCGGGAGAGGCGGGGATCGCGGGCCGATGCGGCAGGTCCGAGCGCACGAAGACGACCCCGGTGTTGGGGGGCGCGGGGAGCAGACGCAGCGTGACCGTCTCCCCCGTGTGGAGGCCCGCTCCGCTGAGCGTGGCCGGTTGACTGATCGTCTGCTGCCGTTCCTCGGTCATCCCCCCACCTGCTGGCTGGCTGGAGGCCGGCCGCTGCGCGGCCGTTTCGCCTTCAGCAGGTTTTGAGCAATAGAACGGCGAAACCCAGCAGGTGGGGGGATCATCAACGTTTCGAGCCGGCTTTGGCCGTGTAGCGCTGGTTCAACACCGCCAGGACCTTATCCGTCACGTCGTAGACGTCCTCGCCGTAGAGCAAGGAGCGCTCATCCAGGATGACCGAAAAGCCGTTGGCCTTGGCATACTCGGCGACCGCCTGATCGATCTCATCTAGGATCTGTTTGGCGAACTGGTTTTGCTCCCGCAAGAGCTCCCGCTCGCTGCGCGTCTTCAGACGCTTGAATTCATCCGACCGTTCCTCGATTTCCCGCGCCTTGACTTCCTTGGCCTGGTCGTTGAGCAGCTCCAAGCTCTGGCGCAGTTTCTTCAGCTCGTTGAAATTCCCTTCCAGCTCCGCCTGCTTTTGCTTGCCCTTCTGCTCCAGCACTTGCTTGGATTCGGCCGTGCGCTGATAGCCGTCAAACACCTTCAGGAGGCTCACGTATCCGAGCTTCAGCTCACCGGCTTCAGACCTGAGACTTGAGACTTGAGACATGAGACCAAACCATACCACCACCCCACCCACGATTGCCGCGTATCTCTTCGCCGGCCGCTGACGGCTCATCAGTTCTGCTCCTTTGTCGTCGTCTCTTGTCTCTGGTCTCTGGTCTCTGGTCTAAAAACTCCGACTCACGTTGAAATGCAGTCTGGGCCTGCGCTTTTTATTGTCCCCAAGACTCGTGAGGGGAAAGCCCACGTCCACCCGAACCGGCCCAATCGGCGTGTTGACCCTCGCCCCCACCCCCGTGCCCGCTTCCACGGATGAGGCGAAGTCGCCCACCCGCCGCCAGACATTCCCTACATCATAGAACACCGAGCCTTTGAGGATGGGCTTGCCGTGCTCGTCCTTCGCGATCGTCAGCACCTCTTCCAGCGTCCCAATGAGCAGCGCTTCCCCTCCGATGGGATCGTTCGACGCGTGATCGCGCGGACCCACCCGCCGTTCCTGAAACCCGCGAATCGTATCGGAGCCGCCGGCGAAGAAGCGCTCAAAGATCGGCACCTCACGGGTATTGGAGAAGTGGTCCACGATCCCGGCGCGGATACGGCTTTCAAACACCAGCCGGTTATTGCCATGCAGCACATACGCGCTGGCGCCCCCTTGGAGCCGGTAGAAATCCTTGTTCCCCGCAAGCACCCCTCCGGCCAAGTCCGTGGAACCGAAGAGGACAAACCCTTGCGTCGGATCGAAGCGGTTGTTGCGGGTGTCCCAGGTGAGCGTCAGATTCGTCTCGCTGACGGTGCTGCGCCCTTGCTCGGCTTTCAAATCGGCAGAGGCATCCCCCGCCACGCTGGAAATGTGCGTCTGGAAGAGCTGATACCCCAGATTCAACCGGACCGTGTCGGTGAATTCCTTGCCCAGACGCAGCCCACCCCCCCGCTGTTCCTCTTCAAAGGCCAACCCCAGGTTGCGGCTGCGCAGCCGGGTGCGGCTGTAGGCATCCACGCCAAGCGACAGGGGATAGCCGAAGATCCAGGGCTCCGTGAACGAGAGATCAAAAAACCGCCGCACCGTCCCGACTTCCACGCGAAACCGCAGATCCTGGCCCGCCCCCACGAACGTGGGGAAGTTGCGCAGATCGAAGTTGCGCTGTTCGACCTCGACCAGCCCCACGAGCCGGTCCACGGAGGACAACCCGCCGCCAAAGCTGAAGCTGCCGGTCTTGGCTTCTTTGACCTGGACGAGCAGGTCATTCTGGTTGGGTTGCTTGGTCGGCTGGGTGTCCACGTTCACCTCTTCAAAGAATCCCAGGTTCTCCAAGCGCTCAATGGAGCGGCGGATCTTTTTGCCGTTGAAGGGCTCGCCCGGATGAATCCGCAGCTCCCGGCGGACGACCACGTCTTTCGTGCGCAGATTGCCCCGGATGTCGATGCGATGGACGTAGGCCATCTCATGCTCCACGATCCGCAGCGCCAGGTTCACCCGCTTGGTCGCCTGATCCAGCTGGATCTCGGGGATGACCTGCGCGTTGATGTAGCCCTGATCCCCGTAATACTGCTTGATCGCGCGCAAGTCGTCCTGCAAGGCCTCGGGGCTATACACCGAGCCCGGCTTCAAGCGCAAGAGCTGCCGAAGCTCCGGCTCCGGAAACAGCACCGCCCCGGTGATCGCCACCTCGCCCACCCGGTGCTGGATCCCCTCGGTGATTTTCAGACGCACGTAGAGGGCGTCGCCCCGCGGCGCACTCAAGAGCGTCTTCTCCACCGCGACGTCTTGATAGCCGTTGGTGCGGTAGAAGGCTCGGAGGCGCTCCAGGTCCTCCTGGAGCACCTGCTCATCGTAGACCCCGGAGGCAAACCAGTGCTGCCGCTTGGTCTTCAGGAGTTTGAGAAGGCGCCGATCGGAAAACGCGAGGTTGCCCTCGATGAGGATCTGCTTGATCCGCATCCGCGCGCCCTCGTCGATCGCCAGCGTCACCGCCGCCGCGTTGGTCGCCTCGTCGACGGCGACCGCCGGCTCCACCTCGGCTTGGACGTAGCCCTGGCGGTGATACTCGGCCTTCAGTTTGTCGACGCCCTCTTTGAGCTTTCGGGGATCGTAGAGCTCACCCGCCTTGACCCCCACCAGCTCCTGCACGCGCTTGGTCAGCAGGCGGCGGTTGCCTTCCATTCGGATCGAACCCACCACGGGCTTTTCTTTGACGACAAACACGACCTTGAGGCCCTCCGCCACCGGTTCGGTCCTGACCCGCACGTCGGTGAAGTACCCCAAGGTGTAGAGCCGTTTGATATCGTCGCTGACCACCTGATCGGTATACGACATCCCCGGGCGCGTCTGCAATTGGGCCACGCAGGTTTCTTTCGCGATCGTGCGATTGCCCTCCACGTCCACGACGATCACCCGAGGCGATGCCTGCTGCGCGTCGCTGAAGGGGAGCCCCGGCCCGAGGAGGGCCCAGAGGAACCACACGAGCGCTAGACCTGGGCGAGGCTTTCGAATCGGGTGTACTCCTTGATGAAGGCCAGCCTGACCGTCCCTGTGGGGCCGTTGCGCTGCTTGCCGATGATCACCTCGGCAGTGCCTTTGTTCTCCTCCGTGGGCTTATAGTACTCCTCGCGGTAGAGAAACAACACCACATCCGCATCCTGCTCGATCGAGCCGGACTCCCGCAGATCCGACAGCCGGGGCCGCGAGGCATCGCCGCGCTGCTCCGGCGCGCGCGAGAGCTGGCTCACCGCGATGACCGGAATGTTCAACTCCCGCGCCAGCGCCTTGAGACTGCGCGAGATCACCGCCACTTCCTGCTGGCGGTTGTCCGATCTGGCGGAGGGTTCCTCCATCATCTGCAGGTAATCCAGGATCAGCAAGCCGATCCCGTGACGCGTCTTCAGGCGACGGGCCTTGGCCCGCAACTCCAGGATGGACAGGCCGGGGCTATCATCAATAAAGATCGGGGTTTCGGAGAGCTTGCCCGCCGCCTGGGTGAGCTTGGGCCAGTCGGACGCCGAGAGCATGCCGGAGCGCACGTTGTGGGCGTTGATACGTGCGTGCGAGCAGAGCATGCGCTGCACCAGATGCTCCTCCGACATCTCGAGGCTGAAGATCGCCACGGGCAGTTTCTGCGGCAGGGCCACATGCTCTGCGATGCACAACGCAAGGCTGCTTTTCCCCATGCCGGGCCGGCCCGCGACGATAATCAGCTCGGCAGGCTGCAACCCCGCCGTCATCTGATCCAATTCCGCAAAGCCCGTGGGCAGACCCGTGATGAATCCCTTGCGCTGATAGAGCGCGTCGATCGTTTCGATGGAACTCTTGATCAGCTCCTTGATCGAGACCGCATCGCGTTTGATCTTCTTGGAGGCGATCTCGAAGATGCTGGCTTCCGCGCGATCCAACAAGAGGTCGGGGGTGACGACTTCCTCGTAGCACTCGGTCGTGATGCGCGTGGCGGCCTTGATGAGGGCGCGCAGGATCGCCTTCTCTTTGACGATATGGCAGTAGTGCTCCACGTTGGCCGCGGTCGGCACCACGCCGGTCAGGCCGGCGATGTAGATGGGGCCCCCAACTTCCTCCAGCCAGCTGCGCCGCTTGAGCTCGTCGGTCAGCGTCACCAGATCCACGGCGACGTTGTTCCGGTAGAGACCGACCATCGCGCTGAACAGCTTGCGGTGGGCGTCTTTGTAGAAGGCGCTTTCCTCGAGGAGTTCCACCGCCGTGACGAGGGCGTCTTCCTCCAGCAACATGGAGCCCAGGACGGCGGTTTCGGCTTCGAGGTTTTGTGGCGGGAGCCGTTCGAGTGTGGTGAGTTCAGGCAGGTCCATGATGGACTCAGGACGCACGACTCAGGACGCACGGAGCGCGCTTGATGACTTGCGTCATGGGTCTTGGGTCTTGGGTCTTGTTAGGCTTTGACGACCCACACCTTGAGCGTTGCGCTGACTTCAGGATGCAGGCGAATGGGCACGTCGTAGATCCCTAAGACCTTGATCGGTTCTTCCAACTGGATCGCGTGCCGGTCCAGTGCGATGCCGGCTTGGGCGAGCGCCTCGCGCACGTCGTGAGCCGTCACCGAGCCAAACGCGGTGTCCCGCTCACCCACGTTGAGCTTCAAGGTCCATGAACGGCTTTCCAGTTTTTGCTTGAGCTGCTGCGCGTGCTTGTGGACGCGCGCCTGTTTAGCCTGCGCCTGCCGGGTGCGCTCTTCCACCATGCGCCGGTGCTCCCGGGTGGCGGGCAGGGCCAGGCCGCGCGGCACGAGATAGTTGCGCGCAAAGCCCGGCTTGACTGGCACGACCGCGCCTTCCTTGCCCACCTTGTCGAGATCTTTGAGGAGAATCACATCCATCTCCGCCTCGCTTCGCTCGGCGAGTGACCAGTGACTAGTGATGCGTGATTAGTGGTTGCCCTGTCGACCTTCATGCACTCATCACTCATAACTCATCACTCATCACTGAATTAGATCGCCACGTAGGGCAGCAGCGCCATGTAGCGCGCCCGCTTGACCGCGATGGCCAGCCGACGCTGGTGCTTCGCACAGGTGCCGGTCAGCCTCGAGGGGGTGATCTTGCCCCGCTCGCTCACGTAGCGGTTGAGCTGATAGACATCTTTGTAGTCGATCTCCACCGCGTGATCGGCGCAGAACCGGCAGGTTCTGGGCGGGCCCCGTCGCAGCAGCGACGGATCGCGCTTTCTCAGTTTCATCTTCGGTCGCATCGTTGTGCCCCGACTCCCGTTCCCGTGGTTCGTTAAAAGGGCGGCTCGTCTTCAGCCGCGCCTTCCTTCACAGGCTCCTCAACCGGCGCGTCGTCTAGGGCGGGCTCGGCCTCGCGTCCGGCTTCCGCGCGCTTTGGGCCACCCAGAAACTGCACCCGGTCTGCCCGCACCTCCAAGGTCGAGCGGGTCTTGCCTTCCTGCTCCCAACTGCGATAGATCAACCGTCCTTCCACGCACACCAGCCGGCCCTTCGTCAGATACTGCTTGCAGCTTTCCGCCTGCTTGCCCCAGACCACCACCCGCACGAAGCAGACCTCTTCCTTCGGTTCCCCGCTGGGCCGGCCGATGGTCGTGTTGATCGCCAAGCCGAAGCTGACCACCGGCGTGCCGCTGGGGATATACCGCAGCTCCGGATCCCGGGTCAGATTGCCGATCAGGAAGACGCGGTTGAGATTCGCCATCGCGTCAGACCGCCGCGATCTTCGCCTCGGCCGGAACCCCCCCGGTTCCGGCACTCCGCTCGGCCCTGACGGCCTTCGCTTCGACACGCACCGAAGGCTCGCGCGGGGCCGGCTGATGATCGCTGCGGTTGAGGATCAAGAAGCGGACCACGGTCTCGTTGAGCCGCAGCAGGCGCTTGAGCTCATCAACCTGAGCCGCCGGCAGGCGGAACTCCAGGAGCTGATAGTAGCCTTCCTGCTGCTTGGCGATGCGATAGGCCAAGCGCCGGCGTCCGAGGCCCTTGGAGTTGGCGATCGTCCCGCCGAGCTTCTTGATCGGCTCTTCCGCCTGCGCCACCACCCGCGCGACATCCGCGTCGGTGCCGGCGGCGCTCACAATGATCAAGGCTTCATACGTCCGGGTCATGCGTTCCCTTCGTGTTGCGGTTTGGGGTTGGCGTGATTCATCGCCGCTTGAATGCCTTCGCGAACCCACCACTCACACGCCTCTACGGCTCTGTCGAGCGCCTGATCAAGTACCGGCCGTTCCTCAGGACGAAACGCTGCTAACACGAACTCCGTCAGATCCCTGGGAAGCGGCTCGACCCCCACCCCCACGCGCAGACGAGGCACCGCCTCGGTCCCGAGCGCGTCCAGGCAAGAGGCCAGCCCATGATGGCCGCCGGCGCCGCCTGCGTCCCGCAGGCGCAGCGTGCCCAAGGGTAGGTTCACGTCGTCACACACAATCAGAATCTCCTCCGGGGCCACGCGCCATCGTGTTGCCGCCGCTTGCACGGCTTGACCGGATGCGTTCATCATCGTCTGCGGGAGGATCAAGACCACCGGACCAGCCGACCGAGAGGCAAACTCCGGATGCGACCGGGACTCCCATCTTCCGGACGCCTGCTTGCCCAATTGCTGCACCACCATGAATCCGGCATTGTGACGCGTGGTTTCGTACTGGCGACCCGGATTGCCAAGACCCACGATCAACTTCACGGAAACCTTATTTCTCCTCTTTCTTCTCTTCCTTCTTCTCGACCTTCTTCTCGGCTTTCTTCTCTTCCTTGCCCTCGGCGGCCTCGGTTTCCGGCTTCTTCTCGCGGATCACTTCAGGCTCGGTGACCGTTTCCGCAGGGGCTTCCTCAACCTTTTCCACCTTCGGGACCAGCACGGAGGCCGCCACCCCTTCCGGATCCGAGGTCAGACGCGCGCCGGGCGGGGCCGACAGGTCCCGTACATGCAATGTATCCCCGATTTTCATGGCGCTGATGTCATGCTCGACTTGCTTGGGGATTTGGGTCGGCAAACATTCCACTTCCACCTCGCGCAGGAAGTGCTCGAGGAGCCCGCCGTCCTGCTTCACCCCCACGGGGATCCCGTTCAACACGAGGGGGATCTTGATGCGGATCTGCTCCGTCAAGGCAATGGCGTGGAAATCGATGTGGATCACGTCCCCCTTGACCGGATCACGCTCGACGCGCTTGATCAGCACGGGTTTTTCCCATGACGTGCCGCCTGGGCCGCCGTCTGTGGGGGGCTGAGCGTCCACGCGCAGCGTCAGCAGCCCGTGCTCGCCGGCATGCGCGTGGAGGAACTTGAGCAACTCGCGACGACTGACCAGCACGGTGGTGGGGGTGACGGCCTTGCCGTACACCACCCCCGGCACCCATCCGTCCCGACGCAACCGCCGGGCCGTCCGCGTGCCGGCGGCGGTCCTGGCGTTGGCCGCGAGGACCGGGTGTTCTGCAGCGCTGTGTGTCGACTGGGTCTTTGCAGGAGCAGTCCGAGTCATCGTCGTGGCCTTTGCGCGTGGGGAGGGGCGTTAGCCCGGCATCCCGTCAAAGAGTGAGCTGATCGATTCCTCGTCGTGAATCCGCCGGATCGCCTCAGCCAAGAGCGTGGCGACGGAGAGCACCGTGATTTTGCGGTGGCGCCGCGCAGGCGTCAAAGGAATCGTGTCCGTCACCATCAACTCCTCCAGCGGCGCGGCGTCGAGGTGCCGGACCGCATCGTCCGACAACACCGCATGCGTCACCGCCCCATAGACGGCCTTCGCGCCCTGGCGCTTGAGGGCCTTGGCGGCTTCCATGATGGAACTCCCCGTCGCGATCAGGTCATCCACCAACAGGCATACCCGATCCTCGACTTCCCCCAGGATGTGCATCACCTCGGTCGAGTCAGGGCCGGCGCGCCGCTTGTCCACGATCGCCAGCCCCGCGCCCAGCCGCTTGGCATAGCCGCGCGCCATCTTGATCCCTCCCACGTCGGGAGAGACCACGACCAGCGGCGCCAGACGCTTGCGCTGAATGTAGTGCTCAAACACCGTCACCGCGTAGAGGTGGTCCAAGGGGAGGTCGAAAAACCCTTGAATCTGCCCGGCGTGCAGGTCCATCGTCAGCACGCGATCCGCGCCAGCAGTGGTGATGAGATTCGCCACGAGCTTCGCGGTGATCGGCACCCGCGGCTGGTCCTTTCGGTCCTGCCGTGCGTAGCCGTAGTAGGGGATCACCGCCGTGATCCGGCGGGCCGAGGCCCGGCGCATGGCATCCAGCATGATCAACAGCTCCATCAAATTATCATTGGGCGGCGGGCAGGTCGGCTGCACGACGAAGGCGTCTTTGCCACGGACGTTCTCGTTGATCTTGACGCGGATCTCGCCTTCGCTGAAGCGGCCCACCAGGCAGTCCGACAGCCGCACCTTCAGGCATTGGCAGATCGCCTTGGCCAACGGGGGATTGGCGTTGCCGCTGAAAATCGCCAGCTCTGAGGACAGGCGGGCATTGCCACGCGCCTTCTGCTCAGGCTGTTTCATGAGCCTCGTCCCCACTGCGGTTTTCCGTCCATTCATCCCACCACCTGTGTACCCCGCCGACAGGCGGGGTCAACGGTTGCTTCAAAAATGGACATGGTCTGCCTTCGGCAGACCAACACAGGTGGTGGGATCATCGCCGACGAGCTCGAGCGCGCGCCGCAGGCCGCCTGGTTTTGGCCTGATGACGCACCACCTTGCGTGATCTGGCGGGCTGACGCGCACCCCGCACGCGTGGCTTCGCAACGCGAAGTGTGCGGGGCGGTTTCGGCTTGACCAGCGAGGGTCGCGAGGCTGGGAGTTTCACCGCAGCCTTGCTGACCGCTTCAGCGGGCTTCTCCGGCTTGCCGGCCCCATCCGCCTTCCCATCCGTCTGCCCCGACTGCGGTCTGGGCGCCTTCCCGTCAGTCCGCTCGATGGCGCGGGCAGGCACTCCGACGACGACGCCGTGCGGCGGCACATCATGGCCTTTCGGGATGACGCTGCCGGCCCCGGTCACCGCCCCGGCTCCCACTTTCACCGGCGCGATGAGCACGGTGTCACAGCCGATCAACGCGCCCTTGCCGATGGTCGTGGGGAGCTTGCTGCGCCCGTCGAAGTTGGCCGTGATCGTGCCGGCGCCGATGTTGACGTCCTCCTCCACCGTGGTATCGCCCAGGTACGTCACATGATTGAGGCGCACCCGCGGACCCACCTTCGTGCGCACGAGCTCCACGAAGTTGCCGATGCGCACCTCATCCGCCACGCTCACCCCGCTGCGCAGGCGGGCAAACGGCCCGATCGAGCAGCGTTTGCCGATGGCCACACCTGTTTCGATGACGGTGCAGGGATGGATCGTCGTGTCCTGGCCGATGGTCACCCCGTGGTCAATGAACGTCGTCGAGGGATCGACGATCATCACCCCGTTGTGGAGGTGGCTCTCGAGAATGCGCTGCCGGATGATCCCGGTCGCCCGCACCAGCTCGGCCCGCGAGTTGACGCCCAGGGCTTCGGAGGCCTCCTCGACCCGCGCCGTCTGGAACTTGGTGCCTTCGCGCTTGGCCAACAAGGCCACCGCCTTCGTCAGATACCATTCTTTCTTGACGGCGCTGGGTTTCACGTCGGCCAGGATCTCAAACAGCGGCTGGGCTTTGACGCAGATCGGCCCCACGTTGATCTCCCGGATCGCGCGCTGCAGGACGTGGGCGTCGGTTTCCTCGACGATCCCGCTGATCACGCCGGTGGCGTCGCGCACGATGCGGCCATAGCCGCTGGGGTCGGCCAGGTGGGCGGTCAGCAGCGTGCAGGTGGTGGTGGATTTGTAGTGCGACTCGATGAGCCGCTGGATCGTCGTGCGGCGGATCAAGAGCGTGTCGGCGTAGAGGATCAGCAGGTCCCCGGAGAAGCCACCGACCACGCGCTTGGCCGCCACCACGGCATCCCCGGTCCCCAGCGGCGTTTTCTGGACGACCACCGTCACTTCCTTCGGCAAATGCGGCTTGATCTGGTCCGCCGTCTCGCCTCCCAGCACCACGATGGGGGGCTTCCCTCCGCCGGAGGCCGCCGCCAGATCGAGGGCGTAGGCGATCATCGGCCGCCCGCAGACCGGATGCAACACCTTGGGCAGCTCGGATTTCATGCGCGTGCCGCCCCCCGCCGCCAAGACGATCACCTGGATCGCTCTCATCACGATGCCTCGCGTTTCACTCCCGACTCCCAAATAGCTGGGGAGCCTGGAATCGAACCAGGATACCCAGATCCAAAGTCTGGTGTCCGACCATTGGACGACTCCCCAATCTCGACTCCGTTAGCGCGCGTCATCGTCGCCCTCCCCGACGCCCGACGTGACGCCACCGGCCTCGGTGCGCACGATGTGGACCGCCCAGGCTGAGGCTCCTCGACGGCGAATGGCGTGGGCGACCTGCTCGGCATGGGAGCGATCCTGACAGAGTCCGAACACGGATGGTCCACTCCCAGAGGTCAACGCTCCCTGACAAGCTCCTTCGAGCAGCAGGGCACGGATGTCACCAATGACAGGACAACGCCGGATCGCCGCAGGTTCCAGATCGTTATAGAGCCCTTTGGCGAGCCCCGCCAGAGCGGGGCCGTTGCGTAAGGCGTGTACAGTCATGGTAATTGAGGGGGGAACGTCTGTCAAGACCGATTTGTGCTCGTCAAATCCCGCGTAGATCTCCGGGGTCGAAAGATGCACGGGCGGGGTCACGACCACATGCCAGAGCGTCGGCAAGGGGCCCGGCAGCAACTCGCAACGCTCTCCCCGCCCCCGCCCGATCGCAAAGGGATGCTGATGGAGGAAGAAGGGCACGTCGCTGCCCACCTGCGCGGCCAGCTCGCACAACTGCGAGACGGACCGACGGGTGTTCCAGAGCTGATTCAAGCCCACGAGCGTCGTGGCCGCATCCGAGGACCCCCCGCCAAGCCCCGCCGCAATGGGAATCCGCTTGGTGAGATGGATGGCCGCGCCCTGGGTGACGCCACAGGCACGTCGCAGGAGGTGCGCGGCCCTCGTCACGAGGTTGTCCTCACCGCAGGACAGCCCCGGACCTGCCTGTGCCGTGCCCGGCACGGCAGACAGGTCGTCGCAAGCCAGCGTGATGCCGCTCGCCTGCGGTGCGAAGGTCAAGAGATCGGCGAGGTCGATGCGCTCAAAGAGCGTTTCCAGCTCATGGTAGCCGTCCGGCCGCCGGCCGATGACGCGCAGATAGAGGTTGAGTTTGGCAGGAGCCTGAAGACGTAAGACCGAGGTCATTTAAGAAGGGTGCATGAGCTCGGCGGCTGAGCAGTAGGTAAGTAGGCAGTAAGACAGGTCTAGATATCTAGACGCTTAAACTCTCGCCCTAACCGTTTGGCCTCGCCAGACAATTCCGTGTAGCCTTCTGTTAACAGCGCCCGTAGTCTAACTCGTCGCGCCATGTGATCCATCTCATAGATTAACCGCAGGAGTTCCGCTGTGAACATTAGGGTACTTTCGGCTCTTTCCTGGTCAGGGCTCGTCAAGCTCATGTGTTGCTTGATTGCCATGGCGACGGATAACCTCAACCCAGGGCTTCATCGGAGGCGTCACGTACCCCTGCTGTTCTAGAAAAGCGAGATAACCAGCAAAAGATTCTCCTTCTTTGGCCCCCTTTTCAACCGCAACGTGCATAAGAATCTTACGGCATATCAGCTCACAGCCAGTAAAAGCTGACACAGACATGCTACGGCGCGCTTGCTCGTAGGCCTCATTTATTCGCGGGGGCAATCCTATAAGTGATGGCCCAAAAAGAGTTCCAGGAGAGATTTTTCCCGAACGATCAACCACAGAACCTTTATTGCATTCAGGACACAGAAGCCATCGAGTCAACCCGTCTGGGTCTGCACCGCAGTAAGCAATTACTGCTCCTGAAACTTTAGTATGACAATGCCCACAGACAAACTCAAACCAAGCATCTCTCGTGCTACCATCAGGTTTGGCAATACTACGATGGCCTTGAAAAGGCATTACAGTATTTTCCTTATAAGCCTACAACCTAGAGCCTAGAGCGCTTTGTTTCAGCCGCAGGACCTCTTTTGCGGCGGCGACGAGGTCCTCGGGCATGAGGTGGAAGGCTTTGAGCAGCTCTGCGGGATCGCCCGAGGTCCCGAAACGATCCTGAACGCCGACGAATCGCATGGGCACCGGATGCTCCTGGACGAGGACCTCGGCCACGGCGCTGCCTAAGCCGCCCACGACCGAGTGCTCTTCGGCGGTGACGATCGCGCCGGTGTCGCGGGCCGCTGCAAGGAGGATGGCGCGATCGATCGGCTTGATGGTGTGCAGGTTGATGACGCGGGCGGTGATGCCGTCCTTCGATAAGAGGTCTGCCGCACGCAGGGCGTGCTCGACCATGACGCCGCAGGCGACGAGGGTGACATCATCCCCGCCGCGCAGGACGTTCGCGCGACCGATGGTGAACGGATCCTCCGGCTTGGTGATGAGCGGCGCCGGCGCGCGGCCCAGCCGCAGGAACACCGGCCCGGGATACGCCGCCGCCGCGATGGTGGCCTTCCTGGCTTCCAGGGCATCGCAGGGCACGATGACCGTCATGTGGGGCAGGGCGCGCAGCGATGAGAACTCTTCCAGCGACTCGGCGGTCGCCCCATCCGCGCCGACCGACAAGCCCCCGTGCGAGCCGGCGATCTTGACATTGAGCCGCTGGTAGCACACCGCCAGGCGCATCTGCTCCAGGGCCTTGCCCGTCACAAACTGCGAGAAGGAGCAGGCGAATGGGATCTTGCCCATCAGCGCCAGGCCCGCCGCGGTGCCGATCATATCCTGCTCGGCGATCCCGACGGAGAAGAAGCGGGCGGGGAATTCCTTCTTGAACCAGATCGCGCGGGCGGAGTCTTCCAGATCCCCGGAGAGGGCGACGACGTTGGGGGTGGTGCGGCCCAGCTCCAGCAACCCTTCCCCGAATCCGTCCCGCGTGGGCTTGTCCGCCATCAGGCCCGCGCCGCCTCGAGCTCTTGCAGAGCGCGCGCCAATTCCTCCGGCTTGGGCGCGACGCCATGCCAGGCGGGATTCAATTCCATGAACGACACCCCTTTGCCTTTCACCGTGCGGGCGATAATCACCTGGGGCTTGCCCTTCACCGCAGCCGCCTGGTCATACGCGTCCAGGACCTGCGCCAGGTCATGCCCGTTGATTTCGATCGCCTGCCAGCCGAAGGCGCGCCACTTCTCCGGCAGCGGTTCGATGTCCTGGATGTCCTTCACCGGCCCGTTCTGCTGCAGCTGGTTCGCATCCACGATGGCACATACCGCGTCCAGCTTGTGGTGGTGGGCGGTCATCGCCGCTTCCCAGACCTGGCCCTCCTGGATCTCGCCGTCTCCCATCAGGCAGTAAATCCGCCGGCGGCGGGCATCCAGCCGGTCGGCTAGGGCGATCCCGTTGGCCATCGACAGCCCCTGGCCCAACGACCCGGCAGCGATTTCCACTCCCGGCGGCGAGTTGCGCTCCGGGTGCCCTTGCAATCGCGTCGGATAGCGGCGCAGTGTCATGAGCTCCTCTTTCGGAAAATAGCCGCGGAAGGCCAGCACGGTGTAGAGCGCGGGACAGCCGTGGCCCTTCGAGAGCAAAAACAGGTCGCGCTCGGGCCAAGTCGGGTTTTGGGGATCGTGCCGCAGGGCGTACCAGTACAAGCCGATCAGCAGCTCGACCATCGAGAGCGACCCGCCCGGATGGCCGCTGCCGGCCTTGGCGATGGCGCGCAGGATGTCCTGGCGGATGTCGACCGCCAGTTTCCGCAGGGTCGCCAGATCCGGACGCGCCGGCATTAGGGGCTGACCGCCGTGGCTTCGCGCGACATCGAGGACTCCAACTTGCGCGTGATGTCTTCAAGCGACCCGTCCAACTCCAGGGCCTTGCGCCAGGCGCCTTGCGCGCGCGCGACATCCCCCTGCTTGAAGTAGACATCGCCCAGATGATCGAAGACGGCCGGATCGGTGGCCAGCGTCTGCGCGGCGCGCTCCAGATACGTGAGAGCCTCCGGCGCATCGCCCAACTTGAAATAGACCCAGCCCAGGCTATCGAGGTACGCCGCATTGTCTGGATCCAGCGCGACGGCGCGCTCGATCATCGCCTTGGCCTCGCGCAGATTGACGCCGTCTTCCGCATCCAGGTAGCCCAGGTAATTGAGCGCATCGGCATAATTGGGATCCAGGGCGATCGCCTTGCGCAGGCGGCCCCGAGCGTCGGTCTTGCGCCCGAGGCGTTCCAGTTGCGCCCCCAGATAAAACTGCGCCTGGGCAGAGAGCTCGCGCGAGGCCGATGCGGCGCCCTCAAACGCCCGCAAGGCTTCCACCGGAGCGCCGACCTCCTGATAGAGCATCCCCAGCAGCAGATACAGTTCCGTCGATCTGGCCAGCGTCGAGAGCTTCTGCCCCAACAAGCGGTGGGCCTGCTCGAACTCATGGCGCAGCATCCACAGCCGCACCAACCCGACGATCGTTTCCAGCTCACTCGGATCCAGGTCCAACGCAGTCTGGTAATAGCGGACGGCGTCCGCGAAGCGCTGCTGGCTGATGGCGGCCCGGGCCGCGTGGAGGTACAACCGGGGGTTCAGCGGATCCAGCCGCGCGGCATCCTCGTAATGGGCCAGGGCCTTGTCCGGCTGCTGGTTCAGCTCATAGGTCAGGCCCAGGGCCAGGCGCGTCTCAATCGAATCCGGCATCAGCTCAAACGCCCGCGAGAGCTCCGCAATCGCCCAGGAGAAATCCCCCAGGCGGCCATAGAGGACTCCGAGGTTGAAGTGCAGCTGATGCGAGGAGCCGTACTCCCGGACCAGGCGGTGGTAGAGCGCGATGGCAGGCTCAACCTGACCGTCCAAGACGTAGAGATCCGCCAGGGTCGACAGGATGAAGCGGTCCGCGGGGTCCTGCTCCAGCAGGCGCTCATAGGCGTGGATCGCCTCGGCGATGCGGCCCTGGGAAGTCTGCAGCATCGCCACCCACCGCAGGGCATCCCGGTGATCCGGATCGATGGCCAGGGCCTGGTTGAAATACTTCAGGGCCTGCTCGGGCTGGCCGAGCTTCACGTGGGTGGCCCCAAGTCGCACCCGCAGCGAGGGGGCAAGGTAGTCGTGCTCAAGCGCTTGGTGGTAGACGTCCAGCGCCTCGTCCAGGCGGGAGGCGCGTTCAAACATTAGCCCCCGCATATACAGCGACAACGCCGCCCGACTGGCTTCGGCATTGGGGCGGAGAGGCTGATGGGCGCATCCGGACAGACACAGCAAGCCACTCACGCCTGCGATCCACCAACCGGGTGTCGCGGGTGTGCTCATCCATTCTCACGTGTGCGAAGCGAACGTTATCGCTTCTTATGCCGCATCCGCTTGCGCATCTTCTTGCGCTTGTGGGTGCGGATCTTCCGGAGCTTGCGCTTCCGGCCGCTTGGCATCTTTCACCTCGCTCCGCTCGGTGAGTGATAAGTTATGAGTGACGGGTGATGAATTGGTCGGTTCACACACTCATCACTGATCACTCATCACTTATCACTGTTCTTAGTGGATCACTTTATTGAGCGGATATTCGATGATGTCGCAGGCCCCGGCTTCCTTGAGCTGAGGGACCAGCCGCTTCACCTGGTGCTCCTCGATGACCACCTCAACCGCCCACCAGGGATCGCCGCCGTCTCTGGCCCAGAGCTGCGAGACGGTGGGCCGTTTCATCGCCGGCAGCACGTCCATCACCCGCTTAAGATTCCGCTGGGCGACGTTGAGCTTCAGGCCGACTTTGCCTTCCGCCTCGACGGCGCCCGAGAGCAGGGTTTTGAGGCTCTCGATCTTGCGCCGCTTCCACGGATCGCGCAGCGCCGCCGGATTGGCGATCAGTTGCGTCGTCGACTCGCAGATGGTCTCGACAATCCGCAGGCCGTTGGCGATCAAGGTCTGGCCGGTTTCGGTCAACTCGACGATCGCATCCACCAGCCCCGCCTGCACTTTACCCTCGGTCGCGCCCCAGGAAAATTCTACAGAGGCCTTGATCTTGCGCGCGCGCAAGGCGGCCTTGGTCACGTTGACCAGCTCCGTCGCGATGCGCTTCCCCTCCAGATCTTCCAGGCGACGGATGGAGGAGGTGGCCGGGACCGCCAGCACCCACCGGACGGGTTGCGTGGTCTGCTTGGCGTAGACCAGCTGCGCGACGCGTTCCACACTCGAGCCGTTCTCGAGCACCCAGTCGTTGCCGGTGATGCCGCAATCGAGCGCGCCCTGTTCGACGTACCGGGATATTTCCTGGGCCCGCAGCAGCAGGGGTGAGAGCTCCGGATCGTCGATGGCAGGGGCGTAGGAGCGTTCGCCGATGTGAATCTTGAACCCGGCGCGCTCAAACAGCCGCACCGTCGCCTGCTGGAGGCTGCCTTTGGGAAGGCCCAGCGTCAGACGAGGGGTCGATACCGCCTGGCTACTCGGCCGGGGATCGGAGGGTCCGGCGGATTTCGGTGTTGTCGCGCGGGCGCGAATACCGCTTTTGGCTCTCATGGATTCTCGTCCTGGGATTGATGCGCCGCTCGCTCCCACAGGGAATGTTGATTGTACCGTAGCCGGCCAGGAGTGTCAACGACGCTGCATTATGGTATCATCATGTCCCGATGTTTAAGCGCATCCTGCGATCCAAGACGATTCAGAACCGCACCCGATGGATCCTGGCCATCGTCATGGTGCCGCCGTTTGCGTTTTTCTTCCACTTGTGGACGGGCAACCGCGCCACCCCCGGTCCGGGAGGGAGCGCCGGCGTGCTCTTCGGCCGCCAGGTGCCGTGGGAGACGTTTCAGGAGGAGTACCTCTGGCTGCGGCGCAACGCGAGTGCGCAGGCTGGGACGATCCCCAAGGGCTTGGAGACGTATTTCCGCCAACAGGCGTGGGACCGGCTCATGCTCAAAGAGGAGGCGCGTCGGCGCGTGACGGTCAGCGATGATGAGCTGGCGCGATACCTGCGGGAGCGGCCGACGTTTCAGCGCGACGGCCGGTTCGCGCCGGACTTCTACTTCCGGTTCGTGCGAAGCCTCGGGCTCACCCCCCAGACCTTTGAAGCGCGTCTGCGCGATGACCTGGGCGTCGAGAAACTCCTGGAGCGGATTACATCCGACGTGACGCTCGTGGATGAGGACGTGAAGACGGCGTATGCCAAGGACCATGAGCGGCTGCGCGTCAGCCTGATCCCCGTCAGCTCCTCGGCGTTCGAGCCGGTGGTGAAACAGGCGCTCACCGAGCAGGCGTTGCGGGACTCCTACGCCGCCCACCCTGAGGCCATCCGCCGAAGCGCCAAACGCACCTTCGAATACCTCGGCCGGTCGCTCTCCGAGCTCTTACAAGACCATGTCCCTCTCACCGACGAGAAGAAGCGCGCCTACTACGAAGAACACCAGGATGAGTTCAAGCGGGACGATGGCACCGTCAAGCCGCTGGAGGAGGTGCGAAGCGCCGTCGAGCAAGGCGCGGAGGGCGCGCAGGTTCAAACACGGCTGACCAATCTGGCCTTGGACCTGGGAGAGGATCGGGAGCGGGGGTTGCGATTTGTGGAGATCGCCTTGAGCCGCGGCCTTTGGGCCAAGCGCGTCGGACCGATCGAACGCAACGCCTCCGCCCCGACCGCGGTCGGGGACGGGCCGACGGCCTCGATACTGGCGGCCGCCTTCGACGTGCCCCTGGGCATGATGACCCAGGTGTTCAACACCCCGCTCGGGGTCTTTCTCATCATGCCGGTTGAGGAAGTGCCCGCGCAGGTCCCGCCGTTTGAGGAGGTGCGCGACACCATCACGACCCTGCTGATGCAGGCGCGCGCGCGCGAGGCCGCCAAGGCGCGCGCCCAAGCCCTGCGCGAGCAATGCCTCGCCAAACGCCAAAGCGGGTTGACGTCCGGGGAGATCTATCTCGTCCTCGGGATGAAGCCCCTGCGCCCGGCGCCGTTGACCCGGCGCGGCCCGGTTGAGGGGTTGGGAGAGGCCACGAGGGTGGCCGAGGCCCTGGCCGGTGTTCCACCAGGGACGTTCTCAGAGGTCCTTGAAACGCCCGATGGGTTTGTGGTGGCCTTCGTGGAGGAGCGCTTGCCCTTCGATGAGGCGCAGTTTACGACGGATCGCGAGACCTTTCGTCAGACGCTGCTGGAGACGAAACAGCAGGAACACGTCGCGCAGTGGTTGGAGTCGCTTCGCACGAACGCCCGCCTGAAAACCTTCCTCGAACCCCCATCCAGTCCATAGACCGTAGTCCATAGCCGTGTGAGGCAATTACTATGGACCATGGACTATCGACTATGGACTAACACGGTGGGACTATGAGGACAAAACGGGGGCCCAGGTTTCTTCGGAGAAGTCGAACGGTTTGGTGACGTAGCCGCAGGCCCCGTAGGCGCGGGCTTCACTCCGCAGTTCGAGATGGGGCAACCCTGTGATCATGACGACTTTCGCACCCGGACAGAGCTTTTTGACGCGCCGCAGGACTTCAATCCCGGAGAGGCCAGGCAGGAGAATATCCAGGATCACGATCTCCGGCGAGACTGTGGCCACCCGGTCCAAGGCCTGCTCTCCGCTGAACGCCGAGACGACGGTAAACCCTCTCGTGCTGAAAAACTGCGCCAAGCACTCGCAGATGTCGTGGTCGTCGTCCACGACCAGCAGCCGCCGCTTGGCGTTCTTGTCCGTCTCTGGATCCCCGTCCCCTGACATCCGCACCTCGTGCACCCTCGCGCTCCGGGCCTGACGCGCGCCGTGGCCCTGAGCCCCCTTCTTGCTTTCGCCCTGAGAAATCGCGGAGCGATTTCCAGGACTTGAGTCCCGGACATGCTTCGCATGTCACGGGGCTCGTCAGGCGTCCCGATCAGTCTGGAGCACCTCCGCCCAGGTATGATCCGAGAAATCAAAGGGCTTCACGATATACCCGCAGGCACCGTAGGCCTTGGCGTCGAGCTGCGGCTCATCAGCATCCACGGCCGTCACCATGATGATCTTCGCCTGAGGACAGAGCTCCCTGGCGCGTTTGAGGACCTCGGTCCCGGGCAGATCGGGCAGGCGCATATCGAGCAGGATGACATCCGCCGGCTCATCCATCAGCCGTTCCAGCGCTTCCTCACCGCTCAACGCGAAGCGGACCGCCAACCCTTTCGTGCTGAAAAACTGCGCCAGGCACTCGCACAGTTTGGGCTCATCGTCGACGATGAGCATCCTTCGCATCAGGCCCCTCCACATCAATAAAATGGGCTGCCGACTCTCATGGAGCGGCAGCCCGACCAACCGTTGCTGGTTTCGTAGCTTTGCGCCCCATCCTTACGGATGGTTTGCCTTTTTCGCCTCCAAAAGGAAGTGTGCCTGATCCGCTCCCGCGGCGTCAAGGGGGGAGAGAAACGGAGCCTGCCAACGTGGACCAGACCGGATCCGAGAAGTCGAAGGGCTTGGTCACATAGGCATCGGCCCCGTGCACGCGGGCCTGGGCGCGCAGCTCCTCATCTTCCAGCCCGGTCATCATGGCCACCTTGGCGTTGGGGAGACGCTGCTTGGCCTGTTTGAGGACTTCAATCCCATGGATCCCGGGGAGCAAGATGTCGATCAGCACCACATCGAACGTCC
>OBEQ010454004.1_pt1 | contig 28467 bp, 15 predicted proteins | sample 1670901 | NCBI WGS metagenome assembly OBEQ01 (sample SAMEA104232315, study PRJEB22302) | groundwater metagenome | biome: forest; feature: aquifer; material: groundwater | place: USA | collected 2011-08-07 | depth 5.4 m
ATTCTTCGGAAAGCGGCGAGGATTGAAGCACCTACTGTCAAGGTCGAGCCTTGCCAGTTGAGCGAGCTGGAAAAACTGCTCTTTGAAGGGTTGCCGAATACGGTGAAGCTCGCCCACCATGACCTTGCGCCGAATTATATCGCCACCTACCTCATCAATGTCTGCCGCGCGTTTAATGCGTACTACGAACAAAATCCGATTCTTGGAAATGAACATACGCCGTACCGCCTCACGCTTGTAGAAGCGGTCGGTATAGTCCTCAAAAATGGCTTGAATCTCCTCGGCATCTCCGCGCCGGAGCGGATGTGACAGTCATCATATTTTTTCTGTTTTGGCAACTTGCTTTTGTTTATATGGTAAGCGATACTAGTAAGAGTAGAGATCTTTTGTGTTCATTGAAAAAGAAATACATTGGATCATGAGCTATCTCTTTCTTCAGAAAAATGAGGGGTGATGTATGAGTGGTATAGACAAAACAGACAACAAAGAGCCGTTGTCTCAAGAATTGAATTTTGACTCAATTATTGAGGGAACAAAAAAAATAAGCGAAAAAAAGAAAGCGAAACATAAAATAATAACCTTCCGCGAGTTTTTAGGAATTTACGGCAAAGGTGAAGCGCAAGACCCATCGGCTCGCGAGCTCGTTCATCAAACCATGAAGGAGGAAGGAGCTTTTGACGAACTCTACGAGTGGGAAGAAACGACGCAGCAAATTTCTCGATTTGTAGAGGCGGGAATAAACGATCCCGTCATCACGGGGCGGAAAGGATTAGGAATCATAAGTCCTCCCGGATCGGGAAAGACGACGTACATCAAGGTTCTTTCATGGAAGCTTCAACGGCTTTCAGAAAAACTGAATCTCTTCGAAATCGAAGGATGTCCGGTGCACCATAGTCCACTCTTTCTTGTTCCGCAGTATCTTCGCGCCGAAACATGGGATGTGGAAAAAGCGAAAGATGTCGGTTTTACGCAGCCCATCGAACGTACCCTCGGGATACGAAACATCGTCGGAGATTTATGCGTCGAATGTTCGCATCGACTCCGTGAGGACTTTCGCGGAGAATGGTGGAATTTCCCAATCGAATCATTCGAGCATTCCATACGGAGACGTCGGGGATTTGGCGACTTCAAGCCTTCTAACGAAAAAAATGCCGATATCGCATCGCTTGTCGGTCGGGAAAACCTGGGAATTACTCAGAATCCGAAATACGGCTACAGTCATCCGAAGGCATGGGATCTTCGAAGCGGTATCGTTGAACAATCATCAAGAGGTTTCTTGCATGTCATTGAAGGATTGATGAAAGACAACGACACCAGTATGCTTCGTACCTTGCTTTCTTTAATGAGTGATAAATATATCATCATTGAAGGTTCTCCTTTCCCTCTGACCTATGTTGACGTGTTTGTTATGCTCGACGCCAACTTAAACGGCTTCAAGTGGTTTAACGGACTAGAGGGCGAAGAGGCGCTTCACGACCGGATGAAATTTATTTTCGGTTACTATTGTCTCAACTGGCGAAACGAAGTCAAGATTTATCGGAAGCTTATTGAAAGCGACGATAATCTGTATTCTTTGCGTAAGTGCCATAAAGATCCGAAAGCATTTGAAATTGCGGCAAAATTCGCCGTCATGGCGCGGCTTGCACCGTCAAGCCTCATCAAGAGTTTTGTGAATCAAATGGAAATCTTGAGCGATGAAACCACTACCACAGAAGACAATAAAGAAATAGAAAAAGAAGCTCTCATCAGAGAGAGCCGTTCCAGTTCAGACCCGAGCAAGCATTCAGGAATGTTCGGGCCGTCTCCTCGTCTTATCGTCAGCGCCTTATCTGAGGCGGTTGCGACAGAAGCGGAAGGCGGATGTCTGACACTCAAAAAAACCATTGCCGCATTGCGCGGCGTGTTTGAAAACATGACACAAGCGGGGATTTCCCCCGAAGAACGCACCCGCATAAGCGATTTTTTGAAATCGGGCGGGACAAACAGCATTTTCCCCATTTACGACAAAATGGATCGAACGGTTGTTAACAAAGCGTTTTTGAGAACCTACGGAGACCTGTCTAAAGCGTGGTTCGACGAGTATCTTCAAGAGTGTATCATTTGGTGTCAGCTTCATACTCCCATATCCAAAGGGTGGGGCATTAAGCCTGAAAAAGATGCTTTCGGGAAAGTGCGTGATGCAAACGAGAAGCATCTGCGTAAAATTGAATCGCATTGGAACCCTCCGGTGTCGGACTCAAGCCGCATGGTGCATCGCCAGCAACAGCTTATTGCGAGCAGATTATATCCTGATTTTTCGTACGGGCAATATTTACCGCTCACGAATGCGTGCGACGAGGCCCTTCTTTCGGAAAGCAAAGATATTTTGCTCGCCGTGATTGCCGAGGGCGGCGTTCAAGGCGAAAAAGACGAAGTCAGAGACCGGAAGCAAACGCTTTTGGAAAATCTCATGAGTAATGATTCGGAAATTGGCGGGCACTGCCCACTCTGTGCGAAAGACAAAGTACAGCATGTCAGAGAACTTCTTACGAAGTAATCTGCAAACAAATGAGGGGTAGGGCATCCGCTCTACCCTTTTTTCTTTCGCGATAACGCGACAAACACACAAAACAAGAGGTAAGGTTATGACTATTATTATTTCAGACAATGGGGCCACCAGGGGCCCGAAGGACGCGAGACGCCACCGCGATATATGGAAAGATTCACGCAAAAAAGCTATCCCCAACATCGTTTTAAAAGAGGATATCATTACCGGAGACAATAAAGGGAAGAAATTTGTTCTTCGTCTGCCGTTGATTGATAACCCCGACTTTCGGTATGGACGCCGTGACGGAAAGAAAGGCGAAGGCGGCGGAGAAGGCGGTCTCGGGCAAGGCGCCGGCGACACCGATGATGTTATCGGCAGAAGACCGGGAAAAGGAGATAAAGGGCAAGGAAAAGGCAGCGGGTCTGGCGGTGATGGAGAAGATGAAGGTCGCGGCACCGGTCTTCTGAGTGAAGCGACATGGGAAGAAATTCTTGACGCTTATGCTGAAGATGTCGGTCTCCCGAATGTGAGCAAGAAAAAAATTGCAGATGAGTTTGTCTTGGAATACAAAATAGGCGGCATAGCCAGAAGCGGACCCCGTCCGTTACTGAAACGCAAGGAAACCTATAACGAAGGGCTGAAGAGGTTTTTCGCTTATATGGAAGCGCTCCGGTCCGAATCCGGAAAAAACGAGCTCGAATGTTTTTCTGCGCTAAAAGATGCCGAAAATCATGCCCTCCACGAAGCCTTTGAACTTCTTGAGGGTGAAAATTTCACGGCAAAATATACGGAAGTGGAACCGTTTCCCATTTACGAGAGCGAGGATATGCGTTTTTCCGCAACCAAGCTGAAAAAGAAACCGATAACGCAAGCCGTGGTTGTGGCAGTGATAGACGTCTCCGCTTCTATGGATGAAAAAGATAAGCAGTATGTACTGAAAAGTATTTTGTTCTGGACGGTACAGCTTCTTCGTCGGGAGTACAAATCCATTATCATTCGATTCGTTATCCATCCGGCAAAAGATGCGCCGGCTGCAGTTGTGAGCGAGCACGAAGCGTTTCACACTCGTGTTGACGGTTCCTCCACGTATATTTTTCAGGGGCTTGATAAAGCGCTGGAACTTTTTACCTACGAATACAATCTTGCGGAATATGACGGATATGTCTTTAATTTCAGCGATGGAGATGATCATGCGATTCAAAAAACCGTCAGTTCGGCGCGCAAGCTTATCGAAAAAGGAATTTCGATGCTCGGACATGCGGAAATCCATGTCGGATATTTTGACCGCGGTGAAAAGCTGCTGAAAGAATTCAAGCGTGAATTTTCTCTTGCAGAGAATCCGGTGCTTGGTCCGAAATCCATGAAAGTAATTTCCGGCACGAAAGAGTACCCTATAGTTTGTGTTATACCGGAAAGCAAAGAAGACATTCGTTCCGCCGTTACGGCATTTTTGAAAAAAGACCGTTGGAGTAAGTTATGAACAGAAAAGATGTACCGCGATTTGAGCGGCTTGATGAAAGAATCGCCCGACTTCTCGGGGACAGAGGGTTTCTTTGTACGAAAGATATTCTCTGGAATGTCGAGCCGTGGGAAAGAATGGTCGAGGCAATCTCGTATCACTTTCCCACGAACTATTCCTCTATTTTTTTCGGCAGAGATTTTGACCTCGCCAAAACGAGATATGAGGTGACCGGTGAAGGACTCCCGTACGAAGTAGTGTGGAACTTTCCCGATATCCCGATTGCTCTCTTGGCAAAAGAAAACCCCTTTATTCTCAATGTGCTGATTGACGCTCATGTGAGGGGTAATATTGACTTCAATTTGCGAAATCCGTTTATGATAGAAGGAAGAGCGATAGCGGATATTGCCGAAGAAGCGCGGCTTGCGGCGGCGCGGTTTGATGAGTATCGCGGGATGTACGGCGATACGGAAGTTGACAGGATTATCGAGATAGGCGAATCACTCTCTAAATATCAAGACCCGAACCGTTTGGTGGATGAAGAAGAAACGGAAGAAGATACGCGAAAGAAGTTTCTCGCCATAGAGCAAGAAAAACTGAAAGCCATTGCTATTGATTTCGGGAAAAATGCCACACAAAGGCAAGAAGCGTCCGCCGCGGTAGAGAAACGGATACAGGAACTCAAAAAGAAAACCCCGCCGCGCTCCGTGTTTGACCTCTTGGGGTATATCATGACCCATTGCCCGAAACACCATGAGCCATGGGTGCACGATATATGGACTGTTCAGCTTCATCAGGCGAAGCATCAGCAAAGAGTGATGGTGTGCCATATGTTAAACGAAGGATGGGCGAGCTTATGGCACGAATACGCCATGCATGAGCTTTTCCGCGAGGGTCTTATTGACAGCAACGAATTCGGGGTTTTTTCCGACTTCCATTCTCGGGTATGCTGTCCGTCTCGACTCAGTTTCAACGCCTACCACATCGGTCCTGCGTTTTATAATGACATTCGCGACCGGTGGAATAAAGGGCAGTTTGGGGCGGAATATCTTGACTGCACATGGCCGCGGAAAAGAGAAAGATATATCCGGCGAGGTTTTGACGGCGCGGGCGAGAAAAAGATATTTGAAATCGCTTCGACCTCCAATGACCGCATGATATATACCAACGTAGAACTTTTCAGTGATGAATTCATCGCCGAAGAAGGGATATATATTTGGGAAGGCCAGCCGAAAAACGACGGAAGCGTTGAGTATTCCATTGTTGAAAAGAATCCGAATGTCATGAGACACATTCTTGCTTCTCGCGCGACACTCTACGGCATTCCGCTCATGTCTGTCGAGGACGGCAACTTCAACAGTAATCAGGAGCTGTATCTGAAGCACCACTTTTTTGGCAACGAACTTGACCCTAAAATGGAATCAGGCGCCATGGAACACGTCTTCAATGCGTGGGGAAAACCGGTGCACCTTGAAACCGCTGAAATAACAAAACGAGACGACCAAGGACGTCCCGAAAAAAGCAAATCAATCCTTCATACCTATGATGGAAAAACACATAAGTTTAAGTAAACTACCACACCTCGCCCATTTATGGACGGGGTGTTTTTTTATTGGGCGGCATGTTGTTTTTTCTCGCCCGAGAGGGTAGGCTATAGGTAGTATTGGTTTTTAGGGTTCGTTGAAATAATTTTTAACACATTTTGACCCAAAGGAGGGAATTATGGACATTGAACATATTCCACAAAAGAAGATACTTTTACCGCTCGACCACGCTCGTTCCGGTCCGATAGCAGCTGAGTTTTATGAATTTCTCAAGACCCGCGCCGTGGGGCAGCCGCGCATTTTTAAATGGTGCGTTGAAACACTGGAAGCGGTGCTTCAGGGGTTTTATCCTGAAAAGGGTCCGGCGGCAAGCGTCCTTCTCGTCGGGCCGTCTGGTGTCGGTAAAACATACATTGTAAGATTACTCGCAGAGTTTCTCTTTGGCGACCCGAAAGGTTTCACTCGGGTTGACGGGCAAGATATTTCGCTTGAACATGAGGTTTCGCGCATAAAAGGCGCGCCACCCGGGTACAAAGGGTACGATGATCCGCCGATGATTACGCAAAAAAAGCTCGATCTTCCCGCTCATCGCGCAATAGTCCAGGTAACTCTCCAAGAACTCGGCGAGCAGGTTCGAAAAGAATATGTGAAGATTCAAAAAGAACGAGTCGGGCTCATGAGGCATCTCGCAGAGCTCTCCGGTATGCCAAAACCTGACGCGCAGAAACAGAAAGATGCGCAAAACAAACTTGAAGCGATTGCGAAACACTTAAAGGAAATGGGTATTCCGGCGTATGATAGGACGAAATATGACTATATTTCTTTACTCCTGCTTGATGAAATTGAGCGGGCGCATCGTGATTTTCACAACTTATTGTTTCGCGTGCTTGACGATGGAGATCTCGAGCTTGAGGCGAAACAAGAGAATGGAGAAAATGCTTCTCTTGATTTCAGCCGAACCATTATCGTCGCGACCTCCAATCTCGGCTCAGAAGAGATTACGAAGATGTTGCGGAGTTCAAGCGGGCGTTCGACAGGGTATCACTTTAAGAACCAAATCTATACTCCGGAAGAGATGGATTGGGAAATTTACAGAGAGTGCCGCGAAGCCGTGAATAAATTTTTTTCCACGGAATTCGTGAATCGCTTCGGCGACCTTGTTGCGGCACGCCCGCATTCCAAGGAAAACATGTTTGAGATACTGGATATTGAGATTGAGAAACTTCGCGAACGGCTTTTGGACGCCGGAGACCTCAACTTTCCGATTACGCTTCATATTGACCGGAGCGTAAAGGAATACCTTGTTGATGAAGTATCAGACCGTCCCGAAAAAGGAATTCGTTTTCTCCAGCAAAAACTGAACGCGCGCATACTTCGCGCCATCTCAACCCTCAAATCAACTGAGCAGTTACACGATGGTGACACCCTGCATGTATCTCTTGATCCATCTTCAAAAAAACTGCTCTTCCAAAAAGAAGAACCTGTTAAGTTGTTGGAACATATCGTTGTTGTTGAATAATAACTCGCGCCACCCTATGATTTGGGTGGCGTGTTTTTTTGCAACCGCAACCAAACATGATATATTGACTCTATGTCAGACGAACCTAAAAAGTCTAAAATATCCGCACAAGAAGAAAAAACGCTCGCTTTTTGGCGCGAACACAACATTTTTCAAAAGACTCTTGAACAGACTCGCGATGGGAAACCGTTCGTATTTTATGACGGGCCGCCTTTTGCGACGGGGCTTCCGCACTACGGGCACCTTTTGCAGGGGACCATTAAAGACGCCGTACCGCGGTATCAGACCATGAAAGGGCGGTATGTCAGGCGCGTGTGGGGGTGGGACTGCCACGGTTTGCCGATTGAAAACTTGATTGAAGGCGAGCTTGGACTGAAACACAAAAAAGATATTGAGGAGCACGGCATTGCGAATTTCAACGAGGCGGCGCGAGCGAGCGTGCTTCGGTATGATGAGGATTGGAAAAAAATCGTCCCACGGATGGGGCGGTGGATTGATATGGAGGCGAGCTACAAAACAATGGATTGGCAATACACGGAGTCTATCTGGTGGGCGTTTAAAACTTTATATGAAAAAGGGCTGATTTACGAGGGGTACAAACCGATGCATATCTGCCCGCGATGCGAAACGACGCTTGCAAACAGCGAGGTGACGCTCAATTACCAAACGGTAAAAGATATTTCAGTCACGGCGAAATTCGAGCTCGCAGATGAACCCGGCACGTTTTTGTTGGCTTGGACGACGACGCCGTGGACACTGCCGGGGAATGTCGCGCTTGCGGTGGGAGAAGTGATTGAGTATGTGAAAGTTTTGAAAAAAACGAGCGGAGAAAAATATATTGTGGCGAAAGAGCGAGTCGCGGAGGTTTTCAAAGATAAAGAATATGAAATTCTTGAGACCATTCACAATCCGGACTTAATTGGCAAGAAATACAAACCGGTTTTTGATTATTATGTGAATGACGATCCGCCAGCCGGCGGACTAAAGGATAAGGAGAACGGCTGGAAAATAGTTAGCGCGGAATTTGTGACGACGGACACCGGTACGGGCATCGTGCATATTGCGCCCGCATTCGGCGAGGAGGACATGGCGCTTGGGCTCTCGCAAAATCTGCCGTTCATTCAGCATGTCGGCATGGATGGTATTTTTAGGCCTGAGGTAAGGGACTTCGCTGGAATGCCGGTGAAGGCGAAAGGCGATACGCAGTCTGCGGACGTGGCGATCATTAAATACCTCGCGGGGAAAGGCACGCTGTTTTCGAAAGAAAAAATCGAACACTCCTACCCAATGTGCTGGCGGTGCGACACCCCGCTCCTCAACTACGCGACGAGCTCGTGGTTTGTGAAAGTTTCCGCGCTCAAAGAGAAAATGCTTAGTGAAAACGAAAAAATAAAATGGATTCCGGAAAATATACAGCATGGCCGTTTCGGAAAGTGGCTCGAAGGCACACGCGACTGGGCGATTTCCCGCTCGCGTTACTGGGGCGCGCCAATACCGGTGTGGAAATGCGAGAAATGCGAGAAAATCGAAGTTATCGGAGCGCTTTCCCAACTTGGAGGCGAAACCTCCAAGTTGATCACCAAGTCAAAAAACTCTTATTTTGTGATGCGGCACGGGGAGGCACAGAGTAATGCGGCGAATATTGTGAGCTCGCGGTTCGATAACCCGACACACCTTACGGAAAAGGGAAGAGAAGAGGTGAAAAATTCGGCGGAAAGCCTGAAAGATAAAAAAATTGACCTTATTTTCGCGTCCGATTTTCTCCGCACCAAAGAAACGGCGGAAATTGTCGCGGAGATGCTCGGAATACCGGCGGACAAGATTATATATGACAAACGCTTGCGCGAGATAAGCACGGGCGACTTCGACGGAAAATCAGTGTTTGAGTATCGCGGATATTTCTCGTCGCTTCTCGAAAAATTTACGAAACGCCCCAAAAACGGCGAAAACACGACCGATGTCAAAATGCGCGCGATGGATTTTCTCGCGGAAACCGACCGCGCGCATGAGGGAAAAAACATCCTCATCGTTACCCACGAATACGTGGCATGGATGCTGGCAACAGGAGTCAAAGGGCTTTCAAAAGAAGAGTCTTGCTGCGAGAAAGAAGGACGCGAAGATTTTGTCGCAACAGCGGGCATTTTACCTCTTTCGTTTGTTCCATTCCCGCACAATGCCGACTATGAACTCGATTTGCACCGCCCATACATAGACGATATTTCGCTTCCGTGCGCGTGCGGAGGTGTTATGAAGCGCGTACCGGAAGTTTTTGACTGCTGGTTTGAATCCGGTTCCATGCCGTTTGCGCAATTTCATTATCCGTTTGAGAATGAAGAAGAATTCAAGCGAAATTTCCCGGCGGATTTTATTGCGGAAGCCGTAGACCAGACGCGCGGATGGTTTTACAACATGCTGGTGCTTTCGGTGGGGCTTTTTGAAAAGGCTTCTTTCAAAAACGTCATCACCACAGGACTTATCCTCGCCGAAGACGGGCAGAAAATGTCCAAGAAACTCAAAAATTACCCCGACCCGATGGATTTAGTAGAGAAGTACGGCGCGGATGCCTTGCGGTACTATCTGCTCTCATCGCCGGTTGTTGCGGGGGAGGAACTTCACTTCTCGGAAAAAGGCGTGGACGAGGTGTATAAGAAAATCGTGGTGCGGTTGCAAAATGTTGTGGCTTTTTATGAATTGTACCCTGCCGATGATTTAAGATTAAAGATTAAAGATTTAAGAAATGTTCTTGATCAATGGATTTTTGCGCGACTGGGCGAACTTGTTTCGGAAGTTGAGGAGGGGATGGAAAACTATGAACTTGACCGCGCGACCCGACCTTTCATGCTTTTCATCGACGACCTCTCCACGTGGTATTTGCGACGTTCCCGCGACCGACTCAAAGGCAAAGATGGAGAAGAACAAGATATGAATGATGCGTGGGCGACGCTTCGCTGTGTACTTCTTGAACTTTCAAAAACACTTGCGCCATTCATGCCGTTTCTCGCGGAGGATGTTTACAAGCGCGCGGGCGGGGAGAAGGAGAGCGTACACTTGGAACAATTTCCAATTTCCAATTTCCAATTTCCAAAAGACGCCTTAACGCACATGCAGGAAGTGCGAAACGTTGTTGCTTTGGGTCTTGAGGCGCGCGCAAAGGCAGGCATCAAGGTAAAACAACCACTCGCCGTACTAAAAACTAAAAACTATAAACTAAAAACCGAGCTGGCGGAACTCGTGAAAGACGAAGTGAATGTGAAAGAAGTAATTTTTGACGAAAAGATTGCCGATGAGGTTTGGCTTGATACCGAAATCACCCCGGAGCTTAAAGAGGAGGGAATGGTGCGCGAATTCATCCGCCAGGTGCAGGAACTTCGCAAAAAAGAAGACTTGAATCCCGCCGACCGCGACCGCACGCTTCTCGTTTCAACCGATGATGCGGGAAAAAATTTCGTGCAAAAACACGAAGCGGAAATAAAAAAAGCAACACTTTTTGCGGGAATAGCATATGGCAAAATTGACGGCGAAACGGAGAACGGGCAATCCGCGAGTATCGAAGCTTTTTCGTTCGCTCTCTCTGTGTTCTAAATTTCCTAGGACTACCCTAGGAATTTTTCACCCTAGGGTAGTAGTCCTAGGAAAAAAAGGAAAAAACCGGAAAGATAAAGTTATCCACACAAAAAAACTTGCACCCCCCCCAAACCAAAATGATATAATACTCATATATGGTTAAGATATCAGCTCATCGCGTTAATATGGAGAGGTCACGCATTGATCAAGCGGTTTTTAGAGATTTAAGCTGGACAAAAACCGCCCCCGCAATCTCCGCAGGAACCCTCACCCTGGACATCTCCACCGGCAATGTATTTGAAGTGTCGCTTACCCAAAACGTTACCACTTTAAACATCACTAACCCCGCACCGTCAGGTCAGGCCTGCACCTTCGATCTCATCCTCTCCGGTGCGGGTTCCGCCCGCACGATAACCTGGCCGTCCTCCGTACAATGGTCGGGGGGGGGGGGTAACACCCTCTCTAGGCAGCGGCAATAACAGAAGGAAAGATTTCTTTACTTTCTACACCACAAATGCGGGAACAAATTGGTACGGAATAATCAAAGGGCAAACGATAATGGCTCCCCCGCAACTGTGGACTTGGGGGAGGAACAACGCCGGTCAGCTCGGGCTCGGCACCTCCCGCGCAGGCACTTACAAATCGAGCCCCAGCCAAGTCGGCGCGCTCACGACGTGGTTGAGTATCGCCGGGGGACAATACCACACCATCGCCACACGGTCGTAAATTTCCCATAGAACCTCCCTTCGCTTGTTTACCGTAATTTTCCTATTTCAGTAAAAGGCAGAATGGTTGCTCCAACTTACATAGGTCTTATACCATTTCTAAAAAACTCCTTAACATTATTTTCTTTCTCACCGGTAGCAAATTCTAGCATATGCTAGAATTTGCTACCGGTGATGGTTTGATAATATAAAGGAGTTTTTTAGAAATGGTATTACATATGTCTTTACAGAGGTCTTTACAGAGGTCTTACAGAGGTCTTACAGAGGTCTTACAGAGGTCTAGTCTATGTAATTGTAATGTCCGCTCATATACACTCCCACCCTTTTTTGTTATCATGAAAACATGATATTTCCTCGTTCAAAAAAAATTATTTTTGCGAACAACAAAGGGGGCGTTGGCAAAACCACGCTTGCTTTTAATTGTGCCGTTTCTTTTGCTGAAAAAGGATATAAAACGGTGTTGATAGATCTTGACCCTCAATGCAACTTGAGCCGGCTCGCCATAGGAGAGGATTATTATTTGAAGCATCTTTTTTCAGATACGGAAAAAACCATAGCCGACGTTTTGCATGGCGTAGTGCGGGGGGGCGCGGATATTGATTTAACCGTGCAGTTTTTGTCGGTGAAGGAAAATCCAAACCTTTTCTTGCTCAAGGGGGATATTAACCTCTCAACTTATGAAAGTCTTTTAACCACCGCTTACGGGCAAGCGGCGCAAGGGCAGCAAATCGGGTATTTCCAGACGAGCGCCATTGACCGATTTTTGCGTGAAAAAGGATTAAGCGAACAGGTGGATATTTTTGTTATCGACACATCGCCCAGCCTCGGATTGCTGAATCAAATGATATTGCTCGGATCTGACTATTTTGTCGTTCCGATGATGCCGGATGCTTTCAGTTTGCAGGGTATTGAAAATCTCGGAGTGGTATATGAACGATGGAAAACTTTGTGGCGCAATAGCGCAAAGGCTCTTGCCGGAGATACCGAAACAAAATTTGTTCTTGGGGGCGATCCGCTTTTTATCGGATATATTGTGAATTCATACAACGTATATGGGGAGCAGCCCATAGCGGACCACAGAGCTTGGATGGAAAAAATTCCCGGAAAAGTGCGCGAATATCTTTCCGAGAGGCATGGTCGCAACGGGTTGGTTGAAACAAGCTGGAAAAAACCGTTACAGCTTGTTCAAGATTATGGGCGGATTCCTTCAAAATGTCAGGAATTGGGCGTTGCTATTTTTAACCTCAATCCGCTGCAAATTTCAGATCGGCATGCGGGAACCAAAGAAAACATTGAGAAATCCAAAGAAGAATTTGCGGGGCTCGCAAATAACATTCTTGAGGCGCTGAAGAAGTATTAGTACCTCGTTCGTCAACAAAATGGGGCAGTACTTTTGTACAGCCTCATTTTATTTTTTTAGAGCATTTCCATTTTGACTTATCCACAGTTTTTCGCGCCAAAGACTATGGGATTTTTTTTGCGCGGGGTATACTGACAACATAGTATTCGTAAATGGTTTGAAATTTTTATTGGAAACGAGCGCAACCTCTCCGGAGGCGGCGTCCGTGTTTTTTATTAGGTATTAAGAAAAAAATAATTATGATGCGTACGCATATTTTTGGGCGGAATCCTCGCGGTCTCGCTTTTGCAACGATGGTATCTCTGGTATTGTCGTCTTTTGGCGTGTTTGTGCCGATGGCATCCGCCGCGGTTACCACCAATACGGCAGCCGGTGTGGCAATGTTTAATCAAAAATTGAAAGTGTCAAGCAACCCCGCGGCGATGCTCGGGCTTGATATGGTGGTTAATGCGGGCGAAACACTTTCAAGCGTTACGATGGCGCTTGATGGGACATCCGGTTTTACCGTGGCTGACCTCGCCGCTTTGGGTACGGGCGCCTCTTCCGGACTCGCCCTTTATAAAGACAACAAATCAACCGGAGTGGCGGGAAGTTTTGATGCCGGAGATTCGGTGGTAACCCTCGCTTCCGCTCCCGCTCCGCTCAAAGTGTCGCAGCTTTCAAAACTCGCGCCAAGTTTGACCGCGCTCGTCACCGATTCGGCAATGACCCTTGCTGTCGGCGATATCGTTTTCACAAATTTGACCGCGAATCCGACTGACACAAAATACAACTGGCACCTCGTTACGACGGGTGGCACGGGGGTAAACAACGCTTCGCTCCGACTCGACGGAGCGGGTGGTGGCGCTCCGGCTTATGTTGCCGGTTCGCGATTTTCAAAATTCACACCCGTGGCGACAACTGTCGGAGACGGGAACACTACTTCGGGCGGGACATTGACCGTTGTGGCGGGCGACCTCATCTTTGGGCGGCGCGCTACCGAAGGTACTTACACATGGCATGTTGCAACGGGCGCGGGAACCGTCCTTTCCGATGATGCGACTGAAAATACCGCCGCGCTTGACAACCAAGCAGACGACCCGGCAATGACCGCTTCTACGGCTTTCAGTAAAATTGCTCCCTCCGGAACGGTAGCTGACAACGGTGCCACCGTTGATGGAGTTCTCGGCGTTGCTCTCGGCGATATGGTGTTTGTGAAGATTGGAACGGCTTACGGCTGGCATATCGTTACGACGGCGGGCAATCTTTCAAGCCATGCGCCGGAAAACACCGCCGCTCTTGACGGGGCGGCAACCGCGGCTCCCGTCATCGTCGCAAACTCTCAAATGAGCAAAATTTCCACCACGGGCGGCACATTTCAGATTGCAACCGCCGCCACGACCGACACCGCCGCCACGATAACAGCCGGCGATGTCGTTTTCGCTCAAATAACCAACAATCCGCAAGGAATTTCTCCGATGTGGAGCATGGTAACGACCGGCGCGACTGGAGTATCCGGTGCCGCGCTTCGAGGGAACAACGGCGCGCTTGCGCCGACCTACGGCTGGGTGGCAACGCTTACCCCCGCGGCTGGGCAGGCTATTCCGGCAAACCAGACGGGAAATAACTTGGGAAATGATTACTTTATCGCGGCAAGAACGAGCGCGACCGCCGTACATGCTCGCGCCTTTACCATCGGCGTTGCGCCGGGAAGCGTGGCCTTCAGCGCCAACACTCCGGCGGCTACCCCGATCGCGGTAACCACGAATTCCGTTGCCGTTGATACTGTGGCGCCGACTATTGATACAGCAAGGACGGGTCCGGCAAACGGCGGAACCGGCGTGCCGATCAGCGCGTTCATCCACATGACTTTCAATGAAAATCTCGACCAAAGCACGCTCAACCCTTCAAATATAACCTTGACGACCGGAGGCGTTCCAGTTCTCTCATCCGTGAGACCGTTTCCTGACGGTTTTGATGTGGTGGTTTCCGACAAGCCCACCTATGCCCCAAGCACTCGTTTTGCGAAAGCCGTCACGGCATCAACAGGATTTTTCATGATGGGTACTCCCGGATCGACTATTTTTCCTCAAGGCGGGTACACGAGCCCGACTGCGGGTGATATCGTTATTATGCAGTCCGGTACTTTTCCTCCTGAAGTTGGGGTTATAACAAATTCCACCTTGACCTCCGGAACATTTACCGTCAATAATTTCCAACCCTTTGGCGGACAGCAGATTACGAAATTTGCCACCGCTTCATCAACCGGACTCGTTGACGCAACAACAGCCCTCAATAAAGGCGATATTATTGTCACGAACACCTCGGCAAATCCGAGCGGGTTTAAGTACGATTGGCACATCGTAACGACTGCGGCGGCGGTCAATAATTTTGCGCTCCGACTTGATGGAGCAAGCGCCGCTCCGACATACGCCACGACGACAACAAGGTTCTCTGTGGTTAATATGACGGCGTCAAGCACTGATAATGGCGCTACCGCTGATGGAATGCTTGCCGTTTCTGTCGGCGACATGGTTTTTGCCAAACTTGCGACTGCCGCAAATTATGGCTGGCATCTTGTGACCGTCGCAGGAAACATATCTTCGGATGCAACTGAAGCTACGGCGGTGCTTGACAGTCTTGCCGATGCAGCGGCGTCAAAAGTAACGGCATCAAGCGTCATGGCGAAGATTACTCCCGCCGCGGAAGGCGCTATTGCTGATACGACCACGGCATTTTCTTTTGGAGACATTGTTATGGCAAAAACCACCGCCAATGCTTCCAATAATGGCGCGTATGCTTTTCACATAGTAAATGGCAGCGCGACCGGCGCGAACTCCGCAAATCTCCGTTTTGATAATGCTTCTTCCAACCTCCTGCCTTCAACCACCTACGTGGTTACCGCAACGACCGGCGTAACGGACAGCGCCGGCAATCCGCTCGCCGCAAATCAAACCCTTTCGTTTACCACCGGTTCAGCTGGTGCGACCAATACCACTCCTCCTTTCGTACAATCGAGCTTGCCGCAGCCGGGCAACCAACAGTTCGCTCCCAATGCTCCGATAAAAGTTACTTTCTCGGTAGATATGATAGCATCCGGTGGCGGCTCAATTACCAGCAGTTCAAATGTCGGGCTTTTCCTTGATAACTTCGGTGTGCCGGGAAGCGCAGTGGCCACTGTGCTCTCATACGACTCCCCGACAAAAACATTAACGGCAAGCTCAACATCAGCCCTCACGGTCAATACGGGTTATATTTTGAAAATCGGCACCGGAGCGACGAGCGTAACCGGCGCGCCTCTCGGAATGGAATACCGTTTGTATTTCAAAACCGGAACGGTATCCGATGTAACTCGACCAACAGTACTCGGCGTTTCGCCGGCGAATCTCTCAACCGGAACCAGCAGAAGCGCGGTGATAACGGCAGGATTTTCCGAAGACATGAATCCCGCAAGCATATCGGCGACAACTGTTACCTTGAAACGAACGAGTGATTCTGCCGCTGTTCTTGGCGTTTCAAGTTATAACCAGAGCAGTCGTTCCGTGAGCTTTTCCCCATCGGTATCGCTTGATGCCAATATTGGATATACGTTCACCGTCGTTTCCGGCGCGAGCGGGGTAAAAGATTTGGCAGGAAATGCTCTTCTGGCGGATTTTACTTCAACATTTACCACGACCGCCACCGCTGATACTGTTCTTCCGAAAGTAAGTTTCAGCAACGCCGACAACTTTGGAATCGCCGTGAGCTTCTCTGAACTCTTAAAGACCGGAGGAGGCGCGAATGCTGTTGACAACATCGCAAACTATACGCTTGAAAGTCCGGTAGGCTCTTCAATTTCCCTAGGTGGAAAAACGATAACTTTTGACCCGGGAACAAAAACGGCGCGCATCTCAGGGCTTGCTTTGCAGGACGGGACAAGCTATAAAGTTACCGTGTCGGCGAATGTGCAGGACTTGGCAAGCAATGGCATGGATACTACCGGTACACCGGCAAGCAACACGGCTTTCGGCGGTGTCGCCAGTTCATCAATGACAGGCGGTTCTCTTGGGCCCGGAGCAGGGACGGTGAATTTCAGCACACAAGGAATGAATCCGATAAATGTGAGTCCGCAAGTGCGTTCAGCCGGCGCCATTTCCGGATATAAAGTTACTTTTCCCGTTACTCAAAGTATTCCGCTCGGCGGGCAAATAGTGCTCACTTTCCCGGCGGGGTTTGATGTGACAAATACCGTAGCTGCAACCGCGGGTACGGACAGCTTCTGCAACAGCGACTTGAATGGTCCGGCGGCAGGCGCGGTAACCATCGCTTCCGTCGCCAAAGATGCCGGCGCGGGCAGTGTGACGATTACCACTGCGGGAGCCGCCACGGGCGGAAACGCTTTTATGTGTCTTGATTTGAAAGGTATCGTCAACTCAACCGTTCCGAACACCGCAGGCTACACCGTTGACATTAAAACGCGAGACGTAGTGGCGAACAACCTCGCCGTACTTGAAACGAAAACATCATCGCCGTTCTTCCTCGGGGCTATCGGAACGCGCACGCTTACGGTAAATGTATTCAATGATATCAATAGTGACGGTATCAAAGATGGGGGTGAAGGGCTTCTCGATGCTCGCGTCTTCCTCTTTTCTCCGATGGCTGGAGGGCAGTCAACCACGACTTTGTCGACCGGGGTGGCGAGGTTCTTGAATCTTGCCGATGGCGACTATATGATCGGCATTGACCCGTCAAGCGTTGCAAGCGTTGCTTTCAACTCCGCTCCTCAGCCGATTAACATTGCGGCGGACAAAACCAAGGATTTTGCCCTCAAAGCGTCCGCCTTCACCATTACCGGTACTGTAACCGGCACCTCGGGTACAAAAGTTGATGTGTTTGCTTCAAGCCAAAACGGTTTTGCGAAAACAACACTGACCCTTACCGGAGGAGCCGACGCTTACTCTCTCGGCGCACAGGCGAGCACCACTTACATGGTGGGAGTAGGTCCGGCTATGCCGACGGGTTCCATGGAGCCGGGCGCACCGCCTCCTCCAATGCCGACCTTTACCTTCATGCCGCCGCCGAATATCTCGGTTTCCGTTACGAACGCAAATGTAACCGGAAAGAATTTTACTCTCTCAACCGCCGGGAAAACCATTGCCGGCAGAGTGGTTGATTCAAGCGGTACCGGTGTCAGCGGCGCGGGAATCTTCGCTCGTCCCGTTTCGGATGGAACGGCAGGCGGAATGAGCGGCGGATTCGGTACCGGTTCTCAAACCGATACGCAAGGAAACTTTACTTTGAATGTCGTTCCCGGAGTTTATTTGGTAGGTGTTTTCAAGCCCGGAATGCCGAACGTGAAAGACAAGCAGATTAATGTTCCGACTTCCGGAGTGAACACCCCATCATCTCTTACTTTCACTCTTGATGCGGCAACAACCATTACGGTTTCGGGAACGGTAAAAGACGACTCTGGAAATCCTATTCCGTATGCGGGCGTTGGCGGGCGAAAGGTAACCTCAACTACTGATACAACAGCGGTTGGAGGAGACAGCGGAAACTTCGTCGGCGGACCAACCGATGCGAACGGATCTTACACATTATATGTCAGTGCGGGAACGTGGGTGATTGAAGCCTTTGCTCCCGGTTTTGGAAGACTGGGGACAAAGACGGTAACCGTTACCGCAAGCCTTTCAGGACAAGACTTCTCAGCGCAAACGCTTTCCATGGGCACCATCACCGGAGCAGCGAAGAAAGCGACCGTCGGACAACAAGGTGTTATGGTGCGAGCGGAAGGCGCGAACGGAGGAAATATGGGAATGACTGATGCGAGCGGAAACTATTCCATCAGAGTGCCGGCAGGAAGCTACACTATCAGTTGTTACTTCCCGGGAGTCGGAGAGTCCGCTCCTGTTGCAAGCGGAGCCGTTACGGCAAACACCACCACAGTGGCGCCGGATTGTTCCTTTGCCGCCCCAATTACGATTACGGTTAATTTAACTGATGGCGCAAGTCCGATTATGAATGCTTTTGTTGATGTTCGTGACCCAATCAGCGGGCGCGGCAACGGCACGAGTTTCAGTACGGTAAGCGGTGTGAATGCGGTTTATACCGTTTTGGTTCCGCCGGGAACATACACGGTGAGGGCAGGACATCCGGCATTCGGAATGATTGGATCAACCACCGCGGTCAACTCCACTCGAACTATTGCTCATACCGTCGGCAGCTCTCTCAAGACGGTTTCCGGCACTGCTGAGTTTGCCGGCGCGGCGATTGCCAACGCGTGGGTATCAATTATCGGTACTCCGACCGGGCAGACCAACGTCATCAATCTCGGCGGGCAGACAAGCGCAAGCGGCGCATTCAGTATCAATATTCCCGCCGGAAACTATCGCATCCGAGCGGACAAACCCGGGTATAAATCTTCCGACGAAAAAGCATTGACGGTATCGTCCGCGGTATCTGCGGGCGTGCTGACTCTCTCAATCGCTTCTCGCACCATCAGTGGTACGGTAACACTCTCCGGAAACCCGATCAGTGGCGCGATGGTTGATGTCACCAACGGAAGCGGAGGATTTGCAGTCGCGCAGACGGATTCAAACGGAGCCTACAGCCTCGCCGTAGACTCCGGCTCATGGACGCTTCGAGCACACAGTATGGGATATGAAGGAGGTCCCACCACAGTATCGACACAAACAGGGAATGTTTCCGGACAAGCCATTACTCTTACCGCCATCTCCGGTTTCACTGTCAAATCTGAAAAACAAGAAACCATCACCCCATCCTCCGGAGGATTCTTTAGCAACACCGACATTGGCGAGGCCTTTAAGTTGAACATTCCCGCGAATGCGCTTGGGACGGGTTCAAACGCCGGAACGGTAAAAACACAAATCAATACGGCGGTCCCAACGCCTCCGACGGGTTCCGTCCTTTCAAAGAACGCCATTACGATTAACGCCGTCGATTCCGCCGGTTCACCGATTAAAAACTTGAATGACAGCGTTACCATCGTCGTTCCTTATACCGAAGCCGATATTCCGGCAGGGCAAACCGAAGCAAACCTTACTCTCGGCGTGTGGAATGACGCGACCCAACAGTACGATACGCTTCCCGCAGTGCTTGATACCGTTGCGAACACCTTGACCGCAACCGTATCTCACTTCTCGGACTTTGTACCGCTTCTCTCTTCGGCTACGGCAGCCGTAGCCAGCACCCCGACAGCAACGGTAACGACCAGCAGCGGTGGCGGAGGAGGCGGTGGCGGGAGCGCTTTGGCCCCGGTTGCTCCGCAAGCGTCGGTTACATCTCCTGCAGCAAACCCTTCTTCCACTGACAAAGCGACGACGGTAACCGTGGTGGGTTCAGCCGGAACCGTTGCCGGAACCGCACAACCGCGCTTCATTGTCTTTACCAAGACGATACAAAAAGGAAATAAAGGAAATGACGTGGTTGAACTCCAAAAAGTTCTTGCAACCGACAAGACCATCTATCCGGAAGGCGACATCTCGGGGAATTTTGGACCCGCAACCGAGAAAGCCGTCAAGCGTTTCCAGAAAAAATACGGCATTGTTTCGTCCGGCACCCCTGCGACGACCGGTTACGGAGCTCTTGGAGCAAAAACCCGCGCCAAGATTCAGGAAGTTTTCGGCGGCAATACCACATCTGTTCCGGCAACAGAGGTTGCCAACCCTTCAGCTCGCGCCATAGCAGTTTCGCCCGTATTTAACACGGCAATCAAACGAGGCAAATCGCATTCCGACGTAAAGCAATTGCAGATTATTTTGAACAGTAATCCCGAAACGCAAATCGCAGAGACGGGAGACGGTTCTCCGGGGTACGAAACAACCTACTTCGGTACGGCAACCCTCGACGCCGTGAAGAAATTCCAGACACTCTACAAATTGTCTTCTCCGAAAGACCCCTCTTACGGCACCATCGGCCCGAAGACCAGAGCGAAATTGAAGGAACTTTCCGGAAATTAAGCTTTCGAAAAGTAATCTTCGCAAAAAAATACCCCGATAGACATCGGGGTATTTTTTTACTACCATAAGCTTTATGCAAATGAAAGTCATTATATTAGCCGGCGGGAAGGGGACTCGCATGGAGTCTGATATTCCAAAAACATTGCATCGCATTTCTGAAAAGGCGATGATCAGTCATATCGTTGAGAGCGTTCTTCCGATAGACCCCTGCCCGACGATTATTGTCGGACACAAAGGCGAGGAGGTGATAAACGAAACGGGCGGACAATATACCTATGTCTGGCAGAAAGAACAGCTCGGAACGGGGCATGCGGTCTTGTGTGCGAAAGAAAAATTGATTGAAGACCAAGAAGGGAAAGCGGACTACATTATTGTGGTGCCGGGCGACGCGCCGCTTTTGAAAACAGAAACACTCAGACAACTTTTGGAAGAATGCTTCGGTACCCATTCGGCAATTTCTCTTGCCGTCGCTTCCGTTCCGAATTTTGAAGGAATATATGCGGGGTTCGAAAGGGGAGGACGAATTCTCAGAAATGAAGCAGGCGGTGTGCGGGGTATTGTTGAGTGGAAAGATGCAAGCGAGGATGAACGTGCGCTCCGAGAAATAAATGCCGGCTTCTATTGTTTCCGCGCGGATTTTTTGTGGGGAAATATCGAGAAACTTAAAAGTGAAAATGCGGCGAAAGAGCTGTACCTTACCGACCTCATCGCCCTTGCGGTAAATGCCGGAGAAAAAGTTGCGGCAGTCATTCTCAAAAACCCGCTTGAAGGTCTTGGTGTGAATACACAAGAAGAGCTTGCCGCGGCAGAAAAAGCCATATCTATGCAATCAACCTGAACGCAAAAATGCGGAATTTGTATCAGAGCACATGCGGCAAAACTTCGCATATGCGAAGTTTTGCCGCATGGGTAACCGCCTTGAATCCCGCGCGTTTCCTGATATGATGAGCGCATGACACCAAAAGAATTTCTCAAAGGTAAAAAAGCGCTCGTGATGGGGCTCGGGGTTTTTGGCGGGGGTGTGGCTTCCGCGAAATGGCTTTTTGGGCACGGCGCACTCGTGACGGTGACGGACATGAAAAGCGAGAAAGAGCTTGAGGTTTCACTTAAAAAATTCACTCCGACCGAGCGGAAGAAAATAACTTTTGTCCTGGGCGAGCATCGGGAAAAAGATTTTTTGGAGAATGATATTATTGTGGTAAATCCGGGCGTTCCGAAAGAAAGCCGTTTTCTTGATAGGGCTCGCAAGGCGGGGAAGCGAATTGAAAACGATGCGAGTTTTTTTTACCGCTTCGTCGGAAATCCGACTATCGGCATAACGGGCACGCGCGGCAAGACCACCGTAACGGCATGGGCGAGTGCGCTTCTTTCCGCGAAGTATAAAGACGTGATGCCCTCCGGTAACACGCCCGAGAACGCGCTGTTGCGCGAGATGGCTCGTCTTGGAAAAATAAGTGAGGTTAAACCTTACTTAACCCCCGCAATTTCGGAGCTGTCGTCGTGGCAGCTTGAGATTTTGCCTGCGTCCGGAAAAGCGCCACATGTCGCCGTCATTACGAATGTATTTCCCGACCACCTGAACCGATACAAAGACATTGAAGAATACGCGCGGGCGAAAGCGAACATTTTTACGCACCAGACAAAAGACGATTTTCTTATACTGAATGATGCGAATAATTGGACACCGTTTTTTCTCGCGCTCAAACCGAAGTCGCAGATTTTTTTCTTCTCAAAAAAACAAAAAAAACATTGGCCGAAAAATAAAAATGGCGTGTTCGTGAAAGACGGCGCGATTGTTTTTCAAAATGACGGCGAATCGCGGGTGATTGCCGACGTTAAAAATTTTGCGGAAAAAATGGGCGAGCACAATCTTGAAAATCTTCTCGCGACGGTGCTTGCGGTAACGCTTCTTGAACCCAAGCTTCGTATTACAAAAAAGATGGTAGAGACGCTCCCGCAAGTTCCGCTCCGTCAGGAAATTATTTTCTCAAAAAATGGTTTGACGGTAGTGAATGACAGCGCGGGAACCTCCCCCGATGCGACGATTGCGGCGCTTCAAAGATTTAAAAACGTTGTCCTTATAACTGGCGGGACCGACAAGAAACTTGAATTTGCGGAGCTTGCGAAAGAAATCAAAAAAACGCTCAAGCCCGAACACCTCGTCTTGTTGAACGGCTCGGCGACATCAAAACTCATTACCGAACTTGAGAATATAAAATTCTTCAAAAAAACAAAACCGAATTTATTTGAAACCCTCGACGAGTGCATCAAAGCGGCACTATCTGTGCTTCCAAAACAAAAAGGCGTAATTATATTTTCTCCCGGATCGGCGAGCTTTGAAAAGTTTCGTAATGAGTTTGATAGAGGCGAGAAGTTCGCGCATTCTTTTCTTCATAATACTTTGTTTAAAAAGTAACCTTCCCGCCCCTCCGTGGGTTATCAGAGGCAGCCACAACCGCGAGTGCGCTCGTTAGGCGTTTCGCGGTTGATGGTATACGATAACGCAAGTTGATGTCTCTTGGTTCTTCGGCATCTCTTGTTTTTTAACAAAGGAGCATACATTTATGTGCGGAATAGTTGGAGCAAAAGTGAAAAAAAATGTCGTCCCCGCGCTTGTTCGCGGGCTGAATCGCCTCGCGTATCGCGGGTACGATTCTGCCGGCGTGGCGGTCGTTACCGACAACGGTCTTGTGTGTGTTCGTAGGGAAGGAAAAGTTTCCGAGCTGGAAAAAGCTCTTCAAGCTCGAGCCAAGCCGCTCTTTGGAAATACCGGCATTGCGCACACGCGCTGGGCGACGCACGGCAAGCCTTCGGAAATAAATGCTCATCCTCATGTGTCGAACGGCACGATTGCGGTGGTGCATAACGGTATTATTGAAAACCATGAAGAGCTTCGGAAAAAACTTTCAGCAAAGGGGTATCTCTTTTTGTCGGAAACGGATACCGAGGTGATTCCTCACGCTATTTATGACCACCTCAAAGAGCACGGTGATTTTTTGCGGGCGGTGAGAGAAACGGTAAGTGAACTTCGTGGCGCGTATGCTGTCGCCACAGTGCTTGCGAGTGATCCCGAAAGGATTATCGCGGTGCGTTCCGGAAGCCCTTTAGTGGTTGGCATCGGCGAGGGTGATCGCGAGGGAGAATTTTTCGTCGCCTCGGATCCCATTTCGCTTTGTTCGTTTACGGAAACATTCAAGTTTCTTGAAGAGGGTGATATGGTTGATATTCATCACGACTCCCTCTCGATATACGACAAAGAGGGGAAACGCGTTCATCGCCCCACTCATAAAATCGAAGCGGTAACGAGCGCGGTTAACCGAGGCGGTTATCGCCATTATATGCAAAAAGAAATCCATGAACAGCCTGACGCGATTCGCGCCACTCTTTCGGGAAAAATAAAAGACGCAGGGAAAGGGGCAGAGGTAGTTGAAAAACCTTTCGGTGTTCGTGCGGAAAAAGTTTTTGATGCCGTACGCTCCGTGCACATCATCGCGTGCGGGACGAGTTATCATTCCGGAATGGTGGCGGGATATTGGTTTGAATCGCTTGCGCACATTCCCTGCCGCGTCGAGGTGGCAAGTGAGTTTCGGTATCGGAATCCGGTGCTTCATAAAGACACGCTCTATGTATTTATTTCGCAGTCCGGTGAAACCGCCGACACACTCGCGTGCGAGAGGGAAGTGAAAAGACGGCTGCCGGGAGCGCATACGCTCGCAGTCTGTAATGTTCGAGAAAGCTCTTTGGTTCGCGAATCGGAAATGGCGCTTATGACTGATGCGGGACCGGAGATAGGCGTGGCTTCAACGAAAGCGTTTACCACGCAGATGGCGGCGCTCATGCTTTTGGTTTTGGCGCTCGGACGGCGCAACGGCATGGAGCCGAAACTCATTTCACACATTATTGCAGAGCTTGAAAGCATACCCGAAAAAATTGAGGAAGCGCTTCTCCTTGATTCGGAGATTCGAGCGCTTGCGGGAGGATTTTCCGGCAAACAGCATGCGCTCTTCATGGGCAGAGGATTGCAATATCCGATTGCTTTGGAGGGAGCGCTCAAGCTCAAAGAGATTTCTTACATTCACGCGGAAGGATACCCGGGGGGAGAGCTGAAGCACGGGCCGCTCGCGCTTGTTGACCCCGAGATGTCTCTTATCGCTCTTGTTCCAAACGATGCTCTTTTGGAAAAAAATAAATCGAACTTGCAGGAAGTGCGCGCCCGCGGCGGCAAGCTTCTTATCTTTGCCGATAAGGAAATAGCGATGGCGCCGGAAGGAGGAGATTATATTGTGCGGCTTCCGAAAGTTGACAGCGCACTTGCGCCGATGGTGTACACTGTTCCGTTGCAGCTCTTGGCATATCATGTGGCGGTATTAAAAGGCACCGATGTCGACCAGCCGAGAAATTTGGCGAAATCGGTTACGGTAGAGTAAACTCAAGCTGTTGGTGGTATTTTCCCACTGACAGCTTTTTTATCACAATATGAAAAAAATCGTCACCATAGGCGGGGGGACTGGAAGTTTCATGCTCCTTTCGGGCCTCAAAAAATATCCGATTGAACTTTCCGCCATTGTGTCCATGTCAGACGATGGCGGAGCGACCGGCGTGCTTCGCGACGAGCTCGGTGTACTTCCGCCGGGAGATGTGCGGCAGTGCCTCGTCGCGCTTTCGGATGCATCCCTTGAACTCCGTGCGCTGATGAACTATCGCTTTACGGAAGGCGGATTGAAGGGGTACAGTTTTGGCAATCTCTTTCTTTCCGCGCTCGAAAAAACGCATATAAATTTCCTTGAAGGCGTTCAAACGGCAATGGAAATATTGAAAGTGTCCGGCGAAGTCGTGCCCGTTACCGGAAGCGATGCGCACTTGCGAATGGAACTTGGCGATGGCACCTTCTTGGAGGGGGAAGACATTATAGACCACGCAAATTTTCAAGACCGGGGTGTCAAAAAACTTTCTTTTCGCGAGTCTGTAAAAGTGAATCCGCGCGCCGTGGAAAAAATACTCGACGCCGATATCATCGTCATCGGCCCGGGCGACCTCTACGGAAGTATTCTCGCGAATCTCATTATTCCCGCCGTGCAAAAGGCGATACAAAAATCGCGCGCAAAAGTTATTTACAACGCGAACCTCACGAATAAAAAAGGACACACGAGCGGATTTTCCGTTGACGACTATGTTGATGCCATTGAAAAAGCTATCGGCAAAGGGGGCATTGATTTTGTGACGTTTAATACTGAAAAGCCCGCACAAAAACTCATGGAAAAATACAGCCGCCAAGAAGGAAAAGGATTTCTCGTAGAATTTGACGAAGCGAACAGCCTTGTAGAATCGCCGAACAGAAAATACAAGCTCATCCGCGGAGATTTCTTGAAAAAAGGTACTCCGAAAAAAATGAAAGGGGACGCCCTCGCCCATGCCCGCTCCTTTATTCGTCACGATGCCGACAAGCTCGCGACGGCGATTATGGGTTGTGCGGCGAACGGATAAAAATTCGCGCCGCTTGACTATTCCCGTCACTTTGCTATAATCACAAGCGAAAAGAAGACGAAAATTTATTTTCATTTTCTTCGAGCGCCGTGGTTATAAATGCAAGCGAGGGGCGAAATGGGAGCTTGCTCACATTTTTCCCGAGTGATGCATTTATATGCTTTGCATATAAATGCAAGCGAGGGGCGAAATGGGAGCTTGCTCACATTTTTCCCGAGTGATGCATTTATATGCTTTGCATATATACTCAAAAATCTTTGCAAAATATTGTTTTTGAGTATATTATGGCTAAATACTTATGTTTGGCGTAATATGCTTTTTACGAGCCTTTATTATTTATAAGTTTTAATTTTTTATTTACGGTCAGCGTTCAGAAGTTCTCGAGACCTGAGCATTGACCGGAAAATAGACACAATATTATGGCAGCAGAAGAATTCAAAAGAGACAAACCGCACGTAAATGTCGGTACTATCGGGCACGTTGACCACGGCAAGACGACTCTTACCGCGGCTATTCTCCATGTCTTGAACATGGCGGGAAAGACGGTAAAAATGAAGGGTGTTGATCAGATAGACTCAGCTCCCGAGGAAAAAGCACGAGGAATCACCATCGCTCTTTCTCACAATGAGTACTCGACCGATGCTCGCCACTATGCGCACATTGACGCTCCGGGACACGCCGACTACATTAAGAACATGATCACCGGTGCGGCTCAGATGGACGGCGCGATTCTCGTTGTTGCGGCTACAGACGGCGCTATGCCCCAGACTCGCGAGCATATTCTCCTCGCAAAGCAGGTTGGCGTTCCGAAAATCATCGTGTTCTTGAACAAATGCGACATGGTTGACGACCCCGACATGATTGACCTCGTTGAAGAAGAAATTCGCGAGCTCCTCACCAAGCAGGGATTTGACGGCGCAGAAGCTCCGGTTATCCGCGGCTCCGCTCTCAAGGCATTGAACTCAACCTCCCTGGATGATGAATGGGCGAAAAAAGTTCTTGACCTTGCGGACGCTCTTGACAACTACTTCCCGGTTCCTGAGCGAGAAACCACCAAGCCGTTTCTTATGCCGGTTGAAGACATCTTCACTATTGAAGGACGCGGTACGGTTGTTACGGGAAGAATTGAAAGAGGTGTCATCAAGGTGGGCGAGGAAATCGAAATCATCGGTCTCAAACCAACCGCAAAGACCACCGTTACCGGTATCGAAATGTTCAACAAGTCACTCCAAGAGGGAATGGCGGGAGACAATGCCGGAATTCTCGTTCGCGGTATCAAAAAAGAAGATGTTACTCGCGGACAGGTGCTCGCAAAACCGGGCTCCGTTACTCCTCACACCGAATTTGAAGGCGAAGTTTACATCCTCTCAAAAGAAGAAGGAGGTCGTCATACGCCGTTCTTCTCCGGATACAAACCGCAGTTCTACATCCGCACTACGGACGTTACCGGCGAGGTTACGCTTAAGGAAGGAGTAGAAATGGTCATGCCGGGAGACACCGTTACTTTCAAAGTGAAGCTCATCGCTCCGGTCGCGCTTGAAGAAAAGAATCGTTTCGCCGTCCGCGAAGGAGGCCGAACCGTCGGAGCCGGCGTTGTCACCAAGATTGTTGCATAATAAACGAGCTTTTAGGTTTCAGCTGCCAGCTTTTAGCTTTCGATTACCGTCGTTAAGCTAAAAGCCAAAAGCTAACCAGCTAAAAGCTAACAACAGATGCCTACAAAAACTACAACTAAAAAAGTAAAACCGGTCGCAAAACCGAAAGGGGACGAAGCGCAAAAGCTTCGCATCAGAGTCCGCGCTTACGAGCACAAGATTTTGGATTCTTCTGTGAAGCAGATTATTGATACCGCGACTCGCTATGACGCAACCGTCATGGGCCCGGTACCGTTGCCTGCTGAAATCAGGAAATACACCGTCAATCGCTCAACATTCGTCCACAAAGATGCTCGCGAGCAGTTTGAAATGCGCACGCACAAGCGGCTGATTGACATTGTGAATCCGAACGCGAAGGTGATTGAGGCTCTCACAAACCTTAGTCTTCCTTCGGGGGTCAGCATTGACGTAAAAATGGTATAAGATTTTGCGAATCACTTAACCAAAAACACCCGAGCTTTGGCTCGGGTGTTTTTGCAATTTTCCAAGGAAAGTGGTAATGTAAAGTACATGTCGGATATCATTATTTGAGACCCCCCCCATGAAATTGCGCCTAGTACCACCCCCAATTAATTCTTCGTATAGAGCGCTGGGAACTTTTCTCGCGCCTTCTCTTTAGTAAATTTCCACGAAATGCGCGCGACCCGCGCATTTCGTTCTGCGACAATGTCTGCGATCGTCTTTTTCATGAGC
>OBEQ011270389.1_pt1 | contig 28467 bp, 23 predicted proteins | sample 1670901 | NCBI WGS metagenome assembly OBEQ01 (sample SAMEA104232315, study PRJEB22302) | groundwater metagenome | biome: forest; feature: aquifer; material: groundwater | place: USA | collected 2011-08-07 | depth 5.4 m
GGCACTCTTGACGAATGCGCCGGGCGAGCCGCGCGTGGGCAGCCAGATCCTGACCGAGATTGGCTCCGCCGACCGGATCGACCTGGTCATGGCGTTCATCCGGAGGACCGGGATCGGGCCCCTGCTCGCGGCGCTGCGGCGCCACAGCGAGGCGGGTCGTCCGTTTCGGGTGCTCACCACGACGTACACGGGCTCGACCGAAGCGGCGGCGCTGGACGACCTCATCGACGCCGGCGCCGCTATACGCGTCTCGTACGACGTCAGCACCACGCGCCTGCACGCCAAGGCGTGGCTCTTCCACCGGAGCTCGGGCTTCTCCACCGCGTACATCGGCTCGTCCAACTTGACCCACTCGGCGCAGATCGCGGGCATGGAGTGGAACGTCCGGGTATCGGGGCCGCGCAATCCGGACGTGGTCGATCGGGTCGGCGCCGTCTTCAGCTCGTATTGGGAGTCCGGGGACTTCGTCCCCTACGACCGCGCGACCTTCGAGCGCGAGACGGCGCGCCCGGCCACGGTCGCCTTCACCCTGCCGCCGACCGAGCTCCGGCTCGAACCGTTTCAGCAGCGCCTCCTCGAGCAGATCGCGCTGTCGCGCGACCGTGGTCACCACCGCAACCTGCTCGTCTCGGCCACCGGCACAGGCAAGACGGTCATGGCCGCGGTCGACTACGCCCGGCTGAGCACGACGCTCCCGCGGGCGCGCCTCCTCTTCGTCGCCCACCGGCAGGAGATCCTAGAGCAAAGCTTGGCGACCTTCCGCTTTGCCCTCCGGGATCCCGCCTTCGGCGAGCTGTGGGTGGGCGGGAAGCGGCCCAGCGCGTACGACCACGTCTTCGCGTCGATCCAGAGCCTGAGCGCGACGGGATACGCGAACCTCGATCGCCAGCACTTCGACGTGGTCATCGTCGACGAGTTCCACCACGCGGCCATGGACACGTACCAGGACCTCCTCCACCATGTTCGGCCCGTGGAGCTGCTCGGGCTGACCGCGACCCCGGAACGCGCCGACGGTCTTCCAATCCTGGACTGGTTTGAGGACCGCATCGCCGCCGAGCTCCGCCTGTGGGACGCGATCGACCAACACCGGCTGGCCCCGTTCGCCTACTACGGCGTCTCCGACGGCCTCGACCTCACCGACATTCCCTGGCGTCGCGGTCGTGGCTACGACGTGGAGAAGCTCACCAACCTCTACACGAGCGACGACGCCTGGGCGCGCCTGGTCGTAAAGCAGGTCGCGAAGCACGTTGACGACACCCGGTGCATGCGGGCGCTCGGCTTCTGCGTGAGCGTCTCGCACGCGCGCTTCATGGCGCGGGTCTTCCAGGAGGCCAGGATCGCGGCGGTCGCGATCTGGGCGGACAGTCCCGAGGACGACCGGCGCGCCGCGCTCGCGGACCTGGCCGCGGGGAGCGTGCAGGCGGTCTTCTCGGTGGACCTGTTCAATGAGGGCGTCGACGTGCCCGTGGTCGACACCTTACTCCTCCTTCGTCCCACCGACAGCCCGACGCTGTTTCTGCAGCAGCTCGGGCGGGGACTCCGAAAAAGTGTCGGAAAGACCGTCTGCACGGTGCTCGACTTCGTGGGGCACCACCGCAAGGAGTTTCGGTTCGACCGTCGCTTCCGCGCACTTCTTGGCGGTAGCAGGAAGGCGCTCGTTGACCAGATCGAGGGCGGGTTTCCGTTCCTGCCCGCGGGCTGCCACATGGAGCTCGACGCGGTGGCCCAGGCGGCGGTGCTCGCCAATATTCGGGACGCTGTGCCGTCGCGCTGGACGGCGAAGGTCGAGGAGCTGCGTCAACTTGCGGCTGCCGCCACGGGTGCCGTGACCCTCGGCGGCTACCTGGAGGCAACCGGGCTCGAGCTTGACGATGTCTACGCAGGCAACAAGAGCTGGTCGGATTTGCGCGCCGAGGCGGGCTTGCCGGTCGCGCCCGCGGGCCCCCACGAAGAGATTCTCCGGCGGGCCTGTGGGCGCGTGCTCCACGTCAACGACGTCGAGCGCCTGGACACCTATCGACGGTTGCTCACGAGCGACACACCGCCGGCACTGTCGGCACTGAGCGAACGCGAGCGGCGCTTGCTTCGCATGCTCTTCGCGTCGATTGCCGAGAAGGCGATCGACAAGACGACGACGATCCCCCAGCTCATCGAGCTCGTCTGGGAGCATCCACAGGTTCGCGCGGAACTCCTTGAGCTTTTCGAGGTGCTGGCCGACCAGGTGGATCACGTGCACACCCCGCTGCGGACGTACCCCCACGTGCCTCTGCAAGTGCACGCGCGCTACAGCCGCATCGAGATCCTCGCGGCCTTTGGGATCGCCGAGCGGGCCAAGGTAGCCCCGTGGCAAACAGGCGTGTACTGGGCGGAGGCAGCGAAGGCGGACCTCCTCGCCTTCACGCTGGACAAGACCACCGGGCAGTTCTCCCCGACGACGCGCTATCGCGACTACGCCATCAGCCGCGACCTCATCCACTGGGAAAGCCAGGGCGCCACGCGCGCTGACAGCCAGACCGGGCAGCGCTATCAGCTCCACGCAAAGAAGCTCGGCACGTCGGTGCTCCTCTTCGCGCGGCTCCGTAGCGATGACCGAGCGTTCTGGCTCCTGGGACCGGCGACTTACGTCTCGCACGAGTCCGAGCAGCCGATGGCCATCACGTGGCGGCTGGAGCATTCGCTTCCCGGCGACCTGTTTGCGGCCTTCGCCGCGGCGGTGGCGTGAAGGCGCGTTGACGACCATCGTGCAGGAGCGCTGCCCAGGCGAAGGATGCTCCGCGCCATCGATGCGAGCGATTGGACAGTGTCACGGGTAACGGGCCCGTGACACTGGTTAGTGATGCACGTGTTTGCGTTGCAGCTCCTCATAGCAGACGACACAAACAACTGTCATGCCATTAAAACTCCTGAATCGAGGCGTCATTTCGCCTTCCTCAACGAATAACTGCTCGCACTGGCCGCACCAAGCCTGCAGATCGTTCGGATCTGAACCGTTCTCTACGAAGCCAACTGCTGGATCTCGAATGTCGAGATGATGTTGGCAAACGATAGCGGACATTCGCGTGCCATGCTTGCTGCACTCGACGGTGACCGATTCGTCCTCAGTGGTGCTCACGGATTCCTTTCATCCGGCCTCGTCGTGATCAGGCCTCATGCTGCAAAGCCCCACCCACTCGTCCACCGTAGCGAAGATCGTCGTCGCCGGCCAGCTGGGCGCAGGCTCCGGCCGTCGACTCCAGGTGAGATGCACGACGGCGAGGCGGCCGTCCTCCAGCTGGAATAGCACATCATCCTTGTCTCCTCGCCGCGCCAGCGCCCGCGCGCGCACATCATGGAGGGGATGGCCGGCATCGGCCTCGCGATTCAGTTCCATTGAGAGCGCTTGCTCCTCCTCCCGGACGACAACCCACGGGGAAAGGAGCTCGCGATCGCCAAGGCCTTGTGTCCAGGCTCGCCACGGAGCTGGCGCGAGAGCGAAGAGCATCGCCAGCATCTGCCGTGCGGCCTCCGACTCGCCGTCGATGATCTGCCAGTCCTCGCCCGTTGGTGTCCAGATCGATGCGTTGCCGCAATCGAAGCAGGGCGCGACGCGCTGGATCTCCACGCCTTCACGGAAGAGCCGCAGCCCGAAAGCAGGGATGTGGCAGCGCGCTTGGTCGCTGGCAGTCGGAACGTTGCGCCAGAGCCGGAGGACCTGATGGGTCTCCTCGGCGGAGAGCGATCGGCGCCACGCCGCACGGCAGTGGACATTGCGGCAAGTATGAAAGTCAGCAGGCTCGAGCGCACGGCAGTCCTCGCCCAAACCCATCAGCTCCACAGCGTCCGTATCAGGCGCATCCATCGCAGCTATCGTATGAGGAAGACCCAAGGATGGCGAAGCATCATGTTGTGGCACGACGGCCGTGGATGCACGTCCAGGCTGAGGGCCGGCGCGCCCTGTTTAGCGCGAATAGGACGCCCTGTCGTTGACTTCGAAACATCGCTGTACGGAAAAGACCCTGCCATGAGTGCACGTCACCCGCCTCTGGCGTCAGCCGCGCGTGGCCTCCCCTCCGGGCGGCCCGGCGGATTGCTGCGCCGCGGCCTTCGTGCGACCCTGCCGACCTCCGGCTCTCCGGTGACGCGGAGCCCCGGAGGCGCGAGGTGATCGTCGATGGACGGGTTCAACCAGATCGTTCTCCCAGCGGATCATCCGCCCCGATCGCTTTGCTGGCGCGATAACGATCTCGTCGACTGGGTCAGTGGCGGAGACACCTGGACCTCCGATGGAGGCTTCCTCTCGGCGCGGAGAAGCTGGGGCTACGGCCGTCTGAACGCCGCCGTCTCCGACCCGACGAGGCGCTGGGCTGTGGTCCACGAGAGAACCGGGACGGCCGGCATCGTCCTCCGCGATGGGGAGATCGTCCGCGAGATCCACCGGTCGCCGTACCATGCGGACGCCTTCCTCTTTCCGGTGTGCCTCTTCACGGGCGCCGGTGGGCGCACGCTCCTGGCACACTGTCCCGAGTCGTACGCGCGGATCGAGATCGACGATGCGGAGACGGGAGAGCGGCTGACCCGGAGCACCGCACGCCAGTCAGCGGACTTTTTCCACTCTCAGTTGGCCGTCTCGCCGGGCTCGCGACGGTTGCTCAGCGCGGGCTGGATCTGGCATCCCCTGGACGCCGTCGTCTGGTTCGACGTCGTGGCGGCCCTGCAGAACCCGCTGCTCCTCGATGCGCTGGACGGCCCGGAGCTCGCTCGCCACGCCTGTCTGGCCGAGGCGAGCTCCGCCACGTGGCTCGACGACGATCGCGTCCTCCTGGGCTCGTCGGCGGAGGCGGAAGATCCGGAGGATGCCGCCGAGGCGGATCGCGAGCACACCGGGCCGCGGCTGCGGCCAATGGGCCTCGCGGTCTACGATGTCGCCGAGCGGCGGTATGTCGACGCCTTCGCGCTCGGCTACCCGCCCGGCACGATGATGGCAGTCGGCGAGCGTCACGCGATGACGTTCTTCCAGCACCCGCGGCTCGTCTCCTTGGAGTCGCGCAAGGTGCTTCACGAATGGGGTGAGATCGACAGCGGCACCTCGACTTCCAGCATCGTGGACGACCGGCCATGGCCCATTCTCGCGCTGGACCCGATGCGTGCTCGATTCGCCGTCGGAACGGCCGCCGGAGTCGTCGTCGTGACTCTCGATCCCGCCCGGCTGCCTCGGTGAGCGTCGCGACGCGGCTCGGCGTCCGCTCTCCGCTCAGGGCGCGGCGCTGCGAAGCCGTTGCGCCTCGGCGTCGGGCCGCACGGGCGAGGGCCTGGCGTCGAAGCTGGCCAGGATCTCCAGCAGGTGACTCGCGACCTGGACGTCGGTCGTCTGGCCCAGGACCGGTGAGGAGAGGACGAGCACCTGACCCTGCACGATGGTCGTCGCGTAGACGTTGCCCGTGACCTTCGTCTCGGGCGTGGCGTCGGGGAGTGGCGCCTGGTCGATGACCCAGACGAGGCAGGGGCGCCCTTCGGGGGCCGCGCATGGCGCCATGCGCCGGGGCGTGACGGGGGCATGGAGCCGGCCGGCGACGTAGCTGCTCTCCCCAGCGCATGTGCGCGTCCGCCAGCTGGACGATCTGCCCGTCGACGAGGTACAGGCTCGCGGTGTCGGGGTTGGAGCACCTCCCGCGGAAGCCTGCGCGTGCTCCGGCGTCGCCAACCGCGCCGCCCGGGCGTAGCATCCGCTCCAGTGCGCACTCTCCTGCTGCTTCCGCTCCTCGGGCTTCCGGTCCTGCTGCTTCCTGTGGCACCCTCGGGCGCCGATACCGGCGCGTGGGAAAACCGGTACAGCCTAGCCGAAGGGCCGCTCTACGCCGTCGGCGACAACCCGGACGTGGCACTCGACCAGGAGTTGCTGGTCCTCGACGACTACACGAGCGGGCAGGTCACAGCCCTCTTCCAGTTCCGCAACACCAGTGATCACGCGGTCACCGTCGAGGCGGGGTTTCCGGTGGTCCTCGATCTCCAGACCGAGGAGGCGTGCGAGAAGGACGGCGTCGTGGCCTACGAGGAGGGCTGCACGCGCAAGGTCTGGCTGCTCTCGCTCGACTACTACCGGCGCGGCGTGGACGCCGGCTTGCTGGCGCTGGCGGGCCTGAAAGCCCACGCCGGCAAGACGATCGAGTTCGGCGATCCTGCGCCCTACTTTCGTCCTGGTGAGCTGGCCCGCCGGCGCGTCGAGACGAAGATGCCGAAGAAGACGCCCTTCGCTTTCAGCATCGAGCAGGATGGCCAGCCGGTGGCGCTGACGAGCCTGGTGGTCGAGATCATTCCTCCCGAGAAGGCGCAGATCACCTACCACTTCCGTCACCGCCTGGTGTTCGGCCCGCACTCGACGTCGACGGTGCGTGTGCGTTACAAGGCGCCGACGCTGTCGGGTGGCTCGGACTCCCTGGCGCCGACCCACTATGCCCACTTCACGTGGCGCTATGTGCTGAGCACCGGCGCGACCTGGAAGGGCCCGCTCGGGAAGCTCGTGCTCGCGGTGCCACGCGACGGCGTTTGCGCCAACGAGGAGGCGTGGCGCACGCTCGGCGTCTGGGGCGGCTACCGTATCCTTGAGCGCAGCGCGTTCGAGCCGGTCGCCGCGGACGACATTGTCTGCGACTGGCGGCGAGGCGACGAGTCGCTGAATCAGTGGGCGGAGTACTGGTCTCAAGAGTGGGACGGGCCGCCCACACCCTGGGCCAACGCGAAGCACCTGCCGCCGGATGTGCGCGGCATCGGCGCCTCCTCGCAGCGCCCGGCGCAGGCCGACGTCTACGCCGAGCGCGGCGTGATCCTCGGTGCGCCCAGCACCGCCGAGGCGGCGTTCGACGGAATCCTCGAGACCGCGTGGTCAGAGGCCACGAAGACGGATGTCGGCGAGTACCTGGAATTCGAGCTGACCCGCCCGGCCACCGGCCTGCGCGTTATGGGTGGCTTCCTGGGCGCGCTGCACGAGTTCGCGGGCACCGATACCGCGGGCAAGAAGCGTGCGGCATTGTACAAGAACCTCTACGCTTGGAACGCGCGCCCGACGCGGCTGGAGCTGGTCTCCGTCGATGGCGCGCGGCGCTGGACCTTGCCGGTGCAGGACCAGAAGGCGGTGTGGAACGTCTACCCGCTGCTCATCCCAACGGGTACGTATCGCCTGGTCATCCAGGCTAGCGCGAAAGGCAAGAAGTGGCAGGACACGTCGATCGCCGAGGTCGACTTCGTCACCGGCGAGACCGCGTGGCTGGAGGCGCTGCGCAAGGACGCGTTCTACGCACCCTTCTTCGCCGACGGCGTCGCCTACCTGCAGCCGTGGGCCAGCACGCCCGACCGGCGCTGACCACCTAATTTACTGGATTGCCGTGTTCGTCGAGCAATTGCCGAATGTCGACGACGAAGTTCATGCCTGACCTCGTAGCACGGCTTCGCCCATAACTCACGGACCACGGGCGGTGCGGTAGAACGCGTCGCCGAGAGTGAGGGCCTGGAGCCGCGCCACGCGGGCTTCAACTTGTCGCCAGATTCCGTTTGGTTTGGTTCATTCGGCCAGAACGCTAACGAGCCGGCGAGCATCATCCTCGTTCCAGAAACCAAACGATAGGTGCTCGCCAGAATCGAGCTCCACGTCGGCTTCCCAGCCTACGGGAACCACGTAGAAGAGAACCCGCGTGACCTCCACGACCTTCACCCGTCCACCGCTCTTCCCCGACGCCACGGCGGTGAGTCGCTCGGTCGCGCGCTTGCGCAGGTGGTACCAGACCATCCCGAGGAGGAGCACAAGAGCACAACCCATGAACCAGATGACAAGGTTCGCGGCTTCTCGGGCAGTTCGCGGCAGGTGTCGCACGGCCGCGGTGGAAATCATGGCCATGATGGCCACCACGATCCCGTACAGATGCTGGACGCGCTGGCTTGCGCGGCGCATCAAGTTCTCGAATTCAGTGGAGACCTCCACGGCGGACGAGCGTAATGCTTAATCGCATACCCGTCTTCGATTTTCCCCAGGTGCCACGAGATGCTGCGGGCGCTGCGACGAGGCCCGCCGAGAAAGCATCTGCTCAGCGTTTGCAGCCCTCGGCGTGCGCCCAGTCGAAGGTGGTGTCACGGACGGTGTGACCCACGAGCGTGCCGGTCGCGGTGAACTCGATGTGCGACTCGCTCTCGACGCGGGCGTGCTGCGGCCGAAGCGTCGCCGGGTCGGTCTCGACGCTGAAGACGATGCGCTCGTCACCCCGGGTGTAGCGATTGTCGTCCTCGAAGGAGTGCTTCGCCAGCTCGCGGAGCACCCAGTCGTACTTCTTCGCCACCGCCGGCGTGTCGAGAGTTTCGGTGAGCCGCAGCTTGAGGAGCGCGCGTCCTGACCGAGGTGTTCGAAACGCTCCACGGCGGCGAACGCGCCGCTCGTCCGCGTCGACAGCGACACCGGGCCATCGTGCGCGGATGTTCCGCCGCACCGTGGCGGTCGCGCTATGTCACGGGGTTCCTACCCGTTACCCTGTGTCATATTGTGATGCCTCAGTTGCCCCGAGGCATGCGGCGAAAAAGCACCCGCAGGCGTTGAGCTCGAGCTTCAACGCCCAGCTACAGGTCAGGATTCTGACTACGGAGCGACTGGTGGGGAGCTCGAAACATGAGCAGCGGGTGGCGCTCACGACCTGCGGTTTCCGGTTAGCGGAGGTCCAGGCGCGTGCGTGCTAGCCTCCCCGCTCATGCGCGAGAACGAGGCCATTGCCCACGCCCTGGTCGCGCAGCTCGCCACGCTAGGCCTGGCCGCCCTCGTCGACGGCAGCGGCGTCCACTGGAGCGTCGAGGTGGCCCCGGTCGCAACGCGCGGCCTGACCGTGCACTGCTTCTGGTACGAGTGCGAGGTAGGCGCGTTGATACTGGGCGTGAACCCAGCGAACCAGCGGAGCCAACTGCGCGGCGCGCCCCAGCCATACGAAGGCCCCGAGTACGACGTCATCCTTCACGCCGATGGCACCCGCATCGCCTACGGGCGAACGCGCAGCGAAGCCGAGGTGGTTGCGTGCGCGCGCGCGTGGCTGGCGGCGGCGTCGCTTGATCAGCTCGTTCGCGAGGTCCCCTTCATCGACCGGCGCCCGCGCGCGATGCGCGCTATCGCCGCACGGCTCGACCCGAGCCTGCGTTGGGATGTCGTCGATCCCGCGTGCGAGCTCTGGGTCTACGGCGGCGATCGCTCATGCATGATCCTCGACGACTCCTGCAGCTTCTTCATCGGCCAGGCGCAGGTGGCCCGCGCCGCGGCTCTTGTCGACATGCCCGGAGCAGTCGCCGCGTGGCTGAGCGCGCGCATGGACGTGCGGGAGCTCGCCGCCGAAGTCGAGGGCGTCGAGCTCGAGCATCACGCCGAGGTGCTCGAGCAGGATCCGGCCCGCTGGCACTGGCTGCACCTCATGGACCGCATCGCCAATCCCCACGACGTGCTCGTGCCCTTGCGTCCGCTCATCGAGACGCTCGCGACCCGCGCGGTGGTAAAGACGTTCTATTCCTTCTCGAGCTTGAACCGGCTGTGCTTCTCGGCGAGCTCGCACTTCCCCTGGGTCAATGACCACCTACCGGTGGTATCGCCGAGCCCCGAAGGCGTGTTTGTCGTCGACGGCGTCCCCTACGCGCTTCCACGCGCGGTCGATCGGATCGAGCGCACGCTCAATACGTACCCAGTGCAGCCGTTCTTCGGCTCCGAGCCGCACCACCTCTTGCCGCAGCTCGTCGATGCGCTTGCCAAGCAAGGCGCTCCGCTCCGCCCCGCGCTGGTCCAGCGCGGCGCATGGTACAGGCTGGAGGTTGAGCACGGAGGCCGCCGCTGCGACGTCTCGGCGGGGCAGGTTGTGTTCATCGACGGCGACGTGCGTCGCACGGCAACCTGGAGCTCGCTCGACCATGCCGCGGACCTCATCCTGCGCTACTTCGAGAGCTCCAGCTAGAGGATGGGCCGTCTCAGCGCGAAGATCGCGCGTTGCACGCATGCTTGTCGTACTCACGGACAAGCGAGCGGTTCGTAAGCGACATCCACGACCGGACGCCCGTGTGGTAGCGCCCGGCCCCAGTCTGCGACTCGACGTCGCGTGAGCCGAGGTCATTCGCGACTGTGACGGTAACGTGCCCGGGATCGTGAACCGGAATGTGCTGCCGGCGCTTCATGACCGCTTCCACCTCCGAGCGAGTTGGCTTCAGTCGCCCCATACGGCACCAATGCGACGCCAGGACTAGCACTACGGTATTGAGCGCCGGCGCGCGGCAACATGACCGAGGCGGCCCGACTGCTCGGCATCTCGCGCATCATGCTCAAGCGCCGTGTCGATCGCTTCGAGGCCGGGCTACCGCCGGGTCGAGGGTCCTGAGCAGCGAATGGCATGCGGTCGGCACTTTCCGAGGGGTTGATCGAACGATCAAGTGACCTGAGCCAGATAATCATGCGCGACTACAGAAATGCAGCCGGCATCTACATAACCTGCTGGATTCCTTGGCTGGATGGTCCGGCACACCGCTTGCTCAATCTGTGCGCAACCTACAGGAGGAACGCACATGATGAACAGTGGAGCTCTCGGACTGGTTTCCACCCTCGGCGCAGCGTGCTTGGTCGTCGCCTGCAGCGCGTCGCCCGGCGATGATCCCGCGTCGGCCAGCGGCGACCCGGTCGGCAGCTTCACCGTGACCGAGGTGCACATCGGCGCCCAGGGAAAGGACGACGTGAAGGTCCATTCAATGACGGTCGACGAGTTTACGAGCCAGATGCGCGAGGTGATCTCGGTGCAGGCAGGCGACGCACAGGCGCGCGACTACGCCGCGCACCGGGTCACGTGCTCGCCCGACAGCGTGTACCTCTTCGACAACAGCCTGGCGCAGTGCGCCGCGCACGGCTGCAACGAGATCTGCTTCGACCACGACTACACCGTTGCGGTTGGGGAGGCCAATGTCTATCTCGGTAACTACTGCGTCACGGGGGCGTGCTCGTACAGCTGGAACTCGGTCGTAAGGAGCTACTGGACGGGCCGGAACACCGGCAGCTACTACTTGTGGCGCAACTATCTGGGCTGGCCGACCTGCTACGAGATGCTCGGCGGAGCGTATTCGTACAAGGACGCGGGAGTCTGCGGGCAGGGCTCCGACTATCTGGTCTTCGCCAACTTCTGAGTTACACATCTCAGGTCCATCACGAACTCGGCCCAGAGCGCGCGCGAGTACGACAGCACCATGACGAAGAGCCACAGCGCACGCTCACCGCCGGGTACGGGCAGCTTGCCGACGTAGGCCCAATCGACCAGCGCCTGCTCACCGACGAGCGGCTCGGTGTGCAGGAAGATCTCGCGCCTCGGCCGGGGCCGGACTTTGAGCAAAGCGGCGCACGCTGCGCACGCCGCCCTCTTAGCCGCGCAGGACCTCAGCCTGCGCTGCTCCATTCATACTTGCGAGCGCTCCAGCCGATCAGGACCATCGGCCGCGATCTCCTCACAGATGGCATCGATTGCGTCGAACACTTCCCAATGCTCCTTCTTCACAAGCCGGGCGATGAGGCTGACTGCCTGCTGCTCGAGCTGCTCCTCGCGTTTGCCTTCCAGAGCTTGTCGGCCAGCGCCACGAGCAGATCCAGGACAGCCCAATGCGGGACGACTGACTCACAGCCCAATGCGCATGAGCCGGTGGCCCGTGCCGCCCTCGAACGAACTCTGGCCGTCGGCGCCACTCAAGTGGTTGAAGCGGACGACCGTCCAGACCTCATCACCGACGATAACGCCGCGGCGTGAATCCCCCGCCAAGATGCTGACTTCGCGCCCGTGGCGCAAGGTACCGTTAGCTGCATCGCGGGTCTGCATCGCCATGCCCCCCAGTTCCTCGCCGATGAGGAACACCACACCGTTCCTGGCATCGATCAGCTGTCCCGTCCGCGTGCCCTCGGCCCAGCGCGGTTGTCCCGTCGTGCCATCGAGGCTCGCCACGAAGGTGCCGTCGCCCGATGTATCGACGATCCGACCGTCGCCCAAGTCGACCCGGAGGGTGAAATCGCCGCTCAGGTACACGTCACCGGAGCCGTCGACGACCGAGGTATGCAAGTGGTCGAGAGCGTCGAGGCGCGAGATACCTCGCGACCACACGTGCGCCCCGTCGCGTCCGCGCAGCTTGCCCACGAACATGCCGCCCTCGGAGCCGCCGAAGGTTGCGCCGCCCAGGTTCACTGTCCCTTCGTACTCGCCGCTGATCACCACATCTCCAGCGGAATCGCTGCTCAGTATGCGCTGCACGGACCCCGTACTTCCGGCGCCCTGAGCAAACTGCCAGAGTGGCTTCGTGGCGACGGGAAACGGATCAGCGCGGCGGCGGCTGCTCGGACGTGGGCGGCGGCTCCGGGATGACGAGCGGGCCGAACTCGGCGGCGAGCTGAGCGGCGTCGAGCCGCGCGCGAGTAGCGACCCAGTACTTGGGAGCCAGCTCGAGGTAGCGATCGCGCGGCCAGTGCGGGAGAACGCGGAAGAGGTCGCGCAGGTAGGCCTCGGGGTCGAGGCGATGGAGCCGGGCAGAGGCGACGAGCGACAGGAGATTGCCCGCGGCCTGCGCGTGGTCGTCGCTGCCGACGAAGAGCCAGGCCTTGCGACCCACAGCGACGCGGCGGAGCTCGCGCTCGGCGCCGTTGTTGGTGAGCTGGAGACGGCCGTCGTCGAAGAAGCGGGTGAGTGGGCCCTTTTGGCGAACGGCGTAGCCGAGGGCGGAGCGGAGCATCCCGCGCTGGTCTTTGACGCGCGCATGGTGCTCTTCGACGAAGGCAAAGAAGGCGTCGGTGTGCGGGCGCAGGTGCTGCTCGCGCAGGCTCTTGATGGCCTCCGGCGGCTTACCCTTCCAGGAGCGGTCGAGGTCGAAGATGCGCTTGATGCGCAGGAGGGCCTCGCGCGCGACGGCATCCTTGCAGGTGATCGCGGCCTCCCAGAACTTGCGCCGGCAGTGCGACCAGCAGCCGACCTCGAGGCGCTCGGCGAGGTCGGGCTCGCCGTCGTCGGGCGGAGGTCGCTCGGCGGGTGGGCGGTAGAGCAGGTCGAAGACGCTTTTGGCGTCGGCCTGGACGTAGCCCTGGAAGCCGCGGAAGAGCTCGCCGATGGCGGCGGAGGTCTCGTGGGCGAGGTACTCGAAGAAGACGTGATCGGCGTCGGCGATCTGGACGAGGAAGTGGCCGCGGTGGCAACGGTGCCGCGTCTGCTCGGCGCCGGCCAAGGTCTGGACCAGCACGCCAGTCGCGTCGGTGCTGATGCAGAAGGCGGTGGCCAGGGCGTCGGTGCGCATGGCGGCCACGACGGTGGCGCCGGCGGTGGCGCCGAGGTCCTCGGCCCAGCGGCTCATCGATCCGCGATCGATGGGCACGCCGAGTCGGAGGAAGCGATCCTCTTGTCGGTGGAACGGCAGCCCGTCGCAGAACTTCTCGCTCAGGATGTGCGCCAGCAACGACGGCGTCGCCATCGCACGCGGCAGGATCGAAAGCGGCAAAGGCGCTGTGCGCAGGCTCGTCGCGGCCGGTGCTTCGGCCTCGGCGGCAGCGGTCGTGTCGTCATCGACGTTGCGGTACTTGGCGCGGGCGATGACCAGGCGCACGAAGCCCGCGCGTCGCCACATGAGGCGGCAGCTCTCTTCCCAGTCGAAGCGCTCGGCGCGACCGTCGAGCGACGGGTCGGTGACCTCGATCCGCTCCTCGGGCAGGTCGGCCTCGCGCAGGTCCCGGCGGCCCTTCGGCTTGCGCGCCGGCCGCTCCTTCGACGGCGGCGTGCGCCCGCCCGTGCCGCCCGGCTCGCCCGGCGGCTGCAACTGCCGAGTCAGCGCGTCGAGCGCCGCGAGCTTGTCCGCGAACTCCAGCTCGAGCTGCTGGGTGTCGAGCCGCTCGGCCTTGGCCACGAAGAGCCGCCGGCGCAAGAGCTCGATCTCGGCCTGCAGGTTCCGATAGGCGAGCCGTAGCGAGTCGCGCTCCTGGATCACCGCCGCGAGCTGCGCCTCGAGCTCGACGACACGCTGCTCGGCGCTCGTCATCGGGTGCTGCGGCGCCTTGCTAGGCTCGGCCACGTACGTTCTCTACTCGACGGCGATCGCGCTGTCGAGTCCCTCTTGCGGTCTCGCGCTCAGTGCCGGACCGCGCGCGGCCGCCGCACCTGCGGCGACTCCAGGTCGATCCCATCGAGCAGGTCGTCCAGCGCTCGCTCTTCGATCGTCACCGTGGTCATTCCCTCCTCGACGCTCGGCAACCGGAACGAGCCCTTGTCGAGGCGCTTGTAGAACAGGCATACGCCGGTCCCGTCGAAGAACAGCACCTTCATCGCGGCGCGCCCCTTGCCGAAGAACACGAAGAGCGCGCCGCCACGCGCATCGCGGCCCATGCGCTCGGCCACCACGCCGGTCAGGCGGTTGAAGCCCCAGCGCAGATCGATGGGCTCGATGCCGACGAAGACCTCCACGCCGTGCGGGATCATGCTCCGTGCCCCGCGGTGACTACCGCCAGCACCGCGGCCAGGGTGGCGCGATCGAAGCCGCACTCCACCACAACGTCGATGCCCCCGACGCGCACGGCCACGCCGCTTGCGACCGAAGTCGGGCGGGCTGGCTCGGCCGGCGTTGCTACACGCTCCACCCGTAGCATCCGGACCGTCGCTCTCGGCTCCGCCTTCGCCGCCCGAAGCCGGTGCGCCCAGTGCCGCAGTCCGCCCGCCGTGAACTCCTGGCCTTCACAGTACGCTGCCGAGCTCTGCCCGCTCGCCTGCCACTCCGCCACTCGTCTTGCCCACGTCTCTGCCTTCGACATGGAAGCCACTCTGCCGACTCCGTGGGCGACCCACCAGAATGGGGCTCATGCAGCGGGTACGCTGCTCAGGGCTCCGATGCCCGCCAAGAGGCCGTTGCCCGGAAACGTGCGCTCCCACTCGGTTCGGCCGTCCGCGTCCAGTGCGACGAGCCAGGCGCTGAAGACACCGCTTTGCCCCTGGGTGGCGCCGCCCAGGAACAAGCGACCATCAGCGGTCACGTCCAGCGCGCTCGCATGCACACGGACATGCTGAGCGTCGGCCGTGAACACACGCGACCACTCGACCTCGCCCTCCAGGTCGAGGGCGAGCAGCACGGAGCCGCTGGCTCCGATGTCGATGGGGCCACCGCCGAGATCGACAGTACCCTCGGCCCGCAGCGCGACGTACAGGTGCTGGTCGCGAATGGCGGCAGCCATGCCGAACACCTTGCCGGAGAAGGGCGTGGCGCTGCCGAAGGGGCGAACCCACTTCAGCGCCCCGGTCTGGCCGTCGATGCGCGCGACGTAGGCGCCATCGAAGTGCGGCAGGTGGAACGACCCCAGATCCGCAGGGTCGCGGTTGCTTGCGACCATGAACAGGTCGCCGCCCTCACCGATCACCAGGTCACCGACTCGGTCGGAGAAGTCGAGGTCGCTGTCGGTCAGCGGGACCGACTGCAGGAAGACCAGGTGTCCGAAGAGGGCACGAATTGCTCGCGGCACGTCGGCGAGCAGGGTGCACGGGCCCTTGCCGGTGCAGTCGCCACTCCAGCCGTGGAACGGGCCGGCCGTTGCCGTGGCGGCGAGCACGACGGAGGTGCCGGGACGGTACCGACCGGTGCAGTCCAAGGTCGGACACTCGATCTTACCCAGGTCGTCGCTGACCAGGCCTCCGCCCGGGCCCAACACGGTAACAGTCACCGGGGACGTGCGCTGGAAGGTGACCCGGATCTCGGTGTCGCTGCTCACGACCAGCTCGCACGAGCTGCTGCTGCCGGCGCAGGGTGAGCTCCACGCAGCGACCTCGGAGCCCTCGCCGGGCGTGGCCGCGAGGGTCACGACGGTGCCGGCAGTGGCCGCTGCCGCGCAGCGATCGCCCGCGCACTCGAAGTCTAGGCCGGCCCCGCTCACCGTGCCGAGACCATCGCCGTCGCGCACCACTGACACCTGGTAGATCGCGGCATCGGGATCTGGGTCGGGCATCCGGGCGTCGACGCCCGCATCCGGCGAGAACGCGTCCGGCGACGCGGCGTCAGGCGCCGATGACGCGTCGTTGCTGGATTCGGTGCCCGCGTCGGCCTGTTGGGCCGAGTCGGTGTCGTCGCAGGCCAGCAGCGAGATGCTGCAGACGGCCATGAGAAGGCCACGCACCAGGGCACTTTGCACCAAGCGCGTCACACGGATGGTGCGTGACATCGGCTCGGCGTGCGTCAGCTTGCTGGTGAGATGGGAACTCAAGGAGGGCAACGGCAGCCCGATCGCAGCACGGCCGCTGTCAAGAGTTTCGGCCACGTTCTCTCGGCCGCAGGCGTCTATCGTAAGCATATTTGGTGTGTTCCTCAGACCCTCGACGAGCAAGCACTGTGCCGGCTAGCCTACTCATGCTTTCCAGTCCTTGGAGCGGCGTGAGCACGATCTGGCTGTCATCGAGTGTCTTGAGCTGCCGCAGAGTGTCACCCGACCATGACGATGCTCACGGGGGCACGAGCAGGCGGCGTGCTCGCCGAGACCATATACTCTGGCTACCACCTCGGCTCGGGCAAGGGGCTGGAGGAGGCGATGCGGGCGGGCCTGCGTCTGGCGGTCGATGCGCAGCATCTGCACATTCAGCGCGTGCGCGGCGTGATCGACGACAGCCAGCTCGCGCGCCTCACTGTGCCCTGGCGTTGCTGAGGATGAGCCTCCCGTCGTCCAGTCGCCAGGGGGACCCCACCGCCACGGCCTCAGCGATGGCATCGGGAGGACGAGCGTCCACCGTGATGTCCCATACAACCATCGAGGTACCGATTCCGGTCAGGAGCCGGTTCCCTTCGGAGCTGAACGTGACTGCATGCACTGGTCCAGGGATATTTCGGAGCAGTTCGCCCGTTCGAGCGCTCCACAGCCGAGCCGTCCGGTCGAAGGAGCCGGTCGCGATGGTCTCGCCATCGGGGCTGAACTCCGCCGCCATGAGCCGCTCCGAATGGCCCACCAGCGTGGCCATCAGGCGCCCATCGCCAACGTTCCACACCTTGGCCACGTGATCGTCCCATCCAGCGCTGACCAGCCGGTTCCCGGTGGCGTCAAAAGCCAGGCTGTCGATCGATGTGCCTGGATGTCCTTCAAGCTCTGCGATGCGCTTTCGCCTCTGAACGTCCCAGATGATGATCTTCGATCGCCCCGTGGCCAACCGCTGGCCATCCGGACTGAACGCGAGCGACATGCCGGCGCCGGCGAGCGGCTCGCCCAGGAGCGCGCCGGTCCTGGCGTCCCACAGTCGTACGTTGTGCTCGATGTCGGCGGTAGCCACCATCTTGCCGTCGGGACTGAGTGCAGCGTCGTAGATGAATACATCGGGTCCGCGAAACTCGGCGAGCATCCTGTGCGACTTCCGATCCCAGAGGCGCACCGTGTGGCCCGAGGCCGTCAGGATTCGTGTCGCGTCAGCGGACACATGCAGCCGCCAGAGGGCGTCGCTCGCCGCCTGGAAGGATTCACTCGCCGAACCGTCGACGCGAACCACAGTGACGACCCCTCCGGCATCTCCCGCGACTACCGACGTGCAGGCATCGATACAGGCCATTCGGTAGAGCGCATGTCGCGCCACCGGACGATGGATGAGCTGCGAGCCGAGGAGAGACTTGAGCGTGTAGATGGTACCTTCCGCGGTCCCATATGCGAGCCAGTCCTCGTCGTCGCTCATGACTGGCCGAACGGCCAACGTGCCGGGCAGATCGACCGCAAACAGCATGTCACCGCTGGCTGCGTAGAACTCGCGGAGAACGCCCTCGTTGGACATAGAGACGACAAAGGTCCCTTCCTCCGTGAAGGCGGCCCACGCCGCATCCTGCGGCACACTCCACAACGTCGTCTGCTCACCGCTCGCGGTCTCCCACACTCGAATCCGTCGATCTGCCGTCACCGCCAAGACCCGCGTACCGCTGCGCGTACAGCGCGGGCTCAGGAGCGCGTGGTCATCGACGAACGAGCGCAGCAACCTTCCCGAATCGGTGTTCCAGAGCTGCAGGTCACCACGGGAGGTCGTGGCGATCATCGAAGGGCCGCAGAATTCCCCCATCGCGATCTCACCAGGGAGGGACAGCCTGAACCGTCGCGCGTGCGTGTCTACGGCGAACACCTCGAGCTCCGAGGTACCACGAGTCGCCATCACGCTGCGCCCGTCGGGGCTGAACCTTGCCGAGGTGGCGCTGCCCTCGTTCTCAGCGAGCACGGATCGAGTGCCCGACGCCACGTTCCAGAGCGATACGCTTCCGTCTCTCGACGCGGTCAGCACGGTCCCTCCATCCGGGCTGAACGCGCACGAGACCACTGTATTCGTCTGTCCTTCCAGGCGCCTCACCTCGACTCCCGTCTCGGCATCGACCAGGACGGTGCCACCGTCGCTCATGCCAATGACGATGACTTCGCCCGACCTCGAGAAGGAAGCGCAAGTGGGATTGGCCGGCGCAGAGTACCGGCTCACGATTGTGCCTCGCGCGGCGTCGATCACGGCCACGCTCCGGTCCGCCGAGGACGCGACGAGCCACCGATCGTCAGCGCTGAACGAGAGCGAAGTGATCGCACCCGCCTGCAGACGAGCCTTCCACGCGATAGCACGCATGGCGCGAAGCGACTGGCTCACTTCATAGCGCGCCGTGAGGCTGCCGGGATCACGTGACAGCAATGCCGAGAGATATGGCGCGGCGCGAAGTGGATGGCCACTCTGGAGCTCACTTCGCCCTTCTTGTCCCAGCAGAGCGGCCGTCTGTCGATCAGCACGCGTGGCTTCCAACCGGGCTCGATCACGGGCAGACTCCGCTTCTATCCGAAGCGCGCGCTCGCGGCGCATAAAAGAGGCGCTACCCAGGAGAGCCAGGGCGACGAAGGAAGCGATCGCGACCGCAAGAGTTCGATTCCGAGAAGCCCATCGCCGCAGCAACTCGCCCACCGAATAGCCATGTGCTTGGACGAGCCGGCCGGTCTGGAAGCGAACCAGGTCGGCAGCCAGGTCACCGGCATTCGCATATCGCCGCCGCGCATCGTGGTCCATAGCGCGATCAACAATCGCAGCCAGGTCGCGAGGGACCTCCGGCACGCGCTCGGCAATCATGACAGGTCGCGAGTCACGTAAGCGCTTGAGCACCTCCTCGTTCTTTCCCCCGAACGGCGGCGCTCCCGCCAGGGTGTGGTAAAGGATGACGCCGATCGAATACACGTCGGCTCGCTCATCCACCGGCTCGCCGCGTGCTTGCTCGGGTGGCATGTAGACGGGCGTGCCGACCACGTTACCCGAGGCGGTCAAGTCGCCGCCCGGGCGCCGTGTGCTTGCGATCGGATCACCTGCGGGGTCAGCGGCTTCGGCAATGACCTTGGCAAGGCCCCAATCGACCACCACCGTCTCACCATACTCACCGATCAGGACGTTCGAGGGTTTCAGATCCCGATGGATGACGCCTTGGCTGTGGGCATACGCGATGGCTTCGGCAATCGCGACGATGCTGGGGAGCAACGCGATCCGCTCCTTGAACGAGCTTGTGCCGGCAATCACCTCTTTCAGCGAGCGACCCGTGACCATCTTCATCGTGTAGAAGGGAGAGCCGTCCGGCCAACGTCCTGCCTCGTGAACGGGAACGATCGACGGGTGCTGCAGTCGTGCCGTGACGAGCGCCTCGCGGATGAAGCGCCCCTCGGCCCTCGCATCGACGACCAGCAACTCTTTAACGGCCACTGTTCGGCCCAGCCTCTTGTCACGCGCCACGATGATGCGTCCCATGCCGCCCCGCGCATGCTCGTGCCTGACCTCGTAGAGATGGTTCTCCACGGTCGGGAGTCCGAGGTCCTCTGAGCGGTCGAGTGGCTGGCGCACGAACTGGCCCGCCTCCGTGGCCGTTGCGGTGACGCCAGGGGCTTGGTGCTTGGAATCATCGCCATCTCGAGCCATTGCCGCGAATCTACCTTGGTTGCGGCTATGTCGTGCCAGCGAGGCGGTACGACTTTCGACGGGATGAACAGACGGCCCGGTGAGCGCGGCGGACGTCGTCCTGTATGATCACGTTCCCGTGGAAGTTACGACGCTCACAACCAGCGGCGACAATAGCCTGCTCCGCGGGCTTCGCTTCGCGCTTGCAGACGCCGACGAGGCGCTTCTGTGTGTCGCGTTCGTGCAGAAGGCCGGCGTCCATCTCCTCCGTGCTCCGCTCGAGCGCCTGGGTTCTCGAGCTCGCCTGTTGCACACGACCACGTTCACCGAATGCTCGACGGCCCTCGGGATGGCCCACGGCTTCGGCGCCAACGTGGGCATCCTGAACCCGGGCTCGGGGACCTACCACCCGAAGATCTACCTCGCTCGCCGTGCCAGCGAGCTCGTGGCCGTGGTCGGCTCGGCCAACCTGACCGGTGGCCTCGTCAACAACGTCGAGGCCGCGGTCATGCTCCGTGGCACGGAGAGCGACGAACCGATCCGCAGAGCGTGGGAGTTTGCGCAGAGCTTGTGGTCGGACCCGCGCCGTCGCGCATGGACTCCGGGGCTCGAGGGGGCCACGGACGAGGAGACGTTCGCGCCCGAGCTCTACGCCGCACTGGTGGCGGCACTCGACGCGAACCAAGGACTGTTCCACACGCTGGGAGCCGTTCCGAAGCCGAACCGGATCGTGGAGACGACACCCGCCGGCCTGTACGTCGAGACCGAATCGTCCAAGGAGAAGGGCAACCCACCGCAGCTCATCCCGGCGTGGATGTTCACGCTGGCCTGGGATTACCTGCGCACGCACGGACAACTATCAAACCGGTACCTGCTCGCCACCGATGGCTTGAACGTGAAGCGTTCCAGCGCCGTATGCGCGATCCTCTCTAAGCTACCCGGCGTCACGGCCGTCACATCGGCGGACGAGGGCATCGTGCTGGTCTGGCGAGGTGCTCCAGCGTGACCACTGCAGTCCTCGCATCGGCACAGCCGTTCATCGCCAACACCGATCGTGCGTGGTTTGATTTCCTCTTCTCCCGGGCCGTCGGTGGTCGCGTGGACGAGGTGAACTTCTGGCTTCCCCAGGCGACAACGCCCATGAAGGAGATGCCGCCTGGCGAGCCGATCTTCTTTCGTCTCAAGAAACCGGACTACGCGATCGCCGGCTACGGATTCTTCGCACACTTCGCGCTCATTGATCTCCACACGGCCTGGTCGACGTTCGGCTGGAAGAACGGCGACCCAGACAAGCGTCGCTTCTTCGAGCGGATTGGCGGATACCGCGGCGTAGATCTGCTGGCTCCGTCCGCGGTGATAGCACCCATCGGATGCACGGTCTTGCGCGACGCCGTCTTCTGGCCGGAGACCCGGTGGCTTCCGTGGGGTGCGGCCGAAGGATGGGCTCCCAATATCGTGCAGGGCAAGACTGAGCGGGATCAGGTACGAGCCACACGTCTACTTGCAGCCATAGCCGAGAATGCCCAAGGCGTTCCCGCTGATCTCACCGGTGCATTCCTGCCTCTCGATGTCGATGAACGCGCGATGGCTCTTCGGGAGATCGTTCAGCGCGAAGGCCAAGGAGTATTCCGGCTCCGCCTTCTTCGCGCGTACGAAGGACAATGCGCCATCACCGGCGAGCATACTGAGCCAGTTCTCGACGCCGCGCATATCCAACCGTACTTGGGTCCGCGCAGCAACCATGTCCAGAACGGTCTTGTTCTCACGAAGGAATTCCACGCACTCTTCGACCAAGGGTACGTAGCGGTCACGCCCGATCATGAAGTGAGAATCTCCGAGCGACTGCGAGCCGACTGGCGCAACGGAAAGCGATACTACCCGTTCCACGGTCAACGGCTTGCCCACCTGCCGAACGACCCTGCACTGCGGCCGAGCCGCGATGCGCTTGCTTGGCACGTGGAGCACGTTTTCAAGAAAGCTGGATGAAGTGAGGGCCCGAGACGCCGCTGCCTGTGGAAGCGCGCGTAACTTGGGGCCGGCTTGCGCTTCTGCCTGAGTCGATGACTCTTGTCCCTGTATGCCGGATCACACGGGCGGCGATGCAACGTCGCGCCAGCCGGCTCCGCTGCCTTCGCCATTGCAACGCCTAAGTCGATCACCTGACCTTCATCCAAGAGGAGTACTGCCGGTAGACGGTGCGGTAGCCCTTGCGACACGCCTGTTGGGCGAGTGCGCACGCGACGTACGTCTTGCCGGTGCCAGTGGCGCCGGTGATGACGACGTTGCGGTGCTCGGTCACCAATCACTGCGGTTCCGCCCATCCGACCGCGTGCTATGGTCCGGAAATGCCACCGCTCTGCGGCACCGGCTGCACGCTCCTCCTGCTTGCCGGCTGCACGCACGCAGCGTCGCGGCCGCCAGGCGCCACCGTCTCCTGGCCGGCCGATACCCCTGTCGTGCACGTCGAGATGCTCCCCGATGGCGAGGTCACGGAGATCGCGAGGAAGCCTGCCGCGTCTCTCGGCGTGATCGGCTGCGACGTGACCGCATTCGGCGCCGCGGGAAACGTGCGGATGCCCTCCGAATTGGCTGGCGTCCTCGGGGCCTGCTGGGTCGACGGCGTCTTCGTGCCCTGGGACGACGAGGTCTGCTTGCTCGGGGGCCACATCGCCCGCGGCGAGCACCACCTACAGGTAGACGGGGGATTCTGCTACGTGCCGACCCGCGGCGCCTGGCGCACGGTCCGGCTTGACCGCGTGCCGAGCGGCCTCGGCGACGCCGAAACCTTGAGCAGCCGTTGCCGTTCGGTCCAGACGCCCGACGGACGCGCCCTCCGCTGTGAGGTCAGAACCGGCGGAGGAACCGTGTCCGTGCCGGGCGCGAATTCTGTCGAGCATATGCCCGAGGCGTACAGCACGGAGACATTCCGGCTCGTGGGACTGCGCTGATTCGCGGGCTCACTGTGATCCACCGTCTTGCGAGTGACGCGTGCATCTTGGCGGCGGCGGTAGCGCAGGCAGAATTCACTTCTCACGGCTTCCTTAGCCTCCTAGTATCAGCGTTGCGAGAGCTGTAGTTCGCGCGATCCAATCGACGACGCCATGGCCTTCCATCCCGACCTCGTCCTCTATCCCCACTGCGATCTGCACGTGTCGCTCGCCCTTCCGCTCAAGCTGAAGGAATTCAAGGAAGCTCGACAGATTGGAGCGCAGTTCCAGAATGCGCTCTCGAAGTTGTTTTTCGACTCGGATAGTGATTTGACGAAGGCCGCCCAACGATATGGGGGTGTTCTAATGAGGCACATTGGATTCTCTACCGGCGCTCTGGCGCTTGGTGATTTTCGTCGCGGGCTCGCTCTCCTCGCAGGTCGCGGCGTCCGGGCGGTTGAACTGTCGGCATTGCGAGACGGCGAGCTTCCATCGCTGATGGCTGGGCTCGACCAACTTGACCTTAGTGCCTTCGAGCACATTTCAGTGCATGCGCCGAGCAAGCTGCGAACGGTAAGAGAGTCTGTCGTGGCCGACTTGCTGCGGCCATGCATCGAGCGTCGGTGGCCGGTAGTCCTTCACCCGGACGCGATCGGCGACCATGGCTGCTGGTCGGACTTCGGGGCCATGGCTTGCATCGAAAACATGGATGCGCGAAAATCCGATGGGCGGACGAGCACTGAGCTTGCTACGCACTTCGAGCGCCTTCCGGCCGCGTCTTTCTGCCTAGATCTCGGTCACGCGCAGCAAGTTGATCCGACACTGGGAATTGCGCGTCGCATGCTTAGCGACTTTGGAGATCGTCTAGCCCAGATACACCTGAGCGAGCTTGACGTTCGAGCTCAACATCACGCGCTCAGCATGGCAACGGTGTGGTCGGTCAGCGAGATCGCAAGGCTTATCCCTCCATGCCCGGTCATCTTGGAGTCCATAGTGCCGCCGGAGTCAATCGACTCGGAACTGAGGATGGCGGCCATGTGCTTCGAGACAGGACGCTCAAACGCTGACGCTCGGCCGTCGGTTTCTTCCGCTTGATTGTGCGCGCCACACCACGCGCGCGTGGCGGCAGCGCTCGACTCCTCTAGAAGTGGCCTCTACCCGACGACGTTGAAACGCAGCCGATCCACCTCGGCGCGCAGGTATTCGGGCGCCAGGTGACCGTACGTCTCCGTCGTGATGCGCGGATCGCTGTGGCGGAGGATCCGCTGGACCGCTGCGGGGTTGGCGCCGGCCATCATCAGCAGCGACGCGGTCGTGTGCCGAAGGTCGTGGAAACGGATCTTCTGGACCCTCGCCTTGGGCCACAACATCGTGCCGTGCGAAGGGCACCGGCGTACTTCGGGGTCGGGAGCGTTCTCCGTCCAGGTGCAGCCCTTCTTGCGGCACACGTGCAGGTAGCCCGTCGTAATGCCAGCCCGTCCCATGGCCCGGCGCAGCTTGTCCTCGAGCTTGATGTCCTGACGGTGCATCGAGCCATCGGCTCTCGGGAAGACCAGCTCTGACGGAGACGCCTCGATGGCCCCTCTCAGGTAGGGCACGCACTCTTCCGCGATCGGAATGACTTCTGCCCGCCCACTCTTCGTGGTTGTTCGCTCGTAGGAGACCGCCACGGTGAGCAAGCGCGCCTGGAGATCGACATCGACCTTTCGCAGCCCCAGCAGTTCCCCCTTCCGCAGCCCCGTGTAGATCGCGGTGGCGTAGAGGGCACGCCACTCGGTCGCGATCGCCGCCAGGACCAGGGGCACTTCGTGCGCCCGCAAGTACTCGGGCGCGCGCTTCGGAATCTTGCGCCGCTGCACCGCCATGGCGGGATTGGCGCCAGGCCACCGGTCCGCCGCCCGCGCGCGATTGAACGCTGTGAGCAAGAAGCGCCGCAGGTGGTTGATCGACTGCGGGCTCAGCACGCCGGCCTTCTCCTGCAAGTGGATCTCAATTTGGCCCGCCGTCACGGCGGACAACCGGAGCGCGCCCAGACGGGACCCAACCAGGTGCCGACGCACCGCGCTCTCATTGCGCCTGTGCGAAGGCATGGCCTTCGAGTACGTCTTCAGCCACCACTCGAGGAGGGCATCGAGAGTTCCCCCGCCGTCGGGAGCCGCGCGCGGCTCCAGCCCGTGGCGCTGCCGTTCCGCCTTCTGTTCGAGTTCATCGGCCAGGCGCCGGGCTTCGGTCTTGGTCTTCGCGGTCGTGACCTCGCGGCGCCATCGGCCATCGGCGTCCTTCCACTGCACGTACCACTTCGCGCCGCGCCGAATCACGCCGGCCACGGCCGCGTTCTCCTTTCGCCGTTCATCGACGCGTCCGTAGCGGTACCATGTTCGTCGGCAGAACCCCGCCGCGCACGTACGCCTTCACCGCGGCTGGCTCAAACCGGAGACACCCTGCGAACCTCAAGGACGGCAGCAATCCGGCCTCTGCTTTCTGGTACACCCAGGAGCGACTTACCCGCAGGTAGTTGGCCACTTCCGCCGGGGTCCATAGCGAGTCGGACTCAGGCGTTTCCTTCGCAGTAGCGCTCATTGGAACTGACCGGCCTTGCCCGGTCCACTCCGCTCCCCGCGCATCCTGCTTCCCTCCGGCCCTTCACATCTATCCATAGTCGCCCTCCAGATCGGTCGATGTTCACGAAGCACATCGCTTCTGTTGATCGGCGCAGCAAGAGAAATCTGCGCTCAGTCTGATTCTGACAGGATGGTAGATGGCCATCTCGCGAGGCGCCCGACACGATTGCGCGCTCGCATCTACTCTCGAACCCGTACTTGCTGGCCACCGATCGCTTGAACATGAAGCGATCCAGCACCGTGTGCGCGATCCTGCCGGGGTTGCCAAGCGTCACGAGTACGGCGTCGGCCGACGAGGGCATCGTGCTGCTCCTCCGCCACGCGCACTCCGCGTCACACGGACCGACAAATCCATGCGATCCAGAGAGCATGCCCGTGCCCCTTATCGCCGAGCTCGCGCGCGCCATCGCCTCCGACACCACAGAGGCGTGGCTGGCGGGTGCTCCGGAGGCGCTGCGTCCGCGGTTGCGCCGGATGCTGGCAATTGATCGCCGCGTGTCGAGCCAGTTCCCGGACTCGCCGGCGAGCTGCCTGCTCGCGCGCAGCTTCGGTGACCCGGCGCTGGCCGAGCTGCATGCGGCGTGGACGCGCGAGCTCGAGGCGGGCGGAGCGCCGTGGATCCGACCGCTGCAGGCGCTGCCGGTGGCCGACGGTCTGCTCGCCGAGCTGCACGCGGGCGCGGGCCTGTCGTTCGAGGGGCTGGACGTGCCGCGCTTCACCTCCGACACCGAGCTGGTCCTGAGCGCGCGCTACGTCCATCCCAGCTACCAGGGGTCCGAGTTACGCCGCGCCGAGCACTTGCGCTGGGCGTGGCAACGCGGCGAGGTCGTGCTCGAGCCGGATGCGAATTCCGCCGCGCCGGCCCGGGCCGAGGGCTTCCCGCGCCTCGAGACCAGCGGTTGGGGACCGGCGTACCTGGTGCACGCGCCGGGCGCAGCGCGCGTCACCTTGCCCTGCCCCGAGGAGGCCAGCGCCGACGCCCGGTTCACGCCCGACGGCACGCGCCTGCTCGTGTACGGCACGCTCGACGAGTACGAGGGCGGCTTCGTGTGGGTGGTGCACCCGGAGACGCTCGCGATCGAGCGCCGGCTCGGGACCGGCTCACCGGTTCGCTCGCTCCAGGTGCACGACCTCGACCGCATGCTGGTGTCGACCTACAGGAGCGGCACGATCGCGTGGATCGATCAGCAGGCGCATGTGCTGCCGGCGCTCGAGGGCGAGCTCTGCCTGTCGCCGGACGGCGCGACCGTGGCGAGCTTCAAGAACGGCCTGCGCGTGTGGTCGCTCGCCGAGCTCGTGCGTGCGAGCGGCCCGGCGCGCGAGGCGGGCCTGCCGGCGCGCTTCGATCCGAGCGGCGCGCGGCTGATCTGCGGGCGCCAGCTCCTCGACGGCCACAGCGGTGCGCCGATAGCCACGCTCGAGCTCGGGTTGGGCTCCTACCTCGAGGGCGGGCCGGCGAAGCCGTGGCTCCACTTCGGGACCCAGGCGCTGGTCTGCTCGCACGGCGGGCTGCACGTCTGGGATTCGCGCCGCGGCACGGCTCTGCCGATGAAGGAGGAGCTGTCCTACCCGCACTGGTACTCGCTCGCCTACGACCGCACCGGCACGCACCTCGCCGTCCTGCAGCAAGGCCACGCCAAGGTGGCGCTGTACAAGCTGCCCGAGGGACGGCCGGTGCGCGAGCTGACCTTCGAGCTCGCAGGCACCGTGCTGGCCATGAGCCCCGACGGCGAGCGAGTGGCGGTGCAGCACGGCAGCTCCGTCGAGGTGCGCACGAACGCCGGCTGGTTGCTCGGGCGCTTCGGCGGCGCGGCTCCCGAGAAGCCGGAGCGCCTGCTCCACGGCGAGCAAACCCCGCGCTTCTCGCACGACGGGCGCCGGGTCGCGCGCTTCGTCGAGGGCGACGGCTGGGGGGTCGCCTCGCTCGACCACGACGGCGAGGATGTGCGCCTGTCCAGGTGCGCCGCGCTCGCCGAGCTTCCCGACTTCGCCGACCCGCTGCCGCGCGACTGGGAGCTCGAGGTGAGCACATTGACCGTGTTCACGCACCGGCCGAGCGGGGCGCGCATCGCGTTGCCGGTGGCGGGGCGCTGGGTGCACAACCCCGCCGACCCGCGCCTCGCCGCGTGCGACGATCTCCTGGTCGAGCTGCGCGCGCCCTGAGCACGAGCCAGGGTACTATTGGCTCCGCACCATCTTGCCCTGGGTAGAGCATCGTGGACGAGGAGATGCAACATGGACCGATTCACCGGCGGTTGCCTTTGCGGCAAGGTCAGAATTGTGGCGTCGGGACTGCCGTACCGGGTCGGCCTTTGTCACTGCCTCGACTGCCGCAAGCACCATGGGGCCCTGTTTCACGCTTCCGCGATATTCCCTCAGGACGCGGTGACGATCGATGGCGAGACCCGCGACTACGCCGGGCGATTCTTCTGTCCTCGCTGCGGCTCGTCGGTTTTCGCACGCAGCACAGACGAGATCGAAGTGAACCTGGGATCCCTGGATGCCCCTGACCAGCTGATGCCAACCTACGAGAGCTGGATCGTCCGGCGCGAGTCCTGGTTGCCGCCGTTTCCGCTCACGAGACGATACGAGCGCGATCGTGACGCCACGGGTCGCTTCGAGGAGTAGGTGGCACGAACGCTGCGGGCGCGGCCGTCACTCGAGCCGGGTCAAGCTCCACTCGAATTCGGAGGGCTCGATGCCGACCGTGCCGCCACTGAACCGGTCTCCGTCGAAAGCGCCGAAGAAGAAGCCCCAGGCCCCGCCGATCGACCCAGGGTAGGACTCGACGCCGCCGTCGGCCCGGGTGCAGGTGATGGTGCCGTTCCACTCCGACGAACCGGTGATGCGGAACGTCGCCGGATTCGTCGAACGATCGATCTCGAGGACGCCATCGGTGGTGGCGACCTGGTGAGAGTCGGGGTTGTACACCAGGCTCGTGCACGAGCTGGCGATCGACGGCTTGTTCGCCGTCCCCATCGGCTCCCAACGGGGCGCGCAGCCCTGTGTCGCGGCCCCCCGCCCCGTCCCCCC
>OBEQ010782228.1_pt1 | contig 28460 bp, 26 predicted proteins | sample 1670901 | NCBI WGS metagenome assembly OBEQ01 (sample SAMEA104232315, study PRJEB22302) | groundwater metagenome | biome: forest; feature: aquifer; material: groundwater | place: USA | collected 2011-08-07 | depth 5.4 m
ATTGGTTTCACCGTCACTGATCACCACATAAGTATAAAAGGATTTCTTATCCAAACGCCGTGCCAATGCGTGGCCGATTCCAACCGAAAGTCCCTGTCCCAGCGATCCGGTAGAAGCCTCCACACCGGGAAGACGTTTGCGGTCGGGATGTCCCTGAAGAGGGCTTCCAAGCTGGCGAAAAGTTGGGAAGAGTTTGGCGTCCAAAAATCCCGCGTTAGCCATCACGGAATAAAGGAGCGGAGAAGCGTGGCCTTTGCTCAAAATAATCCGGTCGCGGTCGGGCCAGGAAGGGTTCTTGGGATCCAGTTTCATGACTGAAAAATAAAGCGCTGTTAAAATTTCAACAGCAGAAAGCGAGCCGCCGGGATGCCCGGAACCGGCAAGACCTATCATTTCGAGGATTTCGCGTCGAAACTCAAAAGCTTTGTCTTTGAGGATATCAATATCGCTTATCTTTGAAAACATTTTAAGCTCCAAAAGTGGGCCATGGTCTACTTCGTAGAACCAGCCCTATTTCTGCGAAGCTCAAACACAAAAGTATTTGAGCGCAGCAGAATGGGCCATGCAGGACTCGAACCTGCCACCCTCTGATTAAGAGTCAGATGCTCTACCAGATGAGCTAATGGCCCCAATAAATATTTGGCGGTTATTATAACATCCCTTTTGATTTGGGCAAGTTTTTAAAAATCCGAAAATCTCCCTTTGCCGCAAAAAATTGTATGTTAAAATACCACTGCTTTAGAAAATAACTTCGCAATTTCAGGAGCTTTATTGTGCCGTCAAAAAGCGTCGATATCAAATCCCTTCAAGCCAGAGCTGTTTTATTCCGAAAAGAAATCCTTGAAACACTAACCGTGGCAGGTTCCGGCCATCCCGGCGGTTCGCTGTCTGCTGTTGAGATTTTCATCACTCTGTATTTTTATCAAATGAATCATCGCCCCGGTGAACCGCAATGGCCCGGGCGCGACCATTTGATCGTTTCCAAGGGCCACGTGTCGCCGGTTGTTTATGTCACGCTTGCCAATGCCGGTTATTTTCCCAAAGAAGAATTAAAAACATTTCGCAAATTAGGGACGCGCCTGCAGGGCCATGTTCACGTGAAAGCACCGGGTGTGGAATTTAATACCGGTTCTTTGGGCCATGGATTGTCCGTCTGTAACGGCATTGCGCTGGGCGCGAAAATGCTAAAGAAAAGTTTTAAGACATATTGTATTTTAGGGGATGGCGAGGTTCAGGAAGGTTCCATCTGGGAAGGGGCCATGACATCGTCGCACCATAAGCTGGATAATATGTGCGTTATCATTGACCGCAATAAGGTTCAGGAAAACGGACCTGTCAGTGACATTAAAAATTTAGAACCGCTTAAAGGCCGCTGGGAAAGTTTTGGCTGGCATGCCATAGAAATCAACGGCCATGATTTTAAAGAACTGATGGCGGCATTTGATGAGTGCGGTACTGTCAAAGGCAAACCGCAGGTCATTATTGCCAATACGATTAAAGGGAAAGGCGTTTCCTTTATGGAAGGCCAGGCAAAATGGCATGGCAAAGCGCCCAACAAAGAGCAATTGGCTGAAGCTTTAAAAGAATTAAACGCTGGAGTTTAAGAAATAATGGATGCGTTACCCCCCCAACCCACCCGCGATGGATTTGGCGATGAGCTCGTCAATTTAGGAAAAGAAGATAAGCGGATCGTTGTTTTGTCCGGCGATCTGGAGGATGCCACACGCGCGGAATATTTTAAAAAAGAATTTCCCGAAAGATTTTTTAACCTGGGTATCGCCGAACAGGATGTTGTGGGGGCGGCGGCAGGGATGACGTTTCATGACCTTATTCCGTTTGCCACGTCATTTGCTGTCTTTTTAACCAATCGCGCTTACGATATGCTGCGAATGGATGTTTGTTATAACAATCGTAATGTCAAAGTTGTTTGTTCGCATGCCGGCTTGACCGTTGGTGAAGATGGCGCCTCAGCGCAGTGTTTGGAAGATTTTGCCATCATGCGTGTTTTGCCCAACATGATTGTTGTGTGCCCCTGCGATTATATCGAAGCCCGAAAAGCAACGCGCGCGATAACGTTTCATGCCGGTCCTGCCTATATGCGCACGGGCCGCGCGCCGGCCCCCATTCTTACGAAAGATTCCGATCCGTTTGTCATTGGGAAAGCCAATATTTTAAAGGAAGGCAAAGATGTGACGCTTTTAGCCTGCGGAACCATGGTCAGCGAATCTCTGGAAGCGGCAAAAATTTTAAACTCTGAAAATATTGATGCCCGCGTTGTGAATATGCACACCATAAAACCCATTGATAAAAATATGATTATGGATTGCGTTAAGAAAACCGGCGCAATTGTGACGGCGGAGGAACATCAGATCCATGGCGGCCTGGGCGGCGCTGTCAGTGAAGTCCTTGCAACACAGTGTCCGGCGCCCCTCGAGATGGTTGCGGTCAACGATACCTTCGGCGAGTCCGGCGACCCCGATGGCCTTTTAAAGAAATATCATCTGAAAGCTGTTGATATTGCGCAGGCAGCTCGAAGAGTTATCAAACGCAAAGGAAAATAGCGATGCCCAAAACGACGATCGCACAGTTGGCGGATTATGGGCAAAGTATCTGGCTTGACCACATCAGCAAGTCTCTCTTCTCAAGCGGGAAATTGAAAAGGATGATCGATTCCGGATTGCGCGGCATGACGTCGAATCCGAGTATCTTTAATGAATCGATTGGAAACAGTTCGGATTATGATGAAGCGATCGCGCCATTAAAAGAGCAGGGCAAAAATTCTTTCGAAATTTATGATCAATTGACCATGGAAGATATCGGGCATGCCGCGCAGGCCTTCAGCGGTGTTTATCAATCGACGCAATATTTGGATGGATATGTCAGTTTAGAAATTAATCCCAAACTGGCGATGCAGGCTAAGGAATCGATTGAAGAAGGTATCCGATTATTTAGAACTGTCAACCGCTCAAACGTCATGATAAAAGTCCCTGCCACAAACGCCGGCTATGAAATCGCTGAAGAACTTTTGGCCCGGGGGGTTAATGTCAACGTCACATTAATATTTTCTCTCGAACAGTACAAAAGAGTTGCGGAGGCCTTTATGAAAGGAATGGCAAGATTGTCAAAAACGAACGCTGATCTATCGAAGGTTCGATCGGTTGCCAGTGTTTTCGTAAGCCGGTTGGATACGGCTGTTGATCATCTTCTCGATCAAAAATGCGCATTAGAAAAAAACAAATCATCCCAAGAAAATCTCAGGACACTTAAAGGGAAAGCCGCTGTGGCGAATTGCCAGCTCATTTTTCATGAGTTTAATAAAATTTTCTATGGACCGGCTTTTAAAATGCTTTCCAAAGAAGGTTGTCCGGTGCAAAGAGTTCTTTGGGCTTCCACGGGAACGAAAAACCTCCAGTACAGCGACATCAAATATATGGCCGAACTGATATCGAAACCGACGGTCAATACACTTCCCGAAAAGACAATTCTGGCTTTTACGGATCATGGAATAGTCAAAGAAGCGTTAACCGGTTTGAAAGAAGAAGCCGCGAAGGCAGAATGGGTCTTCGATCAATTGTTATCTGTCGATATTCGTATTGATGCGATCTGCCAGAAGCTTCTTGCGGATGGGCTTGTTGCTTTTGAGAAATCTTTTGATATTCTTTTAAATTCGATTGAAACAAAATCGGAAAGCCTGGCAGGAAAATCTTAGGAAGGCGAGGATAGTTATGAAACCCGAAGAAAAATTTACAAGGACATGTGTTGGTGTTTTGCTGATTGCAGCGTTTTTCGTAAGCTGGGGAAAATGGCTTTCCTTGGTTGTGGGAGTTTTGTTCCTGCTGTCGGCCACGTATGGATACTGCATGACGTGTGAGTTATATCGCAAATGGGATGAAAACAGGACGAAATCGCCTTAAGCATTGAATTGGGATCAACCCGGATTTTGTCCCGCCAAAGGCGGTGGCAGAATTTGGGATAAGGGAAAATCTTCTAAATTCGAATATAACGGAAAGATCTATAATCTTTGCTGCGCGGCGTGCGAAAAGGATTTTAAAAAAGATCCCGCAAAATATATCAAAAAAGTCGAAAAAGAAATGTCAGTAAAAAAGTAGCCTCACGGCCGCGCTGACTTAAAGGAAGGGAAACGATGTTTGAGTTAGGATTGCCGCTTCATCCCATGATCGTTCATTTTCCTATCGCACTTTTTATCGTCGCGTTTTTCCTGCAAATTCTGGCGCTCATATTCAAGGAAGAGCGTTTATCGCAAACGGCGTGGCACTGTTTTCTTTTGGGAACGGCTGCCACGCCGCTTGTTGTTTGGTCAGGCTTGGAAGAAGCTGAAGAGTGGCGCCTGGCCACGCATCAAGTTTTTCTCTTGCATAAGAATCTTGCGTTTACGACCCTGTTTTCATCCCTTTGTTCTTTTGCTATTCTTTTGATCATCAAGAAAAAATCCGCACGCCTGTTCCAGGTCTGTTTTCCCGTTTGTTTGTGTGCCATTGTCAGCGCGGTGATTCTAACAGCTCATTATGGCGGCCGGTTAGTTTATGAATATGGCATCGGCATGGAAGACCACTCCTAAAAACAAACTCTGAGGAGGAATCCGGAGAGTGATGAAGGATATCCCTGTGATGAAAAGCTGGTCGTCGATAGGAAATCTCTCAAAATCCGAAATAAGAGATTTGCAAAGCCGTAAGCTCAAGAAACTCATCGGCGAACACATTTACCCTTTCAGCCCTTTTTATCGGGAACTCTTTATTAAAAATAAAATCAATCCTTCCCAAATTTGCTCTGTTGATGACCTCAAGCGTATCCCTTTGACATCCAAAGTTGATGTGATTGGCACGGATCCTTACGGTGAACGTTTCAGAGATTTTATTTTGCAGCCTCGTAAAGAAACGTTGCGCAGCGTTTTGCCTAAAACAGCGCTCTTCACTCTCGCAATAAAATCACTCTGGTATGGCCGGGATTATGTCGTCAGTAAGCTCAAGGATCAGTATCAGCCGATTTTCATGACATTTACGACCGGCACGACCAATCGGCCCGTTCCTTTTGTTTACAGCCGCTATGATATTGAGAATTTGTATCTGTCCGGTTTACGAATGATGGAGCTTTTCGGCATGAAAGATTCCGATCGGGCTGTGAATTTTTTCCCTTACGCCCCGCATTTGGCGTTCTGGCAGGTTGTGTTTGGCGGGCTATCGGCACGGGCGCTGATATTGAGCACCGGCGGAGGAAAGGTGATGAACTCTGAGGCGAGCGCCGGGGCATTATTGAAGATGAGGCCCTCTGTTATTTTCGGGGTTCCCGGTTTTATTTATCATCTTTTACGGGTGGCCAAAGATAAAAATACAGATTTGAGTTACGTTCAAAAAGTTGTTTTAGGGGCGGCGCGGGTGACCGATCCTTATAAAATTCGTTTAAAAAATCTTTTAGCTTCCCTGGGCGCCAAAGATGTTTCCATTTTCGGAACATATGGGTTTACAGAAGCGCGCTCGGCGTGGGTGGAATGTCCTTCGCCCGAGGGGACATCAAGCGGGTATCATCTTTATCCGGATAAAGAGATTTTCGAAATTGTGGACCCGCAAACCGGGGCCTCAAAAAAAGAAGGAGAAGATGGCGAGCTGGTCTATACGGCGATTGATGCGCGGGGCAGTATGGTGTTGCGTTATCGCACCGGGGATTTTATTACAGGGGGAATAACGTATTGCCCGTGTCCGTACTGTGGTTTAACCACGCCTCGGATTTCATCGGATATTACCCGCTTATCAGATGTGAAGGATTTGAATCTTTCAAAAATCAAAGGAACACTTGTCAACTTAAGCCACTTCGCCGCCGTTCTTTCGGAATTTGATGATATTATCGAGTGGCAGATCGAGCTTCGAAAGAAAGATAATGATCCGTTCGAGGTTGATGAAGTCATTCTTGTTTTGAGTGTTCGTGAGGGAGCGAATAAAGAAAAATTGTCGGAAGATTTAAAAAGGCGGATCCTGACAGTGACGGAGATCGCGCCCAATGAGATGATCTTTCTGCCGCTTGAGGAGCTCGTCAGGCGGCTTGAATTGGAAACAGCATCGAAAGAAAAGCGAATTATCGATAAAAGGCCGAAATAGGTGGAAAACAAGAACAGATTCGTGCTGATGGGCCAATCCCAATATTTTGCCCCGCCAAAGGCGGGGGCAAAATTTTGGATAAACAGGAGAGCATGATGAAACGCATTGCGATTATTGACGGTGTCCGCACGCCCTATTGCAAGATGGGAACAGCTTTTAATGATCTGAGCGCTCAGGAACTGGGGCGAATCGCCGCGCGCGAAGTTCTCGAAAAAACTCTGGTTGATCCTAAAGAAATCGATGAAGTCATTTTTGGTAACGTCTCACAGCCCGCCGAGGCGGCTAATATTTCCCGGGTGATCGCGCTTTTAGCCGGTATCCCGCAGTCAACACCGGCATTTACGGTTCATCGAAACTGCGCATCGGGTTTGGAATCGGTCGCAACCGCGGCTTTAAAAATTCAAGCCGGCGAAGCCCGGTGCCTGCTGGTCGGCGGCACGGAATCCATGAGCAATATTCCATTTTTGTTTACGAAAGATTTGCAGGAGATCTTAAGCCAGTTGGCGCGTGCGAAAAACGTGATTGAAAAAATTCAATGGGGATTGAAAATGCGCCCCCGTTTTCTTGCGCCTCGCGTCGGATTGCAGTTGGGATTGACCGATCCGGTCTGCGGCCTGAACATGGGTCAAACGGCAGAAGTGCTGGCTAAAGAATTCGGCATCAGCCGAAAAGAGCAGGATACGTTTGCCTTGCAAAGCCACAAGCGTGCGGTTCAATCAAGAAATATTTTTAAAGAAGAGATCGTCCCCGTTATTCCGGCGCCGCGATATCAAGAAATGATTGACTCTGATAATGGCCCGCGAGAAAACCAAACCATGGAGGCCCTCGCGAAATTAAAACCTTTTTTTGACCGCCAGACAGGAACGGTCACCGCAGGAAATTCAAGTCAAATAACCGACGGCGCGGCCGCCCTTATTGTGATGAGCGAAGAAAAAGCCGGGCAGTCCGGCTTAAATCCACTGGGATATGTCCGCGCCTTTGCTTTTGCCGGTGTTGAACCGGCGCGGATGGGCATCGGCCCCGCGCATGCGATCCCGCAGGTTTTAAAGAAAGCGAATTTAGGTTTTAAAGATATGGAAGCTTTTGAGATCAATGAGGCCTTTGCCGCTCAGGTGATTGCCTGCACGAAATCTCTCGCGTCAAAACAATTTGCTTCTCAATTTGGCTATACGGGCTTTACCGGAGAGATCAACCCCGACATTTTAAATATTCATGGCGGCGCGATCGCGCTGGGGCATCCGGTTGGGTCAACCGGGACAAGGCTGATCTTAACGATGCTTAAAACTTTAAAGCGCGAGAATCGTCACCTGGGCATGGTGTCTTTGTGTATCGGCGGCGGACAAGGGGCCGCAATGATCTTGGAAAGGTAGGGAGATGAATATTTCCAACGGGTTCAATTTTTCAACCTCAGATTCGATTGCGCGCATTGAACTGGATCGGCCGGATGCCAGGGTCAATGTTTTAACCGCCGAGGTGATGGAACAATTGGGGAATTATTTTGATGAGATCAGCCGTCATCAAAGTTTGAAAGCCCTGGTTATCTTAAGCCGGAAAAAAGATATCTTTATTGCGGGTGCTGATATCAAGGAAATTGACGGTATTGCAACAAAGGACGCCGGCGAACAAAAGTCAAAAGCCGGCCAGTGTATCTTAAACAAGTTGGAAGATTTAAAAATTCCGACCATTGCCGTTATTGATGGCGCCTGTCTGGGGGGTGGCTGCGAGCTGGCCCTGGCATGCCGTTATCGAGTGGCAACCTTCAGCGATAAGGTGTCCATCGGATTGCCCGAGGTAAAATTGGGGATCTTACCCGGTTTTGGCGGGACATACCGATTGCCGCGCTTGGTGGGTTTAGGGCAAGCGCTTAAAATGATATTGTCGGGAAAGATCCTTAATTCAAAAGATGCTTACAGAGCCGGCCTGGTTGATCGCCTGGTCTCCTCGGGCAGCCTCGAGCGGGATGTGCAGGCCTTCATCGCTGATCTTTTGTCCGGCAAGCGCGTCGGGCAGGCGGGATTGAAGAAAAAAAGCCTTATGGAAAAATTTTTGGATACATCATTTATCGGACGGATGATCAGTTTTCGTGAGGCCCATCGGTCAACCCTTGACTTGACAAAAGGTTTTTATCCCGCGCCCTTAAAAGCCCTGGACGTTTTAAGGAGAACGGGGCTATCCCGCCGAGAAACAGCGTTGAATAGGGAAGCGCGGGCGTTTGCGGAGCTTGTCATCACACCGGAGTCGAAGAATCTTATTAAACTTTTTTATTTAAGTGAAAAGTACAAAAAACTTGCCATTCCCGGTACGGAACATTTTGCGCCTCGCGCGGTCGAGAAATGCGCTGTTTTAGGAGCGGGCGTTATGGGGGGAGGTATTGCTCAGCTTTTAGCAGATAAAGGGGTCAGGGTGAGGCTGAAGGATATACGCCCCGATGCTCTCCTGAAAGGGATGCAGGCGGCCCGAAAAATTTATGACCAGCCATTAAAAAGAAAAAGAATCAAATCCTGGGATGTTGACAATAAAATGGCCGCCATAACTCCCACCATGGATTATTCGGGATTTAAGAATGCGGATATGGCCATTGAAGCGGTTGTTGAGGATATGACGATTAAGAAAAAGGTTTTTCAAGAATTGAGCCGTGAAGTGTCCGAGCAGGCGATTATTGGCACGAACACCTCGGCATTGTCCGTGACCGAAATGGCAGGCCAGGTCAGCAATCCTTCCCGCGTCATCGGCCTGCATTTTTTCAACCCTGTGCATCGCATGCCCTTAATTGAGATCATTACAACGCCCTCGACATCTCCCGAAACAATCGCAGCAACCATTCATTTTGTCAAACGCCTGGGAAAAACGCCGATTCTCGTCAAGGATTCCTGCGGTTTTCTCGTTAATCGGATCCTGCTCGGCTATATCAACGAAGCGGGCCGGCTTTTAGAAGAAGGAATGGATATGGCCATGATTGATCGCGTGATGACGCAGTTTGGAATGCCCATGGGGCCTTTCCTTTTATCGGACGAAGTCGGATTGGATGTCGGAATCAAGGTTTTGCACATCCTTGAAAATGGTTTTGGCGAGCGTTTTAGGCCGGTTGCAATCTTTCAAAAAGTTTTTGAAAAAGGGATGTTGGGTAAAAAATCGGGAAAAGGGTTTTATCAGCACAATAAAAACCGGCGGCCGAATCCCGCAATTGATACATTGGTTAAAAGGACTTCAGGAAAAAAAATATCAGGTGTTGAATGTCGCAGCCGCATGTTATATATTATGGTCAATGAAGCGGCCCGTTGCCTTGAGGAGAAAATTATTGACGGGCCCGATGCGGTTGATATGGGAATGATCATGGGGACAGGTTTTCCGCCGTTTCGAGGAGGATTGTTAACCTATGCTGATAATATCGGTGTCGATGTCATAACGGATGCATTAAATCGCATGACCGAGCAATATCACGCCGAGCGTTTTAAACCCTGTCCGTATTTATTGGAATTATTGAAAAACAAGAAATCGTTTTATCATGCGTAGGTTTATTTCTTTAATGGAGAGGTATTATCCATACCAACATCCGCATGGCCGTTGCGAAAGATGGATTCTATGAAAAAGAATAATGCTTTTACCCTTGTGGAAATTTTAATCGTCGTTGGAATTATTGCTTCACTGGCAGCCCTTGCCATCCCCTATCTTTTACGGGCCAGGATAACCGCCAATGATGCTGTTGTGAAATCAACCCTTAATTCCACAGCGAAAGCGATGGAAACTTATCTTCTATCCACCGGTTCTTATCCAGCAGCCATATCCCAATTGACAACAGCGTCTCCTCCTTACATGAATCAGAATTATTTTGGCGGGACATATTTTGGATTTGTATTTACGTCGACTTTGGCCGCTGATAGCTATATATTGACTGCGACACCTGTCTCAATAGGCCGGACAGGCTCAACAACGTTTACGGTGATAACAGGAGGAGTATTGCAGGGTCAATAATTTGAAATTTTAAAATGGGAGGGCCCATGGCCAAGGATCGAAGATTTTTTATATTTAATGCTTATGAAACAAAAATGCTGGCCGTTATATTTTTGTTTTCCTCGATTCCAATCTTTATTATCAGCGGATTTTTCTTAACATTCTTTGGTGACCTGGCCTATACCTATTTGGATAGTCAAACGGCGGATCATCTGTTAAAAGAATTCTTGGCGGTTGCTGTTATTATGCTTTTGTACAATTTCATTTTTGTCGGGATTACGGCCTGCTATTTTGTTCATAAGCTTTACGGACCTCTTCCGCGAATCTTGCATCATTTAGACGAAATTATCGTAGGTCGTACGACGTCAAAGATTTATCTTCGCAAAGGGGATGTGGCAGGAGAGCTCATTTCCCGTATCAATGCGTTGATCGGTAAAATAAAGCCCTAATTTTTCTTTTACCCCGGATTTTGTCCCGCTGTTGCCTGCCTGTCGGCAGGCAGGGCGGGACAAAATCCCTGCCTGCCCGGCCCTCGGCTTCGCCGCGAGGCGAGCAGGCAGGCGCCCAACGAGGCTGCCAGGGCAATCCCAATATTTTACCCCCGCCAAAGGCGGGGGCAAAATTTAGGATAAACGGGAAACGCATGAAAAAAGACAACATCCCTTATGAGAAGCAGATTTTTGTCTGTGTCAATGACCGTCGCGGTGAAAAACCGAGCTGCGGCGATCATCACGCTGAGGCAATCTTCACCCAACTCCGCCGTATAGCGAAAGAAAAGGGTATCCATCCGCGCATCCGTGTGACTCAAGTCAAATGTTTGGGGCAGTGCAGCCGCGGGACGAACATCATGATCTATCCGGATCAGGTGTGGTTAAGTGAGGTTGAAATTTCTGATACCGCGCGTATTACTGAGGAGTATTTTCCAAAAACTAAAATAGTCGCCGGGGAATGATAGCCATTGTGGTATTTGATGATACTTCGATTTTTTTTTGTTCTATCCTTTTTTTTGATGAATAATGCATGCGTTCTTCATGCCGAAGATAAAGTTCACACCCTGGCTTTAAAACCTTTCGCTGTTGTCGAACTCTTTACCTCCGAAGGATGCTCCAGCTGTCCGCCCGCCGATCATTTATTATCCGGGATGGTGCAACAGGCCAGAGAAAAGGGGAGTTCCATATGCTTATCAGGATGCGTGGGGAGCAAAACAAAGTTATACTCCGCAGATGATCATCAATGGCCGGGAGGCCTTTAACGGTTCAGATGAGCAACAGGCGAAAAATAGCATTCATTCCGCATTAAAACAGGCGGCTGTTGTTGCGATTACTCTGGCAAAGGTATCCGGCCCATCGAATACCGTTACTTTCGAATACGGCATTTCGCAAACAGAAAAAAATTTGGTTTTGCAGGTGGCATTGGTTGAGCGGGGATTATCAACCCAAATCCGGCGCGGCGAAAACAGAGGACGGCGGGCAAAGCATGATAATGTCGTCCGGGATTTTGAAACGATCCGCCTGGCGAAAGGCACGAAGGGAAAGGTGTTGTTCCATATTCCGGATGACTTTAAAAAAGAAAACGCGTCAGTTATTGCGTATGTTCAAGATCTCTCAACGATGGTGATTTTGGGTGCGACAAGCGAAGATCTTTAGGGAAAACTTATGAGCATGTATGACAAGAATATGGGCGCGGAAAAGCGTGCGTCCTTAGAATTTGCGGAAGCCTCCCGGGAAAGCGAGTGGAAGTATCCGAGTTTTGCTTTAAAGCTCTTCCATGGTTTTGTGGATTGGAAACTTATTTCTCCATTTCCCATGCAGCCTCCGGAAGATAAACGCCTGGGAGATGAGTATCTTGAAAAACTTGGGAAACTTTTAAAAGAAAAGCTCGACCCGAATGAAGTCGACCGCACCGGAATTATTCCGCAGGATGTCATGAAGGGTCTGGGGGAACTCAAAGCCTTTGCGATCAAGATCCCTAAAGAATACGGCGGCCTGGGTTTCAGCCAGTACAATTACAATCGCATCATTCATTATGTGGCAAGTTTCTGCGGCTCGACGGCTGTTTTACTTTCCGCCCATCAAAGCATCGGCGTTCCCCAGCCTTTAAAGCTTTTTGGGACCGAAGAGCAGAAGAAAAAATATTTGCCGATGTTCTCAAGCGGAACCGTTTCCGCATTTGCCCTGACGGAAGTCAACGCCGGTTCCGACCCGCGCATGATGACAACAACCGCGACCCCCATCGAAGATGGAAAAACTTTTTTATTAAACGGGGAAAAACTCTGGTGCACCAACGGTTTGATTGCCGGCGTCATCGTTGTGATGGCGGTCACCCCCTCCAAAATCGTTCGCGGCAAGGAAAAAAAACAGATCACCGCCTTTATTGTCGAGACTTCTACGCCCGGCATTGAGATGGTTCAGCGCTGTCAATTTATGGGGCTTCATGGGATACAAAACGGACTCATGCGTTTCCATGATGTCAGAGTCCCGCAAGAAAATATTATCCTCGGCGAAGGTGAGGGATTAAAACTCGCGCTCATGACCTTAAATACCGGCCGCTTAACATTGCCGGCGGCCTCGACAGGCATCGGGAAATGGTGTTTGAGTGTTGTGCGTCAGTGGTCAGCGAAGCGCAAACAATGGGGAAGTGTCATTGGGGAACATGAAAGCGTTGCTTTAAAACTCGGTTATATTGCCAGCCATACCTTTGCGATGGAAGCGATGACCTATTTGACCTCGGCCATGGCGGATGATAAAAAGAAAGATATCCGCCTGGAGGCGGCCATTGCGAAATATTTTTGTACGGACCACAGCTGGAAGATTGTCGATGAAACATTACAGATCCGCGGCGGCCAGGGGTATGAAACATCCGATTCTTTAAAAAAGCGCGGGATGGATCCTTATCCGGTGGAACGCGTGTTAAGGGATGTGCGTATCAATTTGATCATTGAAGGAACTTCCGAGATCATGCATCTTTTTATCGCGCGGGAAGCGCTGGACCCTCACCTGAGCCGTTTGATGCCGCTCTTAGACGAACGGACAAGCCCTGGCGCAAAAGCAAAAGCGGCTTTGTATATGATATTTTATTATGCCCTATGGTATCCGAAGATGTGGCTTCCGACATTGTCTTCGCTGATCGTCGAACGCGCTCAACCGCTTTACGGGCATATGATGTTTGTCCGCGCAGCTTCAAAACGTCTGGCACGGACTATCTTCCATCACATCATGCGCCATCAGCAAAAACTCGAGTCCCAGCAAGGGCTCTTAAACCGTTTTGTTGATATCGGGACAGATCTTTTTGCGATATCCGCGGTTTGTTCTTACGCAAAAAGCCTTCAGGATGATGCCACCAAAAAGAATTCTCTGGAGCTGGCCGATCTTTTTTGTCAGCAAGCCAAAGCGCGGATTAAAAAGAATTTCCGCGAAGTTTCCTGTAATGCGGACCGCCAGCATCGCCGGGTTGCACGGCGCCTTTTGGCCGGCGATTTTAAATGGATGGAGACGGATATTGTGCAGCCGTAACCTTGATACCCATTGCTAGCGATGACGTCAGAATATTCTCGTAGGGAACGGTCGCGACCGTTCCCTACAACCAAATGAAAAACCCATGAGCGACCTGTCAAAAATTATCAATCGATATTCTGTTCTCAAACAGCTGCCGATCTTCAGTAAGCTCAAATGGTTTGAGTTGCAAAAGATCGCCGCTAAATGCGTTTTTGTGGAATATAAAAAGGGCGAGGTCATTCGTGAACAGGGTTCCGCGCCGGATGCGTTTTATTGCGTTGTTTCGGGGCGTGTCAAAGCTTACGCGGTTGCGCCCAGCGGCGAGAAAAGGGATGTCGATTTTATTCACCGGGGGATGTATTTTGGGATCATCTCGCTTTTAACGGGTGAGAACCACTCGTTAACTTTTGAGGTCATCAATGATGTTGTTATTTTAAAGCTCATGAAGGATGACTTTTTTGAAATCCTCGAGTCCATCCCGCGCTTGGGAATTGAATTCAGTCAGAGCCTTTCCCGGCGGGTCCGCAGTCCTTTCACGCATTCAAAGGCGATCTTTGAAAGCAATGTCATTTCTGTTTACGGGCCGGTGAAATATTCCGGATCATCGACATTTGCTTTAAATCTCGCGTTTCACCTGCAGCGGGAAACCTCTCAAAAAGTCATTTTTTTAAGTTTGCGTTCCGCATTTCGTGAAGAGGCTGTGGCTCATAAAAAGCCATCGGTATCCATTCAATGGAAAAAACCCGCCACGGATCTCAAGCAGATTATTGAAAGTCAGCAGAAAATTAAGGACAGCATCGGGCATCAACCCGGTTCCTTCGATGTGCTGCATGTCCATTGCGATCCGCTGGACATGGGGCTTGCCGGCCGCATGAGTTATTTTGTCAGCTTACTTGCGACCGATTATCATTTTGTGGTTGTGGATATGCCCAATGAAATGGATGACATTGTTTTTAAAACGCTGGTCCAGTCGGACACGGTCTATCTCATTACGAAAGATGAAAAAGAAAATTTGCGCCAGACGGCCCATGTGATTGATCGTCTCCGCCAGGAACTTAAAGAAACGTTCACCAGCCATCGCGTTCAGATCATGATCAGCGGTGTGGAATCAAAAGAAAACCTCTCGCCTGATGATATTAACCAAACGGTGAAATTTAATATTACTCAAACGTTGCCGTATTTTCATCCGGAAGATCTTAAAGGGGCTGTCAATTCCGATGCCATGGTGGCGTTTTTTCCTGATTTACAAAGTGACTACGCGCGGATGCTTCGGCGTATTGCCCGTCAGATCGGCGGGGTGCTGGTAGGCCTCGTACTCGGCGGCGGCGCTGCCCTGGGAATTGCGCACGTGGGCGTGATTCGTGTCCTGGAAAGAGAAGGTATTCCCATTGATATGGTTGTCGGAAGCAGTATTGGCGCTCTCATCGGAAGCTTGTGGGCTTCCGGAAAAAATGCCGATGAGCTGGAAACCATTGCCCGTGAATTTGAGAAAAAGAAAGCGGCATGGAATCTCATTGATATCACCCCTTCAAAATCCGGTTTAAGCGGAAAAAATATCACGATGTGGCTTCGCCGGCATTTGGGAGATACGACATTTTATCAGACACGAATTCCTTTTAAGGCTGTTGCTTTTGATTTGATCAGGCGTGAAGAACTTATCATTGACAGCGGTTATCTGGTTGATGCGGTCCGTCAAAGCATCGCGATTCCCGGTGTCATTTCTCCCATCGTGGAAAACGACAGGCTCATTATTGACGGAGGCGTGGTCAACCCTCTGCCGACCAATGTCGTGGCAGGATCAGGCATTAAGAAAATTATTGCGGTGAACGTTCTTCAGTCGCCGGGAGATGTGGTGAGGGGTTATGAAATTTTCAGAAAAAAGGTAAACGCGGAAAGAAAGATTCCTTTTTTAAAAGCCCCGTTAAAATATATCGGTGTGCGGGCCGCCCGCTATTTGACGAAGCTTGTTTATCCCAATATCCCGGACATCATTGTGCGAAGCCTTCAGGCGGTCGAATATGTCATTGCCGAACAAAGCGCCCAGCAGGCGGATGTGGTCATTCACCCGGATCTGTCGGGAGTCAATTGGTTTGAACTCTATGAGGTTGATCGTCTCATCGCCAGCGGGCAGGAGGCGGCGCTTAAACATTTGCCGGAAATAAAGAAATTGATCAGCGAGTAGAATACAAAGGGGGGTCAGCCGGCATGCTTAAAAAATACCTTCCCGTTTGTTTGAATTTAGAGTCGAAGAAAGTTTTGGTGATCGGCGCCGGAGGTGTCGCATGCCAGAAACTAAAGACCCTTTTATCCTGCGGAGCCCGGGTGACGGTCATCGCGCCTCAGGCCGCTTTGCCGATCCAAAGATGGTCCCTTGCTAAGAAAATTATTTTAAAACCCCGGCGCTTTAAAGCTTGCGACATTCACTCCTATCATGTGGTGTATGCCTGCACCGACGATTCGAAGTTAAACCGGAGCATCAGATCGCTGGCAAAAGAACAGCACATCCTTTGCAATATCACCGACAACCCTAAAGGATCGGATTTCATTTCCCCGGCGGTTTTAAAAAAGAAAAATATTCTTATCGCTGTTTCAAGCTTCGGAAGAAATCCCCGGCAATCGGTGCAGATCCGCAATCAAATTAAGGCAATGGGCAATCGACATGGTTCATTCTTTAAATAACGCGGCCGTCAAGATCGGTACGCGCGGCAGCCCCCTGGCTTTAGCCCAGGCCGATGAGGTCATCGCGCTTCTTCGAAGGGCAAAAGTTCAATGGAGTTTCGAAAAGATCATTTATAAAACGGCCGGTGACCGAGACCTTAAAACTCCGCTTTCCGATAAAACTCCCGATGATTATTTTACCGACGTGATCGACCAGGCGCTGTTGTCGGGAGAGATTGATATCGCCATTCACAGCGCCAAAGATGTTCCGCAAAAGTTAAAGAGTCATTTGGCGATTTTCGCTTTGACAAAACCTCTTGATGAGACCGATGCGCTGGTTGGCAGGACAGCCCTTTCGCAAATGAAGCCGGGTTCGAAAGTCGGCACGAGCAGCCCGCTTCGCAAAAGCGCCGTCGCAAAAATCAATCCCGGCCTTACAATCGTTCCCATTCGAGGAACAATCCGCGAACGGATAAAAATGGTGGAACGCGAGATCATCGATGGCGTGATCGTAGCAACCTGTGCGCTTAAAAGATTGGGTTTGTCGTATCTGATCAAAGACATTTTACCTTTTGATGCCATGCCTTTGCAGGGCCAGCTGGCGGTTGTGGGACGAATCTGCGATTTTCGCATGCGAAAAATCTTTTCAGCCATTGATGTCCGGCGCCGCTACGGGACAGTGACGCTTGTCGGAGCCGGCCCCGGAGATCCGGAGCTGATTACGATCAAGGCCATTCACGCTTTAAAAAAATCAGATGTTGTTTTTTATGATTATTTAGTCGACCCGAAACTTCTTGCGTATGCGCCGCGCGCGGAAAAAATCTACGTCGGAAAAAGAAAGGGCGGGCATACCCTTTCGCAAAGCGATCTTTCGCGCATGCTTCGCGATCAGGCAAGGTCGGGAAAAAATGTTGTCCGCTTAAAAGGCGGCGACCCCTTGATCTTCGGCCGCGGCCCCAGTGAGATGGAGTATCTTTGGGCTTACCATATTCCGGTCGATGTTGTGCCGGGGGTCAGTTCGGCCACGGGTATTCCCTCAACGCTCGGCATCCCTTTGACGGCGCGCGGGTTGTCCTCCTCGGTGGCGTTTTTAAGCGCGCACGGGGAAGATGAAAAAGATTCAAGGCCGCGGCCGATCAAGATCCCAAAAACGGATACGCTTGTTTTCTTAATGGGCCTGACCAAGTTAAACACGATCGTGAAATCATTGCGCGCCACGGGATGGAATGTTGAAACACCAATGATCATTATTTCCAAAGGAACTTACGCGGAGGAAAAAATTGTTTGCGGCACCATCGGCACGATCGAAGCACTCATTTTGAAAGATCCGGTTGATCCTCCGGCTTTGATGGTGGTCGGAAACACCGTAAAATTCTGGCAGGAGAGAAGAAAAAAAGAAGGCACCATCCTCTATTTGGGAACCAATCCGCAGAAATACAAAGCCTTGGGAAATGTTGTTCATCTGCCGATGATCAAAATACTGGCGATCCCGTTTTCCCGGGATATTTTGAAACGTTTGCACCATGGCCTGGAAGAATACAGCCTGATTATTTTGACCAGCCGTTTTGCCGTAAAATATTTTATGGCGCTTCTCAACAATTCACGCTATGCTAACGCCAAGTTAAAAGGGATGGATTTCGCGGTCGTCGGCAAAGATACGGCAAAAGAGTTAAAGAAATTTAAGCTGACGGCGAAGGTCATCGCGCACCCCGAAACCGGCGAGGGACTGTTGGAAGCGTTAACCCGGGCGTATGACTTGAAGGGGATGAAAATCCTTTTTCCCCGTTCCAGCTTGCCGAATCCATTTTTAAAAACGGAATTAACCAGGCGTGGCGCTCTTGTTACGGAATTGACAGTCTATGAAAATCAGAAACCCCCGATAAAGGATTTTTCGTTTCAAGGGGTGGATAAAGTGATTTTTACCAGCCCATCGACGGTGAAAAATTTTCTGGAAGATTTTGGAATGATTCCGCATCATTGGCAGATTTTCGCCAAAGGCCCGGTGACGCAGAAGGTACTGGCTGAAGCTGGATATGAGAGCGAAATTTTGATTGAATGATGAACTTATATCGTTATAAATGGTGTTATTCGGATGATGTTTCTGGTCGGGCGTTCCCGGTAGGGAACGGTTTAAAACCGTTCCCTACCAAGGAATGGCGCCACTCGCGTTAAATAATAAATGAGGAAAAACCAATGAACCGATTCCGCCGATTACGGGCAACACCGCAGCTGCGTCGTTTAGTTAAAGAAACACGGCTAAGCTCCGATGATTTCATCCAGCCTTTCTTTGTTATCGAAGGCAAAAACAAAAGAGAAGAAATTCCCTCAATGCCGGGGATCTATCGGTATTCCGTTGAAGATTTATTGAAGGCCATTGAAAGCTATCAAAAAGCCGGAGGATATGCCGGATTATTGTTTGGCGTTCCAAAAGAAAAAGACCTTCTGGCATCGTCGGCTTATTCCAAAGAAGGGATTGTTCAAAAAGCTTTACGCGCCATCAAAAAAGAATTCCCCGGTTTTCTTATCATTACCGACATTTGCCTGTGCAGTTACACAAGCCACAGCCATTGCGGAGTTATCGAAAATGGTTGGGTGGATAATGACAAAACGATTGCGCTCCTTGGAAAAGTGGCCGTGTCGCATTCGCAGGCCGGCGCGGATATCGTGGCGCCATCGGACATGATGGATTTTCGCGTCAAGACAATCCGGGACGATTTGGATAAAAACGGTTTTGAAAACACACCCATCATGTCCTACGCGGTCAAATACGCCTCCGCTTTTTACGGCCCGTTTCGCGATGCCGCGGATTCAACACCGCATTTTGGCGACCGAAAATCCTATCAAATGGACCCGGCCAATCGCCGCGAAGCGTTAAAGGAAGCGCACCAGGATGTTTGTGAGGGCGCCGATTTTATTATGGTCAAGCCTGCGCTTCCCTATTTAGATATCATTTCAGATTTGAAAAAAGAATTAACCGTTCCCATCGTTGCTTATAGCGTGAGCGGCGAATATTCCATGATCAAAGCGGCCGCGGCAAAAAAATGGGTGAACGAAAAAGACATTGTCCTCGAAACCCTGACCTCCATCAAACGGGCCGGGGCGGATATCATCATTTCATATTATGCGAAAGATGTTTTAAAATGGCTTTAAATCAATCTAAAAAACTTTTTAAAGAAGCTCAAAGAGTCATGGTCGGCGGGGTCAACAGCCCGGTGCGGTCGTTTCAAAGCGTCGGCGGAAATCCGTTGGTCATCGCCAAAGGCAAAGGCTCAAAGATCTACGACGTTGACGGGAACGCCTATACCGATTATTGCTTGTCTTGGGGCGCGCTCATTTTAGGCCATGCGCACAAAGATGTGGTGAGCGCCGTCAACAAAGCCATTAAAAATGGCGCGAGCTTCGGGACAACCACAAAACCTGAAATCGAGATCGCTAAATTTATCGTCAAGAATGTTCCGTCCATCGAGAAAGTCCGCTTTGTCAATTCCGGGACCGAGGCCACCATGAGCGCGGTGCGCCTGGCGCGCGGGTTTACAGAAAAGAACATGATTGTCAAATTCGACGGCTGTTATCACGGCCATTTCGATGATTTTCTTATTGCGGCCGGTTCGGGTGTTTCGAATTTAAAAGAGTCCTCGAGTTTAGGGATTACCAAACACCATCTTCAAAATACGTTAAGCCTTCCTTTTAATAATACGGTTGCCCTCGCACAAACCCTGGAACGTTATAAAAAAAATATTGCCTGCGTGATTGTCGAACCCGTGGCCGGCAACATGGGAACGGTTGTTCCCCAAAAAGAATTTTTACAAACATTGCGCAGTTTGACAAAAAAGTTTAATATCGTTTTGATATTTGATGAAGTCATGTCGGGATTTCGCACCAATCTGGGTTGTGTGCAAAGTGATTTTGGGATCGTTCCGGACCTGACATGTCTGGGAAAGATCATCGGCGGTGGATTTCCGGTTGGCGCCTATGGCGGCCGGGCGGATATTATGAGGCATTTGGCACCCGAAGGCGGAGTCTATCAGGCCGGAACATTTTCAGGAAATCCGGTTGTGATGAGCGCGGGACTGGCGGCCCTTAAAAATCTCAACAGCGCGCTTTTTAAAAACCTCAAGAAATTAAGCGAGGAATTTGTCCGGGAGATGAATTCCACTTTTGCGAGAGAAAATGTCAGCTGTTATTTTGATCATTATCATTCGATGATGAGCATCCGCTTTGATCAAAAATCCGCTCGCAATTATGCCGAGGCCAAAAAGTTTTCCGACAAAAATCGTTACAGCCGTTTGTTCCATTTTTTATTGGGTCAGGGCGTTTATTGGCCACCGGCGGAGATGGAAACATTCTTCCTGTCCGGCATGCATACACAACACGATGTCGCGCGGCTTAAAAAGGTATTAACGAATTTTTTTCTTGGGGAACAGCATAAATAAACCCGGATTTTATTCCGCCAAAGGCGGGGCAAAATGTGGGATAAAAAAATGATATTACGGATACTGCTTACGATCCTCGTGCTGGCGTTTTCGCTTCAATTGACAGGATGTATGACTTTGAGGAAGGGCGCTGCTGTTGGGAAGAGGGGAATGACCTGGGTGGTGGAAAAATTTAAACAAACCGTTAATTCTCCCCTGATAAAGTTTGTCAAGCCTTTAAAACCGTTTTAAAAGAATTGGAACTCGCGGCGAAGCAATTTAAACACTTCATTTTTTGTTAAGAAAGGGAAGGCGCATGGGCGACAGCTGGCAAAAAATAAATCACACCGTAAGGCCCTGGGGGGAATATTTTATTTTATTCCAAGAGCCCGGAGTTTGGGTCAAACGCGTTTTGGTCAAATCCGGCGCGCGGTTAAGTTTACAGAAACATCAACAGCGTTCTGAAAAATGGGTCTTTGTGACCGGCGCTGGCATGGCCGTCGTTAATGAAAAAGAAATTCCCGTGATCCCCGGCAGTGTCGTTGATATTCCACTCGGCGCTGTTCATCGCATTGGAAACACCGGCAATGATGTCCTGGTTTTCATTGAAGTAGCCACCGGAAGTTATTTAGGAGAAGAGGACATCACCCGTATTCAGGATGATTATAATCGATAATTATATTTTTGATTTTCTCGTAGGGGCTGGTTTGAAACCAGCCCCTACGGTTTATACCGAAAGTAGGGAAAGGTTTTAAACCTTTCCCTACAGGAATATCAAATTTAGGAGTTTCGCGGTTGAATACCATTCCCGTGTCATTGCGCCCGCCCCGCCGCTTCGCGGCTAAAGCCGCGGGCCGGGGAGGAGGAGCGCATTTTGCGACGACGTGGCAATCTTTTTAAATAGATTGCCTGCCTGCCGGCAGGCAGGCTTCGTTCTCCGGTCAAAATATTCCGCCTCGCAAAGACACAATTAAGGCAATCGCGAAAGTCCTAAAATTTTAAGAAATAAACAATTCAATGTTAAGGGGAGTAATATGAAAAAACATAAGCAATTAGCCGCATGGGTCGAAGAAATGGCCACGATGTGCGAGCCCGACAAAATCGTTTGGATCAATGGGTCTCAAAAAGAAAAGAAGGCTTTAGAAGATGAGGCCATTGCCGCCGGTGAAGTTGTCCGCCTTAATGAACAGATCCTCCCTGGGTGTTTGTATCACCGCACCGCCTCTAATGACGTTGCCCGCACCGAACATTTAACGTTCATCTGTACACCAACAAAAGCGGAAGCCGGCCCGACGAATAATTGGATGCTCCCCAAAGACGGTTATGAAAGGGCCGCGGCGATTTTTAAAGGTTCGATGAAAGGCCGCACCATGTATGTTATTCCCTTTTCCATGGGGCCGGTTGGAAAATCCTTTAGCAAGATCGGAGTGGAACTTTCCGACAGCATTTACGTTGTCCTTAATATGCGCATCATGGCCTCTATCGGCGATAAAGTTTTAAAGGCCCTTGGGACTAAGGGAGAATTTACAAAATGCCTTCATAGCAAGGCGGACTTAAATGTCGACCGGCGTTTGATTTTGCATTTTCCCCATGACAATGCGATCTGGTCGGTCGGATCCGGTTATGGCGGAAATGTTTTGTTGGGAAAAAAGTGTCTGGCGCTTCGTATCGCGAGTTTTTTGGCGCGCAAAGAAGGCTGGTTGGCCGAGCATATGCTCATCTTAGGGCTCAAAAGGCCGGGGCAAAAAACGCAGTATGTCGCGGCGGCTTTTCCCAGTGCCTGCGGCAAAACCAATCTGGCCATGTTGATCCCGCCGGAAGAATATCGCAAAAAAGGTTATCAGATCGAAACCGTGGGTGATGATATTGCCTGGCTGCGCATGGATAAGAGCGGGCAGCTTTGGGCGATCAATCCGGAAGCGGGATTTTTCGGGGTTTTGCCAGGAACCAATTCCAAAACAAATCTCAATGCCATAGCCACGATGACAAAAAATACCATTTATACCAATGTTCTATTAACGCCGGATAAAAATGTTTGGTGGGAAAAAGGCGATGGCCCCGCGCCGGTGGAAGGGGGGATCAATTGGCAGGGCAAAGAGTGGAAGCCGGGAATGATGGATACGGAAGGGAAACCCGTTTTGGCCGCGCATCCCAACAGCCGTTTTACCGCGCCCTTTAAACAATGTCCGACAACGCCGAAAGGAACGAAACATTTGGTCAAAGGCGTTCCGATCTCTGCCATTATTTTCGGTGGACGCCGTGCGTCACTGACACCGCTTGTCCTTGAATCTTTAAACTGGCAGCATGGTGTTTATGTGGGTTCAACGATTGCCTCAGAGAGAACAGCCGCGCAATATGGCAAGCAGGGTGAAGTCCGTTATGATCCGATGGCGATGATCCCATTTTGCGGCTACAACATGGCGGAGTATTTCGGCCATTGGTTGAAGATGGGAAAAAAAATGAAGAAGAAAGCGCCAAAGATTTTCTGCGTCAACTGGTTTCGTCAAAATGAAAAAGGGGAATTTATGTGGCCGGGTTACGGCGATAACCTGCGCGTTTTGGATTGGATCCTGGATCGGTGCAATCATAAGGTCAATGCCGAGGAAACCGCCATCGGTTATCTGCCGAAAAAAGGAGATTTAAATGTCAGGGATTTAAACCTTGCCGGTGATACGCTGGAGAAACTCTTTGCCATTGATCAAGCAGGGTGGAAAGAAGAGATCGGCCGGCAAAAAGAATTTTTGGCGCAGTTTGGCGGTGATCTCCCCAAAGAGATTCAGGAGGAACTGAATAAGTTGGAAGCGAAGTTAGCGTAATTCTTTTCTCATGTAGGACGCCGGGATTTGAAGCGCCTCGCGGTACTTATTGATGGTTCTACGGGCGAGTTTGACGCCTTTATCGGAAAAATGTTTTTGAAGGTTCCGGTCCGATAAAGGAGAACGTTTATCTTCGTAATCCACCAATTCTTTGATTTGTTCTTTGATGCTCTGGGAGGATGTGGCCTCATGGGACTCGCACGACAAAGACTGTGAAAAGAAATATTTGAGGGGAAACAACCCCTGCGGCGTTTCCATATATTTATGATGGATGGCCCGTGAGACCGTTGATTCATTGCGCTTAATGGCACCGGCGACCTCTTTGAGAGTCAGGGGAGCAATGGCTGTATAGTTTCCTTCGAAAAACATTTTTTGTTTATTGACGATATACTGGGTGATCTCGCGAACCGTTTGCCCCCGCTGTTCAATGCTTTTAAGAAAAAGAATGGCATTCTCCAGTTTTTCCCGGATAAAGATTCGTTCCCGATCGCTCAGGTTGGGCCTGCTCAGCATGTTCTTGTAGGTGGTATTAATTCTCAAATGTGGAATTCCGAAGTTGTTGACAGTCACCTGCAGGCCGCCCCGTTCATCAGCGGTAACAAAGATATCAGGTTTGATATAAATATTGTTAGCAATAGGGCGGAAATTGCGGGCCGGCCGGGGGTCAAGGGTGGCAACAATCTGCGCGATACGGACCGCTTCCTTTAAAGGGATTTCTAATTTATGAGCAATCTGTGAAAAACGTTTATGCCCCAGGTCTTCCAGGCATTCATGGATAAGCCGCGTCATGAGCGGGCCGTTGCTGTCGGAAGACTTTAATTGCGTCAGAAGGCATTCATGAATGCCGCGCGAAGCAATACCGGCAGGTTCAAAGCCCTGGACAATACTTAAAATGCGCCGGACATGGCTGATGTCATCCGTCCGAGCCAATCGCGCGATTTCTTCCACGCTCGCCGTCAAAAACCCGTCCTCATTAAGATTCCCGATGATAAATTCTCCGATAGCGATATCGGCAGGATCAGACAGTTCGATGCGCAATTGTCGCAGAAGGCCTTCTTCAAGAGAAATATCTTTGATGAATGATTTTTCTTCCGGAGCGTCTTCGTTATTTTCTGAGATGTTGGGCGACTCCTCTTGCCTTTTTATCAGGGTATCGATTCTGGCATTTAATTCGTCCGTGACCTGCGTCGCTTCTTCCTTTTTTTTTGCTTCCGCTTCCTCATCGATCTCCAATAATGGATTTACCTGCAATTCTTGTTCAATCGCCAGGTTAAGCTCCATGATCGGCAAAAAAAGAATTGCGATCGATTGCTGCATAACCGGAGCAAGAATCTGGCGTTGAGTTTGTATTTGGGTGAGTTTGTGGTTCATACGGGAGGAAGTATAACATATAGGCCGGGTCAAGACCAATGTGTTGTTATTCGATTAGGACACACTATACTAATGTATGACAAATATGGACAAACATGTCCATTCTTTTATACAAATGGCTAAATGCTCGCAAATCGTGTTTAAAATGATTTAATGAAGAAGAAATACAACTAACTGATAAGTATAGCTTTATAGTGAATAAGGCACGGGAAAAATTTGATTATGGATTATGGCATGTTAATTGCTAAATTTCCTGCGAGCTTAAAAAATTTGCCCCTGCCGACAGGCCCTGAACCGTCATGGTTCAGGGCAGGTAGGGGATGTGCGGAAAAATTCGACGAGAATTTTTGCCAAAGGTTGTTTTTCAAAATCTAGGATAAAAGATGAAAAAAAATCAAATTTGTGTAAAATAAGGAGGATTATCGTGAGTCAAAGATTAACAATCACAGATGTTGCGGAAATAGTGGGGGTTAGCGCAAAAACAATTGCCCGCTGGGAAAAGATGGGGAAGGTTAGGCGTCCGAAACGTGATTGGCGGGGTTGGCGCGTTTACGATGACGGTGATGTTTCCAAGATTCGTGAATTTCATGAAACCCTTGTTGAAGCTTAATTCGAAATAACTCAATCTCTATCAAAGGAGTTCTTTATGAGAAGTTTAGTTGTTCCTCATTGTCATCGTATTGGCATTCTTTCTATTATTTTTTTTGCCGCGATCATTTTCTTCCCGGGGCAGTCTTCCTACGCCCAAAATTTTGCAGAAATTCTTAAAGATGACAAAGCGGCGGCAGGCCAGCAAAATTCAGCAGAAAGTTCTTCAGCCTCCCATACAGCTCCACAGGCGGCCTCCACCCATCCAGTTCCGGTTCAAAATGTTGATTCATCAAAAAATATTGCCAATCCACCGGGTCCAACGACACCAGTGACAACGGAGCCAACAAGCCCAGCATCTTCGGCAACTACCGTTGCGCCTGCGCCCGTTGCGACACAGCAGATTACTGTTTCTGATAAAAATGGAAAAGATGAAGTGATTTCAATTCCCGCAGATTTAAAAACGATGCCGCTGGTAAGAGCTGTGGAAGATGACAGTACCTATACCCTGGGAGTGAACGATTTTATTGAAATTACCGTTGCGCGTCATCCGGAAGTCAGTAAGCAATATGGTATTAATTCCGAAGGGAAGATCCAGTATGAATTTGTCGGAGATATCACGCTGGCGGGTCTGACAAAAAAGCAGGCCAAAGATGTTATCTATTCACGCTTATCGACTTATATTATCAGCCCGGAAGTGACGATCAAAATCCTCGGATATAACAGCAAAGTTGTTTTTGTGATTGGGGAAGTTGCAACGCCCGGAAAAATCTTTATGCGTGGAGATACCATTACGGTCCGTGAAGCCCTTTTGCAGGCCGGTTTACCATTGCTCAGCGCGTCAACCCGCAAATGCCGTTTGATCACGCCAACCGCCGATGGGAAAGCCGCGACCAAGTATGTCGATGTTTTTAAATTGATCTACGAAGGCGATTTGAGAGAAGATTTAGTTATGAAACCAGGAGACATGCTTTATGTGCCGGCAACGGCGCTCTCAAAGGCCATGCGGGTGATTTCACCTGTCACGCAGCCTGTGACAACCGCTACGGGTGCAGCGCGAGAAGTGACCAGGCCCATTCGGCCTGGTTTCTAAAAGGAAGGCCCAATATCATCGCAAAGCCAATATTTTACCCCCGCCATGGGCGGAGCAAAATGGGGCTAAATATGGAAAGGAAAACACATGAGTGAATCAGACCGCGGCCCTATTGCCCCCGTTGAATATTTAAAAATATTCTTCAGGCGAAAATGGCTGTTTACCATCCCGATGTTTGCCGGGCTTATTTTTGGGGTTTGCGCGGGAATTTTGCTTCCCAAGAAATATATTTCCTCAACGATCATTCTGATTGAAGAAGGAAAAACGGATAATCCGCTTTTTAACAATCTGGCAGTCTCATCGACGGTCGCACAGCGGATGTCATCAATTCGTGAATCCATGCTGGGATGGAACAGCCTTCTCGAACTCGTCAAGCGCCTTCATTTGGATCAAGGTGTCCGCACTCCGCGTGAATTTGAGGGTTTGATGTTATCCATTCGCAGCAGTATCATGATCAAACCGCGCAGCCAGAATGTCATTGAATTAAACTATGTCGGCGGAAATGCCATCGAAACGCAGGCGGTTGTTAAAAATATTACCGAAATTTTTATCGAGCGCAATATTAGTTCACAGAATCAAGAAACAGAAGAGGCCATCAAATTTATTGAAGAACAGCTCAAGGTCTATAAAGGAAAGATCATGTCGGCGGAGATCGCCAAACTGCAGGATAAGCTCAATGCCCTGCTCACGGATTCGACCGAAGAACATCCCACCGTCAAGGAATTGCGCGAACTTGTCAAACATAAAAAGGCTGATCTGGAAGCGGAACATCTGGAATTTACCGAGGGTGACCGGTTGAAGGTTGAAAGCACAAATCCTCTCATCAATGAAATTAAAAAGAAACTCGATACAATCCAAACAACCGGCGCGGCCTCGTCCGGCGCTGCCGCCACGGGTGCTGACAGCGACCTGTATAAGATTGTGTTAATGGATAAACTCGACAATGTCGCGGCGCGGGACGTCACGGTCAACGAAGGTATTTACAATATGCTTTTGCAGCGCCTGGAGACGGCCAAAATCACCAAACGCCTGCAATCCTCGAAGGAAGGGACAAAATATACCATCCTTGATCCGCCGCGTGTTCCATTACGGCCCTTTCAGCCCAATAAGTTCCTGGTGGCCATGATCGGGTTATTTTTTGGGATCCTGGCCGGTGCGGGCTTGGTTGCGGCAACCGAATTTTTAGATACGTCATTTTTGGATGTGCAGGAAGCCAAAGAATATTTAGGCGAGCCGTTATTGGGGGCCATCTCGAAGATTCGGACCATCGATAGTGTCCGCGAAGAACAGGAACGTCAGCGCTGGTATACGGGGCTCACCTTAACATCGGGGATTGTGGCGGTGATCCTGGCGGTATTTATTGCAAACCTGTTGTATAAATAAAGTGATATTTGGTGCCCCAGTGCCCCAGAATAAAGATTGAGGGTGGGTTGTGAGTATGAGTCGAGTTGTGAGAATGAGGTTGGGTTATGAATGAGAAAGCACGAAGCTTTCAAGATTTAGATGTTTACCAAAGACTTTATAAAGCCATGCTTTTAGTTATCAAAGATGTTATTCCCAAGTTACCAAATGAAGAAAAATATGATTTAGCTGATCAGATGAGAAGAGCGTGTAAGTCCCCATTAGCTATTATCGCGGAAGGATATGCCAGGAAGAATTATAAGAAAGATTGGCAAAAGTATCTAAACGGGGCCATAGGTGAATGCAATGAAATGATTGTCCATCTTAGCGCATGTCGAGATTTATATCGCAGTAATACTAATGTCGTTGAGGTTGATAAATTAATCGAGGAATACAATATCGCTGGAAAGCAGCTTTATCGGTTAGCCGAGAGTTGGATGAGGTCAATTAAATGAATCGAATAATAATCTTCAAAATAACGCACCCTCACCCTCAGCCACGACTCACAACTCACAACTTAAGACTCACCCTTATAATAAAACTGGTAACTGGGGTACTGGGGAACC
>OBEQ012423321.1_pt1 | contig 28457 bp, 22 predicted proteins | sample 1670901 | NCBI WGS metagenome assembly OBEQ01 (sample SAMEA104232315, study PRJEB22302) | groundwater metagenome | biome: forest; feature: aquifer; material: groundwater | place: USA | collected 2011-08-07 | depth 5.4 m
GATGATACCTATAACGCTTCGCCAGAATCAATGCGTACGGCTCTGGAAACTTTGAAAAGTCTTCCGGGGAAACGCAAAATTGCGGTTTTGGGAGATATGTTGGAAATCGGCAAATACACCGAGCAGGCGCATAGGGCCGTAGGGGATCAGGTTGCAGAATTTATGGATATACTTTTCACGGTAGGGCCGAGGGCAAAGTTCATTGCGGACGAAGCCCGTCAAAATTTTGCTTTACAAAACTTAGACGGGCCAATTTTTAAATATGACGATTCTTTTTCGGCCGGCCGCGCGCTTGATCCTTTGATTAAATCAGGAGATTTGATTTTGGTAAAAGGCAGTCAAGCTATGCATATGGAAAAAATAGTGGAGGAGATTATGGCTCATCCAGAAAAGGCAGGAGAGCTTTTAGTAAGGCAGGAATCTTGGTGGCAAAATAAGTAGTAATATTTAACGCAAGACAGAGTTGGTATAAAACGTCAAGTTAACAAAAACTGCGAAGTTTGTTATTCTTTGAAGTAGCAGATTTCGTCCTTTGAAAAAAGGAGTACTGATGTCTAAGTTAAGGCGCGATCCTTTGACTGGACGATGGGTAGTTGTCCCCGAAAGGAATAATTGGCCGGGAGCTAGCGCTTCTGGATTGGTAAAACCTCTTGCTAATACGGAAAACAGACAAATTGACGGATTTTGTCTGTTTTGCCCAGGGAATGAAGATAAAACCCTGCCTGAAATATTTGCTTTGCGCTCTTTTGGTCCCATAAATGGATCGGGCTGGAAAGTCCGAGTTATACCAGGTGACCCCCCAACGTTTAGGATAGAAGGAGATATGGATCGCGAGGGCGAAGGCCCTTATGATAAAATGCAGGGTATTGGAGCCCACGAAGTAATCATTGGTCCAGATCATTGGGATCCTTTTCATCGGGCTTCATTTGAGCAAGCGCGCGTAATTCTTAGCGTTGCCAAAGACAGAATGATTGACCTGGAAAGAGATCCAAGGTTTCGTTATCTACTACTTGTTGAAGATTGCGGGTTTGATGCCGGGGCTTTACTTAAACATCCTCATCTGGAGTTAATTGCTTTTCCAATAACGCCTTTAGAAGCGGTCTTAGAGTTACAAGCAACGAAAGCTCATTACGAAAAAAAAGCAAGATGTCTTTTATGCGATATTGCTAATTTTGAAAGTCTTGAAAGTAAGGATTCTTCGCGGGTTGTTGTGGAAAGTCCTCGCTTAATTGCTTTCGCGCCCTTCGCTTCCAGGTTTCCTTATGAAATTATGATTATGCCAAAATCAGTTACGCATGCGGCTTATTTTACTGAAATTGATGTTTTTCAGTTAAATGATTTGGTTCAAATATTGCAAATAGTTTTAAAAAAACTTGAGAGTGTCTTGGGCTATCTTTCTTATAATCTGGTTTTGCATATGGCGCCGTTTTTTAGGCATCCGGAAAGATTGAATAACGGCGAAACAATCAGAAAAGATTATCACTGGCATATACATATTTTCCCGCGGAATTTTATAAGGATCGACGGTTTTGAACTTGGCACCCAGTTTTTTATTAACCCGATTCCACCAGAAATTGCCGCAGAAAAATTAAGAGAGACAACAGTTTAATTTAGAATCCCGCTTCTGGCGGGATTTTTGACTTTGTGCTAAAATAAATAAAATTTGGCCTTATCGTCTAGTCTGGTCTAGGACGCCAGGTTCTCATCCTGGTAACTCGGGTTCGAATCCCGATGAGGCCGTTACTACCACTAATCCTAAACCCCTTAACGTAAACTAAAATTAAGCGATAAATTTTATGTCTGAAGTTGATCCAATGTATAAAGAAGGGGGCGAGGCGATGCAGTCAGAAGTAAAGAGACTGACTGAATTAGAATGGCCCCTTGAGGTTTCGGCTGAAATTTTACCTCCTGATTTACGGGGGCAGACGGTTGGAGATATAGGGTCTGGGCCTAAGAGCGGACGCAATTAAAGAATTGGCAAGATGTGCTAAAACAAACGTGGTCATGGACTATAATTGGGAAAAGTTTAATTCTGAAAATCCAACAATAGGATTATTTATCGCGGACGCGAGAAGACTGGCTGAATTAGCCGGAAGCGATTTAAATCACGGGGGAAAGCTAAAACAGTTGATTGAAATTACATTGCCAGGGGTTACAGTAAGTGAAAAGTCTTTTAATCAAGGTCTAATTAAAAATTATGGTACTCTTTCTGCTTTGGCAAAAAGTATGCAGGGTTTAGCCACGAATTTACACAGTATCGAAAATCAAACAGCGCAGAGGGAAAATCGTCCAACGAATAAAAAGTTGGTAGATACTTTGTATGAAATCAAAGAAGCTATGCGGAACTATGCAACAGAGTTTTCCCATATTGTCTCAGGGCCTGATCAGGGTCTTGGCAAGCAGTTTTTTAATCGCCCAACTCTAAAAGTGGCCCGAGAATTATTGGGTAAATTTTTGATACATAAAATGGGAAGAAAAGAGGCCGTCGGTATGATTACGGAGGTAGAAGCCTACGTCGGGCCCGAAGACAAAGCCTCGCATGCCTCGCGCGGCCGGACTGAACGCAATAAAATCATGTTTGGAAAAGCGGGATATTGGTATGTTTATTTAATTTACGGTATGTATTACTGTCTTAATATTGTTACCGAGAGAGAAAATTATCCTGCGGCAGTTTTAATTCGTTCCGTAACTAAACTCTTGTCTCCGATCGGGGAAGAGAATTTAGTTGGGGACAATTTCGTGATACGGGGGCCGGGCCGCTTAACCAAATATTTTAAAATTGATAAAAGTTTTAATGGTAAACTGGCTAATTATAAAACCGGTCTTTGGATTGAAGACCGAGGAATTAAAATAAATCCTCGTTTGGTTAAACGAGGCAAAAGAATAGGAGTGGATTATGCGGGAAGATGGAAAGACAAGCTTTGGAGGTTTTATTTATAATTCTATAGTTCAATTAGAGGACGGATAGCCCAAATTTCCATTCCAATTCCTCCTTAAAGAACAAAACCTACTTTCTTTTTTACCACAAGCAGGGTGTGGTTGGCAATAGAGTTTGCTTCTTTAGCGTTTTTTTGCAAAAGTTTAAGAAGGTCTTTTTTATTTTGAGAAAGCTCGTGATATTTTTTTTGAATCGGCGCGAGTTTTTTGATCAAAAGTTTTGCTAAGTCCGTTTTAAATTCACCGTAGCCTTTGCCTGTGTACTTTTTTTCTATTTCGACAAAATTGTTTCCAGAAAAAGCGCCGTAGATAGTCATAAGGTTAGACACCGCGGGTTTGGTATCGGGATCATAACGCACCTCTTTGCCCGAATCGGTCACGGCAGTTTTTATTTTCCTGCGGATCTCGGCTGGTGAATCAAGCAGGGCGATGTAATTTTCCGGATTGGCCGCGGATTTAGACATTTTCTTGGCCGGATCGTCTAATCCCATAATCCGCGCCGTGTCTTTTGGTATTATTGTTTTTGGTAATTTAAAAGTCTCTCCAAAACGGTTATTAAATTTATGAACTAAGGTTCGGGTAAGTTCTAAATGTTGCAATTGATCTGCTCCGATCGGTACGGCGTCAGTCTGATAAAGTAAAATATCAGCGGCTTGTAAAACGGGATAGTTTAGAAGGCCGGCCAAGGTTCCGGCTGTTTCTTTTTTTTCTTTGAATTGGGTCATGCGTTCAAGTTCTCCCACCGGAGTTATGGTATTTAAAATCCAGCTAAGTTCCGTATGGGCAGGCACTTGAGACTGTATAAATAGGACCGATTTTTTGGGATCTATACCGCAGGATATTAATAATTTTACCGTCTCTAGACTTTTTTCTGCCAAGACTTTTGGCTCTTGGGGGATAGTAATGGCATGTAAATCCGCCACCATAATAAAAACCCGGTAGCTTTTTTGCAGTTCCACCCACTGTTTTATGGCCCCCAAATAATTACCTATATGGAGGTTGCCAGTAGGCTTAATGCCGCTTAAAAGAATTTTTTTAGTCATCTTCATCTAAATGGCGAATTAGTCGCCGTTGAACAAAAAGGCTGGTTGGCGGGCCTACACCTCAATCACCACCGGTAAAACCATGGGCCGGCGTTGAGTTTTGGTAAATAAGAACTGTCCAATTCGATCCCGTAATTCGTCTTTAATGTGCACCCAATTTATGGGATGTCCTCCGCGAACTGTCATTTCTTCCACAATATTCCTGATTTTTTGGCGCACTTCTTTAAGAAGATCCTGGGATTCTTTTAAATAAATAAATCCGCGAGAGATAATGTCCGGGCTGGTGCGCACTTTGCCGGTTTTGGAATCTATGATGGCTATTATAACAAAAATACCATCTTCGGCCAGATGCTGTCTATCTCTTAATACCACATGCGAAATATCTCCCACCCCCAAGCCGTCTACAAAAACGTATTCAATGGAAACTTTTTCTTTCAATACTCGTAAGCCCTCTTTGTCTATTTCGGCTATACTGCCGTTATCAAGTATAAAAATACGTTCTTTGGGAAACCCGATTGATTCGGCCACCTTGGCGGCTTCGCGCAAAAGATAGTGGTTGGCGTAAGTTGGCAGTAAATAGTGCGGCCTAACCTGTTTTATAAGCAGTTTAATATCTTCAATTAACGCGTGTCCGCCGCCATGCACGTCCATAATTTCTTTATGAATTACATCAGCCCCTTGGCGATAAAGCGAATCTTTAAGCCGTTGAATGGTCCTTTCGTTTCCCGGAATAACGGATGAAGAAAAAATAACAGTATCAGATTTTTCTATTTTAACCGATTTATGTTCGCCGTTGGCAATTCGCATGAGGACGGCCCGATCCTCTCCTTGCGCTCCTGTGCAGATGACAATTACTTTTTGCGGAGGATAGTCATGAATGCGGCGGATATCAATCAAGGTGGACGGTTTAAACTTAAGGTAGCCGATTTCTTTGGCAATTTGCATATGAAGCTTCATGGAGTAGCCGTCCAGCGCCACCTTTTTACCCAATTCTTCCGCAACGCTAATTAATTGTCCGACCCTTTCCATCATGGAAGAGAAAGTTGCCACGATAACTCTGCCCGGGGCCTTCATAATGATACTGCGCACGTTTTCAAAAATTTTTCTTTCTGAAAGTTGATGGCCCTCTTTAGTGGATCCGACACTATCCATCATGAGAATTGACGGTATGGTTTTGGAGTTCCAGTTCGCTAGATGAGAAAAATCAGTTTTGGGGCCTTTTACGGAGTCAAGATCATATTTCCAATCTCCGGGGTGAATGATATTAACAACCGGCGTTTGGATAATTATGCCAAGAGCATCCATAATACTATGGCTGACGTCAAAGAAATTGATACGCATTTTACCAAAGTTTAAAGTATCGCGTACGGATTGGATTTCTTCGGCCTTAAGATATTGAGCCAGGTTTGCTTCCTCCAGCCGTTTTTTAAGAAGAATTATAGTAAGTTTACTGGCGTAAACCGTGGGCCAACCCAAGCGCGGTAAAAGATGCGGAGCAGCACCTATGTGGTCAAGATGGCCATGGCTTAAAATTACCCCTTGTATATTTTTTTCTTTTCCACGCAGATAGTTAATATCAGGAATTATATAGTCAATCCCGGGCATATCCTCTTCTGGAAATTGCAATCCCATATCCAGGATGACTATGTTGTCATCAAATTCAAATATGCTCATATTGCGGCCAACCTCTTCTTGGCCTCCGAAAGGAATAATTCTAAGGACGCCCTCGTGGTTGGGGGAAACAACTTTTAGTGCCATCGATCTCAAGTGAGATCGTCCGGGCAGATCGGTTCTGTTAGTGCGCATTGTCTTAATTTTTTAGGTTTGCCCCCCAGAGGATTTGAACCTCTACGAGATTTCTCCCACAAGCTCCTGAAGCTTGCGCGTCTGCCAATTCCGCCAGGGGGGCATATTTAACTGAATAATAAAAATTATCATTTGGCCAGTTGACTGGCATTTGTATTAGAGAAATTGCCTAGAAAATGTCCGTGTCAAACCGCACAGCTACTTTCTAGGAAATTCTATAATCCATTATAGCATATCCAAAAAATAAATGCAAACCTACTTAAAAACCCGTTTAGTTGTTCTATACCAAGTATTTATTTCGTTAAACCTATCCGCCGGCAAAGAAATTTTGCCTAAATTTACTCCCATTATGTCGGTCGGAAGAAGATAAGAATATAATTGGCTGTAAAGAAAAATAGCTGGGGTATCGGCTAAAATCAAGCGCGAAAATTCTTCATATTTTTTCTTGCGGAGCGTAGGGTCGGCAATCCGGCGAGTTTCTTCAAGTATTTGATCTACTTTTTTGTTAGAGTAAAGAGCTACGTTTAGGCCCGGATCTTTTATTTGGGAAGAATGCCAAAAAGCAAAAGGGTCGGCTTCAAAACCATAAACTTGCCCAAAGAGCAGTATTTCAAAATCGCGGGGTCTTAATACTTTTGTTTCTAAATCGTTAAAGGATTTTTTTTCTATTTCAATATCTACTCCGATTTCTCTTAACATATTTTTGATAAGGTCGGCAGTGCGTAAAAGTTCCGGAGTATCTATGGTAACCAATTTAAACCGAAGGGGGACCATATTTTCTTTGCCTTTTTCTTTTATTTTTTTCTCGCGGATACCGTTATTGCCGTTTTTCCAGCCAGCTTTTTCCAGGGTCATTCGAGCCTTTTCCGGGCTATAGACAATTTGGTTGATTATTTCTGAAGCAAGAAAAGGAAGAGGAGAATAAGCCGGTATAGCTCCTCCGGTTGCCATTTTTGCCAGTTCTATTTTGTCTATAGCTTGTTCCAGGGCTTGACGTATTTTTTTATCGGTCAGGATTGGTGTTTTCTTTTCGTTGAAGAAAATACTAAAAAGGCGCGATATCTGCAAGGTGCGTACGGATATTTTGTTCTGATCCAACTCCGGCAGTTTTATGCTTGAAATTGGTCCAAAGCCGTCAATTGACCCGCGGCTCAAAGCCGTAAATAACTCTCCCTCGTTTTTAAAAAATACGAAAGTAATTTTTTCTAAGTATGGCCCTTCACGATGGTATTTGGAATTGCGCGTTAATTCATACCAAAGAATGGAGCCATCCGCTACTTGCTTGAAAGAATAAAATTTATAAGGTCCGGAACCAACTGGTTTCAGATTAAGTTCGTGCAACAAGGCCTGTTCCGGACCGATATTTTCCCATAAGTGTTTGGGTAAAATGCCCAGAGTTAGATTTTCCAGAAAAGGGGCATAAGGAGCACGGAGAGTAAAGCGGATCGTGTCCTGATTTAACTTTTCTATCTCTACGCCTTGCCAGTTGGCGCGAATAATACTTTTATACTGGGGGTTTTGAACCGTTTTTACGGTAAAGATAACATCATCCGCGTTTACTTTTTGACCATCATGCCAAAAAATATCTTTTCTGAGAGTTACGGTGTAGCTTTTACTATCTGAACCGACCTCATATTTTTCTGCCAAATCCGGTACGATTTTGCCTTCGCCAGAATAAGTAAAAAGTCCGGCATAGACCAAGCGGGCTAAATCTCGATCCGCATCTTGAGCCGCATAAAGAGGATTAATGGTTCGCGGCTCTTTGAGCATTCCTTCAACATACGTTTTTCCGATTTTTGGAACAGGTACGGTAAATTTTATATAAAGGCTGGTAAAAATTCCAATCCCGCCCAGTAAGATAATAAATATTAAAAATAAAATAAGCCGTTTTTCCTGCGGATTTAGAATATGAGGCAAGTATAAAAACTTGCGGAAACTCATCAATCTCCAGCGAACCAACAGTCTTTTTAGGGCAAATTTATTTTTAAACTTAAAAAGGTTCAAGAAACCACTAAAGTTAGTTGTGAATTATCTTAAAAGTAGGTGCAAAAGAGCAGTGATAAGAAATAAAATTGAAAGTATAATGGTTGCTCCAAAAATGAATTTCTCCAAACCTCTTCGGGTGCGATACACGCTGCCCCCGCCTCCAAAAACCGGAGATAGGCCGCTTCCCCGCTGTTGTAATAAAATAACCGCAATGAGCAGAATAGAAATTACGATTTGAGAAATGTTAATAATTGTAGTCATACTTTTGTATTTTACTATTTTTTAAAAAAAGGCGTTGGCCAAAGCAACAATAATAGATACCCAAAAAAGAGTGGAAATATCGGTAATGACAAGTTGAGTAAGAAATCGGTCGGCAAGCCAAAGCAATAAAATATTTATTACTATGCCAAACACCCCAAAGGTCAGCCAAAGTAGGGGAGTGGCAATTAACCTTAGAACCGGAGCAACAAAAATATTCAAGATGGTTAAAACTAAAGCTCCGACTAAAAGCGCTTCTAGGCCTCCGTTAAGAATAAAGCCCGGAAAATAAGTTTTAGCCGCATAAAGGACAACTGCGTTTATGGCTATTCTCGCTATGAATTTAATTAAGAAGGCCACAATTTGAATATAGCATAAACAGAGTGAAACTGCAATCCAACATTTTAATTTTGTGGAAATGGCTATTGCCAATCTTATTGCGACTAGTCATCATTGTTAGTATAAAATTTTGGTTATCCACAGTCAGATTTCTAACGGAGTTGACAAATTTGTTGCTAAGGACTATAATGATTTTATCACTGAAAATTACTATATTGGAGAGCAATTCTGACTTAAAACTAACATAATAATTATACGTCTTTGCGAACTTGAATAGTCATCGCAAAAGTTGTTATTAGCCCTAAATAAGGAGGGATTTTTGGGGTGTTTTTCTTTTTGTTTATTTTTTTAAATAATTATAATGCAAAAGAAATACTTTTCTCGTTATAAGCAATCATTGGTCGATCTCCCTAGCTTAGCGGAAATCCAAGTAAACTCTTATCAATGGTTTTTTGCCAAAGGTCTGCGAGAACTTTTTGATGAAGTTTCTCCGATTAAAGAAGATTTTGGGATGGGAGAGTTAATGCTCGAATTTGTAAATTTTTATTTGGATGAACCGAAATATATTGAATCTCAAGCCAGGGCTTCCAATCTCTCTTACGAAGCCCCGTTACGCCTTCGCGCGCGCTTAACCAATCAAAAAACCAAAGAAATAAAAGAACAAGAAATTTATCTTGGCGATTTTCCTCTTATGACTCCGAGAGGCACTTTTATTGTAAACGGAGTAGAGAGGGTTGTTGTTTCTCAACTGGTTCGTTCTTCGGGTGTTTACTTTACCAACTACGTAACCCGAGGTCGTAAATACTTTGGCGCAAAAATTATCCCTAACCGCGGGGCCTGGCTTGAATTTGAAACGGATTTAGACGGTTCTATAAACGTAAAAATAGATCGCAAGCGAAAAATATCCGCCACGGCCATTCTGCGGGCCTTTGGCACGACCGACAATGATACCATCCTTGATACTTTTTCTGCAGTGGATAACGGAGAAATATCTTATCTAAAAAAAACTCTAGAGCGAGATCCTTCTACTAATCAGGATGAGGCCTTTACCGAGATTTATAAAAGAATCAGACCGGGAGATTTAGCCACGGTAGATAATGCCAGATCTTTAATTCAAGCCATGTTTGGCGTGGACAGATACGATTTGGCTGAAGTGGGCAGGTATAAGTTTAATCAGAGATTGGGCATTAACAAAAAAGCCAAAACAGCTAAAGATCGTACTTTATCTGCTGAAGATTTGGTGGCCGTGCTTAAAGAAATCATTCATCTTAATAATACTGGCGGCGCTTTGGCTGACGATATTGACCACCTTGGCAATAGGAGAGTGCGAAGCGTGGGTGAATTATTGCAGAATAAGTTAAGAATCGGAGTGGCGCGAATGAGCCGTATCGTGCGTGATCGTATGTCTACCCTTGATCCTCTTACCATAACTCCGGCCCAACTTATAAATGCCAGGCCGTTTATGGCTGCTGTTAAAGAATTCTTTACATCTTCCCAGCTTTCTCAATTTATGGATCAAATTAACCCTCTTTCCGAACTTGAGCATAAACGCAGGTTATCGGCCATGGGTCCCGGGGGTCTGCAACGCGAGCGAGCCGGATTTGAGGTTCGCGACGTGCATCCTTCTCACTATGGCCGAATTTGTCCAATTGAAACCCCTGAAGGTCCAAATATAGGCTTGGTAGGGCATTTGGCCGGATATGCCCGCCTTAACGAATTAGGATTAATAGAAACTCCTTATATTAAAGTTAACAATGGCCGTTTAACCGACAAGGTTGAATACCTAAACGCATCAATTGAGGCAAAGTATAAAATTGCCCATGCCGGTATTTCCGTAAATAGTAATGGAGACATTCTGGAAGAGCAGGTAGAGGCAAGAATTTATGGAAGTCCGGGCGTGGCTAGGCGCGAAGAAATAGATTATATTGATGTATCTTCTCAACAGGCGATTAGCATTGCCACAAGTCTTATTCCATTTCTTGAACACGATGATGCCAACCGAGCCATGATGGGTTCAAACATGCAAAGACAAGCTGTTTCTTGCGTCCGCGCTTATGCGCCTCTGGTAGCTACGGGGATAGAAACCAGAGCGGCTCGAGACTCTGGACGGGTGATTATAGCCGAGGAAGATGGAATAGTGGAAATTGTAGATGCCATCCAAATAGTTACCAAACAAAAAAATGAACACCCTAAAGTATATCCTTTAGTTTCTTTCCTGCGCACCAACGCTTTTACGGCCATCCGACAAAGACCGGTAGTGCAAAAAGGCGCAAAAATAAAAAAGGGCGACATTTTGGCAGATAGTTCTTCAACCGAAGAAGGAGAATTAGCTCTGGGGCAAAACATTTTAACCGCTTTTGTTTCCTGGTCCGGGGCTAACTATGAAGACGCGATTATCATTTCCGAAAAGCTTTTGGAGGACGATCGCTTCACCTCAATTCATATTGAAGACTTTTCTATTGATGTGCGCGATACTAAACTTGGTCCTGAAATTACTACCCCCGATATTCCTAATGTTGGCGAAGAAAAATTAAAAAATCTGGATGAGGATGGAATAGTCAGAATCGGCGCGGAAGTGCGTTCCGGCGATATTTTGGTGGGGAAAATTTCTCCGAAGGGCGAATCCGATCTTACTCCCGAAGAAAAACTTTTGCGGGCAATCTTTGGAGAGAAAGCAAGAGATGTAAAAGATACTTCTTTAAGACTGCCTCACGGTAAAAGGGGGCGGATAGTAGGAGTTAAAATTTTTTCCCGCGACCGGGGAGATAAATTAGAAGCCGGAGTTATCAAACAAATCCAAATAGAAGTTGCCCAGCTTCGTAAAGTTTCAGTCGGCGACAAGCTGGCGGGAAGGCACGGCAATAAAGGAGTTATCTCTAAAATTTTATCGCAAGAAGATATGCCGCACCTGGAAGACGGAACTCCGGTTGAGATGATTTTAAATCCCCTGGGGGTGGCTTCTCGTATGAATATAGGGCAGATTTTAGAAACCCATCTTGGTTGGGCAGCTAAAAAACTGGGCTTTAGAGCCATAACGCCGGCCTTAGTCGGGGTGCTGGAAGAAGAAATTAAAAGAGAACTGCAAAACGCGGGTTTGCCTGAAGACGGAAAAGTAACTCTTTACGACGGAAGATCAGGCGAGAAGTTTCTCCAAAAAGTCACGGTTGGCTATACCTATATAATGAAGCTTATCCATTTGGTGGAAGATAAAATTCATATGCGCTCAATTGGCCCTTATTCTTTAATTACCCAGCAGCCTCTTGGCGGAAAAGCTCAATTCGGGGGACAGCGTTTCGGAGAAATGGAGGTATGGGCTTTGGAAGGTTACGGCGCAGCTTACACTTTGCAGGAAATGCTTACCATTAAATCCGATGATGTCTTGGGAAGGTCGGCTACTTATGAAGCAATAGTTAACGGCGAAAAAATTAAAAGCCCCAATATCCCAGCGTCTTTCAATGTTTTGATCAACGAATTAAGGGGACTTGCTCTTAACGTGGAAATCGTTAAAAAAGACGCGGGACTGAAAGAAAAAAAATATCCATCTGTTTTTAAAGTGACCGGAGAAAAACAAAGAGTTAAATAATTAAATTTTTGGCGGAATTAAAGATTTTTCCGTCTATCCAATAAAATGGAACAGACCGCGATAACTGATTTTCAAAGTATTATTTTAAGACTCGCTTCGCCCGAGGATATTTTAGCTTGGTCTTACGGAGAAATTACTAAACCGGAAACCATAAATTATCGAACCGGCAAGCCGGAACGAGACGGTCTTTTTGATGAGCGTATTTTTGGTCCAACCAAAGATTGGGAATGTTACTGCGGGAAGTACCGCCGCATCCGCTATAAAGGGATTATTTGCGACAAATGCGGAGTGGAAGTTACCCGCTCCATTGTTAGGCGCGAACGCATGGGTCATATAAAACTTGCTTCTCCGGTAAGTCATATTTGGTTTTTACGAGGAGTGCCGTCTAAAATTGGTCTGCTGCTTGATATGTCGGTCAATGAATTGGAAAAAGTAATCTATTTTGCCGGTTATGTTATTTCTAAAATCGATGAAGAAGCACGGCTTAAAGCAATTGAAGAAATTGAACGTGAGTTTAAGGTAAAGTCCAAAGAAGCCAATCGTGAAGAGTTGTTAAACCTTAAAAATGCTAAAGAAAAAGTTAAAAACGAACTTAAGGATTTATATCTTTATCAGGTTGTTTCAGAAGTAGAATATCATCGGCTCTCCAGAAAATTTGGAGAGGTTTTTGAGGCCTCAATCGGAGCTGAAGCCCTGCGTAAACTAATAGAGGATATTGATTTAGAAGTTCTTAAAAACAAGCTGGAGATAGAATTGAGAACACAACCGCCGCTTCTGCAGCGAAAAACTTTGCGAAGATTACAACATATCAAAGGCATGATTCGTTCGGGGGTTAATCCGGAATGGATGTTTCCGTCCATAATTCCCGTTATACCTCCTGATTTGCGACCCATGGTTCAACTTGACGGAGGAAGATATGCAACCTCCGATCTTAATGATTTGTATCGTAGGGTGATAAACCGCAATAACCGCTTGAAACGGCTTTTTGAACTAAATGCTCCCGAAGTTATTACCCGCAACGAAAAAAGAATGTTGCAGGAAGCTGTGGACGCCTTAATTGACAATTCTATTCGTCGAGGCACTTCACCGGTGGCGAGTCAGGCCCAACGCAGGCCGCTTAAATCGTTAGCTGATATTTTGAAAGGCAAGCAAGGACGTTTTCGTCAAAATCTTCTTGGAAAAAGAGTAGACTACTCGGGGAGATCAGTTATTGTGGTAGGGCCGGAATTACACTTGCATCAATGCGGTATTCCGAAAAAAATGGCGCTCGAACTTTTCAAGCCTTTTGTCATCCATAAACTGATTGAGCGGGAAATTGCTCACAATATTCACGGCGCCGGAAAATTGATGGAAGAGCAGCACCCCGAAGTTTGGGCAATTTTAGAAGAGGTCACTAGCGAGCGTTTTGTTTTCTTAAATCGGGCGCCGACTCTGCATCGTCTTGGTATTCAATCTTTTCAGCCGGTCTTGATTGAAGGAGATGCCATTCAAGTTCATCCTTTAGTTTGTCCTGCTTTTAACGCAGACTTTGACGGGGACCAAATGGCCGTGCACGTGCCTTTAACCGACGAAGCGCAAAAGGAGTCTAGGGAAATAATGCTCTCCACTAAAAACTTGCTGAAGCCGGCCACTGGCGACCCGATTGTCAATCCAACCCAAGATATAGTTTTGGGTTGTTATTTTGCAACTGTTATCAAAGAAGGAACCTTGGGCGAAGGGAAAATATTCACTTCTGCGGAAGAAGCAGTTATGGCTTATGACTTCAAGGTTATCGATTTGCAAGCTAAAATTAAAGTTCGTATCCCCAAAATTAAATTGCAGGGAGGTAAGGGAAAAATAGCAGAACAGGAATTAATAGAAACTTCGGTTGGGCGTCTTCTTTTTAATCGTGCCCTGCCCGATGATTTTCCTTATATTAATCAACAAGTAGACAAATCGGAGTTAGCCGAAATTGTGGCCCAGATCATAAAAAAATACGGTATCGATGGAACGCCTCCAATTTTAGACAATATTAAGAAGTTTGGTTTTGAGTATGCAACCCGTTCCGGCATTTCTTGGGGCATAAACGACCTTACGATCCCTGTTCAAAAAAAGAATTTGGTGGAAAAAGCAGAAGCAGACGTGAGTCTTATTTTTGATCAGTATAGGCGAGGCCTTCTTACAGAAAGAGAGAAATATGACCGGACCATTGAAATTTGGCAGGGAATAGTTGATAAAATTACTAGTCTTGTTCCCAAAGCTCTAGAAGCGCATGGTCCGATTTATAATATGGTTAACTCTAAAGCTCGCGGTTCCTGGACCCAAATTCGACAAATGTCTGGGATGAAGGGTCTCGTGGTAAATCCAGCCGGACGCATTATCGAACTACCCGTACTCTCTTCCTATAAGGAGGGGCTAAACGTACTTGAATATTTTATTTCTACCCACGGCGCGAGAAAAGGTATGGCCGATACGGCCTTGCGTACTTCAGCCGCCGGTTATTTAACGAGGCGATTGGTAGATGTCGCCCAAGATATAATTATTTCGGAAATTGACTGCGGAGTACAAAAGGGATTTGAAATTGTACAAGCCGATTCAGAAGAAATTAATAAAACCCTCGGTCAGAGAGCTTTTAGCCGAGTTGTGTTTGAGGACCTAAAAGATCCTGCCGGAAACGTAATTTTGAAAAAAGGAGAAACAGTAGATCACGAAAAAGCAAAATTAATTAATGAGAAAAAATGTGAGCGAGTGGTTGTGCGCTCTCCCCTAACTTGCCGAAGCTTAAATGGAGTTTGCCAACAATGTTACGGTTATGATCTTGGCAATAACGCCAATATTAAATTGGGAGAAGCCGTCGGAGTGGTTGCGGCGCAGGCCATCGGAGAGCCGGGCACTCAACTTACGATGAGAACTTTTCATGTCGGAGGTGTGGCTGGAGGGGGAGACATTACCACCGGATTGCCGCGAGTTGAAGAAATTTTTGAGATAAGACCGCCCAAAGGAAAGGCCGTATTAAGCGACGTCGATGGAGAAGTTTCCGAAATTAGTGAAATGGGGCATGAAAAAATAATCAAAATTGACATAGACCCCGTTGTTGCTAAAAAAACGCCTACCACCAAAGAGTTTCGTATTCCTACCTCTAGCGGCATACTGGCGGAAATCGGAAAAACTTTCAAAAAAGGAGAACCTCTTTCCGAAGGACATGCCGACTTAAGAGAATTATTTAAACTAGCCGGACACAAAGTCGTAGAACGTTATGTTATAAAAGAGGTGCAAAAAATTTATTCTATGCAAGGAGCGCCGATTCACGATAAACATATTGAGATAATTGTACGCCAGATGTTTTCTCGAGTCCGTATCAAAGATCAGGGAGACACTAATTTTAGCGGAGGTGAAGTTGTTGAAAAACAAGAATTTCGTAAAACCAACTTAAGAGCGATAAGGGCGGGCCAAAGACCGGCCACCGCTTATCAACTTCTTATGGGAATTACTCGGGTTGCTTTAAGTACCTCGAGTTTCTTGTCCTCGGCTTCTTTTCAAGAGACAGCTCGGGTTTTAATAGACGCGGCAATTCGTGGTAAAAAAGATGCCTTGCGCGGGCTTAAAGAAAACGTAATCATCGGCCGCTTAATTCCGGCCGGAACCGGGTACCGCGCTAAACTACCAAAATAGATTAAGTTATTTTTAAAACACCCTTGTCTTCTTGCCCCGCACCAAATTTGGACAGCCGCACTTGTTTCCTTTTGTAGGTAGAGAACATAGGCTATATTTCACTAGTCTTATCCCGCCAGCTCAATCTGGGCGGCTTTACCCCGTTAGAAATTTTATTTCTAACGGGGCGAGGAAACAGTCCAAATTTTGGTGACGGGGTTTGCCAAGGGTGTTTTTTTAATTTAAGATTCGGTTATGGGTCGTAAAAATAATAAAAAAACCGAAGCGCAGGAATACAATAATAATGGGAGGGGGAAAAGATGGCATACTGAGCTCAAAACCGAAACAAAAAAGGGCATTCTGGCTATTATTTTTTTCTTAGTTTCGACCATTTTTGTCCTAAGCTTTATCGGGAAAGGCGGACAAGTTGGAGGATATATTTTTCAAATCTTTAATTGGCTTTTGGGTAAGGGATATTTCTTTGCGCCTTTAAGTTTTGTCCTCGTTGGGTTTTCTTTGCTTTTTTCGGCTGAACGTAAAATTTTGGGGGCCACCATTCTGGGAGGAGCGGTTTTCCTTCTGGCCAGTCTTACTAATTTAGAAATTATCTTTGGCGAAAAAACGGGGGGATTCATAGGCCACTCATTTGGTTTTTTACTCCTAAGATTTTTTGACTTTTGGGCCAGCTTGATTTTATCTCTGGGTCTTTTAGCCATATCTATTCTTTTGATGCTTGATTTGCCAATTTTAGTAAGAAGGAGAGAGGCGGTAGGAGATGAAAAAACAGATGAGGATACCCAGTCAGCGACAACTGGAGGAGTTAAAGAAGTATTGGAAAACATTAATTCAAACTTACGCTCGGTTATTGAAAAAACTAAAGGAGGTATTTCACCAGATTCTGCGGCCCCATTTTCTGCAACTACCATTAGTGAGACTGCTTCAACTGCGGCCTTAACTCAAAGTGGAGAAGAAGCTACTATTGCTCTTCGGAAAATAACTAAAAAGTTTGCTTATGAAAAACCGCCTCTCGAACTTCTGCAAGGAGATCGAGGCAAACCATCTTCGGGCGACATTAAAGCCAATGCCAATATTATTAAAAGAACATTAGAAAACTTTGGTATTGACGTAGAGATGGGTGAAATTTCGGTTGGCCCTACTGTTACCCAGTATACTTTACGGCCGGCTGAAGGGGTAAAACTGGCAAAAATAACAGCATTAAATAACGATTTGTCGCTGGCCCTAGCCGCGCATCCAATAAGAATCGAAGCGCCTATTCCGGGAAAATCTCTGGTTGGCATTGAAGTTCCCAATAAATCAATTGCTTTAGTAGGACTGCGGTTGCTGCTGGAGCATAAAATTTTTCAAGAATCCGCTCAGCCTCTTTTATTTGTTTTGGGAAGAGATGTTACCGGCTCTCCGGTTTTTGCCGATCTTGCCCGCATGCCGCATTTATTAATCAGCGGCGCTACCGGAACCGGCAAGTCAGTTTCTGCCCACTCGCTTATCACTTCTTTTCTTTATCGCAATCCGCCTGAAATGCTGCGTTTTATTATAGTTGACCCTAAACGAGTGGAATTATCGGTTTATAACGATATTCCTCATTTATTAACTCCGGTGATAACCGACGCCAAAAAAACCGTGCAGGCACTACGTTGGGCCGCCAAAGAAATGGATCGCCGTTATGATATTTTATCTATTCATAAGGTTCGTGACCTCATAAGTTATCACGCCCAACTTCCTAAGCTCGGGGAAAAAGCCGAACTTTTGCCATATATTGTAATAATTATCGACGAACTGGCAGACCTTATGACGGTTTTTCCCAGAGAAGTGGAGGCTTCGATCATTCGTCTTGCTCAAATGGCGCGGGCGGTTGGAATTCATTTAATTGTGGCCACCCAACGACCCTCGGTCGAGGTAATAACCGGACTAATTAAGGCCAACATAACTTCGCGCATCGCTTTTCAAGTAGCTTCGCAAATTGACTCGCGAACAATATTGGATATGGCTGGAGCTGAAAAACTGCTTGGCAATGGAGATATGCTTTTCTTGGCTGGCGATGCGGCTAAACCGAAGAGAATTCAAGGCGCCTTTATTTCAGAACAAGAAGTCAAAAGAGTGGTTGATTTTCTGCGCGAAGAAGTTGAAGCTCCGGAATACGAAGAAAGTATTTTAGAAACTAAAATCGAGGAAGAGGACGATTTAACAGAAAATTATTCTGGCAAAGAAGATCCTCTTTATGAGGAAGCAAAAGAGATGGTTACGCAAGTCGGCAGAGCTTCAGCTTCCTACTTGCAAAGAAGATTGCGGGTCGGTTATGCTAGAGCGGCAAGGTTGTTAGATATCCTGGAGAGCAGGGGCGTTATTGGCCCGGCCGATGGAGCAAAACCAAGAGAAATTTTGCTTAGAACGGCCGATGCTCGCAACGATGAATTGGACATAACTTAAAAATATGACCGTAGGCTTTAAAAAAACCGAAACTCTGGGCGAGAAACTAAAGAAGCGGCGTGAAGAACTGGGCCTTAATCCAGCAGAAGTTGCTCGTCATATTCAAACCTCTTTACGTCTTTTACAAGCCTTGGAGGAAGATAAATATGAAAAGTTCCCAGCCAAAGTTTATGCGTTGGGATTTTTTAAAAGACTGCTTAACGAACTAGTTTTATCCGATCAGGAAGAATGGTTGAAAGAGTTTAATAACGAATGGGACGTGAGAATGTTTAGAAAAACCAAAGAGGCGACTCCTCTCCCAGAAAATAGAGGAAAAGAACCATATTTTACTCCGACTCAATTTTGGACGATTGCCGGTATTTCGCTTTTTGTGGTATTACTCATATTTTTGAGTTTGCGTTTCGTAAATTTTGTAGCACCGCCCGAGCTTATTTTAGAAAGACCTCGAGAACAAGAAACGGTAGGGGAAACAAAAATAATGGTTAAGGGTAAAACAGAAAAAGAAAGCCGGTTGACTGTTAATGGGCGAGGGATTAAGATTGACGAGCAAGGAAATTTTGAAGAAGAGATTGAGGTGGCTTCAGGATTAAATACTTTAAAATTTCACGTACAGAATAGATTTGGAAAAGAAAATAATGAAGTGAGGCATGTGTTGGTTAGGTAGGGTTGTGACTTTCGAAGCAATATGCTTTCTCAACCCGCATCGCTCGCTCCAGCGGCTCGCTCACTAAAAGGAGGACAAAATTTTCGTGCTTACGCACGAAACCAAGCAATTTTGTCCACCTAATTGTTTCGAAAACATATTGCCTCGACCGCAATAATCATATTTGTTGATAAATATAAGCGATGTCACGCGCCGTAACATCGCTTCAATCGGTTCGCTCGGACGAAATGAAAGCAAGCTTTCGCTTCGTCCTCGTTGCCGATTGTAACCTATGAAAGAAGAAAAATTGGATAAAATTAAATTATTAGAATCTGCTGTTAAAGAAATCAAAGAAAAATACGGAGAAGGTTCAATTATGAAATTGGGTGAGGCGCGGAGAGTAGATGTGGATGTAATTCCAACCGGATCTTTTGCCCTGGATTTGGCTTTAGGAGTAGGAGGAGTACCAAGAGGAAGAATTATTGAAATTTTCGGGCCGGAATCTTCAGGTAAAACCACTCTGGCTTTGCATATTGTAAGGGAGGCGCAACGAAAAGGCGGTCTAGCCGCTTTTGTAGATGCCGAACACGCGCTTGATCCGGAATACGCCAAGAAAATCGGAGTAAAAATAAATGACCTTTTAATTTCTCAGCCGGACACCGGAGAACAGGCCTTGGATATTGTTGAATCTTTGGTGCGTTCCAACGCCGTGGATGTAATTGTAGTGGACTCCGTAGCCGCCCTCACCCCTCGCGCCGAAATAGAAGGAGATATGGGCGCGCAACATATTGGTTTGCAGGCGCGCTTGATGTCTCACGCCCTTCGCAAGCTAACTGCCATTGTTGCCAAATCAAAAACAGTAATACTTTTCATAAATCAAATCCGGATGCAAATCGGCATTATGTGGGGCAATCCGGAAACAACTCCGGGAGGCAAAGCTCTCAAATTTTATTCCTCGGTAAGAATTGATATTCGCCGAGCGGCGCAAATAAAAAAGGGAGAAAATATTATCGGCAACCGCATTAAAGTAAAAATAGTAAAAAATAAAGTTGCTCCGCCTTTCAAAATTGCCGAATTTGACATTTTCTATAACGAGGGCATTTCCTACGAAGCGGAGGTAATAAATATGGCTCTTAAATACGACCTTATTAAAAAATCAGGAGCGAGTTTTAGTTATGACTCAACCAAACTTGGCCAAGGATTTGATACGGCCAAAAACTATCTGAAAGAAAATACCAAAATAAGGGATGAGATAATGAAAAAGGCCAAAGAGGCGATAAAAGCAGAAGCAGCAGTTGAAAATTAATTAGTTTCCTAAAATTTTAAAAACAACTTTATCTAACGGGTCGTATATGGCACCAGGGCCAAAAAACGAGCCCGTTTAATTGCTCGAGCCAGCATACGTTGGTGTCTCGCGCATACGCCAGACTTACGGCGCGGATATATTTTAGCCTGTCCGCTCATAAATCGACGCAAAAGCTCAGCCTCTTTATAATCAATAACGTCGCTACTGGTAGTGCAGAAAAAACACTGTTTATTTTCTCGTTGTAGCATTTTTAATTTTATCAATTAGGTCCTTTTAAACTAAAACGGTATATCGCTCACGTTAATTTCTTCTCCCTCTTCTGGCAATTCAATGATTGGAGTAGTATCTTCAGGCGCTCGGTTGGGTCCCGCGGGCGTAGTTTCGGTGTCTGCTCCGGAGCCGCCACCCCAACTGCGTGGCCCCAACTGAATCTTTTCGGCAATAATTTCAGTCTTCCAATGTTTAGCGCTTTGCTGATCTTGCCAAGAACGAGTCTGCAGGCGACCCTCGACAAGAACCAAACTTCCTTTTTTAAGATATTGGTTTACGATTTCCGCCTGTCTTCCCCAGGCCACTATATTATGAAATTCTGCCTGTTTTTGTTTTTGTCCCGAAGAATCGGTAAAAAATCTATTGGTGGCCACCCCAAAACTACAAACAGCTTGTCCGGTTGGAGTTTGTCGAAGTTCAGGGTCACGAGTAAGATTACCGACAATAAAGGCTTTGTTTAAATTCATAAGTTAAAATTATTTACCCAATATTTCTTCTAGTTTTTTATCTAAGGCCTCTAAGTCCAACTTTTCTTCTACTTTTAATTCTTCCCGTAACGTTATTTTTTGTCTAGGCGGGGTCTGGCGTGAAGGTACGGCCCGAAAAGCGGGCGGTCTTTTGCCAATCTCTTCTTCAACCAAAAGGTGCCTTAGTATTTCTTTACTTCCTATCTTTTTTTCTAAAGAGGCGAGAGATTCAGGAGCCAAAGTAAAAGTAGTATAACCAAAATAGGCCACTTCTTCTTTTTTTATCGGATAGGCAAGCCGGATTTTTCTTGGCTCGGTTACGTGTTTTATAATGCCTTTATTTTCTATGATTAAAGCGGTCAACTTACCAACCTGCATTAAAACTTCCTCTTCGGTAAAAGAAGATGCAAAAAGATAAGATAATTCATAATTTTTCGGTTCGTGATCCATATTTAAATTTATCAGCTAAAGTCTAACATAGCAAAGTAAAAAGGGCAAGCTCTTCTTTCTCAAATCTTGAATTCTATCACGTCTCCGTTTTGTACAATATAATCTTTGCCCTCGGTTCTTAACCAACCAAGTTCCCGGGCCTCTGACCAAGAGCCCGCCTCAACTAACTTTTCGTAAGAAATTACTTCGGCGCGGATAAATTTTTCTTCAAAATCAGAATGAATAGCGCGTCCGGCCCTTGGGGCATTTGACCCTGCCGGTATGGTCCAAGCCCTTGTTTCATCTTCACCAGTAGTCAAAAAAGTAATCAGATCCAAAGTTTGGTAACCGACCTTGATTAACTGGTCAAGACCTGATTCTTCAAGGCCAAGCGATTTAAGATATTCTGATTTTTCAGCAATAGAAAGAGCATTAACCTCGTCTTCAATTTTGGCAGACAAAACAATCCACGGATCATTTTTAGCTTCTGGTAAAATTTCTTCCGAGGGCCTCCACTTATCAGCGGCCTGATTTTCGGAACAATTGAAAACTATAATTCTTGGTTTGGCGGTAAGTAAGCTAAGCTCTGCGAAAAGTTTTATAACTTCAATTCGGTCGTCGTTTTTTAAAACATTTTCCGCTCTTCGCCCTTGACCAAGCGTAATTTTTAATTTCTCTAAAACTTCTTTTTGGATAATGGCTGTTTTATCGCCGCCCCTGACCTGTTTTAAATTTGTCTCCAGCCGTTTTTCAACCGTTTCCGCATCTTTTATGATAAGCTCGAGCTCAATCACTTGCAGGTCGGACACAGGATCAATTTTCCCCGCGACGTGAATTATTTCTTCGTCTTCAAAAACTCTTATAACCTCGGCCACGGCATCTACTTCACGTATGTGTGAAAGAAATTTATTGCCAAGGCCTTCTCCTTCGGCCGCTCCCTTAACTAACCCGGCAATATCTACAAACTCTACGACCGCGTGGATTATTTTTTTTGATTTCGAAAGTTCGGCAAGCCTATCAACCCGCGGATCTGGAACTTCAACTACCCCTATGTTAGGTTCAATAGTACAAAAAGGATAATTAGATATATCAACTCCTTTTTTAGTTAAGGCCTTAAAAAGAGTGGACTTGCCGACGTTGGGTAATCCAACAATACCGATTTTAAGAGACATAATAAATTATGATATACTAAAAAGATACGAAGATCAATTTAAATTTTTATATGAAAATCTCAAACCTTATAGAAATAACACCTAAAGACCTAATCATTTTTGATCTTGACAGAACGGTTGTACCAAGTAAAGCTCCAATGGATCCGCAGATGTCTGCACTGATGACACGATTACTTGCCGTCAAAAGAGTGGCAATTATTGGAGGAGGCAAGTACGGCCTTTTTAAGACACTATTTTTAAAACAGTTAAAAACTCCAAAATCGTTGCTGAAAAATCTTTTCCTCTTTCCTACCACAGCAACCTCATTTTACATATATAAATCCGGCTGGAAGAACGTATATGCCCTGTATCTTTCAAAGATAGAAAAAAACAAAATCAGAAAAGCTTTTTATAATATATTTAGAAAGATAGGGTACAAACATCCTCAAAAAACATACGGCATGGTCATTGAAGACCGTGGCACTCAAATCACTTTTTCAGCATTGGGCCAAGATGTCGTGGCTATTCTTGGAAAAAAGCGAGGCGTTGCTTTAAAAACAAAGTGGCTCCAGGAGAATCGTGATATCAAAATGACAATAGTAAAACTTCTTGCTAAACTTCTGCCGGAACTAGAGGTGCGTGCTGCTGGACTTACTTCTATTGATGTAACTAAAAAAGGTATTGATAAAGCTTATGGGCTTAAACAAATCAAGAAACACTTGCATCTTGGTATAAAAGATATGCTTTTTATAGGAGATGCGATCTTTCCGGGCGGCAACGATTATGCTGTCGTTAAAACGGGGGTTGACTATGTTCCCGTTACGGGACCCGCTCAGACAAAAGATGTTATTCGTGCCATTCTGAAACTGACTAAAAAATAGAGACAATTTTTAGAGAAAAGTTATCGCATTTTCCTGAAGTAAGAAAAGAATGGACGAGCGGCTAAATTCTACTCGGTCCAGCCAGTTTTTCTGGCGCAGTTTTTCCAGTGAAGAATTTGCCCCTCTTTAATCATCCGAACAGCAAGATCAATTTGCTGATACGGATCTTTGATATCAATATTTGGCAAATCAAACTTTTTTGAAAATAAAGAGAAAGTATCTTTCTTAAATTGCAGAAGGCCGAACGAGGTTCCTGAATCGCCCATCGCGTCTTCCTTCCAATTAGACTCGCATTTGATCAATCGAAGAAATTGTTGGGAATTTATATTTTCTTTTTTAGCAGTTTCATCGGCGTATTCTTCCATTGTCAAAAAAGGCCGTCGCGGACTTTCCAACGCGGTAAAAGTATTCATTTGGCTTTCTAACCCCAAACCATCCTCTCTAGACGCTTCCTTAACTGCTTTTGGCGATATAAGCGCAATCGTAAGTATTATTGTTGTAAGATAAGTATAAATGTAGTTTTAATCCCTCCTCTTGAAATTTGGCTTAGATACGACAAATTTAAATCACGGCCTTACTTCCGTGATACCGGTATTCTATACTATTTTTTAGTGCTTGTCAAATTAGAAATTAAAGTAATAAAGTGATAAGATAACTATATGAATATAGAATTTCTGATGCTTATTTTTATTATTCTTGCCGGTTTTGCCGGAGTTTTTTGGTTTTTGATAAAAAAGCAAAAACCAAAAGAAGATTCGGGAACTTTTCTAATGCTACAGAATCAAATAAATGAGGTTACGCGAACCCTTGACGAACGGCTCGGCGAATCCACCAGAGCCATGCAAACCCATTTTGGAACAAGCGCTTCTATTATTCGCGAAGTTACAGAAAAACTGGTAAAACTGGACGAGACCAATAAGCAAGTAATGACTTTTACCGATCAATTAAAAAATCTGGAAGATATTTTAAAAAATCCCAAACAGCGGGGGATTTTGGGAGAATACTTTTTGGAAACCCTTCTTAAAAATGTTTTTCCACCGGGAATGTATAAAATGCAGTATCCCTTCCAAGACGGCATGGTGGTTGACGCCGTAATCTTTGTAAAAGACAAGATTATACCGATTGATTCCAAATTTTCTCTGGAAAACTACAACCGTTTGGTAGAAGAAAAAAACCACGTAGAGCGAGAAAAACTAGAAAAAGAATTTAAGCAAGATCTCAAGAACAGGATTGATGAGACAGCCAAATACGTACGGCCGGAAGAGGGGACTATGGATTTTGCTTTTATGTTTATTCCGGCCGAAGGGATTTATTATGATCTTTTGGTCAATCAAGTGGGGGCCATGAAAACCAATACCCGCGATTTAATAGAATATGCTTTTATCAATAAAAAAGTCCACATAGTTTCGCCAACCACCCTTTTAGCTCACCTTAAAATGGTTTTGCAGGGATTACGAGCCCTACAAATAGAAGATTCTGCCAAAGAAATTAAACAGCGAGTTGAGGAGCTGGGTAAACATCTTTTTAGCTACGAAGTGTATATGAAAAAACTAGGGACTCATTTAGGCACAGCAGTTGGCGCTTATAACGCTTCTTATAAAGAGCTTAACAAAATAGACAAGGACGTTCTTAGGATAACCGGGGAAAAGGTTGGAGTGGAGCCGATATCTATAGAAGGACCGACTGAAACAGAGTAAATGTTTGATTTTATTTAGCGGCTGTGTTAACCTATTCGGGTATGCAATTTGCGGTAATCAAAACCGGGGGTAAACAGTATCTGGTAACTCCCGGACAAAAATTAAAAATTGAAAAAATAGACGCCGGAGAGGGTGATAATTTTGTATTTGGAGAAGTGTTGCTTGCCGGCGACGGAGAAAATCTGCAAATAGGCGCCCCGCTTGTAGCGGGCGCAAAAATAGAAGCTAAAATTTTAAAACAAGCGAGAGCAAAAAAAATTATTGTTTTTAAATATCATAATAAAACCCGCTATCGTAAAAAAAGAGGGCATCGCCAGCATTTTACCGAGGTTGAAATCAAGAAGATAGAATTTTAAAAGAAGCCCGCGCGGGCTTCTTTTACTTCCTATTTGTCAAGGCGTTTTTAAGAGTAATTTCGTCCGCATATTCCAGTTCCGAACCCAAAGAAAGGCCGCGGCCAAGACGAGAAATTTTAAAATTAAGATGCTCTTCTTTAAGCGGCGCTAAAATTCTTTCAATATAAAGGGCAGTTGTATCTCCTTCGGTGGTAGAGCCGGTGGCGAGGATCACTTCGCATTTCCCGTGCTTTTCCAAAATATTTTTAATCCGTCCGTGCATTTCTCTTAAGTGCAGTTTTTTGGGGGAATCGGCGTCAAGCGGAGAAATAGCCCCGCCCAAAATATGATAAACCCCGTGATGCAAAGCGGTTTTTTCTAGATTCTGCATATCAGCTTCTTTTTCCACAATAGCGACCGTGGTTTGATCTCTTTTTAAATCACGACAAAAATCACATAGATTTTTATCCAAATTTTCCATGGAACGGAAACATTGATTGCAAAAAGCCACTTTTTCTTTTACCTCTTTAAGAGCAAAAATTAACTCTTCAATAAAAATATCTTTTTCTTTAAGAATAAAAAAAGCAAAACGCCCGGCTTGTCTTGGCCCAATGCCGGGGAATTTTTTAAATAGTTCTATAAGTTTTTGGATCGGTTTCGGGTACATCAATTTTATTTCAACCCATAACTTTATACTCTAGCGCGGTCGAGGCCATATGGTTTTGGGCTAAATTACAAAAGGCTGGGTAACAAAAATATATCACTTAATATATATTTTTCGGGCTAATATGCTTTCAAGATAATGGAGGATGAGGTTTGCTTGGTTCGCGCCATCAGGCGCGAAAACCTCATCCGACTATTAGCGAGTGAGCCGCTGGAGCGAACGAGTCGGGTCGAGAAAGCATAATAGCCCGACAAAATCACAACGGCTCCTCATAATGCTTCGCAATGGATCTAAATGAAGCAGTCTCTTCGTGAAAATAAAGTTCTATTTTTCCAGTCGGCCCATTACGATGCTTCTCAATTAAAATTTCGGCAATATTTTTGCGATCCGTATTTCTTTTATCTTTATCTTCGCGATAAATAAACATTACCACGTCCGCGTCTTGTTCAATGCTTCCCGATTCACGAAGGTCAAAAAGCTTGGGGATCGCGGGATGGCGCATCTCAACTCCTCTAGAGAGTTGCGACACGGCGAGTACCGGCACGTCTAATTCCTTAGCCATACCCTTAAGGGCTCGCGAAATTTCCGAAACTTCCTGTACTCTTGATTCAGTATTATCCGGTCCTTTCATTAATTGAAGATAATCAACTATCACGAGGCCCAAATCATGCTCTGCTTTCAGGCGCCTGGATTTAGCGCGAATCTCCATGGCCGAAGGCGAAGGACTATCATCCATATAAATAGGGGCCTTGGAAAGCGTTTCCATGGCGTCGCGAACCCTTATAAAATCATTATCCGGACCATCGGCCCTCATTTTGCCAGTACGCAGTCGCCATAAATCTACCCCTGCTTCGGTGGAAAGCAGACGATCAACTAATTGCTCCCGCGACATCTCCAGACTAAAAATACCAACCGCTTTCCCTTCGCCAACCGCAACGTTTCTGGCAATATTTAAAGCAAGAGAAGTTTTACCAAGACTGGGACGGGCGGCAAGAACAATCAAATCAGACTTTTGCAACCCCCCTAAATAGTTATCAAGATCAGGAAATCCGGTTGAGACGCCGCGCAGGGCCCCGTCTCCTTTATGCAGTCGGTCTATCCTTTCCCAGGCCTCTTCCAAAATTTCATTAACCGCAAAAAGTTCGTGGCGAAGAGAAAATTTAGAAATTCCAAAAATTTTCTGCTCCGCTTCGTCAATTAATTCCTCAACTTTATCTGATTCCCTATAGCCAAGTTGAGCAATAAAATGAGAAGCATCAATCAAATCGCGCAACAATCTTTTTCGGCGAACAATAGAAGCGTAGTGCGCGATATGGCTTGCCGTAGGAACCGTATTTACGAGAGTAGTTAAATAGGACGAGCCGCCAACATCTTCAAGTTTATTTTTTTCCTTTAGACGGGTGGTAACGCTTAAAACATCAATCGGTTCTCGTTGCTGAAGTAAGTAAAGCACCGCTTCATAAATATCCTGATGCGCGGGTTTATAAAAATCAAACGTTGCCAGATTATCAACAACTTTAAAAATAGCGTCTTTATCCAGCATCAAAGACCCCAAAACCGACATTTCTATTTCTATGTTTTGAGGCGGAATTTTTAATTCAGTAATAGTTTTTCCGTCAGTTACCATAGCCATAATGTATACAGCATAACTCTTACTTTTACTCTCTCACAATAGGAAAAACTGGGGAATTAAAAGTTATTGACAGCAATAAATTATTATGCTATTATATTACACAGTACCGGCACCGGCGACACATCGTTTGGTGTGAACCGTTGGTGCCAAAAACCCAAGAAGTCCGCCTGGGCTTGAAGCTCTAGGGCGGGCTTAGCGCCAGTGGTGGCGCGGGAGAAGAAACGATGGGTAAGCGTATGGTCCTTTCGGTCCTCGCGGTCCTGCTCTACGGATGGATTAACTTCCTGTTGAACCCGGTGGGGACCATCCTCGCCGGACAGGTCGCCGGCAAACAGTTAGAGCCGAGCAACGCGTCGTACGTAACGTCGGTGGTCGGGATGCGGATCTTCAGCGACTTCGGCATCCCGACGGTCGTACTGCTGGTCGTCCTAGTAGCTATCTGGTGGAAGTACCTTCGGATGCTCTGGACGACGATCACCGCGGCTATGATCGTGCTCGTGGTCGCCTTCCTCGGCGGTATCATGCCGGCTGAGGCCTACTACGACAAGACGGACTGGCCGGAGGTCGTTCTGATTCTTCCGAATCAGTCGGCCTTTTGGATTCCGGACGTCGGCGACAACAAGACATCGCAGAAACAGTTTATGTCCGAGGACTACCTGAAGGAGCAGAAGATCGCTGCCAAGCGCTTTCAAGTCCCACACGTCAAGCTTCCAGCGTCTTCCTACTTCAGGGACTACTACGTTCCTGTGGGCCGGCTGACCGTCGTTGACCGTACGCCACAGGCACGTGAGTGGGTGGACGCCCACGATCGCGGCACCTCCGAGAGGAAACAAGGGTTTCCGTGCCAGAGCTCGGAAGGGCTCAACATGACACCCGGAATATCGATCGGTGTTTCCGTGCTCGAGGATGATTCGCCGAAGTTCCTGTATCGCTTCGGCGTCTGGCAGGACCCCA
>OBEQ010047443.1_pt1 | contig 28454 bp, 20 predicted proteins | sample 1670901 | NCBI WGS metagenome assembly OBEQ01 (sample SAMEA104232315, study PRJEB22302) | groundwater metagenome | biome: forest; feature: aquifer; material: groundwater | place: USA | collected 2011-08-07 | depth 5.4 m
AAAACCAAAGAAGCCTTCTTTTGTCTCTTGGAGGAGAAACTAACAAGCGAACGTCATCCTGAGGAGCCCTTCGACTCCGCTCAGGGTAAACTCCGCGACGAAGGATCTCAGAGATTCTTCGCTTCGCTCAGAATGACGGGTAAGTACCCAGAGCTTTTCAAGTATTTCAAGTATCTCCGTCAATCCAAAGCTCTCAAAGCCCACAAAGTCCTGGAAGAACAAACAAAACTTGAAGAAGAAATCTTCAAATCCCTCACCCTCACCAAAGACGAAGAACAATTACTCAAAACCTCCAAAGACCTGGAGTATCTCAAGAAACTCCTTAACCTCACCCTGACTCCCGATGAATTTGAAGACTACCAAAAAACAAAACAGAGCGTCACAAACCTCACGGGTTTCTTGAACCAAAAGATCATGGACTTGAATGACCACTACGACAAGGCGGTGTTCCTTGAGAATGGGTATGAAGACATCGTGAAAACTTGTGAGGCCTTTTATCAGCTGACCTATGACAGGGACAAGAAGTTTATTGAGAATATGCTCGAGAAAATGGAAAGCGGAGAGCGGATAGCGGAAAGCGAGATGGAAAGCGGAAAGCAGAAAGCGGAGAGCGGAGGAGAAAATAATGGAAAAGGCCAATTTCGAGAATCTGAGAGTTTACCAGCAGTCTTTGGGGTTCGTGGCATGGGTTTACAAAGTAACCAAGCAGTTTCCCAAGGAGGAAATCTATGGCTTAACGAGTCAAATGCGCCGCGCGGCGATGTCGGTGCCTTTGAATATAGCCGAGGGTCAGGGCAGAGCTACTCACCCCGAGAGAAAACAGTTTCTCGTGGTATCAAGAGCCTCCCTTCACGAAATCCTGGCGACTTTAGAGATAGCGTGCACGGAACGGTATCTTTCGGAGAAACAGAAATTGGAAGCAAGAACGGAGATATTTTCTCTTCTTCGACAGATACAAAGCTTTATCAACGCCCTGAAAACCTAAGTGAGATGGAAAGCGGAAAGCAGAAAGCGGACAGCAATCCTGCTTTCCGCTCTCCGCTCTCCGCTATCCTAATCACAGGCGGCTACCACACCCCCAATCTCAAATACCTCTTAAAACAACAAAACATCTCCTACATTTCAATCACTCCTCAAGCTCTTCAGGAAACGAATCAGAAAAGGTATGAGGAGATTCTTTTGAGACAGTCCATTGATCTGGCAAAACCCATGACATTTAAGCCCGCTATTTCCACCAGCATGCCGGAGAGAATGCTCCCAGCGGCAAGGCGTGGGGATCCGGTGGCTTTGGTGGATTGGAAGTCTTTCGCGGCGAGATTGGCCGGTACTCAAGAAATCACAGATCAGATTTTGGCTGAAAGCTTTGGTCCGGCCACTGCACAAGGAGCGAGGCTGGCAAGTATTCGTGAAGCAAGTTCTGACTCCGAGAGCATTCAGTCACTCCAAGACTTAAAAAAACTGGACAGAGCATATGAAATCAGCCCTCTCCTCAAACCTCATATCTTGTCCAATGAAGCGGGGACAGAGCAGTTTGTGGAAAATGTCGAGGAGCTTCTCTCCGTCGGATTATCGAGTTACGTTGACGAAGGGCTTTATGCTGCTGTCTTAAAGAATATCGACCGCTCGTTTTTCGGCGAAAGACTCCTTCGCTACTCCAAGGTGAGCGCAAGGATGATCTTGAGACATCTCACCCAACAATTTCGTGGTAAGAATCGCATGAACATCCGGGCGGTCAATATTCTGGACTACGTGGAGTTGGAACGGAATTTAACAACGATTCTTTTGCGTTACAAAAATCTTGTCAATTCCGACCCGGGAGCTTCGGAGAAGACTGAGCTTGCCGCTATATTATCCCAGGCTTTTGCATCAGGTGACGTAAGTATTCTTCGTAACTTGAGAGCAGCACAGCTTGCTTTAGAGCCCTATTTATTGACTCTTTGGTCTGACAGAACAAAGACGATGGATACCTGGTTCAAGGCTTATGAGGACCTCATGCGCGATAGCCGTCTTTCGGAATCACTTAGAAGGGATTTTGAAACATTGAATCCGAAGTCGGGAAACATTTTGTTTCATCCTGGCGAATTGGATTACCTTTTCACATGGGCATTTTTCCCACGGATTGCTGTTGTTTCTATGATATATCCAGGTTTCGAACCATACGGACTTAAGGATACTTTTCGCCCTGTACATCGAGACGACCCCGATGCTCATCGACGTGCGCGTTGGGTAGGCTTTTTGGTTCTCACGCCCGTTCCAGGATTGAATCAACAAGTTGAATTGCATAAGATCGCTTCCGCCGCGCGGCTGGCAGCCGCTTTTACCCGAACGCGCCCTAAGTTTAAGATTTTCGTGTTCGATGAACAAAGAGTAAGGAGGATAAGAATTCGCGACGAATTTGACACCAAAACACATTTTGAAGGTTGGATTTCTATTCCCCGTGAATCGGTTCAAGAAACGGCCAACCGGCTGGCAGAGGATATGACTAAACATTGGAGGGGTTTTCAAGGAAATGACGGCCGTCTTGATGGAGCGTTTCTTCTACGGATGGGTTATTCAGCCGCGCAGATGACGGATTTAGAAGCCATCAAAGGCAGTTGGGAATCCGCTGTTAATCGAACCATATGGTTGCAAACACTATCGAATCTCAAATACAACGCTATTCATGTGATTGTGGGGTCAAGAAAATGGATCGTCAAGATGCGGTGGCCTCAAGTGCTTTCAATCGGCGCCCAAGCTGGCCAAGATCAACAACCTCTTGCATCGGCAATCGATTTTTACCACGATGCACTTTCAAAAATCTCAAAGAAAATGAAATTTGACAGTCAAACAAATTTCCACATTGAAACAAGCTGGAGCGCTGAAGACCATCATTTCATACGTATTGTCGGCACTCCAAGAAACAGCATCCGAGCCGAAAGTGAATCTACTGGTTCGCGGCTGGCGGAAACTAAGCTGCGGACTTCTCCAAATGGGGTTCGATCAGGCGCGAACTTTCTGGACGCAGTCCCTTCACGTGGACAAAAATCACCGGGTCGCCGTTTTTCTTTAGGTTCCGGGCCATCTCTTGGCTCTTCCTCGACAGCCCTGGGTCATTATCTACCAGAAAGAATATCTGTGCCCCTTCAGGGATCTGGGACTCTATCTCAGGATGTTCGAGGACATACTTCGAGAATTCCGTCGAATATAACAGATTCTGCTCAAAAAACTTATCCTGTGTCATTTCTGTTTCTCCTTGAGGTAGCGCTCTACGTAACTTCTCCAATTGCTTCGGAGATCAGCTTCCGCGAAATCAAGCGCCTCATTGAAAGTATGCAAGAAAATGGGAGTTTTTTCAACCTTTCCGGGCAACATCAAATCTCTATGCGCGAAGCCATGAGCCGTATCATACCAGGTTTTTCTGGGCTGCATGCAGCGACTATAGCAAACCCGGGAGATACCGTCAAGTTAGCCGCAGCGCGGCTGGCGGAAGAGAGCGGATCGTGGGTGGTGGATCGTGGGCCGCGGGTCAGATTAGCGGGATTCGACGGCCGTAAGCCGTTTGGAAAAATCTTCGAACTTGGTGGTGACGTCTTTTTTGAGGATTACTTTAATGGCGGACACGTCGGCCTCGACATGATCAAGTTTTTCTTCGACCCGCTCCAGCCGCTCAGACATCGTATCGACTTTTTCCTGAATTCCGGTTTGCCCTTCGCCAAACTGCTGCAATTGGCCCTTAATCTCTTCGAGAAGGATATTCAAACGATGTTCGGGGGAGTATTCAGAACTTCCGGATGGTTTGGAGAACTTTGGCATAGGCGAAGGTTAACACAGTCTTTGGCGGAAGTCAAGAATCCAAGCGTATCCAGATTTCCCGGTGCGCAGTCATTCGGCGTAGTTGCCCAACCGAATGCCGCCGCGCGATTGGCCCATTTAACGATTGTGAGTTTTGATGAATTGAAGCCATTTCTTAAACAGAGTAAGAGTAAGGGTAAGGGGTCAAATCTTTCTTTGACTACACGTCCGTCGCCGATCCCAGCTCAATTACAAGATGCAGTCAAAAAAAGACCTGACCCCCCAGGTCTTGCCGGGCGTGTAGGTTCGAGAGTTGTGGCGCGTGGTGCCCGGATGGCGGACAAAAAGTTTGACCAATGGGCAGGCATGTTCAGATCGATTTTAATGAGACCCAAATCAGAACATTCACTATTGGTCCGTCAACTTCTGCAAAGAATCCAAAATCATGTGGAGCCTGCCGATGATTTGTATATGATGCTGCTGGATCTCGGTTCTGAGTACAAATGGAAAGGCGAAGTAACAGGGTTTCCTTGGGCCAAAAAAGAAACGCTCATGGCACAAGAGGCCTTAATGGGACTGGTTTTATATCTCATTGATAAAAAGATCCAACGTAGAGCAAACCATTTTGAAGAAGAAGATTTGACCGTCTTGCGCGCATTGATAAAAGAATATAACCAGGCAATGAAGCCATCCATCGCTCTTGACCTGCCATCTCTTTTTAATATCAGCTTGGCGCCGGCGTTTCGAAGCATGAAATCTTACATGCTTTATTCGGAGCAGTTGACAGATCTTCCGCGCGAGGAGGCCATAGAAGCCGTATCTTTAAGCAGTCAGTTCATAGCAATTCATCTTTTGTCGGTCTTGGATGCGGGTGGGGATGATGGCCCGGCGGAAGTGATCATTGTGGGCAGCTATTTGCCCTTTATGCTGAGAATGGCCAAAAAGACCGATTTGACCCAACGCGAAAAGGATGCTCTCCAGACTGGGATTGGCTCACTTTTTGCTCTTTTTGCGCCTTTGCTGTTAGGTGAAAAAGAGCTTGAGCCTGCTATCACCGAGGTTTGGGAAAAACAGGAGAATATGATTTATGAACTATTCGTGAGTAATTACGATATCGTCAAATGGACGTTGGTAGAAGGAACCAACGATCCCTATTCTATCGGTCTGCGTTGGCCGTATTTCATCGAGGTGCAGGCAGAATTATTTCCGGAAGATGATTCAACATCCTTGACAATGACGGATGTTTTCCTGCGCCATCGGCGAAATAACGAAGCTACCAGTTATAGACGGAGAAGACTCAGCGCTCTTAAGCAACAAGATGAAAATATCCTGAGGGAGGGAGCTGGCTACAAGAAAGCAGCAGCTTTGAATTCTTATCTTACGATGTCCAGGGCTTTAGCGACGATAAAGGCCAATGGAATGGGAGCAATTCGTATTGCGAAGAAAAAGGAAGATTCGAAAGGCGCCCGGCTGGCGGATAAGAAATTAGAAACATGGGCCACGCAGTTCCTTCAGATATTGGATTTGCCTCCCAATCAGCATCACGCGGCAGTTGAATCCTTCATCGAATCTATGATAGCTGATTTCAAGCCCAAAGCGCGAATCACTCGCCTTCTTAAGGACACGACGACGAAGTTCATTTATGACGCAGGCGGAGAGAAAATGTCGGAGAGGGAGAGGTGGATAAAGAATAACGCTTTAAAACCTAAGCACGCCCTATCAGCGCTGGCTCTTTATCTCATGGATAAATCCTTGAAGGCCACTGGAAAAGAGCGTTACAAAGAAGAAGACCTCAAGCTTTTACGCCGTTTAATCAAAGCTTACAATGAAAAGCGTTATCCGGGGTTGTCTTTTGACATCCCATCTTTGTTCGTTCGGGCACTGGCCCCGGCCTTCCGAGACGTACAATCCTTCATTTTGTTCTCACGGCAATTGCAGTATCTGCCTAGAACAGAAGCCATCCAAGCGGTTTCTCTCAACATGGTGCTCATGTCGATTCACTTGGCAACCGTGTATACGGCCAAAGGGGACGACGGCCCTGCTGATTTTGTCATTAAGCTTCATCATTTTGTCTTTATTTTCGACCATCTCGAGAAAACGTTAACAAAAAAAGAGAGGGATGCACTCAATGTCGGTCTTGTCTCGAGCTTTATTTTTCTTTCGCCTTATCTTTTGGGAAAAAGAGCTTTTAAGCCGACATTTGACGTTGAGCCTGCGCTAGAAGATGCCTTGAGAAATCTTGTATTCGGACACATTGATTTTGTGGATCAAGCTCACCAGGGAAGTTATTCACAAAGGCAGATCGAGGATCCCTACATGGCCGGTATGCGGTGGCCTTATCTTGCCGAGTCTGAAGAGACACTCTTTCCAGAGCCTTTGAGATTTTCTCTAACGGATCTTTTCTTGCCCGGCAATCCCAGAGCCACTCAATACATGAAAACTCTTTTGCAACGATTGAACGAAGAATTCTATCGCGTCTTGGCAGCCAAAGGAAGCTTCCCGCTTAAAATTGTCTATTCTAAGGAAGTGGCCAGGAGGCGTATCCAGCAAAGTCTCGAGGCAATTGCAGAAATTAAAAAGAGACGTCAACAAGTTAAAGATAAGCGGCCAGGCGCCCGGATGGCGGCCAGCTTGAAGGACATTTCCAATGCGGTAGTCGCCGAGCAGGCCCGGCTGGGGATTAGGGCAATTACCGCCGCGCATGAATTCAAAAAATTGAGATCCTCCTCGGCCGCAAACCGAGGCCCTCTCATGATTGTTCAAGCCAAATGGCTGGGTGCTCTTTACCCTCCCATGACGGAAGAATTGAAAAAAGAGATGGGAGTCATCGAAGTGACCGAAGCCGAACTTGCTTTATTAGCCGGAGCCTCACCGGAGCATTTTTATCCTACGCGAGAGCACCCCGATTCAATTCCGGCCGTGGATTTTCAGATTTCCGATGCTTATGAAAGAGTGTTGAGGGCCCTCGGGCCACAACGTCTCCAGGCGCTAATGAAATCCGAATTTATTTTGGTGAAATACAAACTTCCCTCGTACGAGGATTATGATTACAAGCCTCAGGGCATGCGCGATAGTCCGTTATTTCCTCAAAAACCCTGGCGCGGTCTCATCCTTCTTCACAAGGCACTTCGATCAGATATTTTGATGACCGATTATAGCCACGACGTTTTTTCCACGGCCATGTTAAAAGCGCGGAAGGCATTTTATGCAGAAAAAGTGACGCTTCTCTCGGTTTTGTTGAACGATGGAAGTTCTTTAAGGCCGTACAAACCTTTTGCGCTACGGATGCCGGCCCAAAACGCAGAAGAACCTCTACTTTTCATGCTTGGGATGGCAGAGTTTGGATACGGTTCTCCGTTTGATCCCCGACGCGAAGATGTATTGGACAAAATACCGGAAGCCTATGTCAAGGATACGGCATTTTTCAATCGTCTTGGCGATGAGGTTTTGAAGCTTTACCGAGCTCATGCACCTCATCTCTCCGCCGCGCGGCTGGCGGGAAACATTTTCTCGTCATCCCCGAATGCTTTTCCGCCACAAATCCGGCAGATCCGTCCTCCAACGGATATCGGGGGTCAACGCTACGGTTCCGATCCCCACATTCGCGGGGATGATGGTATGGTTAACCCCGAGGACGCCATTGCGTTTCTTGTGAATGTTGTCAAGACGCTTCCCGTCATAAAAGGAAAAATAGCTTTGGGTGAGAATGAGGTTCTGGATATCGAAGTAAACCGTGAGACACACACTCTTTTAATCCATGGCCTTTCCAAAGAACCTATCGAGATTAAGAATTATCATTTAGTCACGCTTAAAAGATCCGGCGAAGTCCGTATGACGCTCTCCATGTCCGAACTAAGACAGAAACTCGGCCTTGACGATTTATCCGCCAAAGAACTTCTAAGTCAGGCGAGGCCTCTAATTTCCAAAACCCATGAGCGGCTTTGGGTGGATCTTGATGCCTTTAACTCTCCCAAGCTCAAACCCTATCTTGTGTCACTGCTACTTGTCAAACTCCGAGAGATTCATAGGCATTACAAGGACAACATCACGGTAATTGTGGAAGGTGAAAAAACTCTTGTCGAAGCAACCGAAAAACAAGCCCATAGTCTTTACCCCGATGAGACATTATTTTTCACCAACGTATCTGAACTGCCGGAGTTTTTTAAGGGCAATGATGTAAAAGATGTTACTCTCATGTCCACTCAGAGTGTTTCTAACCGCCAGGGCCGCAGGGTCTATGTTGGATCACTCGATGACCAAAGTGTTCTTGATATCCCAAGACTCATCGATGTGGCCATTGTGGCCGGCATTGTTGACAATGACCCCAAGACCGACTTCTTCCAAAAATTCATCCAAGCCTATGAAACGCTTCTAGATCGAAAGATTGGCTTTGAAGAACTCACTGAATTCATCGATGTTCTGGAAGGCCGTGTCCGTGAATTAAAGGCAATCCTACGCTATGCCGCCAAACCTCATGCCATTGACATTCAATACACTCTCCGGATGTATGAACTCATGATCAAGATGGCCGAGCAAGCTGCTTAGAGAAGATTCCCTATTCAATCTATTTTAAGAATAGTAGAATACGGCATGGGAATGTTGGGACATGAAACTATCCAAACAAAACGAAATTCTTGAAAATGGCAAAGTCATCAAAGGCCGATGGGAGATCACTCCCAATCATGAAGTCCAGTACCGCTTGGAAGACAAAGACGAAGAGATCAAGTTTAAAGGCAGTCTTATCGCCGCCGAACCCGATGCCCTTGTTCTTTCCGTCACAGAAAGACAATCCGACCAGGAGATTGTAACAAGCCTCGTCAAGCTCACCGGCACATGGCATGCCAACCCGAAGAATCAGCTCGTCTTTGAGGTCGAGAAGGAGACGGGTAAAAACGACGCGCTGACCTTAAGATCAGGCTGGAAGCTGGGCAACAATAACCAAATAGTCTACGGCTATACTCAGACAAATCTTAAGACCAAAAAAAAGACATACCAGGAACTTTCCCTTGAGGGCTATTGGGATATTTCTGAGAAAAACAGACTGATCTACTTTTTAAGAGGAGATACGGAATCGGCGTTTAGATTCCGTGGAGCCTTCCAAACAAGAAGCATTCTCGCCAAAAAAGGCGAGATTCGCTACCAGATAGGAGTCGAGGTTGCCGGTAAGCATACGTTCCAAACAATAGCCCTATTCGGCAAGTGGAAGGTCTCAAGGAATCTCTATCTCGACTTCGAGATCGACTATGGCAATGACAAGACAAGAGCAATTTCATTCGGCGGAGAATACGCCTTAAACAATAACACAAGCATCGCGGTAAACTTAAAGAACACCCAAGGCGATCCTCTCGGAGTCGAAGTCATTCTTACAAAAGATATTTTCAACAGAGACGGCCAGGCATTTATACGGCTTCAAAAATCTCTGGAAGAATCGCGGGTAGAAGCGGGGATGAGTTTTAAATGGTGATGCCCAGATTTTATTTTGATTCTAAATCCGTTCGGGACGGGACGGTTTTATTGGATTCCAAGGAAAGCCGGCATGCGCACACCGTATTGAGGCTTAAGGCCGGGGATGCGGTGGATCTTATGGACGGCGCGGGGCAGGAATTTACGGGCGTGGTGATCGAGTCCAGGGGCGGGCGGTTGGCGGTGGCGCTGGGTGCCGGTTCGAAAACCCCCGCCGCGCCTTTTTCGTTTGCGCTCGCTGTTTCGGTGATCCGGTCGGAGCGCATGGAGCTTTTAATACAAAAATCCTGCGAGCTAGGTGTGAGCGCCATTTTTCCATTGCTCACAGAGCGCAGTATTGTGAGGCTGTCCAAAGAGCGTTGGGAAGCCAAAGTGAGCCGTTGGAAAAAAATTGCGATGGAAAGCTGTAAACAATGCGGCCAGTCGAAGATACCCAGTATTTCTCCCGTACAATTTTTTAAGGATTTTTTCTCGAGGAAGCTCCCTTACGAAAAAATTCTGATCCCCACGCTCGCGGTTTCCGGCGCTACGCTTTACTCGTCGCTTCAATCGGCGCCTTCGAAAAACATTCTGGCGCTCGTGGGGCCCGAAGGCGATTTTTCAAAGAAAGAGGCGGAGCTTGCAATCTCGCACCAAGCGGTGCCGGTGACGTTGGGAAAGCTCGTGATGCGGAGTGAAACCGCGGCGATTTATCTTTTGTCCGCCCTAAATTTTTATTATGGGGAGATAGATCCACGAGACAAAGAGCATTTGAGGAATAATCTATAAATTTTATCGATTAACAATTTGACAAATCGTGTTTTGGGTGGTATACTACCCGAGTTGAGTAGAGAAGTTCTACAACATCTTGTGTTTTCCCAGGGCATATTACACAATTACGAGCCATTGGCATCTGTGAGGCGTCTTGAAAGAATTTATATCCACTCTCACGTGGGTTGATTTTCTTGTCTTCATAGTAACTTTGTGGGGCTGTTATCGGGGTTACAAATCCGGCTTGTTTCCAGAGCTTTTAAAAATAGCCTCGTATCTGGTCACGGTTGTCTTGACGTTTCGTTTTTATGAACCGCTTGCGCAGTGCATAACCGTCAAAACATTTTTGAATTTAACAGCAGCCACAGCGGTATCTTTTGGATCGCTTTTGATTGCGGTATTCGCCGCGATGAAGCTTCTCACAATGCTCTTTCTCAAGCTGTTGAAAGTGGGGGATGGCGGTTTTATTTATCGTTTATCGGGGCTTGTTCTCGGCGCTTGCCGGTGGGTGATTCTCTTAAGCCTGCTCTTTATGATGATTGATATGCTGCCGCTTGAGCCGCTTAAAGTCGATATTCACCGGCGCTCTGTTGTGGGAAATTCGGTGGCGCGCCTCGCGCCGGTGTTGTTTGATTTCATGTCGAGCTTGTCTCCTCAACTGGGAGTCGGGAAGAAAAGCTCATGATACCGGAAGCGGTATTGAATCAGATCCAGGACCGTGTGGATCTCGTCGAGGTCGTTTCGGAAACGGTGCCGCTCAAAAGAACCGGGCGGAATTTTAAAGCCTGCTGTCCGTTTCATTCGGAGAAAACACCCTCCTTTATCGTGAATCCCGACAAGCAAATTTTTCATTGCTTCGGCTGCGGCGTCGGCGGGAATGTGTTTAGCTTTTTGATGAAGCAGGAAAAAAGGGATTTCAGGGAGGTTGTCGAGATACTGGCGGAGCGCGTCGGCGTAGAGATTCCAAAGGACAAATTTTCAAGCTCTCTGTCCACCGAAAAAAATGCGCTTCTTGCCAAAGTAAACGCGCTCGCTTTGGATTTTTACCACCGGTATCTTTTGAAGGACAAAGAGGCCCAGAAGGCCAGGGATTATTTAGAAAAACGGGGGATTGGGAAAGACGCTTTTTTAGAATTCAAATTAGGGTACGCGCCGTCATCGTGGGACGCGCTTCGTCGTGCGCTTGGGGGAATCGCGCCCGACAGCGTGCTTGAAGAAGCCGGGCTCGTCATTTCCAAAAAAGACGGTGGTTTCTATGACCGATTTCGTGACAGGATTATTTTTCCGATTCTGGATTCGAAGGGGATTTGTCTGGCGTTCGGCGCCCGGGTGTTGGACGACTCATTGCCGAAGTATCTGAATTCACCGGAAACCGAGATCTACACGAAAGGCAGGCATCTTTACGGTTTTTTCCAGGCCCGCAAGGCCATTCACGAAACGGATTCGGTGATTATGGTCGAAGGATATATGGATTTAATCGCCTGTCATCAGGCCGGCGTGCCAAACGTCGTGGCGTCGCTCGGGACAGCGCTCACGCATGATCAGGCAAGGCTTGTCAAGCGCAATACGCGGAATGTGATTATTCTGTACGACGCGGATAAGGCGGGGGAGCTTGCGACTTTGAGGGGCCTGGAGATTTTTCTCGAAGAAGGTTTGGAAGTAAAAATCTTGAGGCCGGCAAAAGGCCATGACCCGGATTCTTTTATCCGGGCCCAAGGCGCTGCCGCTTTCAAAAAGGGGGTCGAGGAAGAAACGCAATCCCCTTTTGACTATAGGCTTGCTCTTTTAAAAGAAAAATTTGACGCGCGGTCGGTGGAAGGCAAAGTGAAGATCGCCGGTGAAATGGTGGCTCTTTTCTCGAAAGTCCAGAACGAGATCTTGAAGTCGGCCTGGACGAAGGAATTGGCGCGTGAGCTCTCGCTTTCGGAAGAGGCGCTTTTTCTGGAGATAAAAAAAAGCAAGGAAAGCGCCCGAGGCCCGAGGCCGGATGTGCGGCCCATGGCGGGCAGCGAGCTCCGGCCGGTGGAAAAATTGCTGATCGGTTTGATGCTTGAGGACCCGGCGTTTGTCATGAGAGCCCGAGAGGAGTTGAAGGCGGGGGATTTCCAGCATCCGGCCGCAAGAAAAGTGGTCCAGCGGATTTGGGATACCCGAGAGTCTCTTTCGGCGGCTCGAATGGTCAATTTTTATAAAGACGATCCTGAGGCTGTGCAGGTTATTTCTGTAGCCTCGGCGGAAACGGATAAAGTTTTGGACAAGGCAAGAACTTTTTCAGACTGCCTTTTGTGGGTCAGGCGTTTGCGGATTCATCAGGATAGAGAGGGTTTAAGGTCGGAGCTTCTTCTTGCCGAACAGCAAGGAAACAAAAATCGGATCGGCCAACTTTTGTATGATTTGAACGAATTAAATAAAGGGATAAAAAAAATAAATGAAAAAAAGTAGACCAAAGAACGCTGTTCTCGAACCGGAGCCGGTGACGGATGCTTCCAAGGAGAAATTGAAAACTAAAGGCATTGAGCAGCTTATTGCCCTCGGCAAAGAAAAGGGTTTTCTTACCTATGACGATATCAACCGTCTTTTACCGCCGCACGTGACTTCCTCAGACGAAATTGATGACGTGATGGTGACTCTGAATTCTCGAGCCATCGACATTGTGGATTCGGAGGACTCGACGTCAAAAGATGCGGATTCCGAAGGGGATTCTGAAAAAGATTCCGATGCGGAAGAGGGGGCCGAGCCGGAAGCGGATTCCAAAAAAGAAGAGCCGGAGGCTGCGGCCTCTCCTGTGCGGCTTGAACAGATGGATGACCCGGTGCGTATGTATCTCAGGCAGATGGGGCAGATTCAGCTTCTAACCCGCGAGCAGGAATTGGAGCTAGCCAAACGTATTGAGGCGGATGAGTTAGAATTCCGGAAAGCGGTATTTGAATGTCCTTTTTCGCGCCATTTTATTTTGGAGTTTACGAATCGACTGCTGAGGCACGAGGTGAACGTTGAGGAATATATCAATGAGGAATTAAAGTTTCGTGACAACACCTCGAGGAGTTTAAAAAGGTTAAAATCCCTGGCCCGCAGGCTCCGGGGCGCCAAGCGAAGCACGAACACGCTGAATCTTCTTTTGGAGTTCAGGGTGAGCCCGCGCATCGTGGAGGAAATTTTTCTTGAGATTAAGAAAGGCCTGCTTCGCATCGACAAGATCGATAAGGATATCGAGAAATTCCGCCGTAAGCGGCAGCGCGCCGAGATCGGCAGGCTTTTAAAAGACAGACGTCAGCTCTTGACGAAATTGGGCGAGAAAAATTATGAGGCGTTGAAAGAACGTTTCATGACGATCAAGCGCAAAGAAAATAAATACCAGAGGGCGAAAAAGGAGCTCGTCGAGGCGAATCTCCGCTTGGTAGTCAGTATTGCGAAAAAATATACCAACCGCGGGCTTTCTTTCCTTGATTTGATTCAAGAGGGAAATATCGGTTTGATGAAGGCGGTGGATAAATTCGAATACCGCCGTGGCTACAAATTCAGCACTTACGCGACTTGGTGGATTCGCCAGGCGGTGACGCGCTCGATTGCCGATCAAGCCCGTACGATCCGCATCCCAGTGCATATGACCGAGACTATCAATAAACTGATACGTGTTTCTAGGACGCTGGTTCAGGAGACGGGCAAGGAGCCTACCCCTGAGGAAATAGGACAGCGCATGCGGATGGGCGTTGAAAAAGTGAGAGAAATTTTGAAAATTGCCCAGGAGCCTATTTCGCTTCAGACGCCGATCGGCGACGAAGGAGACACTCATTTCGGCGACTTTATTGAGGACAAACGCGCGGTCTCACCCTCGAGCGCCACGACCTACGCGATGCTGAAAGAGCAAATGGACGATGTGCTGACTACCCTCACGGAAAGGGAGCGCAAAGTCTTGAAACTGCGTTTTGGCATCAGTGACGGCTATCCGCGCACCCTCGAAGAAGTCGGGTCCATCTTTAACGTTACGCGTGAAAGGGTGAGGCAGATAGAAGCCAAAGCGCTTCGCAAACTGCGCCACCCAACCCGCTCCCGAAAGCTCAAGACGTTTCTCGAACTCGGTGCTGGGGAAGAGCTAGAATTTTAATCCTCCCTGTGTTAAAATCCAAAGGTTAAAATATATCAATTTTTGGACTCGTAGGATATTGACTTTGGGCCTGTAGCTCAGTCGGTTAGAGCAGCTGACTCATAATCAGCGGGTCGATGGTTCGAGTCCATCCGGGCCCAGAGTTCCAGAGTTATTTATGTAGGGTGCGTAGCTCAGCTGGTTAGAGCGCTTCGTTCACATCGAAGAGGTCACTGGTTCGAGCCCAGTCGTACCCACCATTTGAAATTAGGGTGGGAGTGTGCTCAGTTTCCGCCAAAAATCGCGGCGGACCCGCTCACAAATCTCGGCGCGATTTTTGTGACGGACCCACCGAGCTTTGTGGCGGGGGTCAGATTGAAATTTAGGTGGGTGTGTAGCTTCCGCATGGACCAAGTCAGATTTTTGAAATAGCGCAGGCGATTGATCAAGCGACAATAAGTATCCAATGGGAAAAAATTGAGAAGGGTGGATGATGTTGGAAAAACAGGAAGAAAAAGCCTTAAAATCTTTTAAAGACATCCTGGCCCAACAGTTTGGTTCTGAGGTTGTCAGTATCCGTTTGTTTGGTTCCAAAGCCCGAGGGGATTTTCATGCAGAATCAGATATTGATGTCTTGGTTGTCACTCGACAGGATGATTGGCATCTCAAGGAGCGGATTGGAAAAGTGGCCACAGCCGTCCTGTTGGACACTGGAGTCTATTTGTCGGTCAAAGTGATGGGCCAGTCTTCGCAGCAAAGATTGCTTTATGTCGGGAGTACTTTTATTCGTAACGTCATGAGCGAAGGAATCGCTTTGTGACTGAAGAAACACTGGCTTATCTTCGGGAGGAAATGAAGAAGGCCGAACATTCTCTGAAGGCGGCGCAGAAGCTAATTGAAGAAAATTTGGCGGACGATGCTATTTCAAGAGCCTACTACGCGGTTTTCCATAGCGCTCGCGCGGCCTTAAAAGTCAGGGGAATTGAAACTTCGACGCATCAGGGACTAATTACTCAATTTGCTTTGCATTTAGTGAAACCTGGTTTACTGGAAGCAGAATATGGTGATATTTTGCGCCAGGAGAAGGAGGATAGGGAAACGGGAGATTATGAATCTTTTACCACTTTTGGTTTGGACGAAGCCGAAAAGCTCGTGAAAGATGCGGAGAAGTTTGTAGTCCGGATACAAAAATTTCTTAAGGACTCTGAATGGTTACCGTGATTCATGAACAAATCAAATTATTGGCCGAGCTTCAGAAGATAGACGCCGAAATCTATCAGCTGAAGAAAGAACTTTCATCTCACCCCGCCTTGCAAAAGCAAAACGAGGCGGAATTTGAAAAAAAGAAAAATAATTTGAAGGCAGCCGAGACGCAGTTCAAGGCCCTTCAGTTAAAACAAAAAGAAAAAGAGGGTGAACTCGGCACCAAAGAAGCTAGGACCACGAAACTCCAGACTCAGCTTTATCAGCTGAAATCGAACAAAGAATATTCCGCCATGGAGCTCGAGATTAAAGGCCTGAAGGCGGATAATTCGCTCTTGGAAGAAGAGATCTTGAAGCTCCTGGATGCTGTGGATGACGCGAAAGCGAAAGTAGCCAAGGAAAAAGAGTTTTTGGACAAGGAAGAAAAAATTTTCAAAACCGCCGCGGAGACCTTAAATAAAAGAGCGTTCGAGATTCAAGCGTCCCTGGCGGCGCATGAGGACAAAAGAAAAGCATATGCGCCGAATATCGAGCCCAAATTGATAGCTCAGTACGAGAAAATTTTAAAAAGCCGTGAAGGAATTGCGCTGGTTCCGGTCCGGAACAATTCCTGCGGAGGATGCCATATTGAGTTGCCGCCCCAGGTCGTGAACGAAATCCAGCTCCAGGACAAGTGGATTATTTGTGAGTCTTGTGCGAGAATACTGTATTGGCAACCGTGAGCGCGGGTAAAAAAGCAAAATTATCAGCTTACATTGACGGCGCTTCGCGGGGGAATCCCGGTCCGGCTTCCGCCGGCATTGTCTTTAAAGGCACGAATGGGGAGATTGTTAAGAAAAAGGGCGCGAGGATTGGCGTAAACACCAACAATGCGGCCGAGTATATGGCGTTGGTGCTGGCATTGCAGCAGGCCTTGATGGATGGCGTAAAAGAGTTGGATGTTTTTACGGACAGCGAGCTTTTAGCCAAACAATTTAACGGCGATTACAAAGTCAAAGAAGAGTCCATTAGGCTTTTGTTTTTGCTTGCGACGCATCTGAAGCAGGGTTTCAAAAAATTAACGGTCAGGCATATTCCCCGTGAACAAAATAAGCTCGCGGATGAAGAAGCCAACCGGGTGTTGGATCAGGAATTTTTTTTGTAGATCGGATGATCGCCCCGCCCTTTCTGAAGACAGAATTTCTTTCTTAAGAAAGGGCGGGGAGGAAAGTCCGGGCTCCCAGAGTGAGCGCGATGGGTAACGCCCATCCCATGCCGTGATGAGCGGTGTGGAGGATAAGAGCTACAGAGACGCCCCGAAAAATCGCGCTTCGCGCGATCTCGGGGCGCCCCGCGGAGTCGCGAAGCGACTCTTTGCGGGGCGAGTCCTATTGAAAGATAGGAGTGAAACGAGCAATCTCCGCGCGGAGCAAGGTTAAATAGGGGAAGAGAAGTTGTCGGCTAAACACGAACCCACTCGTTCGTCAATATTCCCGGGTGAACCGCTGTCGATCTTGCCAGTAATGGCAAGGCTAGAGGGATGATCATCATTCACCGCGTTTTTTGGTGAAAACAGAACCCGGCTTACAGATCTACAAAAAATTTTATTTTAATAACGATGGGAATGGTTTGGAAAGTGAAAAGCTTCTTTCTTGCTCTTCTGTTTACTTTTATGATTTTGGCTGCCCAGCCCGTAGCGGCGCTCGAGCACCCTTCCGATTCAAAAGATTCAGCCGCAAAAAAATCAACGAAATTATGGGACTTGAATCCTCAAGAGAGTTTGGCGAACAATCCTTTTGTACTCGAAACCGATGAAGGCAGCGGTCGGGAGAGCCTCAATCGTATCTCCGGCCAAATAGACATGGGTTTTTCGCCAGAAGGCAATTCCTACAAGTCAGAAAACCAATATAAACCCGGACCCTTTTCCCGCCAGGAATCCTAGAGGAAAATCCTAAAAAAGGTTGCGTAGTGTTACCTTTTTTGTTAGCATACTACCTATAGTATTTTCTAAAGTAAACTAAAATCACCTATTTTCGATACGGAGAGTTTCAAGCATTTGAAAAGGTCATGAGGGGATTTTCTGTTTTTTTGTCTTTCTGTTTGTTCTTCGCGGGAGGGTGTCTTTTCCCCTCCCATTTTTTTTTGAGTGAACTCTCGGCGGATACGATTTCGTTGAAGAACGGGAAAGATTTGAAGGGGCTTGTGGTGGAGCAGCATGCGGACCGGATTATTTTAAGCACCGAAAAAGGGGAGATCCCCATCCTTCGTTCGGGAATAAAAAATATCCAGTATGACGAGCCCGAACAGAACTTTATTCAGCTGGGGAAGGCCTATGAGGCTGAAAATCAATGGGCCCCAGCGCTGGCCTATTATGAAAAGGCCGCGGAGATCAACCCTAATTTTGAAGAGGCCAAAGTCGCTGCGCTCGGTGCCCGCAATCGTTTATGGGCGGCGTCTACCGAAGGACCCCGGAATGAGATTGAAAAGCAACAGCTGATCTATGATGCCTGGGGTCAAGGGAAGGCGGTTGAACAGCTGATCAAAAAGCAGGCGGTTCGAGAAACTCAAGCGTTGAAAGAAGGTCTGGGTTTGGAGCTTGAGAAGAATGGCGATTGGGTGAGGGTGGCTGCTGTGGCGGCTAAAAAGCCGGCGGCCGAGGCGAGTTTGAAAAAGAACGACCGTTTAGTTTCGGTGGATGGGGGGTCGCTTCGTTTCTTGAGCGCGGATGCGGTAAAAACTACTTTGCTTTTTCCACGTTATTCCAATTTTACATTGGAATTTGAGCGGGATTGTTTTTTGCATAAAAAGCCGGGGCGCGCGCGCCTTAAGGATCTGGGTTTTAATCTGAAGCTGGAGTACCGCGGGCTTATCGTGGAATCCGTTAAACCGGGAAGCGCGGCGGAAGATGCCGGCTTAAAAGAAGGCGATCTTTTGGTGCGTGTTGGCCAGCAGGCGACGCGCTATATGCCGATGAAGAAGGCTGTCCAATGGATTGAAGTTGCGAGCCAAGACCGCGGGATTTTAACCGTTCGAAGAAACGCTTTAATGACGAGGAGGTAACATGGCTACCTTAATTCACCGAAAAAAATTTTTTATAGAACGTGGGTTGCAGCTTCGCTTTGCCAGATTCGTTATTCTGTTTGTTTTTCTGTCCTCCATTTTGACAGGCCTCACCGTTTTTTATACAACTTTTTCGCTTTTGGGAGAAAAACTGGCGGATGTTTATCCACAGGGACGCCTTGTTTATATTTTTAAATCGGTGCATGCGGCTTTGCTGGTCAATGTGTTGATTATTTTGCCTGTCATCTTTGCAGGCTCCATCGTATTTTCTCACCGCATCGCAGGGCCTTTGCCCAAGATCTATCAGGCGCTTCGCTCCATTGGCCAGGGGCAGTTTGATGTGAGGTTGACGTTAAGAAAACACGATGAATTGAAAGAACTTGTCCAGACCATCCACGAAATGGCCGATGCTTTGAAGAACCGGGAAAATGTTTGAGTTAATCCGCTTGACAGGGTGTAGGGATTGATGTATATTCTACCCATAATAACCCAAAAAGTGGGTAAAAGTGGGGAGAATGATGAATGTTCTACGGTGAGCATGAGCACACGATTGACCGGAAAGGAAGGCTCATCATTCCCTCCAAATTCAGAGAGGTATTCAAAGAAAACTATGTGGAACGATTTTTCATCACTCGAGGCCTTGATACATGTCTCTTTGTATTCACGGAGGATGAATGGAAAAAACAAGAGTCTAAGTTCAAATCTCTTTCCTTCACCAACCCTCAGGCGCGACAATTCAACCGGCTTTTTTTTTCGGGCGCCTGTGAGGTTGCCTGTGATCGACAAGGGAGGATACTGATTCCCGATTATCTGAAGGAATTCGCCAAGATTAAACGGGACGTTGTGATCGTCGGCGTGTCGAATCGTATGGAAATTTGGGGAAGAGAAGAGTGGCGCGCGTTTTATGCCAATACCAAGGATTCGTTTGAGAAAACAGCCGAGAAAATCCTGGGCGGTGGCGACAATCCACCGATGTCTGTTTAAATCCGTAGGGGCGGAAAGCCCGCCCCTACGATATCGGAGACAACAATGAGAAGAATGGGGTTAAATTCCAGCGTTGAAAATGACAAGCGCCGACAGGCGCTTCCGCCCTTTTCTTCACTGGATTCGAGTTCAAGGTTGTTTTTTGAAAGAATAGTAAGCGTCCGAAAGAACGCGGAGTTCGTATTCATCAAGAAAGCAAAGGCCAAGGATCGTTAGCTGCATACCAGTGTTCTTTTAGAGGAAGCGTTGGAATGGCTGGCGCCTCGGCCCGGAAGCGTCGTCGTCGACGGGACGCTGGGCTTAGGCGGGCATGCCGAGCTGATTTTAGAAAGACTTGAGCCGCACGGGCGGCTTGTCGGTTTTGACCGCGACGTGCAGGCCCTAGCGGAGGCCGAAAAAAGATTATCGCGTTATGGAGACCGGACTGTGATTATCCATGACAATTTCAGAAATATCCCGAGTCGTTTAAAGGAGATGGGGATTGAGGAGGCACAGGGCATCCTGCTCGATTTAGGGGTGTCTTCGCTTCAATTGGACAGCGCCCGGAGAGGTTTTAGTTTCAAGACCGCGGGTCCTTTGGACATGCGGATGGATACTCGGGAAAAAATCACGGCCGAGCATATCGTCAACACGTATCCCCAAAAAGAAATAGAACGGGTCTTGAGAAATTTGGGCGAAGAGCGTTTTGCGACGAGAATTGCCAGAAGGATTGTGGAGAAGCGCTCCCAGCACCGCATCACCGCCACCCAGGAGTTGGAGACGATTATTTTTCACGCCGTCCCGAAACCCTACCGCTACGGCCGCATCCATCCGGCCACTCGCAGTTTTCAGGCGCTTCGTCTGGAAGTCAATCACGAGATAGACGCTTTAAAGGATTTTTTGTCAAACGCGCTTAAAGTTTTAAGCCATCACGGCCGGCTTGTCGTTATTTCGTTTCATTCGTTGGAGGACCGGGAAGTCAAAAGGGCTTTCAGGGAATTCAAAAAGCAAAGGGCGGGTAAAATTCTCACGCCCAAACCCGTTGTCCCGTCCCCGAAGGAAATCGCCGAAAACCCAAGATCCAGGAGCGCCAAACTTCGGGCATTTGAAAAAATAGAAGAGGCGGTGGCGCGATGAAACGCTTCCTCGGGGTAGTCCTTTGCGCGACTTTAGCCGGTCTTTTTTACGTGTATGAAGAGGTTGAGGCGGTTAAAATCGGCTACGCAATTCGCAAGCAGGAGGAGACCCGGGTCCAGTTCCTTGACCTGGCCAGGGCCTTAAAGTACAATATTGCTCATCTCAAGGCTCCGAATAATCTGGAAAGGAAGCTCTTAGCCCAACATATAGTGCTTAAGTCGCCCCGAGAGTGGCAGACGCTAGTGATGTCCGGTCCGGGGGGCGTTGGGGGATTGGGGACGGCTCAGACGTCCATGCGCCCGGTGCCGTTTTTCGTCAGGTTTTTTGTAGGGACCGCCCAAGCGGAAGCCAAAGAGTCATCGGCGTAGAACTTACTGGAAAAACTTTTGGCCGGGACAAAGCTTTCTAAATCGCGTTTGTTTTTTGTTTTCTTTTTTTTCCTTGCGGCGCTGGGTTGTCTTCTCTTGCGTCTGGGATTTCTGCAGATATTCAAATCCTTGAAGTATCTTTCCATTGCCCAAAGCCAGTCCCGGGTCATTATCGAAATGCCGCCGGCGCGCGGTAAGATCCTGGATCGAAATGACCGGGAGCTGGCGCTCGACGTGCGTCTAGATTCGCTTTACGCCGTTTCCCGCGAAATCAAAAATAAACCGCAAGCCGCAAACCAACTTTCGCAGATTTTGGGAATCCTCCGTTCCGAGATTTTGCGCAGGCTCGATCGGGACAAGCTGTTTGTCTGGATAGCCCGGAAAATTTCAAACGCAAAAAAAGAGGCGGTTCAGAAACTGAAAATCAGCGGCCTTGATTTTGTCAAAGAGTCGCTGAGGGTTTACCCGAAAGCCGAAACGGCCTGCCATCTCATCGGTTTCGTCGGCATCGACAATGACGGCCTGGAAGGGATAGAGCTCCATTACAACAGTTTCTTAAAAGGCGTGCCAGGCTGGCGCTTGGGGCAGCGCGATGCCAAGCAGCGCGAGCTCATCTCCAAGGAGGTGGAGATGGTGCCGCCGATCGATGGCTACAATATTCATTTGACGATCGACGAGGTGATTCAATCATTGACGGAGAAGGAGCTCGCGGACACCTGCAAAAAGTTTAATGCGGAGGGCGGCTCGGTGATTGTGCTGGATCCTAAAACCGGCGATATGCTTGCGATGGCTACTTATCCGGCTTACGATTTGAATAATTCCAAAAAATCCGCGCCGGGTCTCCGGAGAAACCGCGCCATTACGGATGTTTTTGAACCGGGGTCGGTGTTTAAGGTCATCACACTCTCGGCGATTTTGGAGAACAAAGCATTCAGCCTGGAGGAGAAATTTAATTGCGAAAACGGCGCATGGGCGGTGGCGGGAAAAATTTTGCATGATCACAAGGGCCACGGCGTGATGACGTTTAGAGAAGTGATTGAGAAATCGAGCAACATCGGCACCGTGAAGGGCGCGATGCGGCTTGGGGGCATGAAGCTATATAAGACGATCAGGGCTTTTGGTTTTGGCGATAAAACAGGCGTCGCACTGGCCGGAGAGGTGAGCGGCATAGCGCCTTCTCCGCGCAGCTGGTCCAAGAGCTCCATCATCAATATCCCGATTGGCCAGGGCATCGCGGTAACGCCGATTCAATTGGCGATGGCTAGCGCAGCGATAGCGAATAACGGCCTCCGGATGCGGCCGAGGATCCTCACACGCATCGATGATGCGGAGGGACGGGTGATCAAAAGTTTCGAGCCTGAGCCGGTGCGACAGGCGGTGTCGAAGCAGACTGCGCTTCAGGTGCGTTCGGTGCTGGAAGGCGTCGTGAGCCGCGGCACGGGTAAAAAAGCGGCGGTCCCCGGTTTTAAGGCGGCGGGGAAAACAGGCACCGCCCAGAAGCTTTTGCCCGACGGCAATTATTCGCATGATCAGTTCATTGCGTCGTTTGTCGGTTTTGTGCCTTACGATGAGCCGAAAGTCGTCATCGCCGTGAGCATTGACCAGCCGCATCCGGTGTATTACGGCGGCGATGTCGCCGCACCCGCTTTTTCGAGAATCGCCGCGGGGATTTTAGCCTACTGGCAGATTTCCCAAAATATCGTTCCACCGGAGGTGGTGAAAACGCCTCCTCGAAATTTGAAACCCACCCACCCCACAAATTCCGAAGTGTATGTCGGAAGGCAATGATACCTTTAAGGAAATTGGTGCTTCTGGCGCTGCCGGAATTCAAAAACGCCTGCTCTCTTCCTGATATTCCGATTCTCGGCGTGGAGTGTGATTCAAGAAAGGTAAAGCCCGGTTTCCTCTTTGTAGCCATCCGGGGCATAAGTCAAGACGGGAACGATTTCATAAAAGACGCGATCTCACGCGGTGCGGCGGCGGTAGCTGCCGAAGAAAAAACCGATGGCCCGGTGCCTTATGTTCATGCGGCCGAGCCAAGGATTGCGCTTGCAAGACTGGCCGGCGCCTTCTACGGTCGTCCTTCCGAAAAACTCGTCTGCGTTGGAATCACCGGGACCAATGGCAAAACCACTTCGAGTTACCTTTTGGAACATCTCCTGAAAAAAGAAAATAAGAAAGTCGGCGTTTTGGGAACTGTGAATTATCGTTTTAACCAAAAAACGCTGCCGGCGACGGAGACCACTCCGGGTCCTTTGAAGATTCAGGAGATGCTGTCGGAGATGGCCCGAGGCCGGTGCGGGTATGTGGTGATGGAAGTGTCTTCACACGCGCTGGACCAAGACAGGACCGAAGGGGTGAATTTCCAATCCGCTCTATTCACCAATTTAACCCAGGATCATCTGGATTATCATGAGACACTCGAGGCTTATTTCGGATGCAAGGCACGGCTTTTTTTGGGCCTTCGGCCGGAGGCCACGGCTGTTTTGAACGCGGATGATGCCTGGGTGATGAAACTTCAGAAAATCATTTCATCCAAGATTTTGACTTACGGCATTCACGGGGCGGCGGATTTTAAGGCGGAGAATATAGAAGGGCGCAGGGATCAGACGGTGTTTGACTTGAAAGGATTCGGAAAAAAAATCAGATTCGGGATTCCTCTGATAGGGACGCATAATCTTTATAACGCGCTTGGGAGTCTGGCGCTTTTTCACAGTTTGGGATTTGATGTTCAAAAAGCCGCGGATCATTTCCATGATTTTCAAGGCGTGCCGGGCCGGCTCGAGCCGGTGCGGGCCGGCCAGGATTTTCAAGTTTTTATCGACTTTGCGCATACGCCCGACGGGTTGGAAAATGTGCTCTCTTGTCTTAAATCTTACAAAAGCCGCAGGCTGATTTTAGTGTTCGGCTGTGGCGGTGACCGGGATAGAGGCAAAAGACCCCAGATGGCCCAGATCGCCAGCCGCAATTGTGATTTTGTGTATGTGACTTCGGACAATCCGCGTTCGGAGGATCCCAAAGACATCGCGGAGGAGATCCGCGGCGGATTTCCGGCGAATTTTAAGAATTACCGCATTATTCTGGACAGGAGAAAAGCGGTGCGGCAGGCTCTTTTGTCGGCACGGTCCGGAGATGTGGTTCTTTTGGCCGGCAAAGGACATGAGAGGAATCAATGGATAGGAACGGAAAGCATCTCTTACTCCGAAAGGGAAGAGGCCGAGAGGGTTTTAAGTGGACATTAGTTTGGATGAGATCTTGAAAGCGGTGGGCGGGCAGCTCTTGGGCGGAAGGTCAGAGGGTCTGCCGGTGCACAAAATATCCACCGACACGCGGACGGCGGAAAAAGACGACGTATTTTTTGCACTTAAGGGTTCGCGGTTTGATGGGCATGACTTTATAAAAGAAGCGGAGAAAAAGGGCGTCAGACATTTTGTCGTTTCGGATCCCGGGGCGGTGACGGCCCAGACCCAAAAGACTTCCAACGTCATCGGCGTGGACGATACGCTTAAGGCCTATGGGGATTTGGCCAAGGTCTATCGGCAGAAATTCAAGATTCCAGCCATCGCGATCACAGGGAGTGCGGGGAAAACCACCGTAAAAGAATTGATCGCGCACGTTTTGTCGGAGCGTTTTCGCGTTTTAAAAAATAGGGGCACCGAAAATAACCTCATCGGCGTGCCCAAGACTATTTTTCAATTGGAAGCCTCGCATGAGGTCATGGTGCTGGAGATGGGCACGAATCATCCGGGCGAAATTGACCGTCTTTCGTCGATCATCGCCCCTCAGATAGGCATTGTGACACAGATCGGTTTTGCCCATTTGGAGGGTTTGACGGATCTCGAAGGCGTGAAAGAGCAGAAGTTGAAACTGCTGAATCACCTGGAGCGAGGCGGCGTTTTGGTTTTAAACGGCCAGGACAGTTATCTCGCAGGGGTACAGAGCGGGACGCATAAAATTTTACGTGTCGGCTTTGCAAAAGAAGGCTGTGAATTGTCCGCGGACCAGGTAGGGTGTCTTGAACAGGGAAGCTCGTTTCATCTCGGCGGCGGTGATATTTTTGAAACGCCGCTCATCGGCCGGCACAATGTGCTGAACGGTCTCTTTGCCATTGCGGCAGCCCGGGCTTTGGGCCTGGAAACGCCCGAGATCCAGAAGGGCCTAGGTTCATTCAAGCCGGTTCCCGGCCGCTTGAATTTCCGCGAGATGGCCGGCATCATTTTTTTGGATGACTCTTACAATTCCAATCCCACTTCTTTTAGGGCAGCGCTTGAGACTTTGAAAGAATTTAAGATCCGGGAAAGAAAGGCGGTGGTTTGCGGCGATATGCTGGAGCTGGGCGAGAAAAGCGAAATGCTGCACCGAGAGATGGGGGCGCTGATAGCCGGGCTCTTGTTTGATTATGTCATTGCCGCGGGCCCGGAGTCGAAGTATCTCGTGGATGAAGCGGTCAAGAAGGGTTTTGATCCGTCAAGAATTCATCATACCCAAAATGCCGAAGAGGCTGGGAAATTGTGCCAGCAAATCGCGGTGCCGGGTGACCGCGTGTTGGTGAAGGGCTCACGCGGCACACAGATGGAAAAGGTTTTCGAATGCTTTATCATCTCCTCTATCCGCTAAGAGACCTTTTTTTCGGTTTCAACGTTTTTCGCTACATCACATTCAGAACCGTGATGGCCAGCATCACTGCTTTTGCGATCAGCGTTTTGATAGGCCCGAAGGTGATCCGTGTTTTGTCGAATCTTAACATGAAACAAGGCATCCAGAGGGAAGGGTTCTCAAGGCTTTATGCCGCTCATGAGGGTAAAGAGAAGGTCCCCACGATGGGCGGCCTTTTGATTTTGGGCGCGGTGCTTTTTTCCACGTTTCTATGGGCGGATTTGACTAACCGCTACATTCTTTTGTGCGTGTTGACTATGGTGTGGTTGGGCGCTGTGGGATGGATCGATGATTGGCTGAAATTAAGCAAAAGAAATTCCAAAGGCCTAAGCGCCGCCAACAAAATCATCGGCCAGCTTGTGCTGGGTATCGGCATCGGTGTATTTTTGTATCTGGACTCGCCGAAATGGCAAGAGGTGGGCATCCCCTTTTTTAAAAATTGGGTTTGGGTGATGGGGCCGGCGTATGTGCTTTTTGTGACGCTTGTGATTGTCGGTACGTCGAACGCGGTGAATCTGACGGACGGCCTGGACGGTCTGGCGATCGGTTGCACGATCCTAATGGCACTGACCTACAGTGTTTTTAGCTACGTGACGGGTCATTCGAAGTTCAGTCTGTATTTGCAGATCCCTTTCGTGTCCGGCGCAGGGGAACTTACGATTTTCTGCGCGGCGGTGGCGGGGGCAGGGATGGGCTTTTTATGGTTCAACTCCCATCCAGCCAGCGTTTTTATGGGAGACATCGGTTCCTTGAGTCTTGGAGGGGCTCTGGGGGTGGTGGCGATTTTCACGAAAAAAGAACTGCAGCTTCCGATTGTCGGCGGCATTTTTGTGATCGAGGCGGCGTCGGTGATTTTGCAAGTGGCGAGTTTTAAATTGAGAAGAAAAAGGGTGTTTCTCATGGCGCCTTTGCATCATCATTTTCAGCTGAAAGGATTGGATGAGTCAAAAGTGGTGATTCGGTTTTGGATCGTTTCGACACTTTTGGCCTTGTTTGGTCTAGCGACGCTCAAATTGCAATAACCCAAAGATGATCCTGAAAAATAAGAGAGTGCTGGTCGTCGGCCTTGGGAAAAGCGGTTTCGCCGCCGCCAAATTTCTGAAAAAGAAAAATGTTTATGTAAAAGTTACAGACGGCTCCAGCAACCCATGGGTGCTCGACCATGCGAAAGTCCTGCGGGATCTGGGTGTTTGGGTTGAAACCGGCGGCCACACCGAATTTTTTATGGAAGGTGCGGATCTCGTGGTGACAAGCCCTGGGGTGCCGAAAAAAAGTCTTCCACTCCAATTCGCCCGCCGAAGTAAGATTCCGGTTATCAGTGAAGTGGAGCTTGCTTCTTTTTTTTGCAAAGGCGCTGTGATTGCGGTGACGGGCTCGAATGGAAAAACAACCACGAGTCACCTAATCTATCACTGTCTTCGAAATGCGGGCAGGAAAAGCGTTTTGTGCGGCAACGTGGGCTATGCATTTTTAGACGCACTCGCCGAAGTGGATAGAAAAACGATCGTGGTGTTAGAACTCAGCTCTTTTCAGCTTGAGGATTGCCCTCGTTTTAGACCCCGGGCGGCTGTTTTTTTGAACGTGAGTCCAAATCACCTAGACCGACACCAGACCCTGAGGAATTATATTCGCGCCAAGATGCGTGTTTTCAGGAATCAAAAATCCGGCGATTTTCTTGTGGCCAATTTTGACGACCTTCGAGTCCGCAAAGCGGCGCGAAAGGCCAAATCACGTCTGATCTATTTCAGTAAGCGGCCGCTAGTTGAGGGAGTCTATTTGGAAAGAGGTCGAATAGTCGTTTGTTTGAATAAAAAAAAGCGAGTTTTGACGGACCCGATGGATTTTCCTTTGAGGGGTGAGCACAACCTTGAAAATATGCTGGCCGCGGCCGCGGTGTGTTTCCTTTTTAAAGTGCCAGCGGTTTGGGTGAAGCGGACGTTCATGGCTTTTAAGACGCTGGAGCATCGCGTCGAACCGCTCGGCAGTATCCACGGTATCCATTTTTTCAACGATTCGAAGTCCACGACGGTTGAGAGCACGCGGGCGGCTATCTTGGCGGTGCCTGCGCCGGTGGTCTTAATAGCCGGCGGGCGGGATAAAGGGGCGCCGTTTCACGAAATTGAGCGGCTGCTTCTGGAGCGGGTGAAGCGTGTGGTGCTTTACGGCGAGGCGCGGAAAAAAATTTCCGCCGCTTGGTCGCGTTATCGCCACGTGGAGATGGAGGAAGAATTCAAAAAAGCGGTAAGACTTGCCTATAAAAAGTCCGAAAGAGACGGCAGCATCTTGCTGTCGCCGATGTGCGCCAGCTTTGATCAGTTTACTTCATTTGAGCAAAGGGGGGAGGTGTTTAAAAAAATCTTTCGGGAATTGAAAAACGAATCAATCCGTCCGCCGAAATCAGCGGACTCAGAATGACGTTTAGGAGATAGATCTTGGAACCTTTGAGAAGGGCGCAGGTGCTTCTTTTTGGGTCCGCGATGATTTTGATCGCGGTCGGCGTCGTGATGATTTATAGCGCCAGCGCGATTTATGCGTTTGACAAGATGGGCGATAGCGCGTATTTTTTGAAACGGCACCTGCTTTATTTGGCGATCGGGAGCGCGCTGACGTTTATCGCGCTATCGATAGACCTCCAGTCTTTGAGGAGATACGCGAAGTCTTTTTTGACGGCCGCGATTGCGCTTTTGGTCTTGGTGCTTATCCCGCATTTGGGCCATGCCTCGGGCGGCGCGCGGCGATGGTTTAAGATCTTGGGCCTGAGTTTCCAGCCCTCGGAGTTTCTAAAAATCGCAATTATTTTCTATATGGCGGATTTTTTGGACAGAAAAAAAGATTCCTTGAAGGATTTAAAGCATACCGTGCTGCCGGCGTTTTTTGTCTTGGGATTGTGTGCGGGCCTTGTGTTTCTACAACCGGACTTGGGGACCGCGGTGACCCTCGCGTTCGTGGTCGCCATTCTTTTTTTTGTGGCGGGTTTTGACATGAAACACCTGACGTCGACGTTTATTTTGGCCCTGCCG
>OBEQ010992325.1_pt1 | contig 28451 bp, 30 predicted proteins | sample 1670901 | NCBI WGS metagenome assembly OBEQ01 (sample SAMEA104232315, study PRJEB22302) | groundwater metagenome | biome: forest; feature: aquifer; material: groundwater | place: USA | collected 2011-08-07 | depth 5.4 m
GTTTGATTTTCCCTTATCCTATACTTTCTTCTGGGGAGATGGGACCAGGGATTTTTTAGTGGCAAGTCATATTTTAAAATATCAGGAAATTCCATTGCTGGGACCTTTCAACTTGTTAAATGAAGCAGGTATACACAACAGCCCAATCTACTTTTATCTTCTTAGTTTATTTTTACTGCCCTTAAATAATATCTTAACTTTATCTTTAGTGAATATTTTATTGCAGATTGGAGTGATTGTTTTAATTTATGTTTTAGTCAGGAAATTATTTGATTATCCTACTGCCATAATTGCTGTTTTGCTATTTAGTTTTAACCCCGAGGTTATCAAACAAGCAGACTTTATTTGGCAGCCATATCTGATGCTCTTTTTTGCTCTTTTAGCTCTATATTTGAAACTTAAATCACGTGATTTTATCAGTTTAGCAACTCTTTGTTTTGCTGCAACCTTGCATAACAGTGCTTTTTGTTGGCTGCCAATATTTTTACTGTCTTATAAAAAGTCTGCTAAATATTATTTTGTGAATTTCACAATAATTTGCTTAGTTTTGGTGATTCTTTATTCGCCTTTACTAATATTTTATCTACAAAATGGTTTTCCAGGTTTCTCTTTAAGTATACCTGTTTTTGTTAACGCTTTTAGCGTTTATTTTTCCAATCTCTGGCTAAATTCCCAGGCTCTTTTAAAAGTTTTTTATTTGAATAACATAATGATACTGATTTTAGTTATGGGATTTTTTGCTGCTTTAAAAAAAGATTTAAGGAAAAGAAAAGAGTTACTCTTTATTCTAATTCTTTTAATTTTACCTATTTTCTTTGCCTCATTTTTTAACAAAATCAGATTACACTATGTTCTTTTATCTTTAGTATTACTGCCTATTCTGGTTGCAAAAATAACTGCTATTTTTAACCCTCTTTTAAGATTTATTGTAGTATTATTTTTTCTAATAATACTTTCCGGAAATTTTGCTTATTATCATGAGGCAAAGTTTCCTTTGGTAAATCAACAAAAAATGAATAATCTAACCCAACAAGTAATTAATGAACTAAACCAGGTTAAACAAATTGAGGGATTTTCAGATTATAATTTTTTCCAGGTAGTTTCATTTTCAAAAAGCCAAATAGTCTTACCCTACCCTGTTTTAGATACAGTATTGCTGGTTAGTTTGGAAGATAGATTGTCAAAAAAATTGACTCAAGTTTCAGACATCAGTCCATATAATCATGTGCAGATAAACAGAAAAGACTTTTATTTAATTTCCTGTTTTGGATTTGATAATGACGAGCAAGGTTGCCAGGAACATTTTAAAAATAATTTTCCAGGCTACAGTATTTCCAAAATGATTTATAATGATGACCAATCTATCAGCATATATCTTGCCAAACATGAGCAAATTTAAATTAGGGTTTTTAATTCTGTTGCTTTTCCTTATTTTTATATTTCTTGTACCTGCTGTTTTTGCTCACTCTCAAACTCAGGTTATAGAAATAACAGAGAATGGATTTATACCCAGCGAAGTAACTGTAGATACAAATAGTACAGTTTTTTTTCTAAATAAAGATAATAAGAATCATTGGCCTGCCTCAAATACTCATCCAACACATGATCTGTATCCGGAGTTTGATCCGCAAAAGGCAATTGAGAGTGGAAAATCATGGGCATTTAAGCCAAAAAAAACAGGAGAGTGGAAATATCATGATCATTTGAATCCTCATAGAGGCGGAACTTTGAAAGTTTTAGCAGAAGGTGTCCCAAGCCTATCAGCAAGTTATGCTCCAAATTGGGTGCAAAATTTGATTAAAAAGTTAACAACTTCAGTAGTTAGAATTAAAAGTTTCTTTGTGCCAAAGTTTAAAATAGATCCCGCAAATTTTACAAAACTTTCTTCTGGTGAGCAAATAACCCAACTTAAAAAATATGCTGATTCAAAAGGGGCTGAACAAACCTGGCAATTTATTAAGGATACTTATAAAGGTCAGGGAGGGACTTTAGGAAATGTTCATGATTTAGCTCATCTTTCAGGAGGCTTACTCTTTGATAAATTGGATTTTAATGGAATTACCAAATGTTCAGCAGAGTTTGCTTTTGGTTGTTATCATGGTTTTTTGGATAAAGCTTTTGCCAAAAACTTGGATCATTTACTTGATGCTCAAGATGCTTGTTTAAAGTTAGGTACTGATGGATCAGGACCTGTTGCCAGTTGTATTCATGGTATAGGACACGGGGTAGCCAGTTTTTATTCAAGTAGTGATCTTCAAAAATCCCTGTCCTCTTGCAGGCAATTAACAGCAGGCCGGGAATATTGTTTTGACGGGGTGTTTATGGAATTTGTCCGTTCTGCTCCTGAAAGCTTCTACAAAAAAGATGACCCTTTATATCCTTGTAATGAATTAGAGCAAAAATTTGGTCCTGCTTATTCAATTTCTTGTGGTAGAAACCAACCCCCTCTTTTGATGGGCAGATTTAAATTAGGGTTTGAAGAAGTTGCAAAAATTTGTTTGAATTCTGATTCAACCTCTTTTAAGCAGGCTTGTTTTGATTCTTTGGGATTTTCCTTAGCTTCATCTGGTGATGTTGATAAAATAGTTTCAGGTTGCCAAAAGATTTCTGATGAGCAGTTTTTGTCCAGGTGTATAAAAGCAGCTGCCGGGGAACTAGTTTTTCAGGATATTCCTGGTTGGGATCAAAAATCAAAAGCTGTTTGTAATAGTTTGTCTGATGCTAAAGAATGCTTAACCTATGTTGAAAGACTAATTTCTGATTATCATAGGATTAGGCAGTAAATCTGATATAATTAACAGGTTTCCGGAGGTGGCAGAGTAGTCAATTGCTCGAGACTGTAAATCTCGCGGGGTAACCCTTCGAAGGTGCGAATCCTTCCCTCCGGACTTGATACGTTCAGTTTCATGAACGTATCTTGACATAATATATAAATGTTATATACTGAGTATATGTATGAATACAGCATCAATTCTGATTAAAATAGACCCACAAGTAAAGGTAAGAGCACAAAAAACCGCTGAAAAGATGGGGTTGAGTTTAACAAGTGTTATCAACCGCTATCTGAAACATTTTATTACTGCAGAGACTATTACTTTTAGCACAAGAGATGAAATACCAAGTCAATATCTAATAGATTCTTTCAAAGAGTCTGAGGAAGATGTTAAAGCTGGAAGGGTCATATCCTTCAAAAATGGTAAGGAGTCATTGGCATACCTAGATTCAATGATTGAGAATGGAAGAAACAAAAAACAAGTTACAGGTTGATTTCGCTAAGAAGTTTAATGCTCAGCTTGAAAAAGCACCTACTGAAATTCAGATTGCCTTTCGAGAAGTTCTGGAATTATTTCTTGATAATTCAAACCATCCTAATCTAAGAAATCATGCTCTTCGAGAAAAATATGCAGGTTACAGAAGTATTGATGTCACTGGCGATTGGAGAGCAATCTTTAAAATCCGTAAAAGTAAAAACAAGGCTGTCATCACTTTTCATATTTTAGGAACGCACTCTCAATTATATAAATAAGTTATATGTACATGACTCTTTTGAGAAATATCTTTCATACCTGATATAATTAAAGGAATGTCACAGGGGTCATGGAAAGCCAGAAGAGAATCTTCCAAAGTCTGGAAGTTTAAATTATTAACTCATTTATCAAACAGCATAATTTTAATTGTGATAGGTTTTTTACTTTTACTTTTTGGCGGAGTAATTTTTTTTGCTACCCAAGTCCCCTCTCCTGATGAACTAACTTCCAGATTTGTAGCTCAATCCACCAAGATTTATGACCGGGACAACGAACTTTTATATGATATTTATGAAGGCCAGAATCGAACTCCAGTTAAGTTTGAGGATATTCCGGATACAGTAAAAAAGGCCACCATCTCTATTGAGGATAAAGATTTTTATAAACACTCTGGTTTTTCTGTTACTGGTATAGCTAGATCAATCTTTAATTTAATCATTCATAGAAAAGTAGAAGGAGGGGGTTCTACCTTAACTCAACAACTGGTAAAAAATGCCTTGCTTACTTCTGAAACCTCAGTTATTAGAAAACTAAAAGAATTAATCCTCTCCATCCAGGCTGAGAAGGCTTATACCAAAGACCAGATTTTGGAAATGTATCTAAATGAAATTCCTTATGGTGGTACAGCTTATGGAATTGAAGCTGCTGCTAATTTATATTTTGGCAAAAATGCCAAAGATTTAAACCTGGCAGAAGCCTCATTACTGGCAGGTTTGCCTCAAAGACCTTCTGTTTATTCCCCCTATGGAACTAATCCCGAGTTATCAAAGGTCAGGCAAAAAGAAGTCCTCCGAAGAATGGTTGAGGATGGGTATATTACCAAGGATCAGGAAGCAGATGCAGAAAAGGTTGAATTAACTTACCGGACTAAACAAAACGAATTGGGTTTTAAAGCTCCTCATTTTGTGCTTTATGTTAAACAAAAACTAATAGAACAATTTGGGGATAAATTGGTTGAACAAGGTGGGTTAAAAGTCACCACCACATTGGACTATAAGCTTCAGGAAAAAGCTCAGAATATTGTTAAAAATGAGGTAGAAAAACTGAATAGTTCTAAAATTGGCAATGGGGCTGCTATTGTTTTAGATCCTAAAACCGGTCAGATACTGGCTCTGATTGGATCAAAGGATTATTTTGGCAAATCTTTGCCAGAGGGCTGTAAAGAAGGAGTAAATTGTGTATTTGAACCAAATGTTAATGTAGCATTATCTTTAAGACAACCCGGGTCAGCTACAAAACCTATTACCTATGCCAAGGCTTTTGAAAAGGGATATACTGGAAATTTTACCCTGATGGATGTTAAAACTGAGTTTCCGGGAGGGGCGGGACTGGAAAACTATAATCCTGTAAATTATGATGGACAATTTCATGGCCCTGTCCAAGTAAGATATGCCTTAGGTAACTCATATAATATTCCGGCTGTAAAAATGTTAGCGTTGGTGGGAGTAAAAGATGTTTTAGATTTGGGTTACAGAATGGGTATTACTTCCTGGGAACCATCTGCAGAAAATATTTCATCAGTTGGATTATCTTTAGTATTGGGAGGAAGAGAAGTTAGGCTGTTGGATTTAACCTCAGCTTATGGAGTATTTGCCAATAAAGGTGAACAGGTTGACCCGGTATCCATCCTAAAAGTTGAAGATTCTAAGGGAAAAACTTTATTTGAATATAAAAAACATGATGGTAGGAAAGTCCTGGATGATGGGATCTCTTTTATTATTTCTGATATTTTGTCAGATAATGGTGCCAGGACAGCTGCATTTGGTTCTACTTCTTTTTTAAATATTCCGGGTAAAACTGTGGCAGTAAAAACCGGAACCACCGATCAAAAAAGAGATAACTGGACAATTGGTTATACTCCTTCAGTGGTGGTGGGAGTTTGGGTTGGAAATAATGATAATACCCCTCTTGATCCCAAAATTGCCTCTGGTGTGACTGGTGCTTCCCCTGTCTGGTCATCAATCATGAAAGAGGTTTTGAAAGGGAAAGCAAATGAGTCTTTTGATAAACCCTCTAAAGTTTTGCAAGCAGAAGTTGATGGATTAATGCCGGGTAAACCTCATGGAGGTTCCCCCAAAAGAATTGAATATTTTATAGGTGGAACTGAGCCTAAAGGAGAATCTCCTGCATATCAGCGACAAAAGGTTTGTAAAAGCAATCCCCACAGGTTAGCCAATGATAATGAGGACAATGAGGAAAAAGATGTGGTGGTTTTGAAAGAAGATGATCCAACCGGAGCAAGTAAGTGGCAAACAGGGATTGATAGTTGGGTGATTACAGCTCCTGATGCCAGACTGGTGGGAGCAACCAAAGGATGTTCCGGGGTACCGGGGTTTACAGCAGGATCTGGTGGAATTATTGAGATAGTAAATGTAGGAAATGGGGCAAATGTACCTAGGGTATTTGATGTTTTAGCCAGAGTTAACTCCCCTGCTGGGGTTAAAAAGGTCACCTGGTCAGTTGATGGAAGCACTAAATCAACTCAATCTTCAGAGCCATATGCCCTACATGTAGAATTTCCCCAAGGAGATAAAGGCTCTCATACTATTACAGTTACTCTTGAGGATAATAATGGCGGCAACTTCTCCTCCTCAATCGGGGTAACGGTAGCTCTATAGATTTGAAAAACATCTTATAGTGTGGTATAATCATTCTTAATCAGGCCCAAGGTTGGGGTCTGTATTTTTTTATGATAGCAAATCTTATAGCCGTATTTTCTACAGTTGCAATTTTAAATTTTGGTCAGGTTAATACACCATCAAATCCAGCTCATATACTTGCTTCTCATGAGATTTCATTGGAAAAAAGATATGAAGTAAAATCTGTTAGTGAAGTATTCAAAGATAATATTTTACTGAACTTAGCTTATATGAGAGGGATGGTTCAAGCAAATAACAAAATTACCTGGGATGAGGTTAAAGAGTCTTTCCACTATGAATTTAAACTAGAGCCTAATAAAACATTTGCTTTTCATGATGATGTTTTAGCAGAGTATAAAGATAAAGTTTCCTTAACAACTAATGCTCATTTTAATGCTCAAGAAGGATTCAAAACAGACGGATATTTATTTGGAGATGGGGTCTGCCATTTAGCCTCTTTAATTTATTGGGTGGCCAAAGATGCATATTTGGATGCAAAAGCCCCGACAAATCATGATTTTACGGCTATACCTGAGATAGATAGACAATATGGGGTATCTATTTATAGTAGTCCTTACTCAAAAGGTTCTAATGCTCAACAAAATCTATATATTACAAACAATAGAGCTGCAGACATAAAGTTTGTCTTTGATTATAATGGGGAAAAATTAAGAGTAACTGCTGCAGAGGATAATTTAAACTAAATTTTCCATATTCATTTCCAAAACTGCCACTCTTTGATCTATTCCTAAGTTATTTAATAATCTTAAATGAACTTCTGCCATAGCTCCAACCTGTCTTTTTGGATGTACAAAGTTTTCAGCTATTTTTATTGGGGTACTTTTTTTAATATCTATATTTTGAAATATCTGATAAAGTTCTTCCAAAGGATTGTTTGTGTTATTCATTAAGGCAATAGATAATCTGTAATTTTCTGCAGGTTTTCCTTCTTTATCTTTAAAGTAAGCTTTCCCTATCTCAAAAATAGCTATATCTTTAAAACCATGTTTTATATTTTTGGAAGTTACCTCAAGTAAATTTGGCCAAAGATCTGTTCTTAAGTATTCAGTTTCAGAAGAGATTGGATTTGCTATCTTAATTAATTCTTTTTTATTCTCAGCATTAAATCCTAATGTATTTAAAACAGGAGTAGAATAAAAAGAATAGGTTTGTACTTCTGTTAAACCTGTCTCCTTTAATTTTGTTTTTAAATCATAGATAAAATTTGGCAAGCTTTGATCTAAAGAAGATATTTGTTCATCCTTTAATGGAATCCCATCAATTTTTTCATATCCATACATTCTGGCCACTTCTTCAACTAAATCCTCTTCTATGTTAATATCCAGTCTAAAATATGGAGGTATCACCTCTAAAATATCCTCATCTAGCTTTTTAACAACAAAACTCAATTTTCTCAAACAAGAGGTAATAGTTTCTTCATCTAATTCTATTCCCAGCAAATCATTAATTTTTTTAATGCTTAAATTAACACTTTTTTTAGGCTGACTAAAATCTCCAACTAAATTTATAGCAGTTAATTTTCCTCCCAAACTTTGATACATCTTAATTGCTGCATCTAAAGCTTGTAAAAGCCGCAGTGGAGATAAACCATGTTGAAATCTTTTAGAGGCTTCTGAATATAGTCCTAAACTTTTGGAGGTTTTTCTAACCATTAGAGGATTAAACATAGAAGCACTAAGCAGGATGGTGGTGGTGGATTTTTTAATCTCAGTATCCTTACCACCCATTACTCCTGCAACGTCTAAAGGTTTTTGAATATCTGCCAAAACAATATCATCTGTATTTAGTTTTCTTATTTTATTATCCAGTGTGGTAATTTCTTCATCTTTTTTGGCAAGTCTTACTTTAATTGTTTCTGAGGCTACAGTTGTTGCATCAAATGAGTGCAGAGGTTGACCAAATTCCATCATTACTAAATTAGTTACATCAGTGATATTATCAACAGACCTCATCCCACAATCATTTAATTTCTTGACCAACTCTTTAGAAGATTCTCCCACCTTGAGATTCTCAATTTTGGCAACACATTGTACTTGAGAAAGCTTTGGTTCCTCAATTTCTACCGGAGTTTTAGGTAAATTTAGACCAACCCAGACAAAGTCCTCTGGAGTTTGAGATAAAAATCTTAAAGGACTATCTGTAACTGCTGCTACTTCATAAGCAACACCTCTCATAGACAGTAAATCTCCCCTGTTATAAGTTAAATCAAGTTCTAAATAATCTTCTGTTTGCTGTTTTACTCCAATAGAATTTAAGGATAATTCACTTGCTAAATCATCAGTTGAAAGATTGTAATCTACTAATTCTTTTAGCCAAGGTAAAGAAACTTTCATAGTTTTAGAATTTCTGCAGAAATTCTAAACCTCCTTCCAGGAAATATCTAATATCTGATATGCCATGTTTTAACATCATCATTCTGTCTGGCCCAAATCCCCAGGCTAAACCAGTGTATTTTTTAGGGTCTAAGCCGGTAAACTTAAAAACATTGGGATGTATCATCCCAGCCCCTGCAATTTCAAACCAGCCAGTGCCAGAGCATATCTTGCACCCTTTGCCATGACAAAATACACAAAGAGAATCTATTCCTACCCCTGGTTCTACAAAAGGATAATACTTAGGTCTAAATCTGGATTTTGCCTCTTTACCTAAAATTGCTTTTAAAAAATAATCAGTGAGGTATTTCAAATTTGCCATAGTGATGTTTTTTGAAACTACAGCAATATCAAATTGATTAAAGGTGTGTGAATGTCTGGCATCCAAAGCTTCATATCTAAAACATCTGTCAAAACTCATAGCCCTGATAGGAGACTTGGTTTTCTCCATCAATCTAGGCCAAAAGTTTGAGGTATGAGTTCTCATTAACATAGAACCTGGTTCCACCTTCAGATTTTGAGTATCTATATATAAAGTGTCCCACATATCTCTGGAGGGGTGATTTTGGGGGATATTCAAATCTTCAAAGTTGTATTTATCCAGTTCTATATGTGGAGCATCAAATTGTTCAAATCCTAATTTTCCAAAAAGATCCACAATTTCTTTTTTAAATTGGGTGGCAAGATGTAAATGTCCCTGCCTTATATTTGTCATTCTGGCTTGTCCAGAATCTAAATCCAGTTCCTCCTGATCTAATTTTTTGTAACTTGTTTCTCGCACCTCGTTACGTCTTTTCTCTATTGCCTTTTCTAAGTTCTGCTTTGCCAAGTTAAACAAAGGTCCTATAATTTTTATTTCATCTTTTGAAGTTTTGGAAAAGTCTTTGGGAAGTAAAGTTATTTCCCCATTTTTCCCAAAAAGCTTTAAAAAAATCTCATCCAGTTGTTTTAAAGTTTGGGAGTTTGATATTTGAATTTGATAATCTTGTAGAACCTTTTTTATTCTTTCTTCCACAGCCATAATTTTAGCATAATTACCCTTACCAAGTTAACTAGTGGGTGGATTTACAATTTTTTTAACATGACCCTCTACATCAAAATTAGCGCCATCTTCTACAAAGGTTCTATCTATTAGTCTAAATGCTTCTGGAAAATATTCAGCATGTCCATAATAGAAATCACCATTAAATAACTGCTTCATACGAAGTAGTAAGGGTTTTGGGAATCGGCTTCTTCTTACTATATCAACTGTGACCAGTCGGCCAAACAGTTCATGTTCTACAGCATAGACTTCAGGATTTCCTTCAACAGAATATTGCTCATGTCTTGTGTGCAATACCTCACCAATAGGATGCCTTAAGTTATTTAATAGTTTTTTTGGATGAAAGATATTTGGTGCCCACATTAGTAGAAGATGAAATCCATTTTTTAAATTTCCTCCTGTATGTTCAAAAACTGGAGGATTAACAGCTTCTAAAGCTTTGTCTTTTTCATCTGCTTCAATCGCAAAATCCACAGCTCTTCTATAAAGCGCGGGGGTTATTATTCCTCCCCACATTGATGCTGCAAGGATTGCTGGAAAAACAAGCACATGTTCAGGAGGATAGGAAGCATTATTAAATATACTAACAGAAGCATCAATGCCAAAAGCAGTCATAGTAAGCGCCGACCCAATCATTCCTCCTACTGGAGAGAGTCTGTGGTATAAACTAGGATTTAGTCTATTAAGACGATCTGCTTCAATTGACATAATTTAGTTGATGTAAGAGTTTGCTGAGGGATTAGGCACGGACCTGGGAGACAATTTTTTTAAAATCCTCTATATGATGTACTGCCAGTTCTGCTAAAATTTTTCTATCTAAATTAATTTTTTTAGCTTTTAATCCTGCAATAAATTTAGAATAACTTAAACCCTCTGCCCGTACAGCATTACCAAGTTGAACAATCCAAAGACTTCTCATATTTCTTTTCCTAAGTTTTCTTCCTGCAAAGGCATACTCTCCAGCATGAAGCAAAGCTGATTTAGCTTCTCTTACTAATTTACCACGACCACCCCTATATCCTTTAGTAAGGCTGTGTAATTTTTTATGTCTTCTATGTGATACTAATCCTCTTTTTACTCTTGCCATATTTTATCCTCCTATCATATTTTTAAACTTTTTAGATTCACCTTTAAAATATTCAGAGGTTTTTCTTTGTCTTTCCAGAGCAGTTCTTGATTTGTTCCTCTTTAAATGCCCGGCACCAAATTGATGCTTTCTCATAATCTTACCTGTTGAGGTAATCTTGACTCTTTTTTGTATACTTTTTTTAGTTCTCTGTTTTGGCATCTTTTATCCCCCCTTTTGTTTTTCCCACAATCATTGACAACTTTCTTCCTTCAAACTTAGGCTCTCTTTCTACTCCTGCCTTATTTCCAAGTAAGCTTAAAGCTTCTTGTAGGACTTTGTGACCCAGTTCCTGATGAGCCATCTCCCGTCCTTTGAACTTGACTGTTAACTTAACTTTATGTCCTGCTTTCAAAAATTCTTCAGTCCTGTTTAATCTAACCTTCAAATCATGCTCAGCTATCCTGGGTGATAACCACAACTCTTTTAACCCCCCAGCATTTTCACCCTTTTTGGAGGCTCTTTCCTTCTTGCCTTCCTCGTATCTAAACTTTTGAAAATTAGTTAATCTGGCAACAGGCGGAGATGCATTTGGGGCAATCTCGATTAAATCTACTCCCTCCTGTTTGGCTTTTTCCAAAGCTTCAGCCCGGGTTAAGACACCTAATTGTTCACCTTTAGAGTTGATAACTCTCAAGCTAGGAGCTTGGATATGCAAATTAATACGATAAAATTTGGCCAGTAACTTAAAACCTCCTTAAAGTTTAGAGAAATTCTAGCATAGTTAAGCTTTAGATTCAATCTGGGAGTTAATTTTTGATAAAAACTCATCAACTGATATTGTTCCTAGATCCTGATTATTATTTCTGGCTCTGACTGCAACTTTCTCATCTGTCTCTTCTCTGTCACCTACAATCAACATATAAGGGATTTTTTGCATTTGTGCATCTCTAATTTTGGCTTGCATTTTTTCAGCTCTTGCATCAACCTCAACTCTCAAATTTGCAGCCTTTAATTGTTCGAGTACTTTTTGTGCATAATCTAAATGTCTGTCTGCAATGGGTATAATTTGTACCTGTATAGGTGCAAGCCAAACAGGAAAAGCTCCTTGAAAATGTTCTGTTAAAATAGCAATAAATCTTTCAAATGATCCAAAGATAGCCCGATGAATCATAACAGGTCTAATTTTGACACCTTTTTCATCTGTATACTCTAAACCAAAAGCTTCTGGTTGATGAAAATCCAGTTGTACTGTGGCCAGTTGCCACTCTCTTCCTTGAGAATCTTTAATATGAACATCAATTTTAGGCCCATAAAATGCTCCATCACCCAGTTTATCTCCTGCTTTAAGATTCTTTTTTTTTAAAGCCTCAGACAATTCTTTTTCAGCTTTATCCCAATTCTCATCTGATCCTGCTCTTGTTTCTGGCCTGGTTGCTAATCTAAACTCATACTCAAAACCAAAACTTTTATAAAAATCCATCATCATATCTAAAATATTAGATACTTCATCAAAAATCTGATCTTCTGTAGCATAAATATGAGCATCATCCATGGTTAGCTGCCTGACCCGGAGTAGCCCATTAACTTCTCCTGATTTTTCTCTTCTGTGTAACCTGCCTATTTCAGAAAATCTAAGAGGTAGTTCTTTATAGCTTCTTGGCCTAAACCTATATAAAATAGTAGATTCAGGGCAATTCATTGGTTTGAGGGTATAGCTAACAGGTTTTGAATCATCTGCCTCATCAGAAAGTTGCAGGTTATACATATTGTGCTCACCAAATTTTTCCCAGTGTCCAGATTGTTTAAAAAGTTCAGATTTCACCATGATTGGAGTGGAGGTTTCCAAGTACCCTGCTTTCTCAGTCAATTCCCTGATATATTTTTCTAATTCTTTAAAAATAACCATGCCTTTAGGTAGCCAAAAAGGAGCGCCAGGCGCTATTTCATCAGCGAAAAATAACTCCTGCTCCCTCCCAATTTGTTTATGGTCTTTTAATTGTTTATCCATGGGCTTAATATAACAGAAAACTTTCTGCACTTGAAGGGTTAGTAACCTAGTTGTTTTAGTAAAAAGTTTCTCCTGACTTTGTAAAATTCAATCCAAGGGGCAAGTTTTATGGCTTGATTATCTAAATTAATAGCTTTGTTTATATCTGATACCTCATAAGCGCTGGCTTGTCTAAAATACCCTTCTGCTCTGATTGTCTGGATAATATAAAAAGCTGTTAAACCAATAAGAGTTATGCCTATAAAATTTATAACAAACTTTGCCTTTTTTTGTAATACAAAATGTTTTAGGCTTGGCCCAGTTAATACACCTAAGGATAGCCACAAAAAAGCCATAGGCACAACAGAGATAATAGAAAATTGATGGATGACTAAAAAGGCCAGCACCACACAGATTGCAGCTTTAATAAAATCTTGTTTGTTTTTATCAACAGATTTAAGCTGTTTTAGTCCAAAGATGATAGAGGAAATTATGAAAGTTAAAAATAATCCCAGCCCTATTACTCCTGTTTCAACTATTAAATCCAAGAATAAATTATGAGATGAATCAACTACTATATCCCTAAGCCCCAAATCCTTTTCACTTACTACTTTGGGAAATGCTAAAGAAAAATTTTCTATCCCATATCCTGTAATTGGACTAAGTTTAACAAGGTCCACTGATTTTTGAACAATAGTCAGTCTGTTTTCTGCTGTCCATTTGGACACAGTATCAACTTTGAATCTATACCACTCGTGATAAACTAAATTAGGAAAAAGGGTGGCTAGGAAGCCAAAAAGCAGCATAGAACAAGTGATTCCTACCAGCAGGAGACGATAATGATAAAAGCCCCAGAAACAGGTTAAGATAAATAGTCCTAAATAGGCGCTTCTGGAAAACGTGGAAAATATGCCCAAAACCACAATAACAATTAAGGATCCAATCAATATTTTCTTACTTTTGCTTACCTGTTTGAGAGCATACGAAGAAAAAGGTAAGGACATCACCAGATATGCTCCTAAGAAATTAGGCTGTCCAAAAGTAGAGATGACCCTGCCACTGTATAGCAGTTGAGAGGTATTTCCCAAAAACCACAAGGAGATGAATTGAGCTAAAGCAATACCTGAGACAACAGCACTACTTATCAGTATTGCCCAGCTTAGGTTTAGCCTGTTGTGAGGTTCTTCCAGGGCTTTGGAAGAGGTAAAAAACAAGAGGCCATAACATAGCCATGACAGTATCCCCTGCATTCTAAAATAGCTACCTTGAAAGCTTTGGGGAAAAGACAGCCCAAAAATAGCAGAAACTATAATCCAGGCAAAAAAGATGAAGTATAAATAGTGGATTTTGGTTAAATTGCCTAATCTATAGCCAGACTTAAGTAGGAAAAAATATATAACAACAGAAAAAATATATAACAAAAACACTTTGGGTAACTCAAAAGCCAGATAGGTAATGGGAGAGAAAAGTAAAGGAAGTGCAAAAATAAGAAAAATCAGCAGTAAACTTGTTTTTGACAAGGCAGTCATAAATCCACTATATCATGGATTAATTTAACGCCCGAAGTTTACTTGATAAGAGAAGGTTACATTATTTATAGCTGCTCCATTAACTCTAACTGTTTTCTCCGAAGGAGTAAAAGTAATCATATTTGAGCCTCTGGTTGGCTTAATTACATAGTTATCATTAGTTAATTTGAAGCTATAAGTGCCATTGAATCCAGTTTTTGTTTTATAAACCTGTCCTGTTCTGGTATTTCTAGCCACAACTTCATTATAAATAAGTGGTCCTCTGTAAGTTGTGATTATTTGACCAGCTACATTATATTTATCTACTGGAATTGGTGTAGGTGTAGGATTTGGTGTTGGGATTACAACTGGAATAGTAATAGGTGCAGAAACTGGTTGAGCAACTTGAGCTAAAGCAGCAACTGGAGAAACGATCAGTAATAATCCTATAAGAATAGGAGCAAAAAGTTTGCTTATTTTGTTTGAGAACTTGTTAGTTTTCATATTTAGAGGAGTATAGTAACATACATATATCCCTTTGTCAAGTGTTATAGGTCCTGCTAGATGGTTTTTTTCAAAAATCCCGCTTAGGCGGGGCTGTATTTAGTGTAAATTTCTGATCATTGTTAAATATCCTACTATTATCCTTTTAAATCTGTCAACCCTTCAATTAAATTCAGGGTTGACCCTGAGCTTGTGGAAGGGTCAAGATAGTGGTAAACTTTAGCCTTGAATGGGCGGTTAGCTCAGTTGGTAGAGCGCGTTCTTGACGTGAACGATGTCGGGGATTCGAGCTCCTCACCGCCCACATTTATTGAACTGAGCCTTTACCAAAGTTGGCTGTGCCTGAACCTACACTACCACTGGATCCTTCAAATGCTCCATCTAAGGCTGAAATCTTTTTAGCTGGACTGGGGATGGAAGCTGTTTTTTGCTGTTGTTCTGCCTTTTTGTTTTCTTCAACTAACTTTTTCCTGAGTTCTGATTTATGATAAATGCTTCTATTGTTTATATAACTTGCCTGAATGTGTAAAATTCTATTTTTCTCATCAGTTGGTAAATTTGAGAGAGTGTTATTTAGATCATCTTCTGAAAGCATCCTGTTCTTAGCATTTTCTGCTCTTTGCTGGTCATCTTTGAAAGCTTGAATAAAGGTCTGTTTTCTATTTGTTTCTGCCTGATCTTTTTCTTCTTGAGCTTGTTTTTGTTTAAATTCTATAGTTCCAGTCGGGGCAATTTGTTTGGATTCGGTTACAGTTTGTGCTATTTCAGTTAGGCCTTCAAAGACAATACTTCCTACTTCTTTTAAAACACCAGTAACAGAAAAAGAATTTTCTTTTTCATAACCATCATCAAAAAACCCCCAGGCTCCTGCTGGTCTGACCTTATTTTTGGGCTTATCTGCTAAAAGTGTGCTCATGAGGGGTTAATTTTACCATTTTTATCAAAGAAAGTCTAAATAGTCAGAGGTTATTTCTCTATTTCACGCCATAATCAGATAGAGTTGGAGTAACTGGATTAGTTTGTTTATGCCCCTCTATCTTGTGTCTAATATTACCCAGAGCTTGATCATGAGCTGTTCCAGGCAAAGGAGATATAGGTAGTGCTCCTATAGGAATTATGGGTTGCGTTATTGAGGCTATTCTTTCTCCTACAGTTACAGGTTGACTTTCTGGTTTGCTTACTGTTTGAAATGGTGATTGTGAATTTGGGTCAGGCATATTAGTGAGGCGTATTTTACAACTTTGTAGCCAGATGTCAAATAAACTGTTAAAATAACAGGATTAGCCCAGGTGGTGAAATGGCATACACGATAGGTTTAGGACCTATTGCCAGTAATGGCGTGGAGGTTCAACTCCTCTCCTGGGCACCCAATCCCGAGTTGGCGGGTCCGCCCGTAGGGCGGACCATTGGTTTAAGGCTTTGGAACAGACCTTTTTGTCTTTTAGTGTGAGGTTCGAGCCGAAGATTTTTTGTGCAAGTACCTTTTTGTCATCTAAGTTGTTCCCTCTTGCGATATTAGCTACGTTAGTAGCTTCCATAATCCAGTTTTTGAAAGGTTCGAGCCAAGCATTATTCGTTTGTTGGAAAGATAAAATTTGTTCCTCAAGTTTTTTCTTTAAAGCAAGCAGATCTGATTTTTTAAGAATGTAAACGTCTCTTTCAACATCTTGTTCTAAATAACTGTCTAAGAGACGTTGCAACTTTTCATCGATAGCTTTTACCTCTGCTTGCTTTCCCCCAACAAAGGCATGACAGGATTGGGCTACATCTTTTTCTTCTAAAGATAACTTAGCCAACATTTTATCTGCCCAATCCTGTCTCAAAGAAACTGAGGCAATATCATCTGATAGTTGTCTGTCTAGCTCTTCCTGACGGATAAAAGGTTGATGACAGGAGGTTGTTTTGGACTTTTTCGTACATCTATAGTAGATATATGAAACATCACGGTTTGTACCTTTATAATGCTTCTCTATATGTTCTCCAGTAATCATCATGTTACATTCACCACAGCGCAAAAGTCCTAAGTAAGGTTTATGAAATCTTTCCTTAGATATAAGCTTACTTCTTCTTAAAACAACCTCCTGAACGCTGTCCCACAGTTTCTTTGTAATGATTGGCTGATGTTTTCCTTCGTGGATCTCGCCCCAAAATCTAAAATGGCCATAGTAGAAAGGGTTTGTTAGAAGTTGTTTCGTGATATGGTCAGTGGGTTTTACTTTACCTCCGCGGGTTACTATGCCATTTTTAGCCAAAAAGTTAGCAATATCCATTATTCTAAATTTTCCTGTTGCAAACATCTCAAAAGCTTTTTTAATAACAGGGGATCTCTTTTTATCAACTATGATAGTTTTTCTTCTTGATAAATCTATATGATTTAAATATCCAACTGGTGCCCAGCTGGGATATTCACCTCTCTTAACTTTTTGGCGTAAACCTCTCTTAGTATTTTCAGATAGCGAGTCCACGAAGTATTTACTTTGGCAAAAAGCCATATTAAGGGAAAATTTACCCTGAGGAGTATTTTCAAACCAATGTTGGGGGAACTTTAAGTTTTTAAGCTTGCCTAAATCTAACAGATAGATAATTTTCCCACCATCTACACTGTTTCTCGCAAGTCTGTCCGGGTGCCATGACAAAATTCCATCAGCTTCCTCATTTTCAATTCTCTCTAACATGGTATTGAAAACAGGTCTACCAGGAATCTTGGCTGATTGTTTCTCAATCAGCTCTTCGAGAATATAAATACCTTCTCTTGTAGCAAATTCCCGAAGTTCAATGATCTGATCCGGAATAGATCTGGCCTGTTTATCATCTACATCTGTAGACTTGCGAGCATATATGAAGAATTTTTGCTGATTATTAAAGGCAGTTTGTTCCATATAGGTAAAGTGGAATAAGGTGTGAAGTTTGGATTTATTCCAACTTCACCATTTCCACTTTAAAGGGCACCTTGGTTGAACACAACTCGATTGCTCTCGTTGTCCAAGATGCCCATTAAAAAAAGCAATCGGAAAAGTTGTGTTCAATTTCAATATTACAAACTGCCAAAACAAAATACAATATAGCAAAAATTCAAATCTCCTAATCTACGTTTGGGCAAAGTTCCCGCCGTAAGCGGGATATTATATGAATTTATATAAATAAAAATCGCAAGAGGGGCTAAAAATTTTAAAAAGGTACTGCAATTAAAAAAATCTTTGGCTTTTCCTTTATTTCTATTTTTCCGCAAAAAGGTCTGTTCCAAAGCCTTAAACCAATGGGCGGCACTTTGTGCCGCCCCGCCAACTCGGGATTCTGTAGCGCTCTACGCTATCGCTCGAACATATTTTACCAAAAATTACTAGATTTTTAAAAAAGCTTGGCAAGGAAAAGGGGTAAAGGGGAAAAGGAATTGCCAAAGCTTTCCAAATTGTATTTGAATCTGCATTAGTCGGCGTATCCGATGTCGTTTCGATCGCTCAGTCCCGCCAGGGCGGGACTTCGCTACAACACCTACCACATTCACTTTCGATGCTCAGGCCAGCTAATCGCTGGCCCTCGCAGGAATCATTTTGGAAAAATTCGCTGCATTTTAAATTATTAACTAGTAACTATTCTTAATTAATATTAGAATACAGATAGCCTTATGAATTTTGAATACCCTCTTGATCGTATCTTTGACCAGATATTTGAGGATTTAGTAGTTTTAGTTTGTCAAGAAATATTAGGAATTGGAACCATCCGCTTCAACCCTAATAATGATGGGGGTAGGGATGGTAAGTTTACAGGAATTGCACAAAACTACCCATCAAAAGCTAGTCCATGGTCGGGAAAATTTATAGTTCAATCTAAACATACTAGAAATCCTACTGCGGCATGCTCGGATTCTGATTTTAGAAAAGAGCTAATGGAAACAGAAGTGGTGAAAATTAAGAAACTGAAAGAAAACGGTGAAGTCGATATATACATAGTATTTACTAATAGAAAACTAACTGGAGAGGAAGAAAGTCTCAGGATTAAAGCTCTTCAGGATACCACAGGAATCGAAAAGTGTGCATTATTTGGTAAAGAACAAATCAATTTATATTTAAACAGCTATCCATCAATTCCCGAGCAATTAGGAATTAGTAAGTTCGTTATACCTTTAGTATTTTTTGAGAAAGATATAAAGAAAATCGTACACTTCTTTTCGAGCCATATAAAGGAAATCGCAAAGGTTACAGAAGAAACTAATAGTAGCCTTAAACGTATAAATTTAAATGAGAAAAATGAAAAGAATAATTTGACAAAGGAGTATTTCTCCATCATAAAGAGAAACTCATTAAGTTATTTCCATCAGATAGATAAATTCTTAAAAGATCCAATCAATAAAAAGATTCTCGAGGGCTATCAAGCAACAATAATGGAGTTAAGTAGTAAGATAACTGCCTCTAGAAATCAATATTCTAATTTTGATCAAATATTCGATCACATCTATAATTACATCCTTAAAAGCAGTACTCAAGATGAATTAACTAGCGATGAAAGACGTTTGATCTACGTATTTTTGCATTATATGTACTACAATTGTGACATAGGTATAAATTAAATGATAACTCCGAATAAATACACAAACCTAGACTTATCTTTATTCAGCATTAGCTCTTTAATGCTAAGTATACTTATTACAAATCAAATTATTAGTTATGATGAACTCTTAAAGAATATAATAATAAAAAGGGGTGAGAGCGCAAAAAGTATGTTTCCTCCTGCTTTATCTTTTTTATATTCATTAAACAAAATTATTTATCATAAAAGTATAGACTCGTTTGAATTAATTGTATGAAATTAAGTCAAGTGTATGCTGAAGGAAAATTCAAATTTGTAAAGTTTAACGAAGGTTTTAACTTAATTTTAGGTAAAGTCAAAAGACCTAAAAACCAAAATCTCGATAGTCATAATTTAGGTAAAACTACTTTAATACATGTTATAGATTTTCTTTTACTAAAGGGTTTTAATAAGGGTCAATTTCTTTATAGGAACAAAATAAAATTTTCAGAATATATTTTTTACTTAGAAATTCTTCTTAATGACGGTTCTTACCTTACTGTTAAAAGATCTGTATTGAATAATTCTAAGATCTCCTTTAAAAAACACACTAACAAATATGCAGATTTTAGAGATAGTGATAATTGGGACTATAAAGATATATCCTTTGATAAGGCTAAAGATATATTAAATGACTTTTTAGATTTCGATATTCTGCAAGAATATGACTACCGAAAGACTGTATCTTATTTCTTAAGATCTCAAGAAGACTACCTAGATGTATTTCAATTAAATAAGTATAGATCCTCAAGAGATCTAGAATGGAAACCAGTATTGTTGCAATTATTAGGTTTTGACGGAACATTGTTGACAGATAAATATAATCTAGATGAAACTATTAAGAATATTGATGCTCAGATAAATTTGCTTGAAAATCAATCTATAGTTAGTGCTAAAGAACTAGATAAAATTAAAGGTCTCATAGAAGTAAAAAAGGAAGAAAAAGAAACTCTCAATAAGCAATTAGAAGAATTTGACTTTTATAGAAAAGAGAAGGATATTAACTTTGAATTAGTAGATAAAATTGAAAGTGGAATTAGTGATTTAAATACCTTCATTTATAATTTAGATTATGAGGCTGGGAAAATTGAAGAATCTCTTAAAAATCAAATCGAATTTAACTTAGAGGATATAAGGACTCTTTACAAAGAGGTAGGTATTTATTTCCCGAAGGAGTTAGTTAAAAGATATGAGGATGTGGTTGAATTTAATCATTTATTATATGAAGAAAGGAATCAACATTTAGTAGAACGTTCCCAAGAGATAAGAAAAGAGAGGGTAGAAGTTGAGAAGGAATTGATAGACTTAAATAGCAAACGTTCTAATTTATTATCTGTATTACAAAGCAAAGATACATTTCAGAAATTCAAAGAATATCAAAACGACCTCATAAAAATAGAATCCGAATTAGTAATGCTTCAGGAGAGTATGAAGAAGGTTGATGAAATAGGCAGCCTAAATGACAAGATTAAATCTTTAAATGATACAAGGGAAAAACTAAAGAAAAATATAGAGAAAAATGTTTACGGAGGAAATAGTATCTACTCAGAAATTAGAAAAACTTTTAATAATATTATTAAGGAAATAATAAATTTACCAGCAATACCTTCTATAGAAATTAATAATCTTGGAAATGTAGAATTTCATGCTGATATTCAAGAGACTGTAGGAGAGGAAATAACAGCTAAGGGCATGGGGACAACATACAAGAAATTACTTTGTGTAGCATTTGACTTGTCTATTCTAATCGCTTATGCAAATCATTCATTTTTTAAATTTGTTTATCATGATGGGGTTTTGGAAGGTTTAGACAATAGAAAGAAAGTCAGATTTATTGAATGTGTTAGAAATATTTGTAAACAATATGATTTACAATATATCTTGACTTCAATAGAACATGATTTACCCAGAGATGCAGAAAATAGGACAATAGATTTTAATCCAGATGAGATTGCTCTCACATTAAGTGATGAAGGAGATGAGGGAAGACTTTTTGAGCAATCATTTTAATTATCCATTCCTCAATAGGTTGGTAGCAATCTAACCCCCGAGGGTTGGAAACTCACAGGTTATTTAGGCAAACTCTAGTAATAATGGTAAATGATCTGAGATAGTAATATTAATTGTTTTAAAATCAATAACTTTTACATTCTGAGAAACTAAAATATAATCAGCATGTTTTTCTTCTCTCTCGTAGAATTTATTTCTAGTAGTAGAGATATTGTAATTCTTAATTAAATTTTCCATATCTTTATCTAAAATTTCTAAACTTTTAGTGCTTGGTAAGATATTAAAGTCTCCACAGAGTATTTTCTTTCCTGTATTATTACTTAGAAATTGCTTAATCTTTCTTGACTGTTCTAGTCTTTCCTTAGTATCCAGTTTTGTTTTAGGATACCAAATACCATGGAAATGGCATAAAAGATATTCCTCATTATCTTTATCAAAAGTTATAAACTGTAAATTTCTTGGGATGGTTCTATAATCATCAGCTATTAGCTCATCACCCCTATTCCTATACACAAATATATCTCCATGTGTTTTAACTTGAATAGCTTTTTTAACAAAAAGTGCCAGGCCAGTATCTAAATCAAAATCAACTCCTTCTTCTAGATCATGTTGTTTTAGGGTTGTGACAAAAAATCCATTAAAATCTGGAAGCACTTGGGTAATCTTTCGGAAAAGGTTTGAACGCATACCATGACTAAGTTTTTTATTAGAAGCTGCATGATAAATTTCTTGGAAACAGAAGAGATCAACTTCTTTTGAATAGTCCTTTATAAAATTTATTAGGGGAACAAATAATTTTCCACCCCAAGTATTCAGAGAAATTATTTTCATAATGATACCTTTTGAAATCTCTTACTAACTCCAAATTCCTCTTTTATTTTTCCTCGCTTCATCTTGAGCTTTGAGGAGTTGATCTTGATAGATGAATGGTTTTTTGTGTTGGTATACAACTACTTGTGCCATGCCTAGTTTGGCAAGCTCAATGGAAACATTCTTGCCATCTATAATTACATAGGCTAATATTCTGCCAAATTTATCACCTTTGTAGTTATCATATTCTAAAGAAACTTGCTTACCCTCAACTAATTTTCTGTTTGCTTCTGTAGATTCTTTATCAAAGGGTTCATTGTCTTCAGGACAAGTTATACCTACATATCTAACAATTGATCCATTATTTAATACAATTGTATCTCCATCAACTATTCTTTCTACTTTTCCAATCTTTGGAAAGTAAGTTATATTTTGTGTCTGATATTTACCTGTGTTTTCTATTAAATCATTAATCTTTTTCTCCAGAGGAGTATTTTTAAGATGAGGCAAGATTTCTTTTAATAAATTTTCTGAAACTGTAATTAGTTTAGCCATAATGATTTCAGTTTAGTATATATTTTCAGTAACTACAAATTTTCAAAGTATTAGTTTAGAGAGTGATAATTTTTATTTATGTTCTAAATTATCTGGCTTTGCCTTAACTTGGGAATGTATCATTTGTATTTGCCTTATCGCATTACCAACACCTATTCTTACAGCAGAGACACCAGCTTTTCCCATAAGGTAGGCAGCAGGAATATTAAGTGACCAATAAGGTATCATATGAGGATCAAGGAAGAACTTATTCAAATCATGTCCATAAAATGCTTGTCCAAAATCAGCTCCTCCTAAAAGATAGGCTAAGCTTTGAGCATACTCACCTGCAAAATGTAAACCACCATATCCAGCTAAAGCCATATGAAATACCTCTTGACGTGACTGAGCAAGACTTAAAGCCCTTCTAGGAGAAAGGTGTTCTCTTAAATTTCCAACTGCACCTTTAAAAATGGGGTAAGCAAAAGGAAGGGTTGTAATTAAAGTGGTAAGTTGATTAGGTTGGATAAGACTAGTTTCATATAGCATTTGTCTTGTAAGTCCCAATCCCACGAAGCCCACTATACCAGCAGAGGTTAACATCGTGTGTCTGTTCATAAGTGGATCTAAGGAGGAAACGATGCTTTCTTTAATTTTCCCTGCTTTTTCTACTAATCTATCTGGATTTAACATAATTAAAAAAGGGCAGAGGAATGAAGCGGTAATAACTTTTGACCATTTTATCAAAGCAACATAGTATATACAACCTCCACCCTAGTATGAGTTCAGCTCTAATGTTATATTAATTTTAGATGATCTTAATTACTATAAAGGGTAAAGAAGTTATTTCAACAAAGGATATTTTATTTATCTTAGTTATTGGATTTATGTTGGGATTTAGTACGGGATTGGGTATATATACTGGTAATATATTTTTATCAATATTTTTAATTCTTGTTAGTTTAACACTCTTTGTAATTTATTCATTAAAACTTCTAAAAACCTGGGAGCAGATAGCTCAAGAGGTCAATTCATCGTCTGAGGTAAAAGATATAAAAGCCGATTTTAAAACTGTTAAAAAAATTGATTCTAAAAAATTCTTTGAGGCGTAAATCAGAAAGTTCTTAAATTGATTTGACAGATATAGGCCTATAGGCTATAATTTACTCTCGGGAATATAATTATTATCCCTAAATTTATGGCAGAAAAAGAACCTCAACAACAGAAAATTTTACTAGCAGGCCAACATCTTTATGATGCAGTACGGCCGTTATTTGACGTGAGCAACAAGACAGGACTACCAGTAAGTTATATAGGTTATGATCGTCCACATCTAGCAACTAGGGTGATTAATGCTCAATTTAAACCCTATCAAGATGATGTTGTTGAGAATGGTGCTTTTCGGACAGGATTTTATTTAGATAGGCCTACTCGTGTGCACATGAGTATTTTTTCTGCTGATCCTACGTGGACCCTTTCTCCTGAGAGTATCAGGGTCTTTTTGGGTAATTCTCGTCGTGTTGGTTTACAGCCAAACGGTGACATAGACCCATATTTTTCTGATCTATCCGAAGCTGAAAGACAGGGAGAAGTAGCAAGAACGCATAGTACATTTGGACTTGTAGCAAGATTGATTGAAACCGGAAGACTTTATCCTGATGATGGAATTGTTGTTTATCCTGAGGAAGTTCCCCCAACTAATCAAGGAGAGAATGAAATTATCATACTTGGAGACGTAGAACCAATAGAGTCACCGCAGGATATTATTGTCCCTCCAGATGAAGAATCAGGAGGAGTTTATCTTCCTGAGAGAGACGATGAAATTACTGTTTACCCTGAAGAAATTGCTCCAGTAGTTTCAGGAGGAGATGAGATCGTCATACTTGGAGAAGAGCCTGTAAGAGAAGTAGATCAGAATCTTATTGTAATTCTTGATGAAATTCTCGGGTTGGTCCCTGAAGAACCAGAAATTGTTATCCGAAATCGTGATTTAGCTCGTAACCCTATTGAATGGATTAAAGGAGTTATTGGAGATGTAAGAGATTCTATTAGAAAAAACTCCAAATAAGTATTTAATAAGTTTGCTTTCCCGCTTGGTCAGATTTTAATTATGTTCAATAAACGCTTTATATCCTGTGAGTTTTTTATTATCTCCTGAGCCAGAATAAATATTCTTAACTCCAAAGGTTAGGAATAAATCATCTTTTGCATAAGTGATCATCACTTCATCAGGGTCAGTTGAATTTAGAGTCTGTTTAAAATTTGAGCTTTTAAGATTTTGAGTATAGTAATCTAGAAAAGCTTGAGGGAAAGTTAGAAGTTCTGAGGACTCAAGGTAAACTCCTTCCTGTTCTATCCTTCTTTTGCCAGAGGTAAACAACAAAACTTTCTTTTGGGTTATTTCCCATTTAATATCTGGGTGAAGCTTGGGAAGATCCAAGTCTTGATTTGGGGTGGTCAGGGAAGTTGGGGTGTTTGTGGAAGCAGAAGTAATTAGGGATTCTGATTTTGAAGGATTACCCAAAGGAATTATCTCAGTTACATCTATCACAAACTTTTCCACAGTTAAATTACCTTTAACTAAAACTGAGCCATTAGCTAATGATTGGAAATTAATACTGCTTCTAGCTTTAGGTCTTAAGGTATATAAATCAGAGTTAGGTAAGGTTAGATAAAAACCCTGTTCTGTTTTTTGTAAAGATCCTTGATAAACTACTTCTCTATGAAATACTGGTGAGTTATGAGGGAAGAAATAGACTAAAGTTCCACCTATTATTCCACCTCCTCCTGCTAAAGCAATGCCTAAACCTATGAAGGTAAAAGCTGGAATGGTAATTTTAACATTTTGGTTTTTAATAAAACTCTTAAGAAAGTTAAAGAATTTAGAGAAAGGATTTTTAAGTTTAAATTCTGCTAAATTATCATCATCTTTATCACTATTGTTACTTCCTCCTCCACCTCCATGGATTACCTGGATAGGTGGATTGGAGGGAGTAGGAGGAACAGCAGGGTTAGGAGGATTAGGGAGGTTTGGAGTAGTAGAGATATTAGGGAGATTTGGGGAAGCATAGGGAGGGGTTTGTTCATATTCAGGGATGAATCTACCATGAGCATCTCTTTTTTGATGAGAAGCAACAGCTGAATGAACTAAGTTTTCTGAGGTAGGATATTGAGGGTGATTGGATTCATTAGATTGAGGATTATCATTAGGAAGTTCAGAAAGATTTTGTGGAGATTGGGTAGCATAAGGGTTGTTAGGATCTATGGGATTTGAGTGTGGATCAAAGTGAGATCCAAAAGGAGGAGGGGTGGGATTATTATTTCCAGAATTTGGTAGATCTTTAGGCAGATTGTTATTCATGAGAACAGTATAATCCTAATATAATCTAAGGTGCAAATCTAATAGAAGTCTTTAAGAATTATTACTTAACTTATAGTATAATCACTTCATTAAAATGACAGAAAAAGTTGAAGAAAGATCCAAAAAAGTAGCTGATTTCTTGACAAACAAAGGATATCAAGATACTAATCTATTGCCAATAGTAAAAATAAATGATGCTGAGACGAGAAGACTAAGGGCTACTAACCAGGTAGGATCTGAAAGATTTAGGGATAGATTATTAGGTTATGGTCTATACTTAGCTGTAGTAAAGGGTATCCCTCTTGATTATTCCTACCCTCGAGTATTAAAACTAGCTTCCCATCCAACAACTCTAAGGATTGCATCTACATCACAAACCTTAGCAGCCAGGGGGGGATTTCAAAAATATTTCAATACTTCAATTCATAGGGTAAGCATTAATTACCACCGTGATAGTCAAACAGCTGCCAGAAGACAAGAAGCCCTGGATAATGATCCCATTACCCTATTTTTTGCAAAAAATCCCCAAGGTTCAGAGCAAGCTATCAGATTACTCTCTACCTTAAATCCTGCTCAACGATTAGTCTTTGTTGGTAGGTATTTTAACACCCAATCAGATGAACAGTTAGCTCAAAGGCTTAAAACTGATCCCAGCTTACTGCCTGATTATTATACAAATATTAAGAGTAGGTTAAGAGAAACTATTGCAGTTCCTTCTGAAACATGGGATGTAGACCCTATTTATATAATAATTGCTGCTTACCCAAACCTCTTAGATAGGACACTAAGCTTTTTACCTGCAGATTACCAGACTTTTATTAGATTAAGATATGAAAAAAATTTAGGTCTAGAAGAAATAGATAAAGCTTTAAATTACAATTCATTAGGTGCTACAAAATCATTAAGTCACAGAATAAAAGTAAAATTTGAAGGCATATTAAATAGATTAAAACCTAAGGGAGATAGATTTGAAATCTTTAGAGATGTTAGAAGTTTTTCTGAAGATTCTGCAATCCCCCCTGAACAAGTTGTTTTTGAAATGAGAGTAGGAATAATTCCAACAAGAAGAAAGAAAATAGGTAATACTATTGTGATAACACGACAAAATTATTATGACCAGAAAAGATAAAGAAATACCTGTAATGCTTAGAGTTGGAGCTACTGCTTCAATACTCTATACACATCAACTGCATTTGATCTAGATTCTTGTAAGTTAGGATTGAAAAGAGTTACTTTTCTTATTCTTACAAAAAAATCATACCTTCTAAGGTGGACCCCATTGTCAATACAGTAAAACGGCAAAACTTAGACTAAATTTTAACCTCCTTTCTTAAAGTATATGTCAGCCGGTGTCTGGTAATTAAGTGACTGATGTTTTCTTTCATAATTATAAAAATTAAAATAATCCCTAATTTCTTCCTTTGCCTCCAAAACAGTAGCATAATCTTTTAGGTAGACTTCCTCATATTTTACACTTCTCCAGAGCCTTTCGGTAAAAATATTATCCATGGCCCGGCCTCTGCCATCCATACTGACTTTTGTTCCTTTACCTGTAAACAACTGAATATGCCTCTCGCTTGTATAGTGTGTTCCCTGGTCACTGTTTTCAATATCCGGTGCATTGTATTTGTACAATGCTTCCCCAGCAGCATCAAGGACAAATTCAATCTCCAGTGTGGTTGACAGCCTCCAAGAAAGCACAAACCTGGAAAACCAGTCAAGATAGGCTGTTAAATATAGAAATCCTTGATGCATCCTGATATACGTAATATCTGTTCCCCAAATATGGTTAGGGTGGCTGGCAACTACTCCTTTTAACAGATACGGATAAACAGGATGAGGCAAATTGTTTTTGCTCAAATTTGGCTTTTGGTAAATGGCCTCAATACCCATCTCCCTCATTAACCGCTGTATTCGTTTCCGGTTGTAGCCTAAATCCCTGGCTATCCTCCTTGAACCATAAAAGGGTCTTTTGGTATACAGCTCATCAATCCTGTTCATGACTAACAGGGTTTGTGCATCTACTAGTTCTGGCTGGTAATACAGACTGTTTCGGGAAATTCCCAATAACTCAGCCTGTATTCCCAAAGGTAATATGCTACTTGTTTTGTTAATGTGCGACACAATCTCTTTAGGACTTAAATGATTTTCATCTTTCAAATATGCCCATCTTTTTTTTAAGAAAATCTACTTCAACCTTTAACCTGCCAATTTGCCTGTACAATTCCTGCATTAAATCACTGTCTTCCTTCTCCTGCCTTTTTTGTCCTGACCCAAACCCAGAAACTAAAATATCTAAAGCCTGTTTCTTCCATTTCGTAATCTGTGTTGAATGTACAGAGTACATACTCGAAAGCTCAGCTATTGTTTTTTGTTCCTTCAGTGCTTCCAATGCAACCTTTGCTTTAAACGCCGGTGCATGCATCCTTCGTATTTTCTGATCCATAAAGACTATTCTAATTTAGTCTAAGGGTACTGCACAAATTCCTGGGTCCATCATA
>OBEQ013068218.1_pt1 | contig 28433 bp, 37 predicted proteins | sample 1670901 | NCBI WGS metagenome assembly OBEQ01 (sample SAMEA104232315, study PRJEB22302) | groundwater metagenome | biome: forest; feature: aquifer; material: groundwater | place: USA | collected 2011-08-07 | depth 5.4 m
ACTTGGTTTCCCGATGCTCAGGTAATTTGTGCCTGTGGTAAGACCTTTACTGTGGGGTCAACCAGACAAAAAATTGAAGTGGAAATCTGTGCTAAGTGCCACCCCTTCTTTACGGGGGAAATGAAGTTTGTAGATACTTTGGGCCGTGTAGAACGTTTCCAACAACGCCAACAAGCTCAAGCCGCCTCAGGTCGACCGATGAGCAAAAAACAAAAACAACTCTTGAAGAAAAAACAGGAAGAGGATGAAGAGGCCAAGCGACCTAAGTCGTTGAAAGAGATGCTGGATCGGGTTAAGACTACTAATTAGATAATGGACCAAACTCGTCACTATTTGGAAGCTGAACTGGCTGCTTTGGAGCAGAAAATTGCTGAAACTACAGGTTTGCAATCTGACCCAACCTTAGCTCCTGAAGTGGCCAAAGAACTCCAGTCTTTACAAGAGCAAAAACAGCAATTAGAAAAATCAATCCTGAGTTTAGATGGAAGAGGAGAAGAGAGTAGCGAAGATACCGCCCATTTCAACTCGGTAATTATTGAAGCCCGACCCGGGGTAGGTGGAGATGAAGCCAAAATATGGGCCGAGGACTTGATTAGAATGTATACCCGCTATGCCGCAACTAAGGGCTGGAAGATAGAACCGTTAGATGATGGGGTGATTGAAGTTAAAGGCAAAGACTTATTTGCCAAATTGAAGTGGGAAACTGGGGTGCACCGGGTACAACGGGTGCCCGAGACAGAAAGTCAGGGTCGAATTCATACTTCAACCGCATCTATTGTGGTCTTACCGGAAATTCCCGAAAAAGTTATTGATATTCGAGACGACGAGCTGGTGTGGGAATTTACCCGATCAGGCGGTCACGGGGGCCAAAATGTCAACAAAGTGGCCACGGCGGTTCGATTAACTCACAAACCCACCGGAATTGTGATCTCTTGCCGCCAGGAACGGACCCAGGAGCAAAATCGCAAGATTGCCCTGTCACTGTTGCGATCCCAATTATGGGAACGCCAAGAAGAAGCCAAACAGTCGCAAATTGCTGATACCCGCTCAGCCATTGGTAGGTCGATGCGCGCAGAAAAAATTAGAACTTACAACTATCCTCAGAACCGGGTGACCGATCACAGATTAGGCAAAAGTTGGCACCAGTTAGACAAGATTGTAGAAGGTGACTTAGACGATATAAGCAAAGCTTGTAACTCACTGCTTTCGTTATAATAACAGCATGCACTTCAATTGGATCGACATTGGCATAATTGCCGTCATAGTTTTTTATGTTATTGCAGGTTGGGAAGAAGGTATTATCCGCCAAGGCATTGGCCTCGTGTCGTTTTTAGCTTCATTGTGGGCAGCTATTCGCTATCATGTCTCAGCCGGTAAATTTTTAACTGAGAAATTTGGGGTAGCCGTAGTTTGGAGTCAAGTCCTAGGTTATGCGGCTGTGGCTATAATTGCCGAGATTGTCATTAGTGAACTGTTGGTGATATTGGTTAATTATGCGCCCAAGAAACTATTTGCTTCGCAAGTAAACAGATCTTTAGGAGCGCTGCTGTCTGCCGCTAAGGGCTTGGTTATAGTCACTTTGGGTTTAATTTTAATATCAGTTTTACCCTTGCGGGGCACGATTCGCCAGGATATTAGCCAATCACAGGTATCGAAAGTTTTACTGACCTTGGCTGATCACTATGCCGGAGGGGTGAGAACTTCTTTGAATAATACGGCTAAAGACATGGTGCGCTTTTTAACCATTAAACCCCAATCGAACGAAAAAGTCAGTTTAGAAGCGCAACTGCCCGAAAAACTTAACCTAAATATCAACGCCCAGGCTGAGAATGAGATGTTTACTTTGGTCAACCAAGAACGAGTCAAAGCCGGAGTAAAACCCTTGCGCATTGACCCCAAAATCGTTCCTGTGGCCAGAGCTCACAGTAAAGATATGTTTGAGCGGCGGTACTTTGCCCATATTGATCCGGATGGGAAAGATGCTGGGGATCGCCTGGCTGAAGCGGGAATAAGATACCAAGTAGCTGGAGAAAACTTAGCCTACGCTCCCGATGTCAAAACTGCTCACGAAGGCTTGATGAATAGTGAAGGCCACCGCAAAAATATTTTAAGCCCCGAGTTTTCGCGTGTAGGGATTGGCATCATAACGGCTGATTCAGCCGATATATCGGACGTTCCGTCCGCTATCGACGCCGGTGTTTACGGGTTGATGGTGACCCAGAACTTTGCTGACTGACCTTGCGTTTCTTAACCTCAGCGATAACTACTCCTACCCCAATGATGGCCGAGCCAGCAATGAGGGTCCAGGTGATGGGTTCGTGCAGCCAAAAGATGGACAAGGGGAGGGTGATTAAGGGAAACAAATAGCTAAACAGTGCCGATTCTCCAATTTCAATTGTTTTTTGGCCAATATCCCAAATAATGTAAGCAAAAGTTCCGGATAGTAAAGCCATGTACACCACTCCCAGGTGAGCCATCAATGGGGCATGAGTAATTTGCGAAACGATTCCAGAGACGGGGGTTTGATAGAGAACAATCGGAGCCAGGGTTATAAAACCAATGATAAAACCCAGGTGCGTGAGTGACGAAGGATTGGTACTGTGACGCAAAATCAACTTGGTCATAACCGTAACTATTACGCCCACTACTAGTGAAGCAATGATTAGTAAGTTACCAACCATGGTTGAAGGAGAGGATGCACCCTTATTAAATAAGGGTTCAGCTACTACTAAAGCCGTCCCCAGCAAAGCTATGCCCATGCCTAAGTTTTCGCGATGGGTGATGTGTTCGTGTAGGAAAAACATGCCCACCAATGCTACTAATATCGGGTAAAAAGCATTCAAAACACTGGCTGTAAGAGCTGACGTTTTCTCATAACCTAAAAATAACAAACCTAGACCCACAGTGGTGGTTAAGAAACAATATACCCCCAACATCAGTCTTTGCCCAAAAGACTTGGGCCAATTGTGATGATGGGTTAAAGACAGGGCCACCACTCCCACACCTCCGGCAATAGCTAAGCGATATAAGAGAAAGACTAAGGGGGAGAGGTAATTCTCAGTGTACTTAATGACTGGCCCGGCTACACCCCAGACTAAAGTGGCGATAAACAGTAGGATGTAGGATTTAGTTCTGGGCGACACTAGAGTAAGTGTAGCGGAAGTTACAATTGATGACAATTTAGGATTGTATAATAACTCTATGGATTTAGCACCTGAGGCTCGCGGCATGGTGCCGACTAATCGACCGTTGGAAATGATGTTGGAGCTTACCGGTCTGTCACCTCAATGGTTTAGAGGTAGGACAATTTTAAATGCCGGTTCGGGTAAGTCTCACTGGGGTTTAGATTTGACTAGTAAATTTGGGGTAATTGCAAGGAAATTTGAGAATTTTGATATTAGGTATACTAAGCGTTCACCTGGTAGAAGATTGGTTGGAGAATCCTTGCTTGCCGAGACTGGTGGAGATGTCAATGCGTTGCCATATAAAGACGGTGAATTTGATTTAGTTTGGTGTTCTGTCGCTCCACCAGCTGAACAAGAATTTTGGAGAGTTCTCAAGCCAGGTGGAAGAGTCTATATTCTTCCTGTATTAAGTCAGGGGCTTGATACATTTAACGGCCGGATAGATTGGTTGATTAAGCATGGGTTGCCGGGGGATGCTGATATTAAGTTGGTACCTATTCCGCCAGAAATAAGTGGGAAGTACCATATTGGAGATAATATGTTAGTTATTTCGAAACCAAATTTAGTACGTCGGAAATAGGCATTTGTTTTTGCTCTCCACTGGTCATATTTTTAAGTGTCACTAATCCTTTTTCTGCTTCTTCAGGGCCAATGATGGTGACATAGGGAATGCCTTTGTCAGAAGCATATTTAAGTTGTTTGTCGAGTTTAACAGTGGCATCTGGGTAGGTTTCGGTATTGATGCCTTGGGCTCTTAATGACTTGGCTAATTGCATGGCTTCTTCTCCTAGTTCCATAGAGAAAACTGTCACTAAGACTTGAGTTGGGGTGGCAGCCAAATCTGGCCATAACTTTAATTCAGTAATTACATCACAGATGCGATCTAAACCTAAGGTAGTACCCACAGCTGGTAAGTCTGGCCCACCTAAATCTTTAATTAAGTTGTCATACCGACCACCACCGGTAATAGAACCAATTTTAGGTTCGTTCACCCTAGTTTCAAAGATCGTACCTGTGTAATAATCTAATCCCCGGACCAATGTTGGGTCAAACTCTAACTTGTCTACTCCTAGTTGGGTAGCCAGTTCCATGACCATAGCTAAATCCTCGTCTGGAGTGATAGCTTTTAATTTAGTAAAAATCCCGTCAATTTTCTCATTAGATAACCCCTTGTCAGCCAGTTCTTGTTTAACTTCTCCTTCACTTTTTTTGTCTAACTTGTCTAAAGTTTGCAACACTGAGGTAGAGTCAGTAATTTGGGCTAAAATCTTGCGGGAGTTAATACGAATTGTAAAATCAGTAAAGCCTAAGGCTTTGAGGCCGTCAGAAATAACACCTAGTATTTCCGCATCGGCATACAAAGACTTAGTACCCACAATATCTACATCGCATTGGTAAAATTCCCGATAGCGGCCTCTCTGGGTATTTTCAGCTCGAAACACCGGTTGAATTTGGTAGCGTTTGTAGGGCTTAGGCAAGTTGGGATACTGAGCCATCACCCGAGCTAGGGGAACAGTTAAGTCATATTTTAAGCCCACTTCGCGCTCACCTTGATCGCGAAATAAATACATCAACTTTTCTGCTTCCTCGCCGTATTTGCCCTTTAAGACCTCGGCATATTCTAGAGTCGGGGTTTGCAATTCGCTAAAGCCATATAATTCAAACACCCCTTTTAAAGTGTTCATGACTTTATTACGCACAGCTAAATTCGGGGCTAAGAAGTCCCGAAAGCCTTTTAAGGTTTGATTTGGCATAAGCTGATTTTAACTAATCGTAAAGAGTATAGAAAGTAGGGATGGGTTTAAGACCTAGGTACCGGCGGACGAAGTTTGTTCGTTGGAAATATACGGACACGGCTTCGGTTGCAGCAATTATTATGTTTCCTAATTTGGGTTTAAGATCTTCAAGAATTACTCCTTCGGCTGCGTATGAAGCTATAACTCGCTTGGCAAGTACTTGGGCTTGGGGACTGTTGTTAAGACCTAGTGGTTGAGTGATGCGCTCGTTAATTTCCATTTGCTTCTTCAGGACAAATTCGGGGATAGGAATTTTTCCTTGCATGACATCTCGATATATTTGCCAATATCTGGAGTCTGACTTTAGAGGGTAGATACTTAGGTCTGGTACTACTGGGAAAGACAACTTTCCAAACGCAGTATTAGCCCACACTTGGTATTCACGCGTAAATAGCCCCACCGCTGTTAGTGCTGCTGCCTGTTGTTCAGCTGTCTCTACTGATTTTGGATAGTATGTTTGAGCGTTCAAACCTGCAGTGATGAGGAAGAAGTTAATGGGTATTGATTGTTGTATTTGGTCAATTGTTTGGAGAAGGGGAATTGCCAGTTCGGACCTGGTCACAAATCTCCGCCGAAGAAGAGTCTCTTTGGCCCCTGCCTCGCTATCTAGAGGGTCACGAGTGATTTCACCATCGACAACGTACGGTTCAGCGCAACCTGGGCAATCCCACGTGATTACTGAAATAGGGGTTTGTTTTGTTGCTGCTTGAGCAAAATATTGATACATTTCTTTAACACCTGATACTGGTGATATCGACTCAGTTCTTAAGTAGTAAAAGAAAGAAAATGCTTCTATGAGTTGATTACTGGGAAGTGACTTCTGAAGGGATTTAAGGTCTGACCTCAATGATACCCTGGTTTCACGGGTTATAAGATCTCTTTTCGAATTGGATTCCGCACGCAAGAGCAGCTTGCGGTTGTCCGCAGCTTCAATAAGTTCACTAATAGCACCAGTGATCGGTGTCTCGACTAACATAGGGGTGGCTGACGGGGTTCGCACCCGCGATCTTCTGCTTCACAGGTAGATGCTTTGACTAACTAAGCTACAGCCACCAAAAAACCTCCCGTTCTTTACCCACAAAAATATGTGAGTAAGGAACGAGAGGTATTAGTTATGCTTGCGCATTAAAAAAGGACCTCCCGCGGTCCCATCCTTTGTTCTACGGTCAATTTCGTGACTGTAGCTCTTAGTCCGGCTCTATTCCGCTAGGAATGATTTCGGCTGGCTGATTTTTACACTTGGCCTTGTGTTCCCGATTTTGCGGGACTCCTTCCCAGGCGTGACTTGGGTTCAAACGGATTTACAAATTGTGATTGTTATACTAACTTATAGTTTTGGTTTTGTCAATAGACTTGAGGATGGGAACCTATGTCTAAGAATCTAACAAGTTCGTTTGTCACCTTTTCGTAGACAATTCTAATGTTTCCTGTAATCCAAAATGACCTGTGCCCAAAGTGAGATCCGCCTAGACCGTGATCTTTAAGAAGGGGGTTCCGAGGGTCGGCTTGAAAGAGGGCAATTCTTTGGGCTACTTTGGTTACTAGTTTTGAGTTTTGGCTAATTCTCTTCTTGTAGGCTTTCTTAAAATCAGGATGCAGTTCAATGGTCATTACGAGTTGAGATACTTCATCATGTCTTCGACATTATCGAAACTTTTAGTTTTAGCCTTGCCACTCTCAATGTCTTCGCTCATTTTGTCATATCTCTTGATGGCTTTGGCAGAGAGTTGGACAGGTGGGTGTTCGAAGGTAATTTTAACTGTTTGTGTGGGTAACTGAGCTAGAAATACTCTAACTGCCTCTTGAAGAGAGGAGAAGCCCAGCTTAGTAGCCGCGTCAGAAGCTTCATCTCTCAATTCCTTATTAATAGGTACCTGAAGAATGGTTGTATTCATATTACTAATATAATGTTTTGATAATGATATGTCAAGATGCAACTCAGAATAGAATTACAAGTATCCTGTAGCATTATTTTGTCAACTTAGGTATAATCCCATTCGTTCTTATGAATAAGTGGCTAAAATGGTTTAAAAGGGCGCTAACAAGGAGAAATATCATAATTTTGATAGTCCTGGTCTTAGTGGGAGTGGGGATTTGGCGCTGGCAAGCTGGTAAGGCTGCATCTACCAAACCCCAGACTACTTATACTGTCACTAAAGGCGACATCACTGAAGTGGTTTTGGCTTCAGGCAAAGTCACTGCCACCAAAGTAGTTACCTTGAATTTCCCTGCGGCTGGGAAACTGGCTTACGTCAATGTCAAACCAGGAGATGAGGTAACTCAGTACCAAGCTCTAGCTGGGATGGATACTAGCCAATTGGATATTGTAGTGCGCGATAACTACTACCGTTATTTAGCCGCCGAGGCCAATGCCAAACTAATCGAAGATGAAGTTAAAGGTCATGCAACGGACGAGAACTTTTCCCAAAAAGCCGCCCGGATTTCGGCTCAAACTACTCGGGATATTGCCTACGATAATTGGTTAGTGGCCCAGAAAGATTTACAAGATGCCAATTTATGGGCCCCTTTTGCCGGGGTGGTCACCCAATCTACAGTCTCGGCAGCTGGGGACAGAATAACTCCCGCTGATGTGATTACTGTAGTTGACCCGGCTAGTATGTATTTTGAAGCCGAGGTAGATGAGACTGATATTGCCAAGATTAAAACTGGTCAAGTGGTGGAGCTGACCTGGGATGCTTTACATGCCAAAACCTTGGGTAAAATAACTCAAGTGGGGTTTGTATCACGGACTTCTGATTCTGGGGGCAATGTTTATCCTATTCGAATTCAATTGCCAGCTACCCTCTTACCCCAAATCAAAATTGGTTTTAATGGCGATGTCAGAATTACTATTGCTCAAGCTAAGAACACTCTGGTATTGCCTTTGGAAGCTGTAGCTGATAACCAAGTTACTAAAGCAGATGGATCTAAAGTGAAAGTAGAAACAGGGTTAGTGGGAGAAACTGAAGTGGAAATTAAGTCAGGGCTACACGAACGAGATACAGTCGTCCCGAGCTTCTAAAACTGCTGTTGTACAATTTAAGGGCGTAACTAAAGTCTTTGGCAATCCTAAAGAGCCTGATAGTCAGTTGGTGGCCTTAAAGCCGTCAACGTTTACTATTAACCAGGGTGAATTTGTAGCCATTACCGGCCCTTCCGGATCGGGGAAATCGACTTTGTTATATCTAATTGGTTTGCTAGATAAACCCACCCGGGGCCAGGTATTTATTGACAGATTGGATACCAGTTATATGAGTGATAACCAGCTGGCTCGCTTAAGAAACGAAAAATTGGGTTTTGTCTTTCAGCAGTTCAACTTGTTGCCCCGCACGGCAGCCATTAACAATGTCGAACTACCTCTGGTATATGCCCCAGTCTCAGCAGCGGTTAGGAAAGAGCGAGCCACTGCCGCTTTGGCCAGTGTGGGCTTGGCGGATAGGTTAAACCACAAACCCTCCCAACTATCTGGTGGTCAACAGCAACGGGTGGCGATTGCCCGAGCCCTAGTGACTAATCCTGCCTTACTTTTGGCCGACGAACCAACGGGAAACTTAGACAGTAAATCCGGTCGAGACATTTTGGCCTTGTTTAAACAATTACATCAAGGCGGAGCCACCATCGTTTTAGTCACCCACGACCCAGATATTGCCCGCCAAGCTCAGAGGCGCATAGTGATTAAAGATGGCCAAATTAAGGATTAATTTATGCAATTAGTAGAACTCTTTAAATCAGCCTTAACAGCGCTACGCACCAATAAAACTAGGTCGGTGTTAACCACTTTGGGCATTATTATCGGAGTGGCTGCGGTCATATTATTAGTATCCATTGGCACCGGTTTACAAGCCTTTGTCACTAGTGAGTTTGAATCTTTAGGGTCCAATGTCCTATTTATAGTTCCGGGCAGGGTTAATTTTCGGGCTGGGGGCGGACCACCGCAAAGTTTTGAATCCAAGTTTCACTTTGCTGATATTGCTGGTCTACTGCGGTTGGGAGAACCCATTACCGACGCCTCAGCGCTCATTAACCGCCCGGTGACTAGCAAATACTTAACCAGAACTTACACCGAATCTACCCTAGTCGGGGTTAATGAAAAATATTTACCCAGCCGGAATTTGAAACTAGCCAGTGGCCAATACTATTCCCAGTCCTCTGTGGAACGAGGTCAATTAGTAGCAGTGATTGGCGCCAAAGTTAAAGACAAATTAATAGGTTCGCAAGAGGCAGTGGGGAAAACTATCACTGTGGCCGATCATCCAGTGACGGTCATTGGGGTGTTGGCTGAAAGAGGCGGGGGCTTTGGCGGCAGTCAGGATGAAAACACCGACATTTTTGTGCCCATTACCGCCGCCGTCAAAATAACCGGCATCAAAAACCCCGCTGCCTTATCTGTGCGGACGAGTTCAGCCGAAGGAACGGTCTTAGCGGCCCAAAAAGTGAAAAATTATTTCTATAGAAAAAACTTTACTGACGACGACTTTACGGTTATGGAGCCGAAACAACTCCTTTCTTCTATAAATTCCTTCTTGGGGACAATTACTGCCGCACTATCGGGAATTGCCGCCATATCTTTAGTGGTGGGGGGCATTGGCATTGCCAATATCATGTTAGTATCAGTCACCGAAAGAACTAGAGAAATTGGTCTGCGCAAAGCTGTAGGGGCAACTAGGAGAGACATACTGTTACAATTTCTAACCGAAGCACTGCTGCTGTCACTGGTGGGTGGAAGTATCGGTATATTATTGGGTTGGGGTGGATCGGCATTAGTGCATAGATTCATCCAAACAGCCATTACTTGGCAATCCGTGGCTCTAGCCTTTGGCGTTTCAGCCGCAGTGGGAATCGTCTCGGGATTAATACCGGCGATTCGGGCGTCTCGCCTCAATCCCATTGACGCTTTAAGATACGAATAAATGATATAATTTGATACATATGACTGATAGGCAGCTTCGACCATTTGCCATGTTTACTGATGCTAGCGATCAAGACATATTGAGACACACATCAGATGTGACTGATCTGGTAGATAAATTGCTTAAGCCAGAGCATAAGTTTGTGTTTGCTGGCTTGCTAATTGCTGCAGCCTATGACACGTACTTTGCAATTGGAAATGATGAACAAACTGCAAAAATATTAAGAGATGGAGCTGAAATCTTAGGAGCAGATACAATTAAGGAAGCAATAGCTAGACAAGTGCGTGACCGCATGGTAGCTGGACAGCCGTTTGATGATGAGGAACCGTTTGTTAAATTTGCAAAAAATTGTGGCTTTAATATGTGGGAAAGCTACTCTTCTGCGAAGAAAAGTTAACGGTTGCGGTCGCGGGAGACGAAGATTTTAGTTCCTAGGACTAGTAGGACGGCAAAGTAGACGGTGATGATTAGTAAGTCAGTTAGCGGATCATGGAGAACTACTTGGGCATATTCTGGTTTCCCTAGGTAATACAAACTGCGGACAAAATCCACAGCGTAAGTCATGGGGATGATACGGGAGAGGACAAACAGAACTGGAGGCAGAGTTTTGATGGGCGAAAATACCCCACTTAAGAAAAATTGGGGGAAGAGCACAAAAGGAAACACCTGCTGCGCCGATTGCTGACTGGGCAGCACAGACATGACTAACACTCCAAAAGCTCCGCCAAATAGGGCCGAGATCAGTCCCGAGGGCAAAACCAAAATCAGCTGATGCCAATCTAGAGGAATCCGTAAGACAAGTCCTAATGCCAAGATGCTGATGATTAAAAAGAAAGATACCGCTGACTCACCGACAATTTTGCCGAAGAGTATGGAATAGCGAGAAATGGGGGAGACAAAAATCTCTTGGGCAAAGTCCGTTTCCCGGTCGGAAACCAAGGAAATAATCCCGGAAGCTGTGGATTGAAATAAAGTTTGGGCCAAGATACCCACAAAAGAAAAAGTTAACAAATTGTAGCCCAAGTTATGCCCCACACTGGCCTGCAAACTGGTGCTTAAAATGCCAATAAAAATCAAGGGAAACAAGATGCCGAAGACCAAGCGTAAGCGATCGCGAAACAGTTTGGTAATATCGCGAGCGGCAATGGCCATAATGGCGTTTAATTCGCGGCGCATATTAGTCTTCTTGAATAATTTTTAAGTAAGCTTCTTCCAGCGACTGTTTTTGGCCGGCAAATTCATTTTTTAAGCGTTGGGGAGTACCCGAGGCCACAATTTTACCGTGATTAATAATTACCACTGTATCGGCGTCTTCGGCTTCTTCCAAGTAGTGGGTTGTTAAAAAGATGGTAGTTTTGTCTTTTTTGCGAATGCCATTCAAATACACCCACAAATCTCGCCGCGACTTTGGGTCTAAGCCGGAAGTGGGTTCGTCTAAAAATAAGATCTTAGGATGGTGCATCAATGATCTAACGATTTCTAATTTGCGCTTCATCCCCCCCGATAATTTTTCCACCGGCATGACCATATCTTGATCGGTTAGTCCTAAAACTTTAGTTAACTCCTCGACCTGGTTTTTATAAGCTTGGGGCATGGCTTTATAGGTAAATCGGTAAGGATAGAGATTATATAAGGCCACATGGAAACGGATGTTTTCTTCGGCGGTTAAGTTTTTGTCTAGAGATGGATTTTGAAAAATAATCCCAATATTTTCGCGCACTTTATTGGTTTGAGTATTGATGTCATAGCCGGCAACTAGTATTTTGCCGGAAGTGGGAGAGAGAGTAGTGGTTAAAATAGAAATGGTGGTGGTTTTTCCCGCTCCATTAGGGCCCAGAAGAGAAAAAAATTCCCCGGGTTTAACTTGAAAAGAAATGTCATCGACGGCATTGACGGGGGACTTCTGATAGCGCTTAACTAGATGATCAACGGAAATAATGGCAGCCATATTACAGAAGTTTATTTTGCCCCAAGCAGATGGATAAAACCAGCACTAAGAGTTTTGTCAGCAGTGACTGTCCCGGCAGCAATTATTTTAGCTCCGACTTTGATATCACTTAACTGGCTATTGCCAGTGAAGCTAGTGGAAGAGGAGACTTTAACGGTCCAAGTCTCTTTTTGTGAGTTGTCGCCAGTAAGAGTGGAAGCGCTAACTTTAGTGACAGTGATAAAAGCACTATCGCGTTTGTCAGCTGCAGGTTGCGCTATAACTAACAATCTTTTAGTGGCCAAGTTGCCACTACTGTCTGCATCACCCATGGCAATGACAAAATCACCGACTTTCAAGTCCTTGGGGGTCCCATCCTTGCCTCCTAAGAGTTTAATGGCGGTATCGGCCGTCACAGTGGCCGTGCGGGACTGATTCTTTAAGTTAGTAATAGTTAAGGTCAAGTCTTGCTTGGCTGAAATTGAACCCACATAAGCTTTTTTGGCTACGGCTTGTTTAATGTCAGCCAATTCCTTAGCAACTTGGTCTTTAACTGCATCGCGAATAGAACTGGGCGAAGGAGTTTGAGCGGCCACAGTAGTTACGCCCAGTAAGATGACCAGTAAAACTAGCTCAATGTATTTCCAAGATTTCATATTTTGGCGGTAGTGTAAGTAACCAGGGCGCTGGACTCGGTCATATTACCGTCCGGGTCGTAGGCTTGGACGCGCAGCGAATTGTAGCCCGGGACTAAAGTTACCGAAGTAGTAAACTCGCCCTTGGCATCGGCCGTAAGTATTTGCTGGTTGTCTTCAGACAAAATAACCACCACGGCTTGGGGACTGGCTTTACCAGAAACGGTGACTTTATTGGTGGTGACTAAAGCTTCATCAGCTGGAGATGACAAAGTTAAGCTGGTTTGATTGGCTTGAGTAGCAGCTGGACTGGGGGTGGCGGAGACGGTCACTGGAGTGGGCGTAGGTTTTGATGAGGGTAGGTTCTTTAAACTCTTGTTGGCCGTCCAAATGCCAAAGGTAATTACCAAGCCTAAAGCAAAGCCAATGGCAATAGCCAGAAAGACCTCTTTCTTCATGCTGGGGCGAGCTTAACCAAAAGGGTTTATCTTGTCAAGTTAAGTTATTGTCAATATTTGTTTCATGAGGTATTGTATGGGTCACATGGAAGTCACATATTTAGGCCACTCCAGTTTTAAGTTAAAGGGCAAAACTGCCACGGTAGTCACTGACCCCTACAACGAAAAATGCGGCAAATTTCCTAAAGACACCTTGGCTGACATTGTGACTGTCTCTCACCAGCATGCGGATCATAATCAAGTAAAACTGGTTAGTGGCAATCCATTTGTTATTGAAGGAGCTGGTGAGTACGAGGTAAAAGGGGTATCAGTAGTTGGGATTCAATCTTGGCACGATGACAAAGGGGGAGCAGACCGCGGGCCTAATGTCATCTATGTGATTGAAATTGACGGCTTGAGGCTGTGTCACTTGGGCGATTTGGGCCATAAGTTAACTGAAGAACAGCTAGAAGAGATTGGCAGCATTGATATAGCCGTCATTCCGGTGGGAGGAGACTATACCATTGATGCCAAAATGGCCGTGGAAGTGGCCAAGCAACTAGATCCCTGGATTATCATCCCCATGCACTATCAACAAGCGGGTCTAGACGCAGCCATGTTTGCTAAGTTAACCGGGGTGGAGACATTCTTGAAAGAAATGGGCAAGGATGTAGCTCCAGTGCCTAAGCTAATCATGAGTCACGACAAACTACCTGAAGAATCCCAAGTAGTAGTTTTAGAAAGAAAATAATGCATGGCAACCCCACCCAAGATTCCTCCGCATTCTGTCTCTGCTGAAATCTCCGTATTGGGCGCATGCTTGATTGATCGCGATGCGGTGGTAGCCGTGGTGGAACTGTTGCGCCCCCCCTATTTCTACGAACCCAAACACGGGGCGATCTTTGAGGCCATTATGGATTTGTACCAAGATCGCCAACCAGTAGATGTAGTGAGTGTGGGGGAGAAACTGAAATTGCAACGGAAGTTAAAAGATATTGGCGGGACAGCATATTTGGCTGAGTTGGCTAATAAAGTCCCCACTGCCGGGCATGTGGAACACTATGCGGCGCTAGTAAAAGACCAATTTACTAAAAGAGAGCTCATCTCTGCCGCCGGTAAAATCTCGGAGATGGCTTTTGATGAAGGTAAAGATGTACGGGAAATATTAGACACGGCAGAAAGCAATGTTTTTTCACTAGCGCAGCAACACTTGAAGCAAGTCTTTGTCCCGGTTAAAGACATTCTGGCGTCATCTTTTGATAGATTAGACGAGCTGCACAAAATGGCCGGATCGATGCGGGGAGTACCCACCGGCTTTGCCGATTTAGACGATACTTTGGCAGGGATGCAAAACTCCAACTTATTAATACTGGCCGCCAGGCCAGGGGTAGGTAAAACGAGTTTTGCTCTAAATATTGCCCAAAATGTGGCTTTCAAGCACAAATTTCCAGTAGGTTTTTTCTCTCTGGAAATGAGCCGGGAGGAACTGATGGATCGGATGTTGGTCACTCAAGCTGAGATTGATGCTTGGAAGTTAAAAAATGGCCGCTTGGACGAAGACGAATTTACCAAACTGTCCGATGCCATGGGTGAACTATACGAATCGCCTTTGTATATTGATGACACTCCCGGTATTTCCATTTTGGAAATGCGCACCAAAGCTCGCAGGCTACAAGCTGAACAAGGGTTAAGACTAATAGTTGTCGATTATTTGCAATTAGCTCGACCAGTGAGAAGCTCAGATAACCGGGTCCAGGAAGTCTCCGAAATTTCCCAAGGACTGAAAAATTTAGCCAGAGAATTAAAGGTCCCAGTCTTGGCCTTGTCACAGTTGTCGCGGCAGGTTGAATCTCGAGGAGTAAAAAAGCCGCAATTGGCTGATCTGCGCGACAGCGGGGCCATCGAGCAGGACGCAGATGTAGTGATGTTTATGTGGCACGAGAATGATGAAGACTTGGAAAACATGACCTTAGACATTGCGAAGCATAGAAATGGTCCTGTTCGGTCCATAAAATTGCGCTTCAAACCCACCATGATCAAGTTCTTCTCAGTAGAAACAAAAAGAAAATCTAATTAAGGATTGGGAAAACTGTTTGCCGAAAGGGAAGTCGAGTAATTCACTCTTTCGTCTCCCAGGTCTCTAATTTTTACAAAAAATGCTTTGCTTTTGTTTTCCAGGTAGTCAGTGCAGGAAAATTTGACAATCTGAACACCCTTTTTAAGAGGCGCCCAAATCGTACCTTTAATATTTGAGATACAACTACCTCCGCCTATATCTGGCCTGTTGGTGGGATAGATCTCCAGAGTGACAGCGAAGTTTACATGGTTATCCACTTTGACTGCGATCTCTACTTCGGGTCTTACGCAGTTGCAATCTTCCTGATATTGGGCAGGAATATAGCGGATGGATTTAGGGGTGACAGTTATTGATTGTGCCATTTGTTCCATTCTAAATTGCTTTATAGGTTCAAGTGTCTTGCCTAAAGTTAGCAATGTTGACAGCGAGAAAAGTGATCCGATGAAGGTTGGAGCTAATCCCAATAAAAGTAGTTTCTTATGACTAGGATGATCAACAGATTTGGTAAACCAGTAAAGTATTAGGCCGATGGGGATCATGCTGACAGCAAAGCAAGCTAGTGAGGCAATAGCTCCTATCATGATCCAATACAAACTTTGCAAAAGTAATTGGGTGACTATGAAATAAGTTGAGGCTAGAGAGAGAATGAAGAGAGTACCTAGCTTAAATAGAAATTTGGTGTTCTGACGAAGCATTAAATTCTAGTTTAACACCATTAGTGTGCCGAAGGACGGATTCGAACCGTCATGAGCTTTAAGGCTCACAGGTTTTTGAGACCTGCGTGTCTACCGTTCCACCACTTCGGCATCAATTTGTGCAATTATCTCACGACCAAAGCCTGATTTAAAATATTTTTCTAATTTTTTAGCTTCTGTTCTGTTATCACAAATTTCTACAGAAGTTGTAGTTGGGCCGGTAGTGGGCTAAAATTGGCAGATGTTGGTTGTGCAAGACTTACGCAATGGTACCGCCTTTTTATTAGATGGATCACCTTGGATGTGTTTGAAATATGAGCACGTCAAAATGGGACGTGGATCAGCCACCATTCGGGTTAAGATTCGTAATTTGTTAACCGGGACCACCGTGGAAAAAAGTTTTGTAAATTCGGCACGGGTAGAGGAGATTAATACGGCTCGCCGCCCCATGCAGTATTTATACCGCGGCACAGGTACCTATGTCTTTATGGACCCCAAGACCTTTGACCAAGTAGAAATTAGTGACCAGGTCATTGCTGAGAACGGGGCCTACTTAAAGGAAGGAGTGACGGTAAATGTATTGTTTTGGGACGATCGCCCTTTATGGATTGAACTGCCGCCAAAAATGGAATTTACTATCGCCGAGACGGATCCGGGGATTAAAGGCAACAGCGCCGCTAACATGTATAAATCGGCTAAACTGGACAATGGTTTAACTGTTCGAGTGCCACTGTTTATTGCCGAAGGAGAACGAGTGCTGGTCGATACTCGGGATGGCAGTTATGTGGAGCGGGCTAAGTAAACGAGATATATAAGCAGACTCCCACCACGACTACTTGAAATAAAGTTCCCCAGATAGGTTTGACATTCCACTGGTGGGCTCTTTGCCAAGAGATTAGCCGGTTCATCCAACTAATTTGCTTCAAGCCTAAGAAGTAGTAGGGAATTTCGGCCACATCCGGTAATACAGCCATAAATCCAGCTAGCATGAGGACGACAAAGTGTTTTACATCCGGTAAAGCTTTAGCGGCAATTAAAGTCCCCAGCATCAAAGCCAGGGTCGAATCGCTTAAAATAATTAGCTTGGAAGTAGTGGAGATTTTACCGGTGGATTTTAACTCGGTATTAATGTGCGGATTCCAATGGGGAATATAGTCAGTGATGAAGTGCGAGGCTAGTGACAGGGGCAGAGAAATGAGGGGGTTGGGAATGACAGTTGCAATAGTAATTCCCACTAAAGTATGGGGCAATTCGAGCATGTTATTATGTTAACATATGTGGCCAGTCATCGCCGATTTGGGCATTGTTAAAGTCACCGCGTGGGGGGTGGGGTTGGCAATTAGTTTTGTCTTGGGCAGCTTTATTTTGTGGCGGCGGCTACACGATGACTACGATGGGGAACAACTTTTAAGCTTGTGGCTGTGGTTAGTGGTAGTGGCCTGGTTGGGGAGTGGCACATGGGCCTGCGGCTGGTTTAATGTCTGTTTACCTCCATTAGTAGGTATTGATGGAGCCCTACTGGCAGGAGTGGGGACTTTGTGGTGGTGGAGTCGCAAATACAAGTGGAGTTTTTGGGAATTATTGGATGTCTTTGCTCCAGTCAGTCTAGCCGTGACTATTTTAGCCACTCTAGCTTGGGGTCCAGCACTATGGCTGGCAACTCTAGTGGCCACCTTGGGGATTATTTTGGCCACAGTGTTGCGTGGTATCTATCGGGATTTACACTGGTACAAGAGTGGCCGAACTGGTTTTGTGGGAATTGTGGCTTTGGGGTGGTGGGGGGTGGTGCAACTTGTCATTGCAAACTTTAACGTCTGGGGCTTATACTCCTTGGGATGGATCGTCAGCTTAGCTATTGTCTTGCTCTACTTAAGAGCAGGACGTAAAGTTAGTGACGACTGGAGCAGATTATGGCCAAGAAAAAAAGTATAACCTACCCGCCGGAAGTATTGGAACCGGTGCGCAAACATTTGGGGGAGAGGTTGGCCGACTTGTTGAAGCGCAAAAAGACCATCCAACAAGAGGATCCTTTTTCTGATCCATCTCGGTTAACTGATAATGCGGCCATGGATGGCGATGCGGCCGAGCAATTTGGTCATATTCGCGCCGATGCTCTGCGCTCAACTGTAGATCGCACTATTATCCAAATCAAAAAAGCCTTAGCCATGATCAAGATTGGTAAGTACGGTGTGTGTGAGCGCTGTGGCAAGTTTATCGACACTGATAGGCTGATGATTCTCCCTGAAACCACCTTGTGTGTTGATTGTGAGAAGAAAAAGGAAAAATAGTGAACTGGCCAATTATTTTTGCGGATGAGGCCATACTGGTGATAGACAAGCCAACCGGGATAGTGGTAGACCAAGTGCAAAAAGAAACTGGGGCAATTTTGGTCCACCGCTTAGACCGCGATACCAGTGGGGTAATGGTCTTGGCTAAGACCGCAGCAGCAGCCCAAGACTTAAAGCAACAATTCGAGGAGCGCAAAGTTGCTAAAAAATACCTGGCATTAGTCCACGGCCAGATGAAAGCGGACAATGGTTTAATTACCACTCCCTTGGCTAAACATCCTAAAGATCGCACCAAAGTAGTAGTCGGAGGCGATACAGATCGCTCGGCTATTACCGAATGGCAAGTGCAGCAAAAATTTACTGGTTATACTTTGCTAGAATTAACCCCCCATACTGGCCGAACCCATCAATTGCGAGTTCACCTGAAATCTATTCAGCATCCCATTGTAGCCGATCCGCTGTATGGCTTTGCTAAAAAACTAAAGTCTGACTTGGCATGGTGTCCGCGGTTATTCTTACACGCTCAAGGGTTGCAATTTCGTCATCCTCAAAGTGGGCAAACGGTAACCTTTACTGCCCCCCTCCCAGATAACTTAGCTTCAATTTTGCCTAGCTTGGTGGCCGGCTGAGTCTAATATCAGCTCAAGAAGAGCCAGAGATTTTTTTAAAGCAGGACGAAGGAAGGGGAGGTGAACTTTTGAGATTGAGGTTTCGATAACAAAGTAGTGCAAGGGCGAAGCATCTGTTTCCCAAATGGTCCGGCCGCTAAATTCAGCCGAGTAGTAACCCGCTTTAATTTTCTCCTGGCACATGTGTTGCAAGATGATGTGTTCAAATAAATGGGCCACCTCAGTTGCTTTAACTTCTTCTTTAAAAGGTAAATTAAGGGAATTGCTACACTCGGTATCTAAAACTGCAGGGCAGTGGCAGCGCAGGAGTTGAACCGTTTGGGGTAGGTCTTTGGTGTTGACGATGGGATGCAAAACCTCCAAGTTAAAGCGGGTTTGCCGGCGGTTTAGCTCGGCAGTTAAGGTGAGGTTAGGCGAAGAATAATTCAAAGCTGACAAGGGCACAGAATTTACATGGTACACCAATTGTCAAGCGAAGTCATTAGGGTTAGACTAAAAATATGCACGATTTTGTCAGCCTCGCCCTGGTATTGGGCTTAGCCGCAACGGGGGGAATAATAGCCCGATTACTGAAGCAGCCGTTACTGCTGGGCTATATCGCTGCCGGGGTGGTGATTGCCTCCTTGGGATGGCTAACTGGTCAGCAACCGGCTTGGGAATGGATGGGCCAATTAGGAGTGACTTTGCTGTTGTTTTTAGTGGGTTTGGAGTTACCAGTGGCTCAGTTGAAAGCCCTGGGCAAAGTGGCACTGTTGGGTGGTTTAGGCCAAGTTATCTTCACCACCCTTTTAGCGTATCCTCTGCTACTGCTCTTGGGCTTTTCGCCCCTGGCGAGCTGGTATTTAAGTTTAGCCCTGTCCTTTAGTAGTACCGCCATCACTATTCATATTTTGACGGAAAAAAAGGACTTGCATAGTTTGTACGGCAAAATTACTGTCGGCATTCTACTGATTCAGGATTTTGTGGCCATTGGGTTGTTGATGATTCTGTCGGGCTCAACCTCAGGCACCACCCTGATGCCTTGGTCCCTTGTAGTAATACTACTAAAGGGGGGGATATTAACTGTACTGGCTATTTGGCTCTCTGGGCGCGTCTTACCTAAATTGTTGGCTCACTTGGGCGCATCGGGGGAAATATTATTGGTAGTAGCTTTAACTTGGTGTCTGGGAATTGCCGCCCTAGTGGCCTCACCCCTAATCGGCTTTAGTGTCCAAATCGGGGGCTTTTTGGCCGGGCTGGCGTTGTCAGGAGCGGCCGAGCACTTACAAATTGGAGCCCGGATCCGTCCCTTGCGGGATTTTTTTCTGACCTTGTTTTTTGTGTATTTAGGCACCCATATTCACTGGGGAGATATCGGGGGATTGTGGGGCCGGGTGTTAATTTTGTCGCTGTTTGTGTTGGTGGCCAAACCGGTCATTACCTGGGTCATCTTGTCGCTGTTAGGTTACCAGCGACGCCCCGCCTTTTTGGTAGGTATCAACTGTGCTCAAATTTCCGAATTCTCCTTAATTTTAATTGCGGCGGTGGCCCAAGCCAGGTGGGTGGGTAATTCCGAGTTGGCAACTATTGCCATGGTGGGTGCGGTGACCATGATCGGTTCCAACTATTTGGTCTTAAGCGCCAATCGCATTTATAGCTACTTGCGGCCCTATTTGTCTCGAGGTAAGTCTGATCCGCAGCAGGAATTGGACCACACCTTGTCGGGTCACATAGTTTTGGTGGGGTGCAACCGGACTGGTCGGGCCATCTATCCGACTTTGAAAGGCTTGGGTGGGGAAGTAGTGGTGGTGGACTTCAATCCTCAGACAGTGCAAGAACTGAATGAGACGGGTCAAATGGCGGTCTACGGTGATTTGGCCGATTATGATTTGTATGAGCAGTTAAATTTGCAGCATGCCCAACTGGTGGTCTCAACAGTGACTGATTTAAGCGACAACTTACAGTTTTTAAGCTACTTGATTAAAAGTGCCACTCGACCCTTGACTATAGTAACGGCTGCCGATGCTAGTGATGCCCAGTTGTTGTATCGGGCTAAAGCTGACTATGCAGTGGTTCCGGCAGAGGTAGGGGGAGAGCTGATCGCTCACTTGTTAGCTAAACACGGTTTAAATCGGTCGAAGTTTAAAAGTTTAAGGTCCCGGCTTGGCCGGTAGATGGGTGAGAATCTTTTCAATGTCTTTGAGAATGGTTTTGGTGGTTTGGAACTCTTCTTCGGCCCGCAGCTGTGAATGCCTACCAGCGATGTTTTGCCCCACTAAAATAAGAGGGAGAAGAATGAGTTGCAAAATATTGGAGATGAAGATCATAAACACATAGGGGAAGGGGTCAATGGGTCTTTGGGAGGTAGATTGCCACAGCATCCAGCCAAAGACAAACAAAATCATGACGTAGACAGCGTACATGGAGCCAATGGCGGTGGTTACCAGGACTGCCAGGCGATCTTGGGCTTTTAACGACTCGCGGTGCTTTAAATTAATGTCCTGAGGTTGATGCCGGGAGGTTAAGTAGTCGGATAAAGTATTAGGCATTGATATTAAGTATATTATACTTAAACGGTGAGATCCAAATCGCTGCCCAAAAAAGGCCACAAATGGCCGTGGATAGGCCTGGGAATTTTAATATTAGGTATTGGCATAACCCTGGGATGGGGATATTTGCACCGCCACTGGGATGGTCAGAGTAGATTTACTTTAATAGATATACAAGGACCAATTGTACGAGTATTAAGTCTTGACCCCCAAACTCGGCGGGGGATAAATATGACCCTGCCGGGAGATTTACAAATAAATTCTGTTGGCGGGCGAGGTCAGTTTGCCACGGCTGCTTTATCTCAAGCAGGTAATAGCTCCTGGGCTGCTGCTTCAGTAGCCCATACTTTAGGCATTTTTTCCCAAGGAGAAATTCACGCACTGCCTCCAGTCGATTACTTGTATTGGTGGTGGTGGCAATCGCGAGTGGATTGGCAAAACTTGGATTTAAAGTCCACCAGTTGGATTGATTATCACTCTTCTGTTGATGGAGTCTTGCAAGGTCAGTTGGCCCCGGGGTGGGATAGTCAGGCGGCAAGTTGGTTTAGTAGTTTAGCCATTGCTCATGAAGGGATAAGTCTGGTGGTGATTAACTCCACTTCAACTGATGGGTTGGCCGCCGCTGCCGCCCGAGCGATTGAATCTAGCGGCATTAAAGTCAGCCAAATCAGTCAGCAGCCGGGGGAGGTCAGTACCTGTCTCGTCCAAGCCCCGCAGCAATTACGCAAATCTGTAGGGTTGCGCTTAATTCGCCAGCAATTGGGTTGCGATTGGAGTGAGGGGGAACAAGTCACCCTCACCTTGGGGAACAATTATCAACAATTTTTACAAGGTAAGTAGTTTAGCTCTCTTCTTCTTCGCGGGCAGATTGGGGCTCTTCTTCTTGAAATTCGGTGGCAGAGACGTCGGGTTTCTCTTCGTGCACGAGTTCCGGAGGAGTAAAGGCGGCGTAAGTTAATTTCTCAGTTAAAGGGAAAGATGGATTGTGACGATATTTGGTAGCCCGACTGACTTCCTTGATAAATACTTTTACCTCTTGAGCATCTACCGAGCGCAACCAGGCTTGGTAAGTATTACCAGCCGCGAGAAATGTCCGCAACCTTAGGGCTAAATCGTCAGATACTCGACCCAAGTACTGATTCTGACTGGACAAGATGACCACGTTGTGTTGCCGAGCCACCAATTTGACGGCGTCTCCGGCGCGTTGCCGACTGACAATGCGCGGGTCGCCTAAACGGACTAGGGACACAGTTTTGGTAATTCCGGGTTCTTCCAAAAACACCGGCAGCGCAGTTATACCTGGCTCATGGCGGGCAGAGCGGTCGATTTTTAAGGTTTTTAACAGCAGCAAGTTTTTGGCGGCAATGGTGTTGAATTTGTCTAAGCGCAAGACTTTGTGATAGATTTCGGCGGCTTTGGTCTTTTGGCCAGTTTCTAAGTAAGCCCGCCCGAGTCGGTTTAAAACTTCTAAGTCTTTAGGCTCCTTTTTGAGGAGCTGAAGGTTGATTTTAATAGCTTCCTTCCATTGGCCGGAGAGGGCCAAATCGATGGCTTGGGCACTTAAGTCACTAGTCATGTCGTCAAAGAAGTATAGTGGTTTGGGAAAAGATGTCAACGGTTAAGCTTCCAGTTATAATTGGCCCATGTCTGGACATAGTAAGTGGGCGACTATCCATCGTCAAAAAGAGGTCAAAGACGCCAAACGCGGCGCCGCATTTACCAAATTAGGCCGGGCCATCACCATTGCGGTCAAAGAAGGGGGCGGGTTAGGCGACCCGGACAAAAACTTTAAGCTGCGGCTGGCTGTAGACAGAGCTCGGCAGCTGAACATGCCTAAAGAAAATATCACCAGAGCGATTGACCGAGCCTCAGGGGCGGGGGGAGAAGAGTTACATAGTGCTATGTATGAAGGCTTTCTACCCGGGGGAGCGGTGGTATTAGTGCAAACCTTGTCCGACAATCACTTACGCGCGGCCCAAGAAGTGCGAGGAGTATTAGATAAAAATGGGGGCAATTTAGGCGGGGCCAGATCAGTCAGCTATTTATTTGCCTCCCAAGGCGAGGTGGTAGTGGCGGCTAAAACTGCTATCGGTATTGATGACCAAGAATTGGAATTGATGGACGTGGGGGTGACTGACATTCAGCGCGAAGAGAGTAGCTTTGTGCTGCACTGTGACCCCAAACAGACTTTTACCGTTAAAGAGCGGGTGGAACAGTTAGGTTATACAGTAGAGTCAGCAGAATTAGTCATGCACCCGGCTACTTTGGTCACTGTAGATGCCGCCACCCAGGCGAAAATCGAAAGCGTCTTGGAAAAGTTAGAAGACTTAGACGACGTCCAAAAAGTATGGACCAATTATGCGTAAGCGACAAAAATTTGTCTTAACCTCCATCTTACTGACTTTAGGTCTGGCCGGGATGCAATTTGCCCCCCTGGAATGGCAGTACCTGTTGATCATCTTTTTAACGGGTTTGGCTTACGTTTTGGCTACTTGGTCTCTCAAAGAAGGCTTGAGTGGGGTCGAGTGGCTCACGGTGCCTTTGTTGACTTGTTTATTCACCGCCGGCATGGGTTTCTTCTTCATTCTTTTACCCACCTGGTGGTGGTGGCAAGCCATAGTCTTACTGCTGTTTGCCGTAGGCCAATATGCCCTACTGTTAACCGGCAATATCTTCTCGGTAGCTGCCATCCGCACCATTGCCCTGTTTCGCTCAGCTTCAGCGGTAGGCTTTGTCATGACCTTAGTCACCGGATTTTTACTGTACAACTCTATTCTCTCCTTTAGATTACCCTTTTGGGCCAATTGGCTAGGGGTAGGGGTAATTAGCTTTTTACTATTACTGCCAGCCCTGTGGTCGGTGGAATTGCACGAGAAACTAACTCGGCCAGTCTTGGCCTACAGTGCTTGGTTGGCCGCCATGGTGGGGTTGTTAGCCCTGGCTATTAGTTTCTGGCCCATTAGTTTAGCCGTGGCCTCCCTCTTTCTCACTACGGTACTGTATGTCTTGCTAGGCATTTCCCAACACCATTTTGCCGGCAGATTATTTTCGCGCACCATTTGGGAGTACACAATCATTGGTGTGGTAGTATTAATTACAATGTTATTAACTGCGGGTGGGGGAGCATAAATGGCAGAAGCAGAATATGATATTGTAATAAAAAGAGAAATGGGTCGGGCCCTGGATGGAGAATCGGTGCTTTTTACCCGACTGGAACGAGGGGAACCAGTAAAAAAAGTAAAAAAAGGGAAGAAGAAAAAAGAAGGGAAGAATGGCAAGGGTAAATTTGATCAAACTGCTCCAGCTGGGCCAGTAGTAAAAACAGAAACTCTAGCTGAAAAGTTTGCACGAGAAAGAGAAGAAGCAATCAAAGAGAGATGGAAGGACCATAGTCCTTGAATGAATTTAGAGAAAGTTTTCACTAGGGAAGAGGAGTAGGTTTTCACAAAACTATAGGATCTACAAGGCTATTTGTCACTGTTCGTGCCTAAATATAGGCATAAATCATGATTTTCAGCTTCAAATGATATAGTCTGATAGAGTAGGGGCCTACCTGTCTCTCGTAATTTGTGGATATGTTATGTGCCTCCGGCAGAAGATTGTACCCAGTGCTAGAGAACAAAAGTACATAACAATTAAGTGAATTCAAATTTATTGCTGCGAATATGTTGCTAAGAGGGAGCAGCCCTCTCCTAAAGAGGTGTCTTGACAAATATTACTCAATCTCATATAACCGAGTATAATATCCCTTAGACTCAGTATTTAATATATGGAGGAGTGACACTAATTAAAGTTCTGTTGTTACAACTAACTCTCTTATATGTCCCCGTCTGACATCTCTACAAAATACAAGTTACCCTACTTAGATGATTTTCTCCTTTATTTGAAAACTCAAAATTATTCCGAAGAAACAGTCTATAACTATGACATGGATCTACGCCAGTTGGAAAATTTTCTAAACAGTGAAAAAAAGCTATTTGAAGACCTTAACAAGCAGTTGATTAACCAGTTCAAGGTCTATCTAGTCAGCCGGGATCGTAAACTGCCATTTACGGGGCTTACAGCGACTCGTAAGCTCGAACCCCGCTCTGTAAACCGGACTCTGTCGGCTTTACGGACATTCTTGAAGTATTTAATTGACCTAGACATTTCTGTCCCAGTTCCACCCGATGTTATTAAATTAGTAAAGACTGATAAAAAACATCCCCAAGTTGCAGAACTTGATCAATTAATAAAACTGGTGGAGTCACCACAAAGTTTAGAAACTGACGAAATAGTCGGTTTACGTAACCGAGCTATGTTGGAAGTTTTAATCAGTACTGGAATGCGCATTTCGGAATTAGTTAGTTTAAACCGCAGTCAATTAGATGGTTCGGGCAGATTGTTTGTTCGCGGCAAGGGTAAAAAAGAAAGATTTGTGTATTTAACTCCCAGAGCCAGTGACATCTTGAATTATTATCTGTCTAAGCGCCAAGATGAAGCTCCAGCCATGTTTGCCCCGCTGCGCGGGGCTAATGCTGGTAAATCAATTAGAAGAATTTCTACTAATTACTTACAGGCAAAAATTAAGGAATATAGGGAAAAACTGCATATCAATGTACCTACGTCAGCCCATTCCTTAAGACACGGCTTCGCCACCTATTTGGCTGAAAATGGGGCCAATCCGGCCGCAATTCAAGTGCTATTAGGTCACGAATCTTTAGATACCACCACTAGATATGTTCATGCATCAGACAAGTTTGCCGAAGAAACTCATCACAAATACCATCCTGTAAAGTAGCTAATTCATGGCTGACCAGGCGTGATTTTTTGTTCCAATTTCCATCTGCTCTTTGGATTCTCGGTTTCGATTGTTCCAAATTCTCGTAGTAATCTAAGGTGAGTATTGTTAGTTGTTTTGATTGTTCCACTCCAGGAATTTGCTGATTCAAGAGTTCTGCCCAAACCAACGGTTACAAGACTAATTACTCTGCCTTCAGTTGCAAGTCGATCCTCAATTCGTGCCGTTATTCCTTTAGTGCCAATCCTCTTTCTATAAAAATTTTAGTATGATCGTCGACGGGTCCTAAAATTTCAACATTTGTAGTATCCTCCCATTCTTCCTTTTTCTTTATTTGTTCAGTGAATAGTATTTCGGTGGTCACTGAACGGGAATTTACTACTAGCTTCATAGAGTGTCAACACTCCCCTCCCCTTTTTCATAAAGTGCTCGTGAAAATTTATTAGTTATTTAGCAGATTTACGCTTGGTTTTTTTAGGTCCGTGGACAAAGGTCGGTAAGAGTAGAATTGCTGTGGCCAGAGCAAAAATGGCTAATATCAAATAAAAAAGCAGTTTATTAGTCATGATTTAATATTAGCAGAAATGTAAATACTTACTAGCCAAAAAAATAGTGAACCAATGCTCCCTAATAGGATAGTAACGGTATCTCCTTGATTTAGTAATACTGGAATTGCCACGGAGGCCAAAGAAATTTGAGCAATATCAGAAAATATACTGGCTAACCTATCTAAAACTGATTTGGAGAAAATAGGCTTCTTTGGAACAAATACTAAAAGGTAGTCAGACATGAGAGTATTTTAATTTGTCAGTCAACCACCGGCGCACCACTAAAGAGATTGGTAGACCATGAGTTTGGGAATATTTGAGCAGTTTTTTATACAATTTGCGACTGACTCTTAAAGTGATGACTTGAGTTAAATTAGTAGCTTTCATTATTTGTATTGTAATACATTGTATTACAAATAAAATTTAATTGTTTACATTTAGTTTCTTGATCTTAAAATAGAAAATTCTGGCCTAATTACGGCTTTAAAAAAACTTGACATAGTTTTACTGTTTTCGTCACACTTTGTATACAATGAAAAAACCTTTGAGAAAAATAGTGGTCTTATTCAATGCCCCTGTGGGCAATGATGAAGATGATGTGGATACCCAAAAGTCTGCTTTAGAAGTAGTCAAGGGATTACTGCAAGCAGGATACCAAAGTGAAGTCTTGGGTATTACTAAAGATAATATAGCCCGGGTTAAATCCATCTCGGCGGACTTAGTATTTAACCTGGTCGAATGGGCCGGCTTAGACTATGTCCTGGGAGTGGAAGTAATTAAAACATTGGAGAAGGTAGGTCTACCATACACTGGATCTAATGCCTGGGGTTATGAAGTATCTTGCAATAAAGTCTTGATGAAAGAGCTATTGGTAAAAAATAATATTCCCACTCCTAAGTATGTAGTTGTGAGTCAAGGCTTCTCCCCTAGTCAATTAACTGATTTTAAATTTCCGGTGATTATTAAACCCAGTCAAGAACACTCGGCTATTGGAGTTTCTCAAGCTAGTGTCTGTGCTGATGCTATGGGAGCGATGAAGCAAGCCGAAAAGTTGGTCAATCAATATAAACAGTCGGCATTAATTGAAGAATTTATTGATGGAGACGAGGCTCAGGTTACAGTCTTGGAAAAAAATGGTTCGCCCTGGGTCTTGCCCCCAGCAGTTTTTCGTTACCAAAAAAAGACGGGTTACTGGCCGATTAACACTTACGAGGCTAAATGGGCAATGGATCATTGGGAAGCCAAAATGTCGCAGTGGGTGGAAGATGAGGTATTAACTGAAACCACCTCAGTTATGGAAGACTTAGCCACCAAGTGCTACCTGCATTTAGGAGGTCGCAGCTATCCCCGTATTGACATGCGCCTTGGGGGTGATCATGTAGTAGTGCTAGAAGTGAACAACAACCCTGGTATTGGTTTTGATTCTGAATTAGGAATTGCAGTTTCTGCCCAAAAGGTAGGTTTAGATTGGCAAGGGTTATTAAGAAATATTGTCCAGGAGGCATATGACACCTCTAACTTTTGATTACCCCATTTCAGTGGCCATCTTGTACTATGGCGGTGACAGTGGTGACTTGGTTGATGGCATGGAATGTGCCCAAGGTATTGCAGAAGCCTTAGAAAACCGCGGTCATCAAGTCCATTTAGTCCGGGTAGATGAAAATAACTGGTTGAAAGCAGTACGGACGCCTGGCGAAGTAGTCTTTAATTTAGTTGAGGACGATACCTGGGAATTATACGTCAAGGTAGGTCAGCGCTTAGAAAGTTTGGGTCGAGCTCAGGTGGGTCATGATATGCGGGTGTTTAAATATGCGACTAAAAAAGCTCGGGTCAAACGCCGGATGAACTCCTTGGGTATTGCCACATCTGCTTTTCGCATCTTAAACCGGCGTAGCAGTTTAACTGTGCGGGGCTTGGAATATCCATTAATAGTTAAACCCTCGGGTCAACACGCCGGCATTGGTATTTCCCAAGATTCAGTGGTTATTGACCGCCAAG